>ERZ780162.760-NODE-760-length-24583-cov-3.879240_pt1 | contig 24583 bp, 16 predicted proteins | sample MGYA00511474_ERZ780162 | MGnify/ENA primary metagenome ERZ780162 (study PRJEB29588, sample SAMEA2143633) | human gut metagenome | biome: human gut; feature: human-associated habitat; material: faeces | place: Denmark | collected 2008/2010 ...
AAGTGGAGCCTGGATCGGGTACTGAAAGCAGTACGGATTCAGATGGGAATGGAAGAGAAGACTACATAGCTGTTACGAATATTTATTTTCGATAATGGTAACTATAGGAAAAGGAGGCGATGTCCATGACAGCAGTTGAAAGATTAGAAGCATTGAAAACGGTTGATATCAAAGAGATTGACCGAGATAGTTTGCCAAAGTACAAGGATTTGATTTCAGAGCTGGATAGCAGGAAAAGCAATAAGATGGAAGTGCTGCTTAATCACTCTGATAACCCGTATGTATATGAAGATATGGGCTATGTTGTAAAAAGTGTTTTTAATGCAGCAGCTTCCCTTTCCTATATAGACTGTACAAAACAGCTTGTAGCAAAGAAAGCTGGATTGGCATAAGGGAATAACTGGAACAACAAAATTTCATATTCACACAGAAGACGAAGTGTGCTATAATGCTAACAGGACTAAATTTGAATAGAGCACTTCTATTTAAGGGTTCTGTTTTGGCAGAATCTTTGGATAGGAGTGTTTTTTATGCAAAAAAATATCTGGATAGCAGCCAAGTACCTTCGTCTCAGTATTGAGGACGGAGATAAGGCTGAAAGTGAATCTATTGTAAATCAGTCAATTTTGATTGATAACTATATGAAATCGACGTCTGATATTACTATTGTTGAGACATTTAAAGATGATGGTTTTTCAGGTACAGATTTTAATCGACCTGGTTTTCAGGCAATGCTCAAAGCAATTGAAAATAAGGAAATCAACTGTATCATTGTAAAAGATTTATCCCGATTTGGTAGGGAGCATATAGATGTTGATCGGTATATTCAAAAAGTATTTCCACAACTTGGAGTGCGATTTATAGCAATCAATGATAATTATGATTCTGAAACAGCAAACATTACCGATACGCATCTTGTATTACCGGTAAAATCCTTTGTCAATGACACGTATTGCAGACAGAATTCTCAAAAAGTAAGAAGCCACTTGAGTGCAAAAAGAAATATTGGAGAATATGTGGGAAATTACGTGTCATATGGGTATAAAAAGTGTGATACTGATAAAAGTCAGATAGAAATTGATCCGGTTGCTTCAAAGCATGTAAGAGATATTTTTAACTGGAAGATGGAGGGCATGAGCAATCAGCTGATTGCAGATAAACTGAATGAACTGGGAGTTCTTGCACCGGCTGATTACAAACGTGCGACCGGAGTAAACTTCAAATCGTCATTTCAGACACATCTGACATCCAGGTGGTCAGCAGTAGCAATTATCCGTATCTTAAAGAATCCAATCTACTATGGAGTGCTTCAACAGGGAAAATCCCAAAGAATTAACTATAAAGTTAAGGTGCAGAGGGCATTACCAAAGGAAGAATGGGTGATTTTTGAAAATCATCATGAAGGTATCGTTACAAAAGAAGAATATGAAACAGTTCAGATGTTGCTTGCGAAGGATACCAGGATAGCACCCGGAGAAACCAGACTTTATTTGTTTGGTGGGTTATTATCCTGTGGAGACTGTGGAAGTAATCTGATCCGGCGAACTAACAGTTATAAAGGAGAAAAGACAGTTTTTTATATCTGTTCTTCTTACAATAAAAAGAAGGATCAATGTTCCCGACATAGCATCAGAGAAGATGTGCTGATTCAGCTGGTGATGGATTCTTTGAAAATGTACAGTAAGATGACGGATGCCATACGAAATGCAGTGGAGTATTTGAAAGAAAATTCTTTGGATACACAGACGTTGATACAGCATGATGACCAGATACTTGAATTACGAAACAAAGTCAATAAATATTATAAGTTGTTACATTCATTATCGGGAAATCTTGCGTCAGGAGTTATTTCTAGGGATGATTACGCTTTGCTTAGAGAACGGTATCAGACAGAAATTAAAAGTCTGGAAAGCAATATTGAAAAGCAGGAAGAGTATATGGAAGATCTCCTTGAAAATAAACTGCTGTGCGAAGAATGGGTGAACACATTTCTTGAAAAACCGTCTTTGGGAGATCTTGACAGGGATATGCTTCTTCAGTATGTGGAAAAAATAAATGTATTTGAAGGGAAAAAAATAGAGATTGTTTACCGATTCCAAGATGAGTTGGTAACAGCTGCAAGATTGGCAGAACAGATTGGAAAAACAAAACAGGAGGTGGCTGTATAATGGCAAGAACAAGAAATCGCCAGATGAAACAGGCTGAAGCATTCGTACAGGCATCACCGCAGAAAATCTGGAAAGCCGGTATTTATACCAGAATATCTGTAGATATCAACGGTGAGAAGAGAGAATCACTGGAGACACAGAAACTGATCGCTCTTTCTTACGCAGAATCTCATCCGGATATTGAAGTTGTAAAGTTTTATAAGGATGACGGTATATCAGGTACGAAATTTGATCGAGATGACTTTGTTAGAATGCTTGGTGACATCAAAACAAAAGAAATAAATACGGTCATAGTAAAGGATTTATCACGATTTGGTCGAGATTTGGAAGAAGTATCAAAATACCTGGAAAAAATATTTCCATTTATGCAGGTGCGCTTTATATCAGTCAATGATAACTATGACAGTATCAGTCCAGAATGTGACAATCAGATGCTCGGAATCATGATATCGAATCTTGCAAATGATATGTATGCAAAAGATGCATCGCTAAAGAGTTCCGGTACGATGAAAATTAGAATGGAATCTGGAGAATATTGTGGAGGAGATGCTCCTTATGGATACAAAAGATCTACAGATGAAAAAGGTAATCCTACTACGGTTCCAGATGTATTGACAGCACCCTATGTTGTGAAAATATTTGAAAAGCTTCTTGCAGGACAATCATATCTGGGTATTTCTCGAGAATTTAACGAAATGTTGCTTACACCTCCAAGATTATATGCGAGAACTGGGAAGTTATTCTTGAATAGTCTTCAGGAGGCTGAAACACATTGGTGTGCATCTACAATTAAAAGAATTGCAGAGAACAGGCATTATCTAGGGAATACTTATACGCACAAAACCAGAACATCGCTTCTTACAAGTGAGAAGAATACAATTTTGGACAAGAGCGAATGGAATATGCATGAAAATACGCATGAGGCACTGATCAGTGAGGAAGTTTTTGAAAAAGTACAGGAGATTATTCAAGTGAAACAGAAAAATGCTGTACCCAAAAAAGATCTAAGTCAGATTGTTACACATGGTAAGCAGGATAATAAATATATTGGTATTATTTTTTGCGGTGAATGTGGAGCAAAAATGACAAGAAGATATTCCAGAAAGGAAAAAAATGGAATTTTATATTATCATTATTATTATATATGTGGTAATTATGCGACAGTATCCAAGGATAGTTACAGTTGTAATCGCTGGAAAGAAGAGGTTATAGATGAGTTGGTGTATCATGCAATCCTAAAGCAATTAAAGGCTATATGCAATATCAAAATACAACTGGAAAGGTTTAATGATGACTATTATGATGTGTACAGAAGGTATTTGAACAAAGAACACAGCAAGATAGTGCAAATGAATAAGAAAAATGAGTCAAAGCGTCTTGAATTTTATGAGCAGTATGTTTCAGGTAAAATTGATGCGGATGAATATCAACGTATGATTGAAAGAGTGTCCGTAGTTGAAAAAGAGCTGCTTGCAAGACAAAAAGAAATAGAAAAAAGCAGTAAAATGACAGAAAAGCTGTGTAAAAAGAACTATTTATGGCTTTCAGAATTTACTAAAGGCATAAATACAGAATACCTTACAAAAGAGAGTGTATCTGCTTATATAAATAAAATAACATTATATGAAGATAAAAGAATTGAAATTGAATTCAAACTTCAGGACGAATTGCTGGAATTGGCAAAAAAATTGGAAGAGGGGGTGGTTAGATGTCAAATGATAAGTGCGTAGTAAAATACTTGAGATTATCTCTGGAAGATGATGATATACTGGATGAATCTAATAGTATTACAAATCAAAGAATTGTAATAGGGCAATACATAGCCAGTAAAAATGAGTTCAAAAATGCGGAAGTGTTAGAATTCAAAGATGATGGCTATAGTGGAACAAATTTCGAACGCCCAGGATTTCAAAGTATGATGGAATTAGTAAGGGACGGACAAGTCAGCACAATTATAGTGAAAGATCTCTCACGATTCGGCAGGAATCATATAGAGGTTGACACATATCTGGAACAAATTTTTCCATTTATGAATGTGAGATTCATAGCGATCAATGATAATGTTGATAGTATGAAATATGAATCTGGTATGCCGGGAATAGATGTTGGTTTCAGAAATATAATTAACGAACATCATAGCATTGATACTTCCGTTAAAGTAAAAAAGACTTTGTTACAGCGTCAGAAAGCAGGAAAGTATATGGGTGCCAGAGCACCATATGGATACTTGAAACCTGATGAAGATGTGACGAGTCTCGTGATCAATCCGGAAACGGCACCTGTTGTGAGGATGATATTTCAGAAATATCTTGATGGAATGAATATTACTCAGCTGGCACGTTACCTGAATGAGCAGAAAATTATGAGTCCAGGTCAATATAAAAGAGAAGTTCTGAAAACTGGTGTGAAGAAAACAACAGAAAAATATATCTGGTATCCGGTAACTGTAAGACTGATACTGATGACAGAAACGTATACGGGAACTACGATTGGCGGCAAGTGGAAAGTTGCTTCGGTAGGAAGTAATAAGCATTTGAAAACAAAAGAAGAAGACTGGATTGTGGTTGAGGGTACGCATGAAGCGATTGTTTCTAAAGAGGTGTTTGATGCTGTACAGGAAAAGTTGGAATTAAATTCCAGAAAGAGGAGCAAAACCCACAATAATAATTATTCGCTGAAAGGATTGGTAAAATGTGGGGGATGCGGTCAGAATCTACAGCATGTAACCAGATGCAATCCGCACTTTAAGTGCCCAAGGAAATTTAATGCGGCAAATCAAGATTGTGTAACAGACAATTTATATGATGACGAGTTCAATGAGATGATTTTCAGGGCAATAAAGCTGTTTGCAAAGATCAGTGATGATGCTGAACCGGTACTCGAATTACAGAAAGCAGAATTAAAATCAAAAGTGAATGGAGCTGCAAAAAAGATTCGGGATGCCAAAGACAGTATTAGCAGATACAAGCACCAGAAGACTGAACTATATATGCGATATGCAATGGAAGAAATCTCAGAAGAAGAGTTCACCAGAAAAAATGACAAGCTGGATAAACAAATTGAGAAAGAAACCTTAGCGATAGCGCAAATGGAGACAGAACAGAGTGAAGCGGCTGAACGTTTATTTGAACTTCCGCCCGATGGCAGACAGTGCCTGACAGACCTGATCGAAGGAAATAAGCAATTAACCAGAGAGATAGCAGTAACTTTTATTCGTGGTATCAAGGTATATAATGATAAGCGAATAGAAATTGAATGGAATTTTGCTGATGAGCTGGTGAAGTATGTAGAGCAGGTGCAGAAAATCTGCAGTTGAAGTGATGATGGACAAATTACAAAAATTTTGTGTCATTAGCTTGACACAAGGGGGAGCTCATGCGGCGAACACGGTGGATGTACAGGAGTTCATGATCATGCCTGCAGGAGCCGGAAGCTTCAGAGAAGGTCTGAGATGGTGTACGGAAGTATTCCACGCGCTCCAGTCCCTTCTGAAGTCTAAGGGACTGGCGACTTCCGTCGGAGATGAGGGCGGCTTCGCGCCCGACCTTGGAAGCGACGAGGAGGCGGTCGAGTATATCCTGGAGGCGGTGCGCCGGGCAGGCTACGAGCCGGGGAAAGACTTTGTGCTTGCGATGGATGCGGCGTCCAGTGAATGGAAGGGAAGCCGGAAAGGAGAGTATGTCCTCCCGAAGTGCGGGAAGAAGTTTACTTCAGCGGAACTGGTAGAGCACTGGAAAGCCCTTACAGAGAAATATCCGATCTACTCCATTGAGGACGGTCTGGATGAGGAAGACTGGGAAGGCTGGCAGATCATGACAAAGGAGCTGGGCGGCAGAGTACAGCTCGTGGGAGACGACCTGTTCGTTACGAACACAGAGCGCCTGAAGAAAGGGATTGACATGGGATGCGGTAATTCCATCCTGATCAAGCTGAATCAGATCGGTTCCGTTTCCGAGACGCTGGAGGCGATCAAGATGGCTCACAAGGCGGGATACACAGCGGTTACTTCCCACCGCTCGGGAGAGACGGAGGATACGACGATCGCTGATCTTGCCGTGGCGCTGAATACATGCCAGATCAAGACCGGAGCGCCCAGCAGAAGTGAGCGCGTGGCAAAATACAACCAGCTGATCCGCATTGAGGAAGAGCTTGGCGCAGGCGCGGTATATCCGGGATTTGGAGCGTTCAATATAACGCGAGGATGAAAAAAAAGACGGGAAAAGATCAGAGACGGCAATAACAGAGAGACCGTGGTAATAAAGAGACAACGGTAAATCGGAGAAAAGAAAACAGAGGTCTGCGAAAACGAAGAGAGAATCTTCTTTGTTTTCACAGACCTCATTTTCTTTTGAAGGACAGAAGTGTACTCTACCGGGCCATCTCAAGCTGCGGTCCGATGTGCTTGTGCTCCCGGATGAGCGTCTCGATCTCCCGGAGATCCGACGACGGAAGGTCGCCTGGGATCGTGTTCTTCACAGCGCCGGCAGCATTGCCTATTTCCAGAGCCCTGCGGCAGTTCCCGGGATCAGACAGGAGACCGTAGAGCACTCCGGAGACATAGGAGTCCCCGCTTCCGATGCGGTCTACGACCTCGATATTCCGGTATGGCTCTTCCTCATAATAAGTATCACTCTGTGCATCATAGATGATGGAGCTGAAGGTATGGATCTTCGGGCTGTGAACGATGCGCTGGGTGGAGGCGACGATACGGATCGGATATTCTTCCGTGAAGCTTTTCATGATCTCTTTGGCACTGCCTTCTTTCAGGAAGGTGAGACGGGCGGTGTCTTCCGAGCAGAAGAAGATATCCACATAGGGAAGGATCTGCTCAATGCATTCCCTGGCCTCTTCCCCGGTCCACAGATTCCCCCGGAAGTTTACGTCAAAGGAGATCAGGGCGCCCGCCTCCTTGAACCTCCGTATCATTTCCACTCCTGTTTCGCGGCACTGGCGCCCGAGGCCGAGTGTGATCCCGCTTGTGTGGAAACAGCGGGTGGATGAAAAGAGGGAGTCGTCGAAATCATGGATCGAGATAGTGTTTACAGAAGAATGCTTCCGGTCATACACAACTCCCGGTTTTCTCGGGTAAGCGCCGTTCTCATAATAGTAGATCCCGAGCCGCGCGTCCTCTGAATCGTCATACACGAGGTAATCATCGCTCACGCCGCAGAAGCGGATCCTGTTTTTCGCATAGGAGCCGATAGCATTATCAGGCAGCTTTGAGATGATCCCTGTTTTCAATCCCAGCAGCGATACCCCGGCGGCAACGTTGAGCTCTGCGCCCCCGAGCTGCCTGCGGAGGACATCTCCTCCGGAGAGACGTTCATTATCTGTCGGGGAGAGGCGGAGGAGCACCTCCCCGAGAGAAAGAAGATCGAAAGTTCTGTTTGATCTACACATGCTTTTTACCTCTGCTTTCTTTTACGATTTCTACAGCTTCTTTTACCAGAGCTCTTATCTTGTCAAATTCACCGGCTTTTACCAGATCTCCTTTTACCATCCAGCTTCCGCCGCACGCCAGGATTCTGTCGTATGCGAGATAGTCTCTTACATTTTTGGGATTAATGCCTCCTGTGGGCATGAATTTCATTCCCACATAGGGAGCCGCGATCGCCTTGATATATGCAAGCCCGCCTGCCTGTTCAGCCGGGAAGAACTTCACGACTTCGAGACTGTTCTCTATAGCCTGTTCCACGTCGCTGGGATTGGCGCAGCCCGGTGTGATCAGGATCCCTTTCTCGACACAGTACCGGACGACCTTCGGGTTGAGTCCCGGACTAACGATGAACTTTGCCCCTGCTGCGACAGCGCGGTCAACCTGCTCTGTGGTCAGTACTGTTCCCGCGCCCACCAGCATATCCGGAAATCTTTCAGACATAATGCGGATGGACTCCTCAGCGGCATCTGTGCGGAAAGTTACCTCTGCGCACGGGAGCCCGCCTTCACACAGCGCCCGGGCGAGAGGCTCCGCGTCATCCAGGACAACAACAGGGACGATTCCGATTTCTCCGATCTGTTTTAACACTTCATTCATTTTCGATTCTCCTTAAAGTTTTATAATGTGAAACTAAGTTTTATAATATGAACTGTTCTGATTCAAAGTATACTACCTGCTTTCTAAAAGTCAAGTATAAAATTCAGATTTTCTTGGAATTTCCAAGGCTTTTATAAGATTGAATAAAAAGGAAAGATGTGATAGAATAGTTTCATATTACGAAACTAAGCTGTTTGTGTGATGGAGGAATAACACTATGGAAGATAAGAATCCGATCCAGGTGGCGGACCGGCTCTTTGGAGCGCTGGAACTGCTGGCGGAGAATGGGGACGCGGGAGTAATGGAAGTGAGCACAGCTCTCGGGCTGAATAAAAGTACGGCCCACCGCGTCCTGAATTCTCTTATATATATGGGATATGCAAGGCAGAATGAAGAAACCGGGCGGTATGAGCCGTCCTTGAAGGTTGTCGATCTGGCGAATAAAGTGATGAAGCATGTGGATATTGTCCAGGCAGTGCGGCCGTATCTGAGGAAACTGATGGAGATGACAGACGAGACAGTCCATTTTGTAGAGCGGGACGGCGTGGATGCAGTTTATATAGATAAGATAGAGTCGTACCGGAACGGAATACAGATGGTATCCCGGATCGGGAGCCGGATCCCTCTTTACTGCTCGGGAGTGGGGAAAGCCATGGCAGCGGAGCTGGATGAACACGAAGTGGAAGAAATCTGGAACCGCAGCAGGATCCTTCCGCTGACTCCTTACACGATCACGGATTTCGAGACGTTCAGGAGAGAACTCTCGGAGATCAGAGAGAGAGGATACGCCCTGGACAATGAAGAAAATGAGAGCGGAGTGCGCTGTATCGCGGTCAGTCTGAAGGATTATACAGGCAGGGTGAAATATGCGTTCAGCATCTCCGCACCTGTCGGCAGAATGGACAATGAGAGGATCCGCCAGCTGGCAGGCTATGTGCTGGAGATCAAGGAGCAGATCATGGAGAAGCTCTGCCCCTGAAGGAACTGGCAGGGAACATCTGGGAAAAACTGCCTTCGCGGAAGAATGCTGAAAAGGTTGTGAAATCCCGGGAAATCGTCTATACTTTGATGAGTACGAAAAAAGCGCAGGGATCGCGGCCTGTCTGTTCCGCCGGAACGGCAGGAGAAGAGCCGTGACCCTGCGCCGGGGATCCTCCGGGGCGGATCCCCACAGTCTGAAACGGGAGATGACAGCACTATGCCGCTGAATACGATTTTGATCAAGCCGGCGTCCTCTCTGTGCAGCATGCAGTGCAGGTACTGCTTTTACTGCGATGAGGCTCAGAAACGGGAACAGCCGTCCTATGGGATGATGTCGGAGACGACATTGAGACATATTATAAAGAAGATAATGTTCCAGGCAGAGCGGGAGGTGTGTTTTGCCTTTCAGGGCGGGGAACCGACGCTGCGTGGCAAAGAGTTTTTTAGAAAAGCGCTGGAGTTCGAGGAGCGCTTCAACAGAAACCGCGTGCAGGTCCGGAACGTCCTGCAGACGAACGGGCTGCAGCTCGATGAAGAGTGGTGCAGGCTGTTCCGCGAGGGAGGATTTCTCATCGGAGTCTCCGTGGACGGGACGAAAGAGATCCATGACAGCTTCCGGCGCGACCGCGCGGGAGAGCCTACCTATGACCGGATCTGTGAGAATATCCGCCTTCTGGAAAAATACGGGGTCGAGTATAATATCCTGACTGTGGTCACAGCTCAGACAGCGGAACATATCCGGGAGATCTACCGGGAGTATAAGCTGAGAGGCTGGAACTATCAGCAGTATATCATCTGTCTGGATCCCCTGGGAGAAAAGCCGGGGCAGAGGGATTATTCCCTGACGCCGGAAAAGTACGGCGTGTTCCTGACGGAATTGTTCGATCTGTGGTACAAGGACTGGAAGAGAGGAAAAGCTCCCTATATCCGTCAGTTTGAAAACTATATCGGCATACTGCTCGGCTATCCCCCGGAGTCCTGCGAGCAGAGAGGCGTCTGCAGCGTGCAGTGCGTGACAGAGGCGGACGGCAGCGTCTATCCCTGTGATTTCTATGTCCTGGACAAGTACCGCCTGGGCAGTTTCAACGAGAACAGGGTGAGTGATTTTTTTGAGAACAGCAGGGCGGCAGATTTTGTGAAACAGTCGAGAAAGATCGATGCGGCGTGCATGGAATGTAAGTGGTATTCTCTCTGCCGGGGAGGCTGCAGAAGGCACAGGGTACCGGCGGGGGGATCGGGCCTCTGCCGCAGCTATTTCTGCGAGGGATACCAGTTCTTTTTCGAGAGATGCGGAGAAAGGATCAGGGAGATCGCTGAGTATCTGGGAAGATGACACCTCCTTTCTGATAAATATATATCCGCCCTGGTTTTGTTTGGTTTCGTATTGTGTGATATGTTCAGAAATATGGAAAAATATTGTCAGAGATTGTATGGAATTGACAATAATTATAAAAAAGAAAACAATATAGTTATTGAAAGTTGATAGGGGACAGGCATATAATTTACTTAAGAAGTTAAAAGGAGGATACGAAATGAAAAAGAAAGTAATCAGTGTATTGCTTGCTGCCGCAATGGTTACAGGACTTGTAGCAGGATGCGGAAGCAAAGGAAACGACTCTAAAGGGTCAGGCGACGGAGAATATGCAGGCGTAGAGCTTACATTCTGGTCCATGTGGTCCAACACAGAGCCGCAGGGCAAAGTTCTCCAGGAGGCAGTTAGCGCTTGGGAAGAAGAGACAGGCGCAACAGTAACGATCGAGTGGAAGAACCGTGACATCAAGAATATTCTTGCATCAGCTCTTGAGGCTGAGGAGAATATCGACCTGTTCGAGGATGACTACAACAGAATCGCAAACAACTACAAAGATTATGTTGCAGATCTGACAGACATGGCTGAGGCGGCAGGATATGCTGATCATAGCTATGCGGTATTAAACGATCAGGCAACAGAGTGGGCAGGATTCCTTCCGTGCGTTACAGAGCAGCCGCAGGTAGGCGGTGTGTTCTACAACCAGGACATCTTCGATGAGGCAGGGGTTAAAGCTCCGACAACATGGGCAGAGTTCCTTGATGTATGCCAGAAGATCAAAGATGCAGGATATGCACCGATGGCTCTCGACAGTACATACGCTCCGTTCTTCTTCGGATATCATCTGGCAAGATATATCGGAGAGGACACAACAACACAGCTTGCAACAGAGGGCGGCTGGTCTCAGAATGAGGGCGTTATCAAAGCTGCAGACGACATGATCGACTTCGTAAAGAAGGGATACCTTGTAGACGGTGCTCCGGATGAGTATCCGGCAAGCCAGAACAAGATGGCAATCGGCGATACAAAGGCTGCAATGGTTGTTTGTGCAAACTATGTAACAGCTGAGGTTAATAACATGGTAGCTGAAGGCGAAGATCCGCTGAACTGGGGCGTATTCAATTACCCGTCAGTTGAGGGAGCAGCAGAGGGTGTAGATGAGACAGCATCCTATGCAGGAGCTAACTCTATCGCAGTTACAAAATACAGTGAGAACCAGCAGGCTGCATTCGATCTTGCAACATTCATCACATCCGGTGAATATGATCAGAAGATGGCTGACGAGGCTTCACAGATCCCGGCAGATCCGTCCAACACAGCTCCGGCATCTCAGAACGGAACAGTTGAGGTTCTTTCCGGAACATCTTCTCCGCTGACATGGAACATGGGACTTAACGCAAACTCTGATCTTATGTCTCAGATCCAGGAGATCGTTGTAAAACTGTTTGAAGGAAACTACTCTTCAGGAGCAGATTTCGCAGCAGATCTGGACGCATTATACTAAGATTGAGCTTACTACCTGGAGGTGACGCTGTTTTGGCGTCACCTCATTTTTTCAGAGAGGTGACTTAGAAAAATGAAAAAAAATAAGGCATTTATTATCGGGTTTATCACCCCATGTGCTCTGAGTCTGCTCGTCATGTATCTGTACCCGGTTCTGCGTACAGTGATCATGAGCTTCTTCGGAATTGAGAGTGTGACGGCGGATGTATCTGACTGGACGTTTAACGGCGTTGCAAACTATATCAAGATTTTCAGCAGCCCGACATTCCAGCGTGCAATGACGAACATGATCCTGATCTGGTTCGTCGGAGGAATCATCGTTCTTGCATTGGCACTGCTTTTTGCAGTTATCCTGACAAGCGGCATCCGCTTTAAGAAATTTTTCCGCGCGGCAATCTATCTGCCGAACATCATCAGCGCGGTCGCACTGGCAACGATGTGGATTCAGTATATTTACAATCAGGACTATGGTCTTCTGAACCAGCTCCTTGAAGCTGTCGGCCTGAAAGGTAAGAACTGGCTGGGAACAGACATGAAATTCTGGGCAATGCTTGCAGCATTTATCTTCGGTGCGGTCGGATATTACATGCTGATCTTTATCAGCGGTATCGAGCGTATCCCGGAGGATCTGTATGAGGCGGCTACGATCGACGGAGCCAATAAAGTACAGCAGTTTGGAAGTATCACACTTCCGCTTCTCCGCAGCATCTTTAAGACTAACATCACATTCTGGAGTGTCAACTGTATCACGTTCTACCTCTGGTCAAAGATGTTTGCTCCGGTCAGCACGGAGGCATCCACGATCGTACCGGTTGTATATCTGTACGATACAGTATTCGGTACGACAGGAAACGTTCAGAGGGATGCAGGAGCCGGCGCGGCTGTCGGCGTGACGCTGGCAATCTTCGTGGCAGTCGTTTACTTTGTTATGAACAAGCTGCTCAAGGATGATGACCTGGAATTCTAATGTGCGGAAATGGAGTGAAAACATGAGTAAAAAAGATAAAGTCGTATATAAGGAAAAAATCAATTGGAAGAGAGAAGCAGCGCTTCTCCCCGGCTACCTGATCGTACTCATCTGGATCATATTTACAGCGGTTTTCCTTATCTGGATCCTGGCGGCAAGTTTATCTACTTCGAACGAGATCTTCTCCGGATCTGTGTTTAAATTTGCAACAGGATTTCACTGGGAAAACTACGTGAATGCATGGACGTCAAGCAACGTTTCCGTATTCTTCGGAAACTCCCTGCTGTATTCACTGGTAACCTGTGCTGTAGTGATCCTGATCGCAGCGCCGGCTGCATATGTGCTGTCCAGATTTACTTTCCTGGGAAATAAGCCGATCAAGACAAGTCTTGTCCTGGCCATGAGTATCCCGGAAGTTATGATCATCATGCCGATCTACGCGCTGACAGCGCAGTATCACATCAGAGGACGTATCGTACTGATCGTGCTTTATATCTGCATTCGTGTGCCGTTTACTACGACATACCTGCTGAACTTCTTCGCCAGTCTGTCGAAGAGCTATGAGGAGGCAGCGGCAATCGACGGATGTTCACCGGGAAAGACCTTCTGGCAGATCATGCTGCCGCTTGTGCAGCCTGCCATTGTGACTGTTACGATCTTCAACTTCCTGAGTGTATGGAACGAGTTCTTCATGGCACTCATCTTTGCAACATCGACGGATATGACACCTGTCGGCGTTGGACTTCTTCAGATCGTAAACGGTATGAAGTACACCGGAGATTACGGCGGACTGTTTGCGGCAGTCGTTATCGTATTCCTGCCGACCTTCCTGCTTTACATCTTCCTGTCAGAGAAGATCATCGCAGGTGTTACCGGCGGCGGTGTCAAAGGCTGATTATATTGTATTAAAATCTCGGGCTGGCACAGTGAGTCTGTACCAGCCCGAAAGTATGAGAGAGGAGAATGACTGTGAAAGAGAATTTATGCGGAAGAGTAACAATACCTACAGATGTAGATGTAGTACCGGAGACTCTGGAACTTTTAAAACGCTGGGGAGCAGATGCGATCCGTGACTGCGACGGAACGGACTACCCGGAGGAGCTGAAAAATGTAGACGCGAAGGTATATTCTACATATTATACAACGAGAAAAGACAACGCATGGGCAAAAGCCAATCCGGACGAGATCCAGCAGATGTATATCATGACCCCGTTCTATACAGCGGTGTCAGATGAGGTTTCGATCCACCTTATGAACCATCTGTATCCGGATATGCTCAAAGTCAACGATCATGATGATATTACCAGATGGTGGGAAGTCATCGACCGTACTACCGGAGAAGTGGTTCCGGTTTCCGAGTGGAGCTATGACAGCGAGACAGGGGATGTGACGATCCATAATGCAAAGGCATTCCACGATTATACTGTGAGCTTCCTGGCATATATCATGTGGGATCCGGTGCATATGTACAATGCAGTGACAAACGGATGGACGAACTTTGAGAAGCAGATCACATTTGACGTGCGCCAGCCGAAGACGCACAAGTATTCCATGGAGCGCCTGAGAAAATTCATAAAGGACAATCCACATGTAGACGTGATCCGCTATACAACCTTCTTCCATCAGTTCACACTGATCTTTGACGAACTGGCAAGAGAAAAATATGTTGACTGGTATGGATATTCCGCATCCGTCAGCCCGTATATCCTGGAGCAGTTCGAGAAGGAAGTCGGATACAAATTCCGTCCGGAATTCATCATCGATCAGGGATACATGAACAACCCGTACCGTATTCCGTCCAAAGAGTTCACTGATTTCCAGGCTTTCCAGAGAAGAGAGGTTGCGAAGCTGGCGAAGGAAATGGTAGACATCACTCATGAGGGCGGCAAGGAAGCCATGATGTTCCTCGGAGATCACTGGATCGGCATGGAGCCGTTCATGGATGAGTTCAAGACGATTGGCCTGGACGCAGTGGTCGGAAGTGTCGGAAACGGTTCAACACTCCGTCTGATCAGCGATATCGAAGGAGTGAAGTATACAGAGGGACGTCTCCTTCCGTACTTCTTCCCGGATGTATTCCACGAAGGCGGGGATCCGGTGAAAGAGGCGAAGGTCAACTGGGTGACAGCAAGACGCGCCATCTTAAGAAAACCGATCGACAGGATCGGATACGGCGGATACTTAAAGCTCGCGCTTCAGTTCCCGGAATTTGTGGATTACGTAGAGAGCGTGTGCAACGAGTTCCGTGAGCTCTACGACAATATCAAGGGAACGACGCCGTACTGCATTAAGAAAGTAGCAGTCCTGAACTGCTGGGGTAAGATGCGTGCATGGGGCAATCATATGGTACATCATGCGATCTACCACAGGGAGACATACTCCTATGCAGGAATCATCGAGGCTCTGAGCGGCGCTCCGTTTGACGTGAAGTTTATCAGCTTTGACGATATCAGGAACAATCCGGCGATCCTGGACGATATTGATGTCCTCCTCAATGTGGGTGATGCTGATACAGCTTACACCGGAGGAGACAACTGGACAGACGAGACGATCGTGACGGCTGTGAAGAAATTCATCTACAACGGCGGCGGATTTATCGGAGTCGGAGAGCCGGCTGCTCATCAGCATGAGGGACATTTCTTCCAGCTTGCAACAGTGATGGGCGTAGAGAAAGAGCTTGGCTTTACACTCAACTATGATAAATATAACTGGGAAGAGCACGATCACTTCATCAAGGAAGACTGCACAAAGGATATCGATTTCGGAGAAGGCGAGAAGAATATCTTCGCATATGAAGGAACAGAGATCCTTGTTCAGCGCAACAAAGAGGTTCAGATGGCTGTAAACGAGTTCGGAAAAGGACGTACCGTATATATCAGCGGACTTCCGTACAGCTTCGAGAACAGCCGTGTCCTGTACCGCTCCATCATCTGGGCTTCACATGATGAGGAGAACCTGCATAAATGGTTCAGCACGAACTTCAATGTTGAGGTTCATGCCTATGTGAAGAACGGCAAGTACTGTGTTGTAAACAATACATACGAGCCGCAGAGCACGACGGTATATAAAGGCGACGGAACAAGCTTTGATCTGGATCTTGATGCGAATGAGATCATTTGGTATGAAATCTGATCAACGGCAGAAGAAATTGAATAGCCAGTAAGATTGGGCTGTATAAGGTATGACGGGCGCAGCGGCATCCGCCTCCTTATACAGCCTTTTTCTTTTTTTCATCTTGTCCGGAAAGGCAGATAGGATATAATAATAGAAGAAACGGCCGGGAAGAGGGATATAATGCGGGAATCAAAAAACTATTACAAAGACATTTTGTTAAGTGACAGCAGACAGAAAACGATCGACAATGCCTGTATTCAGAGAATGCAGCCGGGGTACCATTTCGGACCTCATTTGCATTCTACCGTGGAGCTGTTTGTCTGTGTGGAGGGGCGGTGTATGATGACTGTATGTCAGACGCAGGTTGAGATAGAGAAAGAGGATTATATAGTGATCCTTCAGAATCATCCCCACAGCTGCGATGTACGGAACGAGGATGAGTGCGTGATCCTTCAGCTCCATTTTCATCCGGATGTGTTCATAGACTTGTTCAGCGACAGTCTCCGTGACAACCAGCTCTATTTTCTGCTGGATCTGTCGCTGGGACAGAAAAATTTTATACAGGGCAGGTGCTCTGAGCAGCTCTACTGCAGTATACGGTATGTCTATGAAGAGACAAAGAATAAAAAGGCAAACTACCAGAAACTGATCGATCTGTATTTTGCCCAGATCCTTCTTCTGATGTCCAGGGATATCGGGAATACGAAAAGTGGAGACAGCCGCAGCAACAGGCATCTGTTGAGCGCATTTGAGTATATCAGCAGACATTATCAGGAGAAGATCACGGTGGAAAAGCTTGCAGAGTACTGCGGCGTCACATCGAGACGGCTCGGGCAGCTTTTTATGATGCACCTTGGAATGAATGTATCTACTTATATCACTTATTTCAGGATCAATAAATCAATAGAGCTTATGTCTGATGAGAATGCGGAATATTCTCTGACTCAGCTTGCTCTGGAAGTCGGGTTCGGCAGCCTGCAGCACTTTTCCAAAGTGTTCAAAAATACGATGAATATTTCTCCGGCAAAATATTTTGCACGGCTGCCGGGAAAATCAGCAAGAAACAGTGAAAATACACAAAAAAAGTGACAAAAAGTATAAAAAATAGCAGATACTGTTCGGAATCGTCAAAGAATTCCTTCTCCTCTTTAGTGTAATATAAACATAACAAGTTGCAAAAGGAGGAGAAGTGAAATGAAAAGAAGGTTTGTGGCGAGACTGCTGAGCCTGACTCTCGCCGCTGCTCTGGCGGGGACCATGCTCCCGGCTGATCTGCCGACCGTACTGGCGGAAGAGACGGCAGAGTCTGCTGATGTCAGAGCGGTGACGGAGACATGGCGGCAGTTCAAAAGCACCGACCGGAACGACAATGGCAGCAATGCGGCTATTCTTGTCAATACAAACGAGGGGACTCAGGGAATGGAAGCGGGAGAGTTCTCTTTTGTATTGAAGCCAAATGATGTGCAGAGCAGGATCCGGTTTAATGTGGGACCATATATCGTGGATAACGATAATTATATGACTATCGGCTATAATGAGACGGGATGGTTCAATACATATAAGGATCCGGGACATAATGACTGGCCGTCGATCAGCGGATTTCCGACGCCGCCGTCAGCGGGAGAAGAGATGGAGATCTCGATCAAATGGGACGGTCCGGATTATACCGTCACTGCAGGAGGGACAGAAAAGACCTTTTCCATTCCTCAGGAAGTGTATGAGCAGCTGAACACAGGAAAACTCGGTTTCAGGATCGGCTCCTTCTACCGGAGTGGGAGCGGCCAGGAGGTCACGGACATCTTCTTCAAGGATGTTGTGATCAAGGACGGAGAGGGCAATGTGATCGTTGAAAACGGAGCGGATACCTGGGAACTGCAGACAACAGCCAGCGGAGAGGTGTTTGATCCGGAGGTTGTGATCACCAAGGCGTATGTGTCCGGAAGAGTTGTGGACGAGGAAGGCAGTCCTGTCGAGGGAGCGGAGGTTACGCTCGGGGAGCATGTGGTGACAACAGATGCAGACGGATACTATCGGTTTGAGGACATAGAGACAGGCAATTATACGATCACTGCCTCGAAAGACGGCTGTCAGTCAGGGATCGCAGAGATCTCTGTAGAGCAGGATGACGTAACTGCTGAGGATATTGTCCTGAAAAGCGGCGCCGAGATCGAATTCGAAGTGGATGACGTGATCGCTTCGGATCAGATGGAAGCGGCGGTCTCTGAGACATTTCCACAGGTGTTCGGATACACGATGAAGGGTGGAGAGAACGAAGGAAAGAAGTTCTACGGCCAGACGGAACGTCTGACCCAGCTGAAGGTGAATGACAAGCTTGTCACCCCGTCTGTGGAATACACGAAGGAGTCTGACAGCAGAGCTGTCTATACAATGAAGATCGATGAGCAGGGGATCAGCACAGTGATAACGGCGTCTCTGGAAGTGAAGGACAATACGCTGAGCTTTGACATTACAGACATTGATGCGGAAGAAGGAACTTTCTTTACTGTGGAGATCCCGAACCACAATCTTGTGTCAGTCAGATCTACGCAGGCGGGCGCTTCATTTGCCGGGGCCAACATGTCCACAGATACAACAGTCAACGGGGATACATACAGTGCGGTGAGCGGGCTGTCAGATGCAAAGCGCGGGTACATGTATGCATTTGTCTCAACAGAGGACCTGAGCGCAGGGCTATGGAGCAATTCGGAGAACACTGTGTCCGCCGACTGGCAGAGAATTACTGAAGTGACGCAGACTGTGGACGGAGTGAAAGAGACCGGGCTGAGCAGTACATACTGGACCTATCAGAAAGGACCGGAATACCGGATCGAGAACCGGGATTATGAAATGCCTTCTGCCAAAGTGGTCATCACAGGCGATGAAAACGGAGATGAAGTGATCGACTGGCAGGACGGTGCTATCGGCTACAGAGAGATCATGAACAATCCGGTGGGCGCAGAGCGTGTCCCTGACCGTGTGGCGATCCGGATCGCGATGAATTTCAACAGCCAGGCGCAGAATCCATTCCTGATGACTTACGACAATGCGCAGAAAGTGTATCTCAACACAGATGGGCTCGGGCAGAGCATTCTCCTGAAAGGTTATGGGAGCGAAGGTCATGACTCGGGACATCTGAACTATGCAGATGTCGGACGCCGCATGGGCGGTGTGGAAGAACTGAAAAAGCTGCTTGCCCAGGGCAAGGAGATCGGCGCCACATTTGGCATCCATGTGAATGCTTCTGAAACCTATCCGGAGTCCAAGTATTTTACGGAAGACAGGCTGATGAAAGACGCGGCGGGCAATCTTTCATACGGATGGAACTGGCTGGATCAGGGCGTCAATATCAATGCCGACTACGACCTCAGGAACGGCAGGGAACAGAGGTTTATCGATCTATGGGAAGCGCTGGGCGGCGAGGACAATGACCTTGATTTCGTCTATGTGGATGTGTGGGGCAACGGACAGTCCGGAGACAACGGGACCTGGGCGAGCCGGCAACTGGCCAAAGAGATCACACAGACCTGCGGATGGCGTTTAGGCGGTGAGTGGGGCTATGCGAACGAGTACGACTCGACCTTCCAGCACTGGGCGGCGGATCTGACATACGGCGGAGCGACGCTGAAAGGCATCAACAGCACGATCACACGCTTCATCCGAAACCACCAGAAGGACGCCTGGGTCGGCGACTATCCGGATTACGGCGGAGCTGCTGTGAATCCTCTGCTGGGCGGATACGACATGAAGGATTTTGAGGGCTGGCAGGGGCGCAACGACTATAAAGGCTATATCCAGAATCTGTTTGACGACAATCTTTCTACCAAATTCCTGCAGCACTATAAAGTGATGAAATGGGAGAACGGCGAGCCGACGACAGTAAACGGAATCTCCTGGACTCCGGAAATGCGGATTACCCTGCAGGATGACGCGGGAGAAAACACAGTCGTTGTGGAAAGACAGTCGAACGACGGCTCAAGCGAAGGCTACAGGCTGCGCACCATGACGTTCAACGGACGTGTGATCATGGACGGCGAGAAGTACCTGATCCCGTGGTTCTGGGATGCTAACGGCGGCGAACTTGCATCAGAGAGTGAGAAGCTGTATCACTGGAACCAGGCGGGCGGCACATCAACCTGGGAACTCCCGGAAGGATGGGGAGGCGCTGTGCTGTATGAACTGACAGAGACAGGCAATGTGGAGCGCAATGACCTCGCGGTGATCAGCGGAGGTATGATTACTATCAATGCGGAAGCGGGCGTACCCTATGTCCTGCACAAAGCAGGAGCAGGCGAAGGGATCAAAGCAGAAGACCTGACATGGAGCAGGGGCGCGCATCTTGTGGATACCGGGTTCAACAGCGGCACGCTGGCACACTGGACGATTCAGGGAGAGGGCGCGCAGATTGTGAGAAGCGCGGCGAACAATATGATGCTGAGCATGGGAAGCGAGACAGAAGAGGTCGCCCTGACACAGACGCTGACGGATTTGGAGCCCGGCAAAGGATACGCTGCATATGTAGGCGTAGACAACCGCTCGGACGCAAAGGCGTATATCGAAGTGTCTGCAGGCGGAGAGGTGATTTCAAATTATACAGAAAAATCTATCGCCAGGAACTATCTGAATTCCTATGCCCATAACACCAACAATGCAACGATCGCCGGCGGAGGCAGCTATTTCCAGAATATGTATGTATTCTTCACCGCGCCGGAGGAGGGCGAGGTGACCCTTACTCTGAGGCGTGAACCGGGATCAGAGAAGACATATTTTGACGACGTCAGAGTCGTAAACAATATGTTTGGAGAGACGGAAGAAGACGGAAATTTCAATCCGTTTGTATCGGATACTAAGATGGTACAGACTTTCGAGGCAGTTCCTCAGGGCATGTTCCCATTTGTCCTGGGAAATGCGGAAGGTGTGAGCGACCATAGAACCCACCTCTCGGAAAAACATGAGCCGTATACACAGAGCGGCTGGTACGGAGTGAAAAAGCTGGACGACGTCCTTGACGGAGACTGGTCTGTCAAGACAAACGGAATCGTACAGAGAGGAGCAGTCGTTTACCAGACTATTCCTCAGAATTTCCGTTTTGAAGAAGGCGTCACCTACAATATCAGTTTCGACTATGAGATGGGGTCAGAAAACACCTATGCATTTGCCGTAGGAAACGGAGAGAATACAGGATCTAATTTTGAGACTTATGAACTGGAGGCTGCAGACCTCGAGGATGCGCAGCCAAAGACCTTCCGGTTCAGGCTCACAGGAGAAGAAGGCGGTCAGTCCTGGATCGGAATTTATTCGACCACAACGCCGGCTGATACCCGGGGCGCTATGGGCGGCGCAGCAGATTTCGGCGGATATAAGGATTTTATCCTGGATAATCTTGTGATCGAGGTATCCAGAGGACAGAAAGCGGAACTTGAGGAGCTTGTCAATGACAATTCCGGAAGATATGAAGAAAATTATACCGCAGAATCCTGGGAAGTATTTTCCAAAGCGCTGGAAGAGGCGAATGCCGTTCTGGACGATTTCGAGGCGGAGCAGAGCGCTGTGGATGCTGCGGCAGAGAAGCTTTCAGAAGCCGTGGAAAACCTGGACGTGATCGCAGTCACAGTATCCGGTACTGTGACAGATGAAGAGGGAAGGGGACTTGCAGATATTGAGATCTCTGTAGACAACGGAGACGGAAATACTGTTACAGCGGTGACAGACGCAGATGGAAACTATATTCTTCCGGGTGTTCTGTTCGGCGAGCGGACGATTGTTGCCGACAGCAGGATCTTTGCGGAAAACACTGCTGAATTTACGGCGTCAGAAGACCTGCTTGAAGTAACTCAGAATTTTACGATGAAGGCAGAGCTGACAACCGTGGAGGGTACAGTGACAGCAGTCGGCGAAGCAGAAGAGGGCGCTCTTGTCACGCTCGGCGGCATCACTCAGGTGACAGATGCGGACGGACATTTCAGATTCGAGAACGTTGTCACAAGAGCTTATACGATCAGCGCTGAACTGGAAGGCTACGATCCGGTATCAAAAGAGATCCTGGCTGTAAAAGACGAGATGGTGTCAGTGAACCTGATGCTGCCTCCTCTCACAAGGGATGAAGCGGATTATGAGAATGATTATGATGACGCTGTGAACACATGGGAGAACCAGAAAGGGAACCCATCCAGCGTAACAGTTGAAATGGTTGACGGAGCGGCGAAGATCTCCTTCCCGGGAGGCGGCTATACAGAGGTGTTCGAGAAGAATGCGCCGCAGTTTAAAAACGGTGTGGTCGAGATGGATATTACCTCGGAAAAACCGGGGCTGCGTCTTGGAATCTCGCTTCGTGCAAAGGATCTAAGCAACCGTGTGTATGCGGGAGTATGCGACGCCATTGACGACTACTATACAGAGTATTTCATAAACGGACAGAATGAATGGACGAATATGGTCAAGGGCGAGACGTTTGAAGCCGGTAAGACCATGCATCTGAAGGTTGAGATCATCGACAAGACGATTACACTATGGGTAAACGGAAACCAGGTTCTGCAGAATACGATGGGCAATCTTCCGTTGAACGCAGGAACAGTTGGACTGAATTCGAGGCAGGCAAACACAGTTTATGTGGATAATGTCAGAGTGACCTCCTATGATCTTCCGTCAGGCGATCTTCGGAATGCTGCCGGCCGTGTTGTAGATCCATCAAATGCTCCGATTGAAGGGGCGGCGGCAGAACTTCTGGACGGCAGCGGAGCTGTGGTAAAGCAGACGACGACAGATGCGCTCGGAAACTACAAATTCAAAAACATTCCGTTGGGAGAGTATACGGTAAGGATTACAAGTGGAAAGTATACAAAGGAGATTCCGGTCACAGTGACAGCGGGTGAGGATTATGTCGTGATCGACAAAGCGGTGTTAGGTGAAACCGCTGACAAGGCAAAGCTTGAAGATCTGATCCGGCAGGCAGAAGAGCTCGATTTAAGCCAGTACACAGAGGAAACAGCACAGGCGGTAAGAGACGCTCTGGCTGCGGCGAAGGCTGTGGCAGAGGATCCGGATGCGGTGCAGAAGGATGTGGATGAAGCGGCGAAGGCGCTTCAGACGGCAGTGGATGACCTGCAGGAAAAAACTGAGAAGCCGGGAAGTGGAGACGGACAGAATCAGGGTGGAAATGACGGAGACGATATAGACGAACCGGATGGAACCAGTACGGATAAGCCGGGTCAGACAGCAGGAAAAGATAATGCCGCAGCCGGAACAGTCGCCAATGCAGAAACAGCGGCGAAAACCGGAGACAGCGCGGCACCGATCGCCTGGGGAACAGCCGGAGTCATGGCGCTGCTGGCGCTGGCAGTGATTTTTTGCAGAAAAAAAGTGAGATAGATCAAAAACAGTTATCGGTTTCCTCCAAAACCGTTCTTGCAGAAAGGGGCATCTTCCTGATATGGAAGATGCCCCTCTTGATGTGGAAAATACCCTTTTACTGCCTTATCATGTCCGTTCATGCCTCTGCATTCTTTGACTGCCGGAATTTGATCGGCGTGATACCGTATTTCTTCCGGAAGATCTGCGTGAAATAAGACTGAGATGAAAAGCCTGTCTGGGAGGAGATATCTGAGACAGAATAATCGGTTTCCTTCAGCAGGCGGCAGGCGGTTTCGAGCCTCCGTTCATTCAGATACTGGATCGGTGAGAGCCCTGTATATTTTGCGAATGAATGCGCCATATAATATTTGTTCATATGTGTCAGGCGTGTAAGTGAATCCAGTGTGATGTGCTCCGCATAGTTGGTGTCCAGGTATTCCTTGATCTGCGCGCATTCCTTGGTCATGCGGACTGATGTGGCGGGAACAGGACGCAGATGCTGTGCGCGGGTGATCCGTATGATCAGGATCTCCAGGAGCTTCTGACAGATGGAACTGGAGCCGTAATCGTTGCTGCGGACCTCGGACAGCATCTGTTCGAAAAGGTCAGTGATAAAGGATGCTGTGCTGAAGCTGCAGAAGATCTGGGTACAGGCTTCTTTCCCGTCCTCCTGGAAAGAGATCCCGTCGATGGCGAGTACATAGTATTCCAGCGGGCTTCCGGGAATAGACTGCTCGGTATGTTCAAGGTAGGGAGGAACGATGATAAGGTCTCCCGGATTGATGGAATAGGTCTCATTACGAAACAGAAAATTCCCTTTTCCTCCTATGACGTAAAACAGTTCGGTAAATGGATGTGTATGCAGTACGCTCTGCCAGTCTTTTTCATCTTTCGACATGGAAATGGACAGAAGCTTTGCATTTAATTTTTCGATGTCTGTATTTTTTACTGAGTAATGTCTGTTCCCCATATAATTACCTCCCGGTTAAAAGCAAGCCTGATGTTGAAATGTTTCATTGGACATATTATAGTACATTTTGGATGAAAAAAGCAATAATTATAAAAAATGGTATGAAAAAATAGAAAAAGCCATATAGATAAGCAGATCTGAAGAGTTGACAGAGCCATTCCTGCCGCCGTATCAGTCAGTGATACGGCGG
>ERZ780162.761-NODE-761-length-24580-cov-3.624139_pt1 | contig 24580 bp, 17 predicted proteins | sample MGYA00511474_ERZ780162 | MGnify/ENA primary metagenome ERZ780162 (study PRJEB29588, sample SAMEA2143633) | human gut metagenome | biome: human gut; feature: human-associated habitat; material: faeces | place: Denmark | collected 2008/2010 ...
TTATTATAAATCATCGGATAATAAGCATCCAACGTCCATTCTCCCCAATCTTGGCTCCAGGCGGAACGCACCAGGCCGTGTCTGGTCTCAATGGACGCTTCCAGCCACTCCAGCCGTCCATCCGGCTTCGGTGCGATACGTATCTTCGCAAAGCCGGGCTCCGCAGGCTGAATGCCGGCCGCCTCTTCATACACCCAGTCCGCCACGGCGCCGTAGGCGTAATGGTTGAAGGAATTCATGTCCGTACTCCAGAAATCTCCGTTTTCCATGATGCCGTCCCAGTGCTCCCAGATAGTGGTGGCGCCCTTCGTCACCGGATAGAGCCAGGAAGGATATTCCGTGCGCAGAAGCAGTGTGTAGGCCAGATCCGTATGTCCGTAGCCGCTGAGCACATGGAGCAGATAAGGGGTTCCCACAAAGCCGGTCTGCAGCTTCTTTCCATCCGCAATCACCTTTTGGGCCAGCTGATCCGCCGTCTTCTGCAGATCTTCCGCCAGGCCGAAATGAACGGCGAGCACCAGCTCGGTCTGCGTCCTGTAATCCGTGAAGGTCTTCCGGAAGGTTTTCACGATGTTATCGTACAGCGCCTCGTATTCGCTCACGTCCTCGCCCAGCACCTTCCCGGCCTTCACCACCAGGCTGGTGGAGTGAGCATAAAACGCGGAAGCGATGAAGTCCGCCCGGGACGAGCCCTTATAGCTTCCCACCGGAGCGTCCAGCCCAAGCCAGTCCTCATAGTGGGTTCCGCCTGTCCAGAGATATTCGTCCTTCGTGGAATTCGTGATAAATCCCACATATTTTTTCATGCAGTCAAACTGCTGGCGCAGGATCGCCGGATTTCCGTAGGTCATATAGATCTGCCAGGGGCAGATGGTCGCCGCGTCGTCCCAGGCCGCGCTGCCGCTTCCCGTTCCGCAGGCGGGAATCACATGGGGAATGGAGCCGTCTTCACACTGGTCGGCCGCCATGTCCGCAAGCCATTTGGTGAAAAATTTCTCCACGTCATAGTTATAGCTGGCCGTCTTCACAAAGGCCTGTGCGTCTCCCGTCCAGCCCAGCCGCTCGTCCCGCTGCGGGCAGTCCGTGGGCACATCCAGAAAATTGCCTCTCTGTCCCCAGACCACGTTGGAAAACAGGCGGTTCAGAAGAGGATTGGAGCTGGAAAGCCGTCCGGTGCGCTTCATATGGGAATGCACCGCAACCGCCGTAAACTGTTCCGGCGCAGGCGTTCCCGGGAAGCTGTCCAGACGGATATAGCGGAAGCCGAAGAAGGTCAGGTGAGGCTGATACGTCTGCCGGCCGTCCCTGCAGGTATAGCGAAGCTTCGCCTTCGCGCTTCTGTAGTTTGCATTATAGAAATTTCCTTCCTTATCCAGCACCTCGCCGTGGGAGATTTCCACCACATCTCCCGCCTTCGCATCCACAGTAAAACGGACGTAGCCCGTCACCTCCTGGCCGAAATCCACCACCGTTTCGCCCTTCGGGGTGGTGAAAATCCGCTCTGCCGCCACATATTCTTCCTCCCTGGTCTCTTCACCCTGCTGAGGAATCAGGTTCTGCGTTCCCTTATCCAGGCATACGACGGGCTGTGCCTCCTTCGCCTCAAACGTGGCGTCACAGGTTTCTCCGTCATAGATCTCGCTGAAACGGATCCGGCTCTCACGCGCCGTCCAGCTTTCGTCCGTACCGATCACCGTTCTGCTTCCGTCCGCTCCCGTTATAACCAGCTGCGCGATCAGACCGGCCGGAAGATGAGCCTTCTCATTTTTCCCTTCCTCATTGGCCCAGCCCGGCATGGGGCTTCGATACCAGCCCTTTCCCACAGCCACCTCCAGCCGGTTGTCCTTTTTCAGAAGCTCCGTCACATCATAGCACTGATACTGCTGCCTCTTTTCATAGGAAGTCCAGCCAGGGGCAAGCACATATTCCCCCACCCGGCTTCCGTTCAGTCCGGCCTCATAAACTCCCATGGCTGTGATGAAAAGCTCCGCCTTCGCCGCGCCTTCTACCCCCGCAAATTCTTTTACGAATACCGGACACACATCTCCCATTTCCTGTGCCGGCGCGATCCATTTCGCACTCCACTCCATGATTTAACCACCTTTCTGCCGCTCTGTGGCGGCCCTTTCCTAAAGACTGAACTCAGATTGCTTCCTGGAATCATTTTCGTTGCCTCTAAAGACTGATTCTGCTGCGGATACTGTGGTACTGCATCGGGGTCATGCTGAAGCTTTCCCGAAAATTCCGGTAAAAACAGCTGATGTCCGCATACCCCACGGCCGCGGCCACCTCCTCCACGCTGCAGGAGGAATTTTCCAGCATCTGGACGGCCTGCTTCATCCGAAACTCCTTTAAGAGAAACCGGAAGGTCTTTCCCGTCTCCCTGCGGATATAGCGGCTTAAGTACCCCTCGCTCCTTCCGAAATGCCTGGCCAGCTCCGGGAGAGTTATCGTGGTATAGTTCTCCCGGATGTAACGGATCATTTCCGGCAGAACCGCATCCGCCTCGCTTAAATGCCCCACACTCTCCATCTCGCCGGAATGCTCCCTCATGGCCCTTCCGAACAGAAGCATCACATAGCCCTTCATCATCAGATTTTTCCCGGCCGTGCTTCCCAACCTGTCCAGAATCCCTTCCGCGCACATCTCAAGCACCAGCCTCTGCAGCCGTTCGTCCTGTCCGCAGCGCACCAGCAGCGCCCTTTCGTTTCCCTTGCTGTAGAGCATCTGCCAGAAGAAATCGGAAATACTGTCATTTTCCATCAGCAGGCTGTAAAAGGCATCCCCAAAGGTGCTTCGCTTGATGATGATGTTCACCGTAACCGCGCCCTCATCACAGGTGAAAACCGCCTGGCTGACCTCCGGCGGGATGATGACGAAATCCCCTTCCTCCATCCGCATTCTCCGGTCCTGCCCGTTTTCCCTCAGATAGAAGAAAAAGCCTCCCCGCAGGGCATAAACGATTTTGATGAAGTTCAGGCTGTGATAGAAGGGCGGCACATACCGGTCATGCAGAAGAACGGAAACCTCGCTGTTTTCATCGGGAAAGCAGTCCTGCTCAGTCAGCAGGCTTCCCATGAAAAAGGGCGCTTTTTCCTCCAGCTTCACATCCCGCGTCTGCGTTCTCCGATACCCCTGGACAAATTCCTCCCAGTTCCACACCACATGGTCGAAGGCCTTCGGATTGGATTCGTACAGACGCTTTGCGCTTTTCTCAAAATCCCGAAGTCTTGTGAGGGTCTTCTCCACTTCTCTGTCATCCATTTCTCCGGCCTCCTTTCCTGAGCGTTCTCCAATGCGTCGATCCGGAGCTGCCGCGCGATACCACCGCTGTCAATTCCCGGTACAGACGGGGAAACAGAGCCATTTTCCGACGAATTGTCTTTTTCAGTCGTATTCTCCATAGCATCGTCCATTCTGGTATATGGCGTGACTGATTCCGTAGTTTTCCGTTCTTTTTCATCTTATCCCAGCGGTCAGGAAATGTCACTATCTGATTTGACTGTCTTTTTATGATTCTTTCCGGATGACGTTTACACTTCCGGTCAGATCTCCGAAATCAACAGTCCAAAACATTTTCCGCCACCATCACCACCGTTTCCGGCAGCCCTTACGCGTTTACGGCAAGCCGAAGCGCTCCCGGCTCCATCCCGGCCCGGATGCTGGCGATGGCCCGTCCCTTCCAGATCATATGCTGTCCCGATAACCACAAACAGAGCTGTCACACTCACGCCTGACCGGCAACATATCCTGCTCCGGCTTCGTGTGACAGCCCTGTTTTATCTGCTTCCATTAAAAAGAGTCAGTCTCTTCCAACACTTCCGTTATTATACTTTACAGTACAACCTCAATCTTCACCGGCCGCATACCCGTAAGAAAGGCGCTTCTCTCATCCGGCTGGCTGGTTCCGATGTACAGGCTGAAATGGGTTCCGTCCACATATCTCCTGCCTTCCTCGTCCACAATGGTAAAGGCAGAGGCAGGGATCGTCAGGCTCACTTCCTTTTTTTCTCCCGCCTTCAGGCTCACTCTGGCAAAGGCGCAGAGGGAAGGATGCAAAGGGGCAAACGCGGAATCCTCCGCATGGATATAAGCCTGAAGCACCTCGTCCGTATCATATGCTCCGGTATTTTCCAGAACTGCCTTCACGACAGAATCCCCGCTCTGATCCGGCACGTCCGTTTTCGATATTCCCTGTCCCGCCTTCTCTAGAGCGGACAGCACAGGCGCTTTGGCCAGGGCAGCTTCACGCACCTCAACACGGCCGTAGGTCAGGCCATAGCCGAAAGGATACAGGGGCTCCTTTTCCAGGTAACGGTAGGTCCGCCCCTTCATGGAATAGTCCTCGAAGGCCGGGAAACCGTCCAGATCCCGGTAGAAGGTAACCGGCAGCTTTCCGGAAGGGGAGCAGGCGCCGAACAGGATGTCGGCAGCGGCCTTTCCGCCTCTCGCGCCGGGATACCAGACCTGAAGAATGGCGTTCACATGCTCGTCGGCAAAATTCAGATCCACCGCGCTTCCGGTGAGCACGCACAGAACCACAGGCTTTCCGCAGCCTGCCACCGCTTCCAGGAGCTCCCTCTGGACCTCCGGCAGCTGCAGATCCGCCTTGTCTCCGGAGGCATAGCCGTTTCCGGCATCGCCTTCCTCTCCCTCAAGCGTTTCGTCAAGCCCAAGACAGAGCACCACCACATCGCTGTGCTCCGCCACGGTGAGCGCTTCCGAAATGCGGTCCTGTCTCCAGGCAAGGTTTTCCACACGGTCTTTGAACAGATGGCAGCCCTCTGAATAGAGCACGCGCACATCCTCTCCCACCGCATCCTGAATGCCCTCCAGCATGGTGATATAGCGGGAGGAGGTTCCATGATAATTTCCAACCAGCGGGCTTCTGCTGTCCGCGTTCGGTCCGATCACGCCGATGGTCTTCAGCCTGTCCTTCCGAAGCGGCAGAGTACCGTCGTTCTTTAAAAGTACCATTCCCTCTCTGGCGATTTTCTGCGCCAGCTCCAGATGCTCCCGGCATTCCACAGCCTCATAGGGGATTTTGTCATATTCAGTTTCCGTAAAGCAGCCGAGCAGATACCTGGTGGTGAACAGCCGCTCCGCCGCCTGAGTGATCTCTTCCTCCGTCACAAGTCCCTGCTCATGCGCTTTCAGCAGATGCAGATAGGTGACGCCGCAGTTCACGTCACAGCCCGCCTTCAGCGCCATCGCGGCGGACTCCTCCGGCGTTTTGGTCACGCAGTGATGCTCATGAAAATCCTTGATGGCCCAGCAGTCTGAAACGAAGTGCCCCTGGAACCCCCATTCTCCTCTCAGAATTCCACGGATCAGCGTGTTGCTGCCGCAGCAGGGCTCGCCGTTAGTCCGGTTATAGGCACCCATGACAGCCTCCACCTCACCCTCCTTCACACAGGCTTCGAAGGCGGGAAGATAGGTCTCATACATATCCTTTTTGCTCGCCTTTGCATCGAATTCATGGCGCAGCGCCTCCGGTCCGGAATGTACAGCGAAATGCTTGGCGCAGGCAGCCGTTTTCAGATATACACCTTCTCCGTTTTCCGTTGTTGCATTTTCTGCGGAACCCGTTCCCTGAAGCCCCTCCACATAGGCCACGCCCATACGGGATGTCAGATACGGGTCCTCTCCGTAGGTTTCATGTCCCCTTCCCCATCTGGGATCCCTGAAAATATTCACGTTCGGGGACCAGAAAGTGAGACCCTTGTAAATATCCCTGTCATTATGCTTTGCGTATTCGTTGTATTTGGCGCGTCCCTCCGTCGCCACCGCATCTCCGATGGTGCGAAGCAGCTCCTCGTCAAAGGCTGCCGCCATTCCGATGGCCTGCGGAAAGCTGGTTGCTACGCCAGCCCTCGCCACGCCGTGAAGCGCCTCATTCCACCAGTTGTAAGCCGGGACCCCAAGCCTGGGGATCGCGGGCGAATCGTACCGGAGCTGAGAGGCCTTCTCCTCCAGCGTCATCTGTGATACCAGTTCCCTTGCGGCCGTTTCGGCCTTCTTTCTGTTTCTCATTTTCAGTCTTTCCTCCTCCATGCCGCCACGTCCGCGGCACTTCATTCCTGTTTCTTTTTATCAGATCCAGTATATCCCCTTTTTTCCGCATTGGCTTCCGAAATATGGCTTTTTAGTGGTCAAATTGTGCGATCTGCAGGGACAGTCATTTCCCCTTCTTCCGGCATTTTTCCAGGAAACGCATCAGTGCAGCCGCTCCTGCCGTGGCGGCGCCGATTTTCACCAGGGCGGACCAGGCGTCCGTATACTCCACGATGATTTCCCAGGATTCCCCCGCCATTGCCCCCAGAAGCACCAGCATGGTATCCCAGATCAGGCTGCCGGCCAGGGTGTAGACGGTAAATCGACCCGCCTTCATGCCCGCCATTCCGGCAGGAATGGAAATGAGGCTTCGGATGATGGGAATACAACGGCCGAAAAAAACCGCCTTTTCTCCTTTCTTTTCGAACCATACAAATGTGTCTCCCACTTCCTTTTCCTGAAAGCCGAGCCGTTTCGCCAGCTTCCCGGAAGCGAGGCTCCGTATGCGCGCAGGGCCAAACAGGCGGCCCAGACCGTACAGGAGCCAGGCTCCTGCCAGGGAAGCTGCGGTGGAGGAGGCGATCACCCCAACGATGGTCAGCCCGGTACAGGTAGTCAGAAACCCGCCGAAGGTGAGAATCACCTCCGACGGGATCGGTGGGAAAATGGTTTCCACAAGGATCAGAAGTCCAATCCCCGGATAACCGAATTGATTCATGATATTCTGCACCAGCTCCTGCATAGACCGGTTTCTTTCCTTCCGTTCACTTATCTGTTTCCAGTCTATGCGCCTTCAGGGATGTCCCATGCCGCTGCCTGTCTGCGCCACTCATTCCTCCTTCAGATCGTTTTCCAGAAGTTCGATGGCTGTCTTCAGGTCCTTCTGGGCGGATAAATAAGCGTATCTTCCGCTTCCGTCCGCATATTCCCCCTTCTGCTCCAGCGTCATGCCGAAATCCCGGCAGTTTTCAATGGCCTGCTCCATCCGCATACCGTCCACGTTAAAAGCGAGGTGATGGATCCCCTCTCCATGGGTATCCAGAAATTCTCTCCAGGTTGACGGCGCTTCATTCGGCTGGATCAGCTCGATCTGAAAGCCCGGGAAATTGAAGAAGGCAAGCAGGCTTTTCGCCTCCGGAGCGTCCTCCCCCTTATACTGCGTATGGGTTACCGCATATTCCCCGGAATCCCCTACCGGCGGTTCTTCCACACCCAGAAACTGCGCCCACCTCTTTTTGGTTTCATAGATATCCCTGACCACAAAACCTACCTGTACCACCACATTGCTTCCTGCTATTCCGCTCATACTTTCCTCCCTTCTGTTGTGAAAATGGTCCGGCCGCTTCCCATGTCGTCCACAGCCCGTTTACGCTTTCTCTTCCGGCTTCTCCGCCGTTTCCGTATCTTCCTCCAGATATCCCTTCAGCCGCAGATAGGCGATGATCAGCTCCACCGCTCCATCCACTCCCGTCTGAGAGGTATTGATCATCAGGGCCTTGTTTTTCTTGTCTCCCCAGATCTCATCAGTATAATACTGATAATAGTTTCTGCGGATCTTTTCCGTCTTCCGGATCAGCTTGGCCGCCTTCTGCCGGTCCCCCAGATGATACAGTCTCTTGATGCGCCGGATCTTGTCCTCCATGTTTGCATAAATGAACACATTCACCACATCATCCTGATAGGCCAGGATCACATCCGCGCACCGTCCCACCACCACACAGGACTCCTCTCTGGTCTTGTGCAGGATGAAATCCGCCTGCATGTCGAACAGCTTTTCATTCAGATTTTCCGATTCAAAGTCATATGGGATGAGCGTTTCCCGGAAGGGTGAGATTTTCACTTCGTCCTGGTTCATCAGCTCCTCCACACTGATTCCGCTCTTCCTGGATATCTCATTCAGGATGATCCTGTCCAGGAAGGTAAATCCCAGCCGCTCGGCCAGCTTTTCCCCCACCTCGTGGCCTCCGCTTCCATATTCTCTTCCGATCGTAATTGTAACCTTCCTCATACCTTCCACTCCCTTCCGCCGCCTTCAGACGGCATATCGTTCGATGAGAAGAAGCACGCCAGGTGTGCTTCTTCCAGGAAGCCGGCAGCGCCGGCTTACGCCTTTCTGCCGCCGTCGGGCGGCATATCATCAGTCACTCTCTGTCTGCGGCGTCAGTTCCTCCGTCGGCAGATCAGAAGTGCAGTGGCTGCCCTTCACCGCATCAGCCGGTATTTCGCTCTTACAATAAGGGCATATTTTTGTTTTTGGCTTTGCCGGCTCCTCATCCTTTTTCCTTTTGAATCCCAGCTCTGAAATCTTGTTGATCGCCTTCACCAGCAGGAAAATCACAAAGGCCATGATGAGAAAATTAATCACAGCCGTCAGAAATGCGCCGTAGCGGATTTCCACATCGTTGATCCTCAGAACCAGATAGCTCAGATCCATGTTGGCGAACAGTCCCAGGACCGGTGAAATCACATCGTTGACCAGAGAATTCACGATCGCCTGAAAAGCCGCGCCAACGATAACGCCGACCGCCATATCGATCACATTTCCCCGCATGATAAAAGTTTCAAATTCCTTCAGCAGTTTTTTCATCTTCCGCCCCTTTTCCTTTGTAATGTCTGTAACGGAAAGAGCCGCCGGACGGCGGCCTTATAACCGGTTTCCTGTTTTCATTGTATCATGAATCCGCGGGCACTCCAAGAAGCAACTTCAGTTTTCTGTTATATCCGCCGCTTCTGTGGTATACTGATAAGGCGGATGCCTCTTCCGGCACAAAAAAGCCTTTTCGGTTTCATTCCGTGGCTGTCTGCCGGCCGGCTTTCCCGATCATAAAACTTCCTCAGAAAGGAATTTCCAGAGTTCATGAAGAAAAAAGCTCCTCTTTTCCTCCTTCCAGCCTGTCTTCTGCTGTTTTGTGCCGCAGCCGTCTTTCTGCTTTTCCAGGTAAAAAGCCGCCATTATATCCGCGCAGCAGAGGCGGTTTCCGCTTCCGCAGCACAGCCGGAGACGGAAATCAATCCCTTTTCTTCGCTCAGCGTCCCCTCCTGCATCACCAGAATCGGAGAAGACTATTTTATTGTGGATACCTATCACGATCAGATCATCTGCAGCGACAGCCTGACGCGTCCTCTGACGGAGTGGCGGGTGGTGACGGATCAGATCACACGGGGCCATACCATTGCCGGAGACGGAACGGTCTATCTGGCGGATGATACGGAAAACAACCGGGTTCTGGTCCTGGAAAAGAAGGACGGCAAATTCCTTCTGACTCAGGAATTTGCCGCCATCGGCACCCGCCCGCATTATGTGGTATACGATGAAAAAACGGAACGCTTCTATGCCTACAGCTCCATGACCGGAGAACTGTACGTGTTCCGCAGGCTAAAGGATTCTTCTCAGGTCGTGCTGGAGGACATCCGCAGCATTGAAAAGCTGAACGGCGTTTATGTGCGTTCCTTCACCATTATGGGAAATGAAATTTATTTCGTGTCCGGCAATTCCACCATCATCCGGGCAAAATTAAAGGATCTTTCCATTCTGGAGGAATACCCGGTTCCCGCTGAAATTGCGGGAATGATCCAGCTGGAAAAGATCCAGGATTATTACTATATCACCGTTTCCACGGATGCCTCAGGGAATCAGGACTATGCCACCATCCTGCGCACCTCAGATCTGCGTTCTCTCGCATCCGGAGAATATGAGGATGTCTACTCTCATTTCGTGGGCGGCGGAACTCCTTATTATATGGGAAGCTTTGACGGACATTATTATCTGACGGAGCACCGGATTCCCGGCTGCTCCATCTGGCAGTTTGATGTGGTGGAAAATGAAATCCGGAATGTAACCCTGCTTTACTGAATCCGAAAGGAGCCGCGGCGGAAAGAGCTGCGGAAGAAGAAAGACAACAGCCTTATGATCCTCCTGCCGGCCGGATCCCGGCCTTACGCTCTTTCTCTCCCTTTTCCTCCGCCAGATTGACGATCAGAATCCCCGCACACACCAGAGCCAGCGCGGAAAGGCCGGGCCATCCGAATGCCTGGCTTCCCTCACCCAGCAGGAGCGCAGACAGAAGGAAGCTGAACATGGGATTCATAAAGCCGTACACGGCCACCCGTCCTACCGGATTATATTTCAGCAGAATGCCCCAGAGGGTATATGCGGCTGCGGAAATAAAGCCCATATAAAGGAGCAGCACCCAGCCTCCAGGGGACACGCCGGTCAGATTCACCCGGCCGCCGCAGATCAGTCCCGCCGCGGTGAGTATGATTCCGCCGCACAGGAACTGGTAACCGCTTAATACCACCGGGTCCTCTTTTTCCGAATATCTCTTGATGAGACCGGAAGAAAGCGCGTAGCTCAGTGAAGAAAACAGAATGAAGCCCTCTCCCAAAAGAGAAACCTTCATGTCGATGCCGTTTCCTGCCACATTGATAATCACTACTCCTGCGAATCCCACCGCGCAGCCCAGCAGCTTTCTCGCCGTCAGCTTTTCCATATGGAAGGCAGCCACCGCGATAAAGATGGAGAAAAATACGTTGGAGCCTCCGATAATGGCAGCTTTTACCCCGGTAGTATGGGCCAGTCCGATGTAGTAGAAAACGTACTGCGCCACCGTCTGCACCATGGCAAGCTTCAGGATCATGGGAAGGGAGGCCTTCTTCGGTCTCAGCAGTTTTCCTCCGTTCTCCTTACGGTTCAGCAGGCTGCCTGCCAGAATGACCATCACTCCGGCCAGCATGAAACGCATCCCTGCAAATACAATCTGCGCCATGCTGTCCGCCGCCTCAATGGAAAACAGACGATAACCGGTTTTAATACTGGGAGCGGCGCTCCCCCATAAAAAGCAGCAGATCATGGCGCAGCCAAATACCACGCCGGGTCTGCTCATGCGTTTTTCAGCGTTATTCATGATTTCCTCCTTATCGGGACGCCAGACCGGAGCTGACGTCCTTTCCTACTTTAACGCTGAATCCGCCTTTTTTCAAGTCTGTTTTCCCGCAGGGAGCGCCTACAGTTTTCCCGCAGGGAGCGCCCCAAAGGAGATGTTGTTCTTTCTATTTTCTGTAATAATCCCTGATCGCCTGCTTTACCGCAGCATATGCCTGTTTCGGCCTTCCTTCCACATCCACGATGCCCCAGTAGCACTCGGAAGGACAGTCGGACGCTCCGCAGTGATAACAGTGTCCGGCATCCTGAAAGCAGAACAGAAAGCTTCCCAGCACATGTGGATTCTCCGCGAAAATCTGGAGTCCCCGGCGCAGATACTCCGCCTGCACCGCTTCTGTATGACCGCCCTCCACCGAATGAAACCAGCTTTTTTCATAACAGACATCCGGAATCCCCTCCGGAAGGATGGCCGGATCCGGCCTGGTTTCCTTTACCGCGCCGCCGGAGGAATAACCCCATTCATTTGCCAGTACAGGCAGGTGATAGCGCGCGTACAGAGCCTCAATAACATCGTTCCAGCTCTCCACCGTTTTTCCCTGCCACGAACCAAAATACTGATCGTCGCCGATATAGCCGAATTTATGGCCGGGCGCATAGACCAGATCCGCCACCTTCAATCCATCCTCATGATACCGCGAAAGATTGATGCCGCATTTCGCATCAGGATTTTCCCGGACAATTCCCTCCGCGCTGGCCCTTGCTGTTCCCGTGGTCACCTCCACGCTGTAACTGCCGGAAAATGTGGGAATATCAATTTCGTTCATGCATTGCCACAGATCTCCTGCAATGCCCTTCAGGTCCCGGCAGATAAAAGCGCAGGTATCCGCCACATTCCTGTAGTATTCCGGAGTTCCCTTTTCTCCCACAAAATCGGGCCAGGCATCCCTGTACCTGGTTTCTCCGTCCGTTTCCGAATAATAGTAGCCGCCCATTCCCGGCGTGGACGGCATGATCTGAATGCCGGCTTCATGCGCCCTTATCATCTGCTCCCTGTCTTTGAGATAGGCCTCGCTGAGCGTTCCGAACATCCTGTCCTTCCAGGGAAAACAGATCCCCATCCGGATCCAGGAAAATCCCAGATCCAGAATCTCCTGATAAGCGTCCTTCACATCATAAGCATATACAATCCCCAATATTTTTTCCATTCTTCAGTCCCCTTCCTTCTGAAATCCTGACGGAAAGCCGGCGGTTCTTCACGGCATTCCTGTCGTGCCGCCGGCTTTCTTCTGTTACAGCGTCATGCAAATATCACTGCTTCAGTGCTCTCGGAAGCCCCTTCCGCACGCACGGTAACAACCGCCTCTCCGGTCTCTCCCGTAGAACGGATCACCGCAAGAGCGCGCCCGTGGAACGCATGCATCCGGTCCCCTCTCAGGCTTTCCATGCCTTCCGGATTTCCATTGTCCACGCCGATCAGCTCCGCCGGTCCCTCCACCGAGAAGGTCAGCAGCAGATCCGCCTGAGGGCAGAAATTTCCTTCCGCATCCTCCAGCCATACCTCGATCTGGGCCACGTCCAGGCCGTCCGCCTTTGCCTCACTCCGGTAGGCGGCTGTCCGGATCACGGCAGGTTCTCCGGCCGTCCTTACCGTATGACGCGCGGCCTCCTTTCCGTCACGATAGCCCACCAGCTCGATGCAGCCCGGCTCGTAGGGAACGTCCCAGCTTAAGAACAGATCATCCGTATTCACCGGCTCCGGATCCCGATCGAAATGTCCGTAGCGCTCCGTCATGCCGTAGGCGGGGTAGGAATATGCCTTTCTCCCGTAGGACTTACCGTTCAGGAACAGCTCCGCGCTGTCGCAGCTGGTGTAACCGAGCACAGGCAGAATGGTCCCCTCCGGCACATCCAGATTCCAATGGGGCAGCAGATGAACCATGGGTTCCTCTCTCCGCCAGATGCTCTGGTAAAAATAGAAGCTGTCCTTTTCAAAACCGCATGTATCCAGCACGCCGGCGCTGGCAGAACGGGACGGCCAGTGCGCTTCTCCCAGATAATCAATACCCGTCCACATGAAGTCTCCCGCCACATAATCGTGAACCATGGTAAAATGAAGCAGCTTTCCGACCTCCACAGGCGCGCTGTAATAGGGTCTCTTCCACCAGCCGGCATTTTCAGACATGCTCAGGCTGTACTCCCCGCGGATTCCTCCCAGACCGCCGTTCTCCGTTCCGATCACGCAGCGGTCCGGCCGCGCCCTTTTATCATCATCATACAGAGTTTCCGCCTTGGTACGCCATCTGCCCACATAGTTGTATCCTACCACATCCAGCTCATCCAGGAATTCTTCTCTGGCCGCCCTTGGCTCTGCGCAGATCTGATCATTAGCCTGGGTCACAAAGCATCCGGGCACCAGCTTTTTACACAGGGCCTTCAGGCTTCTTGCCGTCAGATAACCTTCCGGGGCCGTCTGATCGGGCACTTCGTTTCCGATGCTCCAGATCACGATGGACGGATGATTTCTGTCACGCAGAAGCATCACGGTAAGATCCTCCTCATGGCACTGATCGAACCATTCCGAGTATCCCCTGCTTTCATGGGTGTTGCTTCCCAGCTCCTTCCCCTTCAGGATGCGCCATTCGTCAAAGGCTTCATCCATCACATAAAAGCCCATCCGGTCACACAGGTCCAGCAGTCCCGGATCCGGCGGATTATGAGACATACGGATGGCGTTTACACCCATGTTCTTCAGCTTCTTAAGTCTTCTTTCCCAGATCCGGGCAGGAACCGCCGCTCCCATGCAGCCTCCGTCATGATGCACGCACACGCCGTTCAGCTTCACACGTTTTCCGTTGATCAGGAAGCCCTGATCACAGTCAAACACTTCGCTGCGGATTCCGGTATGAATGATGACCTCATCCTGCTTTTCTTCATCCGCCCACAGGATCACCTCCACCCGGTAAAGGGCCGGACGCTCTGCCGACCACAGTTCCGGGCGGGAAATGTCAAACCAGCGCGTGAAGGTCATTTCTCCAGCCAGCGCGTAGGAAACCGGCTCCTTCGAAACCATCCCTGTCTCCGCCGCATTCAGCGCCGTAACCGTCCGGCTGGCCTGACAGAGACTTCCGTCCGGCGCGTACACCCTGGTTTCCACACCGATTTCCTCAATGTCCGTACCTGCCGCGCCTGACACCCTGGTCTCCACAATCATGGATGCGGATTCCTCTGTCACGTTCACACAGCGCGCATATACCCCGTATGGTGCGATATGAACCGGCTTCACACCGATCAGCCATACGTCCCTCGTGATGCCGGAGCCGGAATACCAGCGGGAGTTGGGCTGGGCAGAATTATCCACCTCCACATCCACTACATTTTCCTCTCCATCCGCTTTCAGGAGATCCGTCACATCCCATTCAAACGGCGTATAGCCGTATACGTGCCTTCCAAGCTCCTTTCCGTTCACCCAGACCCGCGCCAGCATGTAGACACCGTCAAAACGCAGGATCACTCTGTCCTCCCGCACCGCTTTCGGGTCCACGCAGAATATCTTCCTGTACCAGCCTGTTCCCGTCTCCACATATCCGCCGGAGCCGCAGGAGACCGCATCTTCCGAGAACGGATAATCCAGACTCCAGTCATGGGGCAGCTTCACCGCCCGGAAGCCTTCCGTTTTATTCTCTCCCGGCACTGGCCGGCTTCCCGTTCCGGAAGCGGCATCCTTCTCATGAAAAAAATACCAGCCCCGGTCAAAATTTTCCTTTTTTCTCACTTCTTTTCCCGTTAAATACATAAAAATACCCCCATTATTTGTAATGTGCCACAGGACCTGCCGTCAGATCCGGTAAATCCGTCCCGTGGATTTTCTCACCAGAATCTCATAATTCATCGCGATTCTGCCGCTTCCGTTTCCTGTTTTACCTCCCCTCGATCCATTTTCGAAGGGTGCTTCCTTCAGCCTTTTAATCAGCTGTTTTGCCGCCTCGTTGCCCAGCTGCCTCGCGGATACGTTAACGGCCGTCACCGCCGGAGAGAAGCATTCCAGATTCACGCTGTTATGCAGAGAAGCAATGGAAATATCCTTGGGAATCCGGTATCCCTCTGCCTGCATGCGGGACAACAGCCGGGTACAGATCACATCATCCCCGCAGATGATACATTCCGCCTTTTTCCCGATCATCTCATTGATCATGCTGTCCAACAGCTCCATATTTGTAAAATTTTGAAATATCAGCTGCTGCTCATGAGGGAGTCCATAACGGTCCAGCGCCTCCATACAGCCCTGCAGGCGGCGTTTATTCACCAGAAAGGACATGTTTCCCACGATAAATGCAAAATGACGGTATCCCTGACTGATCAGAAGGGAGCACAGACTCTCCGCCGCAGCCCTGTTGTCCGCATCTACCTGAAGAATGTTATTATATTCACAGCTTCCTATCAATGCCGTCGGGAAACTGCGCTCCGCCAGATACTGAAGCAGCCTGTCTCCCTCCATGCTGCGCAGCAGGACGGCCCCGTCAACCTTTTCTCCCTCCACGAGCTCCGCCAGACCGGAAATATCATTGGCCACGCCGGTGACAAGCATCACATGGTACTTCAGCATACCGGCCACCTCGCTGATTCCCAGAAGACTCTCCTGAAAGAAAGGAAAGCCGGTGGTATAGGCATCCGCAGGGATCACCGCGGCCAGATTTCCCGTTCCCACAGGATGGGGTCTCGAAGTCTCTTCCTTCCAGATTCCTTTTTCCTGCGCGTATGCACGTATTTTTATTCTGGTATCCTCCCCGATCCGGCCCTTTCCAGACAGAGCTCTCGAAACCGTGCTTTTGGATACGCCAAGCTCCCTTGCAATCTCTTCAAATGTGATGGCCCGTCCCTCCTCTCCTGAGAAAAAGCCGGTCCAGAGGACCGGCTTTCCATCATCTGTATTTCTTATTCACGGGTTGCCGCCCACGCATCATACTGAGTGTAGAATTCATCATAAATGTTCTGCAGGCCGGCATCATAGCACTTCTGGACACATTCATCGATGGTGGCGTCCACATCATCCACCAGTCCGAGCTGCAGCATGGGGATATAGTCTGCCAGCACGCTGTCCACCGCGGACATATAGGAGCTCACATTCGTATCATCAAATACGAAGGTGATGGTAGGATTCATGACAACTCTCTCCTTCCATGCATCTGTGATTGCCTGCTCGCGCTCCGGAACTCCCGCTTCCTGAAGGTCGCCGTTCTTGATCGCCCAAGATACGGAAACCGAACTTGCAGCAAAGTTGGTGGAATTTTCCAGCTCGGTATACTCGTTCTGGTCATTGATGCTGTAATGCTCGCCCTCGATGCCCAGGATGAGCAGTCTGTTCAGATAGGTATCAAACTTCATCAGATCCAGCACCATCGCCGTGCGCTCCGGGTTCTGAGAGCCTGCGGTGATCGCCATATCGTTGTTGGAATACGCTTCCGCGCCCACCAGATGATCCTTCGTGATATCATAGGCCATACATTCCACGCCTTCCGTCTTTTCCGCCTGCTCCATATAGGTGAATACGGAAGTGTTCCAGGCGATGGAGGCTCCCTGCAGGTTTCCGAATGCGTCGTCGTCCGTTACCGTATTGGTCAGGGCGCTTCTGCTCCAGGCTCCCGCATCAGCCAGCGTCTTCATATCATAGCAGAAATCACGGAAATAATCCAGCTCACATACCAGCTTGATATCCTCTTTTGCAGGGATTCCGCCGTCATACTGATAGTACATGACCACATTTCCGCTGCTGACCGCCGCGAAGGTGTCATACTGCTGACGGTATACATCCCAGAGCTCGCTGTTATTTCCGGATGCGGGCATTGCGTAGATTCCGCTTTCCGGCGTCTCCTTTTCTGCTATGGTCTGACAGAAGTTCATATAGTCGTCCCAACTGGTCAGCTCGGAAATGCCGTACTTATCTGCCAGATCCTGACGGATGGCAACGATCTTTCCCATGGGAGATGCCACGTTGGAGGGAACCGCAATCGTCTTGCCGGCAATCGTGGTCTCATCCCAGCTCTCCTCTGCCTGATATTTGCTCGTCAGCGGCATGTAGCTGGCGATAAAATCATCAGTCAGCTCATAGAAGGAGCCCTTCGCAGCCTCGGTATACATATAGCACCAGGGCGCAGTGAAAATCATATCCACCTGTTCGCCTCCGGCCAGTACCAGAGAATACATGGTCTGGTAATCGCTCCAGCTCATGATGGTCACCTTCAGCGACGTGTTGTATGGCTCCAGATACTCATTCGCCAGCTCCAGGACTCTGTCCCAGTCGTTCGGCGTATCACCGATCAGGTACATATTCACGGTATACGGCTCACTCAGATCAATGTTGGAATACATTTCCGGAGATGCCGTAATCGTTCCTTCGCCCACCGTATCAGGCAGACTGGCCAGCAGATCGGAAGCGCTTTCCGACGTTTCAGTTCCGGCCGCATCCTCCGCACCCGTCTCCGCAGAAGCGCTGCTCTGGGAGCTTTCTCCTGAACTCCCTGAACCGGAGCCGCCGCATCCTGCCAGAGCTACAGCTGTCAGACACAGGCTCATGATGATTGCCAACAGTTTTTTCTTTTTCATATTCATCCTCTCTTCCTTTTAAATTTATGTTCAGAAGCCCTTCCGGCTTCAGAAACATTGATTGCTGCTGTTCGAAAAAATTTTTCTTTGTCATTTATCATGCGGGACGTATCATCCCTTGACTGCGCCGATGGTAAGACCCTTTACAAAGTAGCGCTGTACGAACGGATATAACAGTACAATAGGACCGGTTGCGATAACCGTCATCGCCATCTTCATGCCCTCCAGCGGGATGGACGGCAGGGCGATTCCGGACTTCTCCGCCACGATTCTCATGGCCTCCGCGCTTCCCAGCATTCTCTGCAGATAATACTGCAGGGTGAACATATCCTCTTCCGTAATATACAGCATGCAGTTATACCAGTCGTTCCAGTAAGCCAGAGCCGAGAACAGCCCCAGTGTGGCAACCAGAGGTTTGCTCAGCGGAAGGATCAGGCGGATAAAAATCGTAAAATCACTTGCTCCGTCCATTTTCGCCGACTCGCTGATTGCGCTTGGTATTCCGGCCATGAATGACTTCGCAATGATCATATTCCATACAGAAAACATCAGCGGCAGCAACAGAGCCAGATAATTATTTTTAAAGTTCAGATATCTGATGCACAGAATGTAGGAAGGCACCAGACCGCCATTAAACAACGTGGTAAAGAAGAAGAAAAAGGAAAACTTATTTCTCCATGGAAAATCCTGTCTGGACAGCACATAACCTGTCATGGTTGAAATAAATACCGCAAGCGCCGTACCGATCAGAGTCACGCCAAAGGTTGTTCCATACGCCATCAGAATGGAAACAGGATTCTTCAGGCAAAGCACATAGCTCTGTACGCTGAAATTCACGACCGACGGCAGAAGCGGGTATCCATCCCTGATCAATGCAGATTCATCCGTAAAGGACGCCACGATGATCAGATAAAAGGGGATCACACAGATCAGCGCGAACAGTCCGATCAAAATATATCCGAGTACGTTTACGGCAATGGCATCTCTGCCCTTTTTAACCTTAACGCCTGTATTTACATTTTTTACTGACATGCTTTTCACCTCCCGCCATTAATACAGAGCATAATCCGGATCAGCCTTCTTCACCAGCTTGTTACAGATGGTAATCGTGATAAAGCAGAGCACTGACTGGTACAGTCCGGCAGCTGCCGAAACCCCGATATCACTGTTATTGATCAGCAGCCGGAAAACATAGGTGTCGATGACATCCGTTACCGGCTGAAGCAGGGCGCTGCTCTTGACTGTCTGATAGAACAGGCCGAAATCACCGCGGAAGATATTTCCAATTGCCAGAAGAACCATAATCATCATGGTCGGCAGAAGAGACGGAATGGTAATATAGCGGATTTTCTGCCAGGCGCTCGCCCCATCTATGGAGGCCGCCTCAAACATCTCCTGATCCAATCCGGTGATAGCCGCCAGATAGACCACAGAGCCATATCCGGTCTGCTTCCACAGCTTCAGGAAAATCAGTACAAATGGCCATGCGGAAGGCGTATTGTAAAGATCAAATGGCGTTGCTCCGAACAGATTCAGAATATGATTGAAAACACCCTTCTCATAATTGAAAATGTTATACATAATTGCTCCGGCCACAACCCAGCTGATGAAATAGGGAAGGAACATGCATGACTGAGCAATTTTTTTGAACCATTTTCCAAAAAGCTCATTCAGCAGAATTGCACCGCCCATTTCAAAGATCACGCCAAGGAAAATAAAGGCAATGTTATAAAGCAGTGTATTCCTGGTTACCTGTCCCAGCTTGCCGGCTACCAGCAGCGCCTTAAAGTTGTCCAGCCCTACCCATGGCGAGCCATAAATTCCGCCCGCATACTGATAACGTTTAAACGCCAGCACAATTCCCGTCATTGGCACGTAGGAGAAAATCACCACATAAACCACAGCCGGAACCAACATTAACAGAAGCATCCAGTGCTTTTTTGCAGTTTTCAGGAACGGTGTCCTGTACTGCTTTTGTTTCGCAGCCTTGCTCATTTCACTTACCTTTTCCTTTCCTTTCGACAGATACATTCCGCCTTTTTCTCCCCCTTCTTTACCCGAAGAGTTTTCAGGCATAATGTACATTTTTCTGATTCCAGTTTCGAATCATTTCGTTTTTATTCATGTATTTCATACACATATTCAACATATATTCATTATATTACTGTGCTTTTTTACCATCAATTCGCAGATGCCCCAAACATCTTTTAACCCGTCAGGTACATTCCCCCAAAAGTATTCCTCTTTTTTGCGCAACAGGCTCCAAAACTGCGCAACACCTGTTTTTTTGCCCGGGCTTACAGGCTGACCTGTCTTCAACTCTCATCTTGCGCACAATGATTTTCTGGTATAAGATTAAGAACAGGGGGGACCGGTCATGTAAAAATCAACAAAAGACGCCGTATATACACGGCAGGAAAGGGGTAAAAATTATGGGGATTACATTCAGACGCGATGAAAAAACAGCTGTGGTGGAAACCACGAAAGGAAAGGTGCAGGGATATATTCAGAACGACATCTGTGTTTTCAAGGGTATTCCCTATGCGAAGGCACGGCGCTTTCATGCGCCCGAACCGGTGCCGGGATGGACGGACGTATTCGATGCGAGCAGCTTCGGCTTCGTCTGCCCGCAGCTCTCTCTTCCCAGACCCAACGGAGAGCTCTATGTGCCGCACCGCTACTGGCCGATGGACGAGGACTGCCTGAACCTGAATCTATGGACGCCGGGCTGCGATGATGCCAAACGCCCTGTCATGGTCTGGCTGCACGGCGGCGGATACGAATCCGGCTCCGCCATCGAGCACATCGCCTATGAAGGAGAAAATATGAGCCGCTACGGAGACGTGGTCACCATCACGGTCAATCACAGACTGAACATCATCGGCTATTTTGATCTGTCCGACTTCGGGGAGGAATACGCCAATTCCGGCAATGCCGGCGGCGACGACATCATTGCCGCCCTGAAATGGGTGCACGACAACGTGGAACGCTTCGGCGGCGATCCGGACAATGTAACCGTGTTCGGCCAGTCCGGCGGCGGTGGAAAGGTGACGACACTGCTTCAGTCTCCGGCTGCGGACGGATTATATGCGAAGGGCATCTGCATGAGCGGCGTGTGGGAACAGAAGCCATACGCCGTGGAAGAAGGCGGACGGGCTCTGGCGGAAAGCCTGATGAAGGAGCTGTCCGTAAAAACCGTGAAGGAACTGGAAGAGGTTCCTTATGCGCAGCTTGCCGCAGCCTATGAAAAGATCCGCCCTTCTTTCATCCGCGAGAACCGCTATGTGGGCAACCAGCCCTTTAAGAATGATTTCTATGCCGGAGATCCTCTGGTTTACGGCTTCCGCAGGGAAACCGCACAGATCCCTCTTCTTGCAGGAACGGTATTCGGAGAGTTCTCTTCCTTCACACCTGGCAATACGGATAGAAAAACGGCGGATGAAGAAAAACAGACCCGCCTGATGGAGACGGTATTCGGAAAGGAACATGCCGCAGAGCTGATTCCACTGTTTAAAATGGCCTATCCGGAACATCCTCTCTGCGATCTTGTCCGGCTGGACCATTTCTTCCGTCCGGGAACTCAGAAATATATCCGCCTGCGGAGCGCACTGAACGACTGCACCTGGTCCTATCTGTTCGATCACGAAATGCCCATCGATGGAGGCTCTACACCCTGGCACTGCGCGGACATTCCCTATGTGTTCCACAATACGCAGTTTGTGCCTTCCACCCAGGAGGACTGCACCCGGGAACTGGAACGCCTGATTTTCGATTCCGTCATGGCCTTTGCCCGGACGGGAGATCCCGGTCATGACGGCCTTCCTGCCTGGCCGGCGAGCACACCGGAAACGGAACAGACCATGCTTTTCGATACGAAGCCGGTCCTTCGCCCCAACCATGACAGGGAACTGATGCCGCTCTTCGAAAAATATATGAAACCCGTTTTTGAAGCAAATCGGGAACAGATCACAGAAAAAGCACAGCATTAACGGACAGGATTCACGCAGAACAGAACGCCGGAGTCTGACAGGCAGCATCCTCTGTGCTGCCTGTCTCCCGTTTTCCGGACAGCCGACAGCTTTTTTCGCGGTCAGCCCTCAAGATACAGCTCCTTCAGCCGCCTTCTGGCACTGTTATCCAGACCAAGTTCCCGTTCCAGAAAAACGTCCATGCTTCCATAATCCTTCCGGATCTCATCCTGTACGCTTTTCAGATATGCATCCTTCACCTGCATCAGACTGCGAAGACAATCCAGAAGCCTTTCATCCGGAATCCGGTCACGGATCCTGGAAAGTTCATTTTCCACCACTTCTTCTGTCAGATCATTCACCTTTCTGTAATCCGCATAGATGGTTTCCTCCGGCACGCCAAGCGCCCACAGCACATATGCAGTTCCCACGCCCACACGGTCCTTCCCCGCGCTGCAGTGCCATAATACGGCTCCTTCCTCCTGCTTCAGAAGCACCTCAAAGAAACGCCGGTACTGCCTGCGGCAGTTCTCCTCTTTCACCATGCTCCGGTACATTCCCTGCATATACTCCGCTGCGGCGTCCACGCCGCCGTCCAGTCTGCTCTTCAGAATCCTCAGCATTCTGCGCTCCGATTCCCTGTCCCTGGTAATGCCGACAGCAAGCTCGTCCAGGACAGGAATTTCCAGATATTCCACTCCCCTGGGAACCGGATCGGGACTTTCCTTCTTTTCCTGCTCCGTTCTGAAATCCACCACCGTTTTCAGATCATATTCCTCCACCAGCACCCGCTCATCCCTCTGCGTCATGCCGGAAAGCTGGCCGCTGCGAAGCAGTCTGTGAGGGCGGATTCGTCTCCCGTCCGCCGTCTCATATCCGCCCAGATCTCTCGTATTGTACAGCCCCTCCAGCGGAATTCTTACAATTTCCTTCATTTCTGATCCTTACACGCCTTTCTGCCCCGTTCCCTTTCTCCGGGCCCGAAGCTTTTTAATCCGGAATCATCCGTCATTTTCTATTGTATCCCGGAAAAGCGTTTCAGGAAAGATATTTTCCATCGTCATTGATAAAATAATCCGCCAGCCTGTAAATGAATTCCGAGTTGGTAGGCCTTCTTCCCTCCATATGGCTGTATCCGAACAGCCTTTTCTGCGTATTTTCATCCCCTCTCTGCCAGGCCGCCTCAATTGCGTGCCTGATCGCATGCTCTACTGTTTCAGCCGTTGTATGATGAATTCCTGCAATATCCGGGTAAAGCCGTTTTGTAATCCCATCCAGCTCCTCCATGCTCTGGATGCACAGATCAATACCTGTTTTCAGATACTGACATCCTTTCAGATGAGAGGGAACGCCGAGCAAAGACAGTACATGCTCTATTTTTCTTCTGAGCACTCCGCCATCTCTTATGTCCATATCCGGCGCTCCGTAAGACAATAAGATCTGTAAATTTTCGTCCTCTTTTATCATCTGGGTAAGATGATAAATATGCGACTGATTACATTCCGTTACCGATACCCACATCAAACTCATATGATCTCTCCTCTCATAAATCATACAACACTTTTGTGTATACAATTTCTCATCCCAAGTTATTTTATCAGAAAATTTTTATTTGTAAAGGTCATATACTACCCCTTTTTTTGAATAGTATATAATTTTAAAACTATTTACTCCAATGACAGCATGATCCATTGCAGAATTTGCGCAACTGAAAAATGATTTTTTCCCGGCAGAGCCAGGAGCAGCGGCAGTTAGCAGCAGGGTATCAAAACATCTGGCGGACCGATCAGGACTCTTCTTGACAGAAAAGAAAAGATTCTATATCTTTATAGAAAAACAGAAGGATCAGCAATGGCCTTCCCTGACCGCTGATCCTCCGGAATGGAGAAAATCATGGAACATAAAGGAACCGTCCGTCTGGAAACCAAACGCCTGATTCTCCGCCGCTTTACGCCGGATGATGCAGCCCCCATGTTCCGCAACTGGGCATCAGATGAAGAAGTAACCCGTTTTCTGACCTGGCCGACTCATAAAAGCCCGGAGACCACCGCCCGTATCGTTTCAGAATGGTGCGGGGAATACGCCGCCATGAATTACTATCAGTGGGCTATCGAATGGAAGGAAATCAGAGAGCCCATTGGTTCAATCGCTGCAAACCGGATAGATGAACGGACGGAGTCCGTTACCATCGGTTACTGCATCGGCAGACGCTGGTGGGGGCAGGGCATCACCACAGAAGCCCTCCGCGAGGTGATCCGCTTTTTCTTTGAGGAAGCAGGAATGAACTGCGTCAATGCCTGCCATGATCCCAGAAATCCCAATTCCGGCAGGGTAATGCGCAAATGCGGAATGACTCTTGAGGGAACCTGGCGTGCCGGCGGAGTAAACAACCAGGGCGTATGCGATGAAACCTGGTATTCCATTCTCCGTTCCGAATACGGAAAAGAGGCAAAACCGCCTGTTACCATACGCCGGGAACAGCAGGAAGATCAGCGTTCTGTGGAAGCGCTGACCAGACAGGCCTTCTGGAACGTGTACGGGCCAGGCTGCACCGAGCACTACGTGGTACATATTCTGCGAAAGCATGAGGATTTCGTCCCGGAGCTGGATCTGGTGGCAGAAGCCGCAGACGGCCGCATTGTGGGAAACGTGATGTATACAAGGGCCCGGCTCATGGATGAAAATGGAAACGAGGCCGTCATTCTTACCTTCGGCCCCATCAGCGTTCATCCGGATTTTCAGCGAAGAGGAATCAGCAGGCTTCTTCTGGAATACAGCTTTGAGGAAGCGCGCAGGCTCGGCTACCAGGCTGTGGTTATCTTTGGCGATCCGGATAATTACGTCTCCAGAGGTTTCAAAAGCTGCAGCAGATATCATGTATGCGCACAGGACGGAAGCTATCCGGCCGCCATGCTTGTTTTGGAACTCATCCCCGGCCTTCTGGACGGAAGAAAATGGTTTTATCAGGAAAGCCCTGCCTACGCGTTCGATCCCGCAGCCGCGGAACAGTTTGACCGGCAGTTTGATCCCCTGAAAAAGGAATACCGCCCCAGCCAGGAAAGCTTTTACATCCACA
>ERZ780162.765-NODE-765-length-24501-cov-6.017181_pt1 | contig 24501 bp, 26 predicted proteins | sample MGYA00511474_ERZ780162 | MGnify/ENA primary metagenome ERZ780162 (study PRJEB29588, sample SAMEA2143633) | human gut metagenome | biome: human gut; feature: human-associated habitat; material: faeces | place: Denmark | collected 2008/2010 ...
GTCAACTGTCGATAACAAATTGACCGCAAATGTATTATTTTTTCTTGCTTTTACAACGGATGACTCAAGCCTTCTACGCTTCAAATACCCGGAAATGTTTCTGCACTGAATCATATTTCCCAGTTTCGTAATTTAGTATTTTCCATACCGGATTTAATTGTTCATCCGTTAGCGTAGCAACCCGATTGTCTTTATCCAGCCATGCAAAAATTATTTGTTCTGATTCTATCCAAGTTAAGTTTTTATCTTTCTTTATCTCATCAATATTGTCCTCATCATCAACATTATACCAAAAGAGCGAATACGATGATGTCATTTTTAACGCCGATCCGGATAACCAAGAAATTTCATAGTCATCACAAGGACAAATATGCATATCCTTCACATTGATAAATTTCAGGACCGCCCCTTCTTCATCCGTATCATATCGAAGATAGAGCATTAAATGATTCTTTTCAGAATCGTATTCTATATGGGTAATTCTATAATCGTGAAATTCTGAGAATATACCTAAGAATTCCTTGAAATACTCTTCATCTTTAATTACTTTATACCAGCCTTGTGTTTTCATAATGCAAATGCCCTCTTTATTATTTTACCAATTTCTCTATGCAATTCTCAATTTTATAGCAGTCCAGTTGAGGTAAATTTTTCTTTGATACATTAACACCATACTCTGGATCGGACTTTTTACCTTCATATCCACGATAGACCAATGCCGTTTTTGATTTATCGTTCCACGCATATGCCGGGATAGCGTACATTTCAGGATGTTCTCCATCTGTAAGCCGAATAAGCAATAAATATAACATTTTATCCGAAACATCAAATACGTCTTTTCTCATAAAGACATATCCTGTCGAATTTCTTATCGTTTTCACCTGGAACTTTAAAAAACCACTCTTTGTCTCCGCCACAAAGTCAATGCCATGATCATCTACTTCTGATGTGTAGATACTCATTCCATAAGAAGCCAATGTCATCTTTGCATAGTATTCACTAAATGTTCCCAGTTTCTGTCTATTTTGAAGCTCATCTCTTGACCAGTTCAAATTATACATGCGATTCCTCCCACCATTCCATATAGATCCAACTGTGTGTATTACATAATCACAAGACAGTTTGTAATCTTAGCTTTCCCAATTTTGCATGCCATTCCAATTGTAGCTTTAGATGTAAGCACGCTAAGCATATGACTTATCTTTACCTTGCAAATAATTGGCATGTAAGAGTCCACAATGTTTTTATCCAATCTGCAATACTCAATGCCTTTTCTGGAAAAATCAAAAGTACAAAGGTTACAACTGATATAAGTAGTTGTGCAACCGTTAAATTTCGATTACTTTTCTCTCTTGAAAATGCAGTTAATTCAGATGATATATCTATTTTTCGCTGCAAATCACTTTCAATCTCCGTATAATTATTCTTTACTTGAGACCACATCCACTTCGGATTATCTATAAATAATTCATAGGTATGCCTCCCGTAACAAACAGAGCTTGTTGCGTACTCGTTTTTCTCCAAGATTCGTTTTGCATGATCAATCATCTTGTCAAATGGCAATTCCTCAGCAATCTTATTAAAATCATAAAAGTCCTTGCTCAACTCGTATTTCAGCTTAAGTAATCTCTTTTGAGATGATTTCTTGGAAGTAATAGCATTAACTTTATTTCTGTATTCTGTTGCAAGATTCCAAAACTGCAATCCTAAATTTTTGAGGACAATCATTTTGTATATATAATCCATATGTCCACGCGTAAATTCGTAAACCATCTTGTTATGTATGGTTCCATATCCATCATGGCTTTCCACCCAACTCGAATTATATATGTACATCATATCTGTTGGAGATGAATCACTCCATCGTATTGTTGCAGTTGATATATATAGACGCTCGGCAATGGACAGGTTGAATCCATACATTTCATCCAATCCCAATGCCATGTAAATAGATGGCTTCAATCCCAAATCTGGTTTGATATTTGTCTCGAAAATATTAATACCCAAAATATTCTTTTCTCTTCCATAAATCATAAGTGGAAAATATTTTTTTATCTCACGAAGAAAAAGTTTCTTTACAAATTCAATCTGCTCATAGATAATCTGGCTCTTAGCATATTCGGCCATAGTTCCACCACTAACACCATAACCAATCTTTGCTCCTGATTTTCGCTTACTATCCTGAATCCAATTTTCATGCACACACATCCCTGGCTTCTTATATTGTGTTTGAATAAAATCTGAGATTTCATTGCAAAACGAGTCTGACAGAGTCACATTCATTTCAATAGCTGCGTAAGATGAACTAAAGTTTCTAACATGAATATCAAAATACTCAATAAATGAATCCAGTTCTATATCATATGCAAAATCAAAGAGTCCCACATTATACCAGGAATTGCCACTATGAAGTGTCTGATCCAGTCCTGATATTAGCTTTTCTATATCCTCCTCAGAACCACAAGCCGGCATATACTTATGAGTCAGGCATTTCTTAAATAATCGTATTAACCCTTTCTTTGTTTCTTTCAAATTTTGCTTAGGGATAAGGTCATATAACAGAATATCGGTCGGTTTGAAATAATAATCATTTGGTAGCGCATTCGGATTTTCTCTTCCCCAGTAATGATTTTCACTAAAAATGCTATGTGAAAACTCCCTCTTTTTCCGTTTTTTACCAAATGATAGTTTCCATTTGATAAGAGACTTTAGCTTGGCTATTTCATATTTGCAATTTTCACGTTTTATTTCTTTTATGAATTTTGTGCTTTTCAAACTGAATCCTCCTTTCACTTAAATCTTAGCTCATCTAAAAACAAACCACATCAGCATATATATACGATGTGGTTTCGTTCGTCTATTCATTATCAAAAATTTCTGATAATAGTCCTTCCATCTGATTCTTTTTCATCTAGTTTACTTTGACCTTCTACTATTAGCGATACTTGTATAAATTATACCATACAATAAGCGACAAATATATTTCTATCAGAGAATTTCTTCTACACACCCAAAAGTTTTTCAAACCATGTATCTACTGCAAAAATAAACTTATCTACATGCCCAAACTGTCATCGAATGCTTCATCATGGACGTTTTGAAGACATCGAAGAAATCTTAAAAGATCTCTACGACAAAAGAATAGACGCTTTGACACAAAGCAGTTTATCTATAAGTTTTGATGACTTAGTCTCTTACTATATGTAACTTCTCCTTACGCCTAAAACAACGGCATTGCTACGGAACATAAAAGGGATTCCGGACAATTTCCTCGTATAGATTTGTTACCCGGAATCCCTTATTTTCTTTTTATAAATATTTCTTAAATGTCTTCTTCATTTTCATTTAGTCATAATGATATTGTGCTGTAATGAATGGATACAAAGCGCTAAGCAAAGCATTTCCTCCCTTCATCTGCACATATCTGATCAGCACTTCAGCCAGGTATTTCTTCTCATCACCGGAAGAATAAATCTTTTTACGCAGTCCTTTTTCGTCACGAAATTCATAGTGAGAATCTGATGCCATATCATAATCAAGGCTATATTTTTCAAATCTTCCGTCTTCTTTTACAAACACAGAGAGAAACCATATTCCCTGATTATCCAATTGAATCGTTAGTCTCCATTTTCCTAGAGATTTGTCATGCCAGGCATATCTTGCACCGGCGTGATGCTCTCTTTTTATGCCTTCATATCCCTGAATGTAAGCCAACGAATATGCTTGACCACCGGAAATCATCGGATGTGGGGAAGACGTTTCTTTCTTCCCTATATCTTCCTTTTTCAACAGCAGCTTGGAAAGCTTCGTAGCAAAAGATGTATCTGTCTTGTTATTGCAATTTTTGGAAAAACTTTTCTCCACTTTCTGCTCCGTCCAATATTTCTTGATTTCGTCCCGATTCAATATAGGAGTACACCCGCCGACACGATCGAAAGTTCCGGCTCTTTTCCAGCATACCTCGTGAAATTCGTCTGCGATGTCGATGAATTCCTTTGGAAGATATGACATCGCCTGCGCCTTGATTTCCAGCATGGCGGAATCAAATTTGTTATAAACCCAGCCACTATACGATCCCGTCTGCACAGCGTAATAGGTCCAGGCGATCGACCCGGCGATGGCTCCCGTGGTATCGCAGTCACCGCCGATTGAAATTACATTCCGGATGGCATCTTCAAAATTCTCAGATTCCAGAAAGGCGACAATTGCCTGTGGAACCGAGCCCTGGCAAGAGCCGTCAAATTTGTAAGTCTCCCGTATGGAATCGAGCGTAAAATCCAGATTGTAATAGTGTTCGCTTATGTACTGCCAGATCTCTTCCTTTGTTCTTCCGCATTTCGCCAGAAATACCGCAGCGGAGACAGCTTCTGCTCCCTTGATACCCTCCGGATGATCATGTGAGACGCTGGCGCTGGCACGCGCCAATGCCAACGCCTCTTCCATCGTAACGGCTGCCATCCCACAGGGAGAGACGCGCATTGCAGAGCCATTTCCATAGCTTCCGTAGGGCTTGGGATTTTTCTGGCGGAGCCACTTAGCAAAGCTTCCGCCGTAAGCTCCTGTCGGATGGGGATACCGCCGTCCGAAATCCTGCATCACCTCAATCAGAAATTCCTGAAAACCCTTTCCATTTTCGCCCCGCTTGAATTGCTCTTCACGGCTCAGCAGGATTGCTTTCGCTACTGCCACTGTCATAATTGTATCATCGGTATAATCGCATCCCGGTGAAAAAAGCGGAAATTGCTTTGTTATAATATTATTGAATTCATATTTTGAACCAACGATATCGCCAATAAATGCACCGTACATGTTTTGTTCCTCCTTTTTATTTGCTGATATCGGAATTATTGCATATCAACTTAAGCTTATGGTCCCCCGCAAAGCGACCTTTTCTGCATTGATTTCATCCTGTCGTACATGCTTTTTATAATCACAAGGATGACCAGACACCATTTTTCGATTTTTACAGATATAGTACCACATATCTGTATAGAACTCCTCAGAACCCTTTTTCTTTTTTCTGTTGACCACCCCATACATCGGAGCACCGCAGACCGGACATTTGATAATTCCTGACAGAACATAACCTTGCATTTCTTAGTTTTTCTTCTCTCATACATTGTCTTTTATCTTTCTATACAAAAACTCCTAAACATGATACAATACCAAGGCTACCACCCCTAGACTGGTACAGGAAGGGGGTGAATCCAACATGGAAACACTTGCATCATTTTTACTTTCTGTTATGGCAAGTATAGTCGCCTACTATATTTGCAAATGGTTGGACAGGAATAGTAAAAGGTAGCCAGCCGAGGGATTAAGCCACCCTGCCAAAACGGAATAAAAAAGGTCCCAGAATTGCCGATTATCTGGGACCTTTTTGTTTTGTAGAATCCAACATGGATACTTACATCATTTGCCTATTGGCATTATATCATATGTATTTTTTATTTTCAATATTCTTCTTTCTCATAAGCAAATTGTTTTTTTCTCCTATGAATGTTATACTTTACCCATATACTATCTATTATTAATGTGAGGTAAGCTACATGAGCGAAAAAAAATATCCCACTGATAAGCAGATTCAAAAAATATTAAGCTGTTATGGTGAATATTCTGAACTTCCTATATATAACCCTTCAGATACCGGTCCTATTGATACAAATATATACGAAAAAGAGGATAAATCTGGAAGTATTCGTATTGAACCAATCGAAGATGATAAAAACATTCCTTTATCTATTCTAAATTCAGATAAAACTGTTTATCGTTTAGATTATTGGAGCTTCACGCTTGACGGAATAGACGTTTATTTTAGTCACACTCTTAATGCCAATGGTTCTAAAAATACCAATTTTCAATGTCTGCCAGAAAATAAGAAACCTTATAAACATCCAAGCAAAACACAGATTCTTGAAAGAAAAATAAATCAATTAAATAAGGAAAACCACGAAAAAGACATCAAAATTCAGCAATTAGAAGCTCGCCTTGCCTCCTATGAACAGCAGGAGCCTAATATAATCCCTGCAGAAACTATAAAATCTACACTTAATGAATCGCAAAAACAATCGGTAGAAATCTTTACAAAAAATATTGAACAAGATAGGCAGGATAAAATTTCCAAAAGAAAGCCTGCCGGCCGACCTAATAAGCTTACAGAATCAGAGATTCAAATTATCTATGAATTGAATCAAAAAGGATATTCTCTACGTGAGATTGCCTCACAAATGAATTGTAGCAAATCTACTGTTGATAATTATCTTAAAAAAGCAAAAAGAAGGGGCATCCCTGAATAAAGGAGATGCCCCTTCTTTTTATTTTATGACTATGTGATGATTTTTATTTAATCTGTTACTCAATCGTAATATACTTTTTCTCTTCTTCTGCTGGCTTTTCAGCTTCTTTTGGAACTGCTACAGTAAGAATTCCGTTGTTAAATGCAGCTTTCAAATCTTCCTGTTTTACGCCTTCGCCAACATAGAAACTTCTCTGGCAACTTCCACTGTATCTTTCTTTACGGATATAGTTGCCTTCTTTATCTTTCTCATCTTTATTCGTATTCTGCTGTGCGGTAACTGTCAGATAACCATCTTTCAGTTCTGCTTTAATGTTCTCTTTTTCAACTCCTGGCATTTCCATTTCCAATTCATAATGGTCGCCAGCATCTTTTACGTCTGTCTTCATCAGATCATAATTAGCAGTAGTATAACTTCCTGCAAATGGGAACATATCATCAAATACATCATCTACAAAATTATTTCCAAAAATACTAGGCATCATCATAGGTCATTTCTCCCTTCAAATCTAATCTCAATCTATCTATTTGGGCTACTTAAACACTTTCACCCTTGTTATAATCTATCTTATTTATACCGTATCAAATACCTTACGGGCATCTGTTAAATCTCAATATATTCAAACTTACTTTCTGGCAAAATCATCTAAAAGATTATTCACCAATCGTAATATAGTTCTTTTCTTCTTTTGCTTTCTTTTCTTCTTTTGGAACAGTGATTCTTAAAATACCATTCTTAAAAGAAGCTTTAAAATCTTCCTGTTTTACGTTCTCTCCAACGTAAAAGCTTCTTGATAAGTTACCTGCATAACGCTCACGACGGATATATTTTCCAGTCTTTTTATCCTTTTCATCTTTATCTAAACCTTTTGCGGCAGAAATGGTAAGATATCCATTCTCAAGCTCCAGTTTGATTTCATCTTTCTTGAATCCTGGAAGGTCTACATCTACTTCATAATGGTCTTTCTTTTCCTTCACATCTGTCTTCATAAGGTTCTTTGCATGTTTTCCATATAAAGGATTCTTCTTACCGAAAAATCTCTTTTCAACTGGTGCATCAAACCAGCTATCAAAATCATCAAATAAATTTTCTCCAAAAATACTAGGCATCATCATAAGTCATTTCTCCTTTCAAAATCTTTTACTGTCTTCAGCAAATCGGAAGCATCTTTCTTTCGACTATGTTGAAATGAATTTTATGAACTCCGGTTCGGAACTTATTTCCTATTCCTTTATGCCCTCTCTTTTGTTCTAGCTGTAATATAACACCTATTATTAGCCACGTCAAGTATTGAGTGCTAATTTTTTGTGAACATTCTGTGAACTCTTTTCCAATCTCAAATTAATAATTTAAAACTGCCCTTACAGTCTGCTAAAAGTCAAATTCTACTTTATTTTTACTCAATAACAAGGATTTTCTTCTTTAATTTCTTATAAAACCATCATTTTCACATATTATATTAATATTAATTGATTAATATTAATACTTGTGATATAATTTTGTTAGTAGTTTTAGAATCAGATTATTGTAGTAAAGGAGGATATTATATATTATGGCAAATTTTGCAGTTGCAGCTTCCCCAGAAACAATCGAAAAAGCGAATAAAATCATGGAAATCTATGCCCAAAATGGAGATAAAAAAGAAGATACTCTCCTACGTATCCTTGATTTAGCAGAAGCAGAATCCATAAAAGGGACTCATCCGGCACTAGAACCAAACCTTAAAGCCATAGAAAAGACACTTGGCTCTCTTCTTAAACAGATTAATGGCATTGTGGCCGGACAGGATACTCAACTGGCTGAAGCAAAAGAGAAATTAGATTCAGCCATTGAAGAGAAAAAAGCCGCACTAGAGCAGGCAAAAAAGGAAACAGAAGAAGCACAACTAAAAACTCAGACAGCCGAAGAAACTATAAAACAGGCTAAAATAGACATTGCAACAGTAACTTCAACAGCTCAGGCAGAGATTGCAACTATAAAACAGCAAACTCAAACAGAAATTGAATCTGCAAATCGTGAACGTGAGCAAGCAATACGAGAAAGAAACGATGCCAGGGCAATCGCTAATGAAAAAACTGCCAGTAATGACTTACTATTAAAGCAAATGTCTGATATGAAAGAAAGCCTATCCGCTTATAAATCCCTGCAGGAACAATATAAATCCTTACAAGATAATTTTGCTTCTCTCCAGGCAGATTTAAAGGCAAAAGATACGGAATTATCTAATCAGAAAAAGGAATTTGAATCCTCTCTTAATGCTGCACAGGCTGACTTTGAACGTCAGAAGGAAACATTGCAGATACAGGCTGCATTAGCGACAGAACAGGCTGTTATCGCAAAAGAACGAGAATTACACAAAGAATATCAAGAACAGCTCCGGCAGGCAGATAAAGAAAATGCTAAATTATCTATTCAGATAGAACAACTTCAGAAGCACATTGAGGAATTATCCAACAGAAGCAATGATTCTAAAAAGGAACCTGACCCACAATAATAAAAAAACAATACTCGTAACTACAAAATATACGAGCTTGTGCATATCCTATCTATATTTGCCACCATACAGTCCAGATTTGAACCCTATTGAAAAAATGTGGTCAAAAATGAAATCCTTTCTCAGAAAGAGGAAAGTCCGCATCGCTGCTGAACTACCTGAGGCTGTAAAGGCGGCCTTAGAAACAATAAACACGAATGATTACAAAGGGTGGTTCCACGCATCCGGAATTTGCGTTAATTAAGAGGATAGACTTCATTTTACACTTTTTTTCATAAAAAAGGGGATGTCCGTTAATAGCACATTTCGACATCCCCAGTAGTAATTGAAAGGATCCCAGCAAGGATGCGGCCTGTTAGCCTTTTGCCTTGCAAGGGATCCTTTTTTCTATAAAAGATAAAATTTATTTTTGGCTGCAAAAATCCCTTGTCTGGATTTTTACATCCGCACTTTTGAAAATCTAAATCCTCCATCACTTTTTTCAGAGTATAGACTGGATCGTCGTCGGGTAAACTCAATTCGAAGAAACTAAAGTTCATTTTCTGTTGTCCAAACTCAAAAAAGTCGTTATATAATAATTAGTCGATACTTGCTATTTTTGCTTGGCTACATAATTCTTTTTCCTACAAAGTCCTGCTATAGATGTAGTTATCAAGCCCACAAACAATAAAACCATATACAATTCCAACGGTGTGTCATCTCCGGTTTTGGCCCCAGACGCCTTTCCGCTTCCAGTATGATTCACATCTGTGCTATTATCTGCACCCGTTTGTGTTGTCGGCTGTGTTGTTGGTTCATTTGGATTATCCTGCTCTGTTTTTTCTGCCAGCACATAATAGTAACTGCCATCCGCCTGAAAACTTATCTGTCCATCTCTACTTTGCACAGATAATGTCTTCAAAGTCCCTTTGCTGTTCAAAGAAAAAGCAGAAGAATTCTTCAACGCATCCGATAAAGAAATTGTCACTCCATCCACCGCTATTCTGTTTCCCTTTTTATCTGTAAAATAGATTTCAAATGGTGAAATGTTTTTTCCCTTTCCTTCCAGACATGCAGCAAACCACTCCCATGCCTTTGTATCCTGACTGGTTATCGGATAGACCACCAGCGTCAAGCTACTGTCTGTAACTCCACTGACCACAATCCTTCTGCCATCCGGTAACTGAATCTCAGCTTTCCCATTTTGGACAGGTGATGTTAGATATTCTGTTTTTCCTGCAATATAAGTTGCATAAATGCCAAAATCTGTCTGACCCTGTTCTCCTGCCAAGGCAGAGTTTCCGGCATAACATATCGTAGTTGAATATACTGTAAGTATGCAGATCAGAAAAAATGTTACGAACCGTTTCATTCTGCCCCTCCTTCCCTGAGTATTGTATTTAGGGTAACCGAACCGGCACTGTAGTATGTATCTGGCTCATAAGCCATAATCTTTAATTTAATTGCAGTACCATCTTCCACTTCGGAAGTAAGTGATACAGATTTTACATATTCTCCAGGTCTGATAAGTCCTGTCTCTCCCAAAAGAGTTCCATCTGCGGTCAGGACACGAAGCTTCAGCCATACATCAAATTTTTCTGAATTCGTAAAATACACATCTGCTGCATCGTCTTTCTCGATCACATTTCCACAGATATATGCCCTAAATTCCATTCCATCCTGATAGATTTCCGACCATCCAAGCTCCTCCGGTACTGTCGGCATGCCACTGACCGCCGCTTTTTCGAAAGGCGGTGGTGAGAACGAGCGAACATCCTCCTGTTTTCCATTGTTTATTAATGCCAGTACCATAGCACACAATGACAACACACATACCATACAGGCAACAGGCAAGCTCCAATTTTTATTCATTAAAATTCCTCATTTACATTATCATCTGTCATATTTACCTCAAACAATGCGGTTTGGAGTAAATATCACAGATGATCTGCACAGACCGTTCAGCCTGCACAGATCTCTGCCAATTTTAATTTGCTTTCTATCCAGCAAACACACTCCAACATATTGTCTAAATAACTTTTACTGTCAATGTTGGATTACTTTCATCTCTCAAATCAACCGTGAGACGGATAGTTTTGCCATTCAAATCCATTGTACTCGGTAAAGAAACACCATATTTTCCGTTTCCACTATCTACCTTCTGCAGGGAATATGTACCCTCTGCCTTTATGTCTCCATCTTTAATGACATAACGTTCTTGTCTATTCCCTGTATTATAAATATAGAAGATGCCAGCCGAATAATTATCCTGTGTACATTTTTTCTCTACAGTGTATACGCCATCTGTCAATGTAGTGTATAAATATCCCCAGCTTATATTGCCATTTCCATCCCACTTATAATTCGAGGATGTACCAATATAATCCGAAATAGTCACCTTCACATTGCCAATCTCTTTCTTTACGGCTGTTGTATCTGAAAGAGCCCCCTTCAAGGACAAGGTCGTTGTTTCACTTGGACTTTTCCCAACATTTGTTCCTTCTGCTGATTTTAATCCTATTTTTGAATTTGTAAAAGTTCCAGTAATGTTGCTGCCAGTTTCAGCATAAGCCAGAGAAGCTGTAATATCCGCATTCGAATTATTCGTTACAGTAATCTGATCAGCCCCATCCTGACAAGTCCATGAACTTGTACCGGATGTTTCCTTATATTTTAAAGTTGTTGGATCCCAGCTTTTTGTAACGCCAGAACTATATGTATATTCCAGACTTCCCCATTTCACATCAACACTATATACAGTATCTGTGTTTTCTTTCCCTGCCTGATAAGTTGCTTTTATATCAGCTGATTCATCCTCTGCTGCATATACAAAATTTCCCATAGACATGCTCAAAGTAAGAGCGAGTGTTGCCGCAATTATTTTTTTCATCATTCTTTCCGCCCTCCTTCTTATTTCTGTGATGCTGTATCTGCATCTACGATTTTTACTGTTACACTACCGATTGTTGCTTTATTTGCATTTTTATCTGTTAATGCCCCTGACAAAGAAATCGTAGTCGACGCAGTAGATGGATGACCCGGTTTTGTGGTTGTCGCATCAATAGACGCATCCGCAAGACTCAAAGAAGCCTTATCAGCTTTCGCAGTGATACCTGCATACGAACTCGACGTTGCTGCTTTAACAGTTGCAGTCAATGCCTTATTAGAGCGATTGGTAACTGTCACCTTGTTCGCTCCATCTTGATTCGACCAGTTTCCTTTCCCGACAGATTCCATATACTGGTGTGTTGATGGATTCCATTTTTTGGATACAGCTCCATCCGTATACGTGAATTCCATGCTTCCCCACGATACATCAACGGAATACACCGTTGCTGCTGCGCCTTCAGGTTGATAAGTTCCGTATACTGCATGGCTGTCTGTTCCTCCGGCTGAATCTATTGTTGCCGCCATTGCTACTGTTCCTGAGGATAACCCAAGTATAGTCGCCACACAAAGAGTTAATGCTTTTTTCTTCATCGCTTTTCTTCCTTTCTGCAAAACATTTTATTACATCTTCTTTTTGAAGTATGTTTTCTCTTAATCAGTCACTGTAATTTTAATTCCTTCGATATTTCCATTCAGGACTGCTTTCTCCCCTGAATCCGGATCATAATACAGAACATTGTATCTTCCCGTATAATCTCCATCAGAAAGTTTTGCTGCATCTTTTATCAGATCCAGCTGTTCAATTTTATATCCGGGTGACAGAGTTCCGGACTGGGCAATCACAGTTTCTGTTCCATCTTCACTGATGATGACAAGTTGAAGCACAATATCATTTACTGATTTCGATGGATTTTGAAACATCAGGTTTGCCTTATTATCAGAAAGTGAAATATGTACTTCCTTCTGATAAACCATACTGACTGCTCCCCCGCCCTTAGATACCTCCATCTTTTCTTCTGAATCACCTGTTACAGGTTCTGCATATTCTTCTTCTTTCTGTGGTGCATAGTCAGGAGCCAGTGCCGGACCGGTATTCCTGAAAAATAACGCCCAGATTGTCACTGTTAATGCAGCAAATGTAACAACCAGAAGTACAGTAATGATTATTTTTGTCCTATTTGCAGATATCTTTTTTTCAGACTGTTTTCCCATTTGATCACCTCCTACCTGACCTGTTCATAGGATACCGTTCCAATCACCTCACCGTTTATTCCCGGATCTGGTTCCCCGTAAAGGGTAAGGTATACCGTAGCCGTATTCCCGGCAGAAATGGAGAGTTTCTGAACAGATTCTCCTTTCTGGTCCTTGAATACTCCGGTAATTTCCTTGTGTGATTCTGACGGCTTATAAGACAGAATAAGTGTCACATCCTCATTTCCTTTATTTGTGAAACTCACTTTTCCTTCTCCCTCTTCATAAGTCCATTGCCCGGACATCGCATTTTCATAGCAATGTGTATCTGAATTCCACTGACCTCTGGAACCCGGATGATAAACAGCATTTAGCCCAGACAATTCCATTACAATGGAATCCTCACTTTCTGTATCCGGTTCCGGTATCGGAGAACGGGAAGCAAGTGCATATGTTCCAAACGTTCCGGTATCAAAGGCAATGATATTTTCACGGCTGTCTGCATCACCACAGATTACTGCCTGCCCATCCCTGACACAGACAAGCACCCTGTCTTCCGTCTGTGCCTGCACATCGGTTGTTTCCATAATCATTGAAAGCATTTCCTGGCTTTCTGCAATTCTCAAAGGTTCCTCATCATTTTTCTGCCTGAACAGACGCAGAGAAAAATACTGCTCCACAGTGTATCCATTACTTTCTGCCCACCGTTCCAGAATGGTTTTCTCCGCTTTCAGGGAATTTCTTTCTTCTTCTGAGAGTTTTTGTTCTTCTGCTTTCTCCTGCCCACCCTTCAAAAGATCATCCAGCAGGTCAGCGTATATCAGCACATTTCCATGTCCACCCTGCCTGATCTCGTCCTCCGAAAATAATGATCGTGCGAACGGTTGCTGCCCGTCTTTGAGTTTCAGCTGATTCATTCCCAAAGAAACTCTTGTAGCCAGGTCAAATGTCATTTCTGCCGGGGTTTGTGTGGAATCTTCCGTAACCGGCTCCGTAGATGTTTCATTTTCATCCCCATTTGGTTCCTTCATCTCTGTTTCGTTCTCATTCGGAACTGCCACAAAATCCTCTGTTATAACTTCAGTCGAAGTTTCCACAGGAGCCTCTGTTATAGCTTCAGTCGGAGTTTCCACTGGAGCCTCCGTTTCTTCCTCAACTGGCAGCTCTGTTGAAGACTGGAAAGGTTCCGCTTCCGAAGTCTGTTGTTCCGACTCTATTGATTGCTTCGTCATTTCAGTCTCTGCTGCAGACACTGTACTGGAAATCAAGCTAAAAACCATTACCGATACAAAAATTGCGGTAAATCTCTTTTGACATTTCCTTGGCAAATTATCTTTTTTCATGGTGTCACTCCCTTTACTGCATCGATAAATTCATTAATCTGCTCGTCAGGTGTATGGTAATTGAGTGCGGATCTAAGTGCTTCATTTATGACCAGTTCATACTTTATGATCGTCTTCATATTGTTTTCCTCCTGAATATCTTTCTTATCTTACTTTTTTACATTCAAACCAGATGGAAAGGCCTTCTTTTATTTTCTGCTCTTCCACAGGTTTCATAAAAAAATATTCTATCCTCAGCCTGAACGCATGAAGCGAAAAATCAAGGTCACTGCACCAGATGATTCCACATTTCGGATACAGAGAGCGAAGGTGTTCTGCTGCATTCAGGCCGGACACACCCGGTAATGCGAGAAACACTACTGTCGGTACTGTTTTCAATGTCTGTGCAAAAAATTGTTCCTGATTCTGATAAATTTCAATCAGCGGAAAGACATTCTTCTCTGTACAGTAATTCCTGATATATTCCGCACTGTTTTGTCCTTCCTGTTCCTGGTCGGTCAATACGGCAATATAATACACAACACCCCTCCTTTTCCATTTAATGTACTTTCATTTGTTATTCTCATTATAAGAAAGTCAGAAATTATTTCAACAATTCTGTCACGAAACGACAGAAAATGGCACGAATTGCAACTCTGTGGTATTGTTTTGTGATATACTGTTACCAGAGCGTTTTCGAAATAGCTACACCACTTGCCTGTCTGCGGCTATAGATTGCACAGATGAAAAAGTCTCAGCAAGCGGAATTTTATAAAAATATATAAGGAAGATCTACTATGAAAATTGCAATTGTTGATGATATTACAGACGAACGGGCACTGCTGCGAAACAGACTGGAATCTCAGTTTTCCAGACGCAATGTCCATACAGATATATTGGAATATGAAAATGGAGAAACTTTCCTCACTTCAGCGAAGGAATGTCCTTTCACCGTAGTATTTCTGGATATTTATATGAATGGCTCTAACGGAATTGATACAGCAAAAGAACTTCGCAGATCAGACGCTGACTGTCTGCTGATCTTCACAACAACTTCCACTGACCATGCATTAGAAGGATTTCAGGTCCGGGCTCTGCACTATCTTGTAAAACCCTACAGTGAAAATGATATTTCCGCACTGGCAGATGAAATCCTTTCCCGCATCCCGGATTCCGGGAAATACATAGACGTAAAGGTAAACGGCAGTAATATTCAGATTCCTTTCCGGAAAATAATCTACGCAGAACATTTTTCCCATATGATCCACATCCACACTGCCGGTGAAAGGGAACTGGTCACCCGCCAGTCCTTTGATTCCTTCATAACCTCCCTGAAAATGGATCCACGCTTCTATCAGTGTAACCGGGGCGTTGTGATCAATCTGGAGCATGCCGTTGATTTTGACGGAACAGGCTTTCGCCTTGATAACGGAAGCAATATCCCGGTAAGCAGGAAGCTTCTCAAAAACGCCAGACAGACATTTATGGAATTTCTGTTCCAAAGGAGGTCCTGAAATGACTGACATACTTCGCCCTGTACTTGAACTTTCCGTAATCATTCCCGGCATACTGCTGGCATATCTGCCTGTAAAAAGCTATCTGAGACAGACACCGCTTAAGCTGACAGCGTGGCTTCTTCCTCTTCTTCTGGGAATCTGTATTTTCGGAGGAGCGATTTGCTGTGCCCTCCACCTTCCCACCAGATGGATCCTGTTTCCTCTGCTGCCTGTTATTATGCTTATTTATCATAAAACGTTAAAAATCTCTGTCTGGAAATCCGTCAGTATTTTTCTGGCAGTCTTTGCAGTTTTTGCATGTGTCAACAGCCTTTCCCGGGCAGTCAATGCACTTATAACTGCCGACCTGCATATTACAGAAAATGAGCTGTGGTTTCGTACCGGTGCCGGAATTTTCTACAACGTCATCTGCCTGCTGTTTGTTCTGGCAGTCTGGTATCCTGCCCGCCACTGTGTACAGACAATGATCACAGACGAAAACTTTGCCCAGACCTGGTATGTATTCTGGATCCTTCCGGTAATCTTCATCGGAGTGAATCTTTTTATGATCCCTAAATACCGCAGTACTTTATATACCGGACGAGTCCTGCAGTGTTATATTGTTTTAAGTCTTGTACTGCTCATAACCCTGCTCCTGTTTTATGTCATGTTTCTCATGATGGCGGTCAGCCTGAACAGAAATGCCAAACTTCAGCAGGAGAACCATTTTCTTTCCCTTCAGCAGGAAAGATACGAGAATCTCTGCATGGCCATTGAAGAAGCAAGACAGGCGCGTCACGATATCCGCCATCATTTTGTCCAACTGTCCTCTCTGGCAGAGCAGGGTGACATGGAAAAGATCAAAAAATATCTCTTGGCTGCAACCGGAAAAATCTCTGACTATAACCTGCATTTTTGTGAAAATCAGGCTGTTGACAGTGTTTTCGGATATTATTCCACCCTTGCCAAAAGAGAAAACATTCCTTTTCATGCAATGGTTTCCCTGCCTGCTGATCTTTCCATAGATGAGATTAATCTGTGCCTTGTATTTTCCAACCTGCTGGAAAATGCCATCCAGGCAAGTGTAAAAACAAAACCCGCCCGCAGAAAGATTAATGTGGAGGTTTATCCCCACCATAATCATCTGCTTCTGATTCATGTGGAGAATACCTTCGATGGCAAAATACAGCAAAAAAACAATATTTTTCAATCCTCCAAACGCTCCGGAAACGGCATAGGAATCGAATCCGTCCGCCACATTACCGATAAAAACGGCGGTGCCTGTGACTTTACCTATGAAGATGGTGTTTTCTCTGCCAAAATAATGCTCCGGATATAATCAGTTACTGATCATACCCGAAGCATCCACTAAATCACTTTTCTTGTTTTACTGTTATTTCTCTTCGGAATTAAACAATTCACTTAAGATTTCAGCATCTTCCTGCAGTACCTTCAACACATACTTGTCAAAGTGTCTCGCATCCTGTGTCGAAGAACCGAATTCATAAGTTTCCTGCCCATAATCCATAACATCAAACCCCGGAGTTGCTTTACTGGCTCCTTTTGCTCTGTAAGAAGCTGCATCTTTAAGAGTAAAATTCACCTCTCCATTCTCATAAGATACCCAACTGCTGATGTCTGTTCCTGTTGCTTCGGTTGCAGTTCCATTCTCTGTCTGAGTCTGTGCCGTTGCTTTTGTCACTTCTGCTGCTCCTTCTACATATTTTCCATACATTTCATCAACATAAAGTGCCAATGATTCCCCAAAGATTTCAGACGGAACATGTTCAATGGATGTTTATCAGGACTAATGCAGAAGTGATTTTATGAATTTTAATTTGAAACCAAAAAAATCCGGACATTCCAGAAAATGACACAAAAAGAACTGTCAGAGAAGATCGGACTGACTGATCAACATAGAATTATACAATATGAAAAAGGAGTTCGTGTTCCCAAAAAAGATCTGGTCGATAAAATGACACAGGCTCTTGATGTCAATCCTTATATCCTCTATGATACCGCTGGACGTGACGCTTCCGAAATGATGGAACTGCTTTTCTGGCTGGATGAGTTTAATCCATCTGTCCTGCATCTGTTTCTTCCTCGGAAATTTCCTGGTAAAAAATGCAATGAAGTAGCAGACACTTCCGTTTACTACCATGACAATGATAGCTGGCCTGCCCATGCTCCTGTCTGTATGTGGTTTGACTATGGAGTTCTGAATGATTTTCTGAAAGAATGGGTAGTTCGAATGGATGAACTGAAGTTCGGTGAGATTACCAGAGATGAGTATTTTGAATGGAAAATCAACTAGCCGCAGACTTGCGATGGTTGTGGAAAATATGAGCCTAAGAAGCAATGGCGCTCTGTAAAATCAGAACTCAGTAAAACTTAAATTTATTATGTTTTTTCTTTTTAGTGAACCTCTCCACCTGAGCCGTAGTTCAGATGGAGCTTGCGCCGCAAAGATTTTCAGTCAAACCGGATACCAACACCAATGACAGTGCGAACATCGCATACCGAAGAAACCTAATCTTCTCTTTTCGTGGCTTTGCGGCTGTTTGTAAGATAGTTAATCATTTTCTACATTTCAACCTAATTTTTGCTATGAGTTTTATATAATTCCATATTATATTCTCTATATGTCGCAATAATATCATTCAAAAACTGAGTCATTGTAAGGCCTCTTCTCTTTGATTCTCTACTGATATACTCATAATTTGCATCAGAATAAGCCAAGTTAAGCCTTTTGGCTTTTGCTCCCTTTTTCCCTTGAGTAGCAGGCATTTCTTCATGAACATCTTGTACTTGTTGTACCTTTTTTGTTTCTTTTATAGTTTTTTCTTCTTGTACCTCTTGTACTTCATGAATATTTTGTACATCTAACACTTCTTGTTCTTGTGTTGAAAATAATCCTTCTGCTGCCCCAAATTTACTTGTTTTATTTCTCGCCATTTTATAACTCCTCTTCTTTTAATAATTCGTCTACAAATCTACTATAATCCTGCGCTGTAGTAGATTTCACATCATAATGTATAAGAGTTTCTCTTACCGCCTGTGCTTCTCTGGCTTTTGTACTTTCTCGAATTGTTGTTTCAAACACTTTTGTATTCATAGACTTTGCAATTTCTTCCAAAGAACCTTTTACTTCTCTGGAAAGTAAAGTTCTCTTATTATATTTTATCAAAAGTAAACCAATAATCTTGAGGTTTCTATTCTGCCTTCTTTTAATTGCATTAATCGTATCATTCAACTGTGATAATCCCTGTAAACCATAACGATCAGCTGTTACAGGAATCAAAACATCATCTGCTGCCACAAGGCAGTTATATAAAATAGAATTTAACGATGGTGCTGTATCAACAATGACAAAATCATATCCTTTTAGTTGATCTAAAGCATCTTGAAAACGGTAAAGTCCTTCCGGATCACCATTTAATATTTCATCTGCTTTGCGTAATAGTGGGTCAGATGCAACAATATCTCCAGATTCTGTATGTTGTATTGCTTCTTCCAAAGAAATCCTTTCTTCATCCAATAAAACATCAAATAAAGTAGCACTTCCTTCAATAGCTGCTCTATATGTATCTGAACTATTTCCCTGCTGGTCTGCATCTATAAGTAATGTTTTATACCCTTTAGCGTTCAAAATACTTGCTACTGCTGTAGCTGTTGTAGTTTTTCCAATTCCACCTTTTTGATTCGCTACAATAATTGTTTTCATTTATTCCCTCCTAAACTTCTTGTACTTCATATACTTCTTAAACTTATTTTATCATAAATTCTGAATTTTTCAACCAAACATCTTGTACCTATTATACTTCTTAAACTTCATATACTTCTTATACTTCATATATTTCTTTATTATTTTTCATATAATAAGTATTACTTTTTATATGTTTTTTCAATGAATAACCCTAAATTTTTTATTATTTTCCCACTATTACTATTATATACGGTATACTATTTATAATTAAATTTAAGGGGGATGTTCAACATTATGACGGGTGACTATTATACAAAGGAATTAGAAAAAGTAATTGCAAACTGGCATGATTGCGAAGAAAACGAAAATCCAACTCCAATTTTCAATATCATTAAACTCGGCATGAAACACGATATGCAAGTTCTCGTACCAATAGAAACACCAAACACATTTTTAAAATATATGGGAAATATTGATGAAATCAATCCGGGTGACTGTTTTACTTTAAGAGAAGACACAGAAATACAATTTCGGCATTTTGTAATCAATGAACAGGGAGAATATTATATTCCTCTTTTTACTAGTCAAAAAGAGATTGAAAAAGGAGAAGCCACTTCACAAATAAATTGTTCGCTACAGTCTTTATTTGATGCTTTAAAAGGCTGGGAACTCTGCCAAGGATTCATTATCAATCCTTGGGGAAAGAAATTAATATTACCATTGGAAGTAATTGAACTACTTTTCTCTCACAAACCAACTTCTTTTTTTACTGTTGTAAAACGAAGTGTTGTTCCAATGCACGTAGATGCTATTGTAAATGCGGCTAATAATAGCCTTCTTGGTGGTGGCGGTGTAGATGATGCCATTCATCAAGCAGCTGGCCCAGACCTTTTAAAGGAATGTCAAACTTACATGGATGTGCTATAGGAGATGCCAAGATAACAAAAGCATATAATATTAAAAATGCAGATTATATTATTCATACGGTAGGTCCTATATACAATGGCCGAAAAAAAGATGCTGAATTGCTACGTTCCTGTTATCAAAAATCTTTAGATATAGCTTTGGAAAACCATTGTAGTACTATTGCTTTCCCTTGTATCTCTACGGGAGTATACGGTTATCCAATAAAAGAAGCTACTCAAATAGCCATTCTCACTGTAGTAGAATGGTTTAATGCTCATCCAAACATTGTAATGCATGTATATTTCTGTTGCTTCAAAGATTCAGAATTTACAACTTACCAAAACTTCTTATTATCTTTGTAAGATGCGTTGATATAACTTCATAAACTTCTTGTACATCATGTACTGATCTAAAAATAAGTCAGTTAAGGAACATATTTTTTTAATTGACTTATTTCACAATAGTAGTCTTTTTATTTTTTTACAAATATCTTATATCTCTTAAATTCGTTTTTTAAATATTTTTCTCTATGTCATTAAAACTTCATATTATGCCTTTAGATCCATTTTTATTTTCTGATGAAGATTTTCTCATGTATTAATTTAAAATCAATTACAGAGCTTTCTGATGCGTTTTATAAGCATTGAAGTTTTTAACTCATATTCAATGCTCAAGTTACACTATTAAAGTAAACCAATATTTTACAATTCGAAGCATATAAATAAAGATATATATTTATATTCAACACAACGTATTTATTTATTTATTTATTTAGACAGGCAATAGAGCCTGTATTTATGCGGTTTTTAAAAGAAAGATACGGCCAATTTTGGTAAAAGATACGGCCAATTTTGGTAAAAGATACGGCCAATTTTGGTAAAAGATACGACATTTTTGGTAACAAAAAATGCTGTTGAAAATCAAAGATACAGCCAATTTCGGTAAAATAATAAGCAAAAATCAAAGATACGGCCGATTTTGGTAATAGATATTGAAAGATACGGCCGATTTTGGTAAGATAATAAGCAAAATGAGAAGGTAAGTTGCAACCTTTTTGGTGCGTATTGCAACTTTTAAGGAAAGATATATGAAGAAAACAAAAATTGTGGAACTTCCAGAGACAAATGAAATATTAAGCCGTTCTAATAAATTGATATTGTCGAGATATTCAGCAACTTTAGTGGAAAATAAGATAATGGCATTATCATTCAAAAGAGTAAAGCTGAATAAAAATGGAAATCCAGCGGTAGTTTTCACAACAAATGAATTACGGAAATTAACTGGAGTGAAGGGAAATGGATTTTATGACCAGTTAAAGATAGCAGCTGCAGGATTGATGAATAAAATGGTGTATATGGAAGATGAGCAGGCCCAGTCGTTCAGTTTTATAAATCTCATTCAAAAGGCAGAATATCGAGAGGGGGCTTTTACAGTCGTATTTACAAATGAGAGTAAAGCGCTGTTATATGATTTAAAAAGCAATTTTACTTCCATGTCGATTGATACTCTTTTTTCTTTTAAGACCAATCATGCATACCGTTTGTATGAAATACTAAAAGTACATGAATACAAAATAGGAGATAATAATAAGCCAGTAGAAATTGTATATCCATTATCAGATCTGAAATTACAGCTGAATTGCATAAATACAGAGGGGAAAAAAGTTAAAATAGAGTTGATGAAACCTCATCCTAACTATGATAAAATTGTAAATGATTTAGATACAGAGAAAAAATTTGAGTCGTGGTATGAATTTAAGCGTAGAGTTTTAGAAAAAGCGATAAAAGAGATTAATCAGACAACAGAGTTGAATATATCCTACGCTCCGATCAGAACCGGAAGGGGAGGAAAGACAACAGCTGTTAGATTTTATTTACAAAGACAAGTAGTTGAAAAAATTGATACAGTAGAATCCAAAGAAACTACAAGAAGCGAAATGGTAGGTAAGGTAAAAGAAATTATAAAGGATGTAAATTTATCTAGGAAAGACTGTGTTTCGCTTTTAAAAGCTTCCGATAACAATCTCGATAAAATTGAAACGGCATATGAATTAGCTAAAAAACAAGAAGATATTGTAAATTTTGTTGCATGGATGATTTCAGCTATTAAAAATGAGTATGAAAAGCCAGTTGAAGTTGTGGAAGGTAGTCAAGAAAAGGCAGAAAGAGTTAAAAAGATAAAAGAAAGTATGGATGAACAGAAAGAGGTATTAGCAGAGGAAATTTGGAATAAATTCAAGGAAAAAGAAAATTTCGATGATTTTGTTAAGAAAGTAGAAGAGGAAACGGGATTATCTTTTTATTTTTTTGATTCCATGATTCCTGCTTATGAGAAGAATCAGCGATACGTCCAATGGATGGAGAAGAAATAGATTAACAGTAGGTGAATTAGATGTTATCAAATTATTTTGCGAATGAATACACTTTTGAATTCCCGTTTGAACAATTTGTGGAAGAGAGAGAAAGGTTTATCAAAGAATGTGGCTGTAAAATTAAGGAAAATAGAGATGGATTTATAATTAAAATAAAAAAAGGAGAAAAATATATACCACTTTCTGAAAAAGAAGAAGCAATACGCAACAATTCTTTGTTTGGAGAAAGATTATATCCAAGAGAGTTAATATATAAAATTAATAAAATAAATTTACCTGAATTTAAAGTAATTCCACAATATAATGGAATCAAATTTCATTATAAAATTATATGTGAACCATTATTAGAAGGTGAGAAGCGTTCATATATTATGTTGGATTCAAAAAGGTCTTTTGTAGATCAATTAGAAAAAAAATATCCATTTCCTCAAGTTCACAATGCCTTGTTGCTTATATTAGGATTATATTTTGAAAGGGTATGTGAATACCGAACAGAGCATTTGGTAAAGAATGTAATTACTGGCTGGAAAAACAGTACTTACAAACGTATATTTCTAAATTCATCTCTGGAAGAAGATGAAGAAGGAAATCAGAGAATGTATATGTTTAAATTAGAGGAGGAAACATATGATTCTTTAACGGAAGAATCTGTAGGAAATATATTGCAAATATTAAAAAAATCAGTAGAATTAACTTTTATATTTGCATATGGGTTATTGGCTGTAACATTAAATGCAGAAAAAGAATATCCTGAAAGGAATAAAGAGATACAAAGTTTATGGAAAGGAACTGCTACATTTAGAGAAGTTGTTCCGTTCCAACTATGTATTTGTGGGACAAATCGGTACGGGATACTAAAGAAAGATATTGCTGTGATTTTTTTAGATTATGCCAAGAAAATGTCAGATTCTTTTCAAAGAAGTTACAACCAAATTCCTCATCTACCCTTAAAGCGAATTAACAACAATATTCACCGTATATGTCTATATAAAGATTGTCCAATCATTATGTATCCATCATCAAATGCTGCCACAATTTCTTCCAGTGCAGCTGTTTTAAATAAAATAAAAAGGTTGATAGCGCAGGGAATTATAAAGGGATTTCCTGTATTAATATCAGAGAAGAGAGTTATGGATGACTATATTATAAATATAGATATTTCAGATATTACTCCTTTTACGGATGGAAAAAGAAAGAAATTGAAAACTCTGCCTGATGGGAAATCAAAATTATCTGATGAGGATTTGTCTGTTCAAGTAGAATCTATTGTTTATCATTATATTAACTATATCGAGGATCTGTTATTTTGTGACAGTAAAACTCCTCCAGAAAAATTAGAAGCCAAGAGGCATTTTTATCGTGTTCCATTTGACAAGTATAGTGAGATTTTCTCTGATGAACGATATAATTTACCTTTAGCAAAAATGTATAGAGATTTATTAACTGCATTAAACGGATTTTCTTATTACATAAAAAGGAAATATCCTAATTTTAGAGATATAATGGATGAAATTTTGAAGCAGGCAATTTGTGTAGCAAAAGAGGATGCTTTAGATTGCGAAATAAAAGAAATGCAAAAAGTATCTGGTAAATCTCCTGTAAAAAGGATAAATAAGAAAGACATAGCCGAGGAATTCTTTAATATTGTGCTTAAGATATTAGAAGATGAAAATGCCTATCAAGCTCAGGATGATAAATTTCTTCTGCTAGATTATAAAATGTTTCAAAGATATTATAGAGGAGCAAATCATAAAACTTTTTTATCGAATTGTAAGAAAATAGGAATAATAGAGACACCAATAAGAAAAAAGACTGGAGAACCAAGAGGCTATGCTTTTGATAAAATGAAAG
>ERZ780162.774-NODE-774-length-24421-cov-8.072642_pt1 | contig 24421 bp, 16 predicted proteins | sample MGYA00511474_ERZ780162 | MGnify/ENA primary metagenome ERZ780162 (study PRJEB29588, sample SAMEA2143633) | human gut metagenome | biome: human gut; feature: human-associated habitat; material: faeces | place: Denmark | collected 2008/2010 ...
CCAGCGCATTGATGGCGGTGAACAGACTCAGAAAGTTCTTTTCAGAGTCGATGTTCTCCTCACGGTGGGCAGACAGCAGAATGTACTTGTCCTTTTCCAGTCCCAGACGCTCCAGCACATCGCTTTTCTGGATTTTCTCCAGATTCATGTGCAGCACTTCTGCCATGGGAGAACCGGTCTGGTAGGTGCGCTCCTTGGGCAGCCCTGTATCCGCCAGATACTTCCGGGCGAATTCGGAATAGCACAGATTCACGTCGGAGATCACATCCACGATGCGGCGGTTGGTCTCCTCGGGCAGGCACTCATCCTTGCAGCGGTTGCCCGCCTCCATGTGAAACAGCGGAATGTGCAGCCGCTTCGCAGAAATAGCGGACAGGCAGGAGTTGGTATCACCCAGCACCAAATAGCCCTCCGGCTGCAATTCGGACAGAAGCTCATAGCTTCGCCCCAGAATGTTGCCGCAGGTCACGCCCAGATTCTCGCCCACCACGGGCACAAGAATGTCCGGGCCATACTCCCCGAAGGTGTTCTTCAGCTCGAAATCCTCCCAGAAAACGGTGGAAAGATTTCTGTCCCAGTTCTGATTGTAATAGACCACGCAGCAGTCAAAGTATTCCCGGCAGCGCTTGATAACCGCAGCCAGCCGGATGATCTCCGGACGGGTGCCACAGCCAATCATGATCTTGGTGCGGCCGTCGTTTTTCCATTTAAAATTGTGTTCCATAAATATCTCCTAACGTCAACCAGTATCTTCTCTTACACCGGCTCGAAAAAAGTGTCCGGGTGATTCGGGTTGAAGATCTCGTTGCAGGTCATCACCGTCACCAGATTCTCTGTCTCCGACAGGTTGATGATATTGTGAGTCCAGCCGGGAATCATGTGGACAGCCTCGATCTTCTCCCCGGAAACTTCAAACTCCACCGTTTCTCCGGTGTTGATGTTCCGCTCCTGAATCAGGCCATGCCCAGCCACCACAATGAACAGTTCCCACTTGCTGTTGTGCCAGTGCTGGCCCTTAGTGATACTCGGGCGGCTGATGTTGATAGAGACCTGTCCACAATCAGCGGTGTGTACCAACTCGGTAAAGGAGCCACGGTTGTCCACGTTCATCTTCAGGGCATACTTAAACTTGTCCGTAGGCAGATAGGTCAAGTACAGGGAATACAGCTTCTTGGCAAAGCTGCCGTCCGGCATCTTGGGCATCATGAGGGTACTCGGCTGTGCCTTGAACTCTTGCAGCAAGTCCACGATCTCGCCCAGCGTAACCTTGTGGGTTACGGGAACGCAGCAGTAGCGGCCATCCGTTTGCAGAACTGTCTCCACGCCGTCAAATTCACAGTGCTGCTCCTTGCCTTCCAGCAGATCAAACATTCCTTCTACCAGGTCGTCGATGTACAGCAGTTCCAACTCGGTGCTGCGGTCGTTGACGGTGAAGGGTTCGTCATTGGCAACCGCCCAGCAGAAAGTACTGACAGCGCTGTTGTATTTTGGGCGGCTATGTCCCATCAGGTTGACAAAGCGGTAGACTGCAACCTTTGCCCCAGTCTCCTGAGCATACTGGAAGAAAAGCTCCTCGCCAGCCTTTTTGCTGCGGCCATACTCACTGTTGCCGAAGCGGCCTGCCAGCGTCGCCTGAATGGAGGAGGAGAGCATAATGGTTGCCTTGTTGTTGTGCTTTTTCAGGCAGTCCAGCAAGTCCGATGCAAAGCCGAAGTTGCCCTTCATGAAGTCTTCCGGGTTTTCCGGACGATTCACACCTGCCAGATTGAACACGAAGTCCGCTTTCTGGCAGTATTCGTCCAGTTCCACCGGGGTGGAGTCCAGATCATACTCGTAGATTTCTTCAATATTCAGTGCCGGGCGGGTCTTGTTCTTGCCGTCCCGGATGTTTTTCAGGTTGTTGCACAGGGCGGTTCCCACCATGCCCTTGGCACCTGTGACTAGAATGTTCATTTTCTCACCTCTTAATGTACTGCGGTGCAGTCCGGAATATCTGCGCCATCCGGCACAGTTGCATTATTGCAGATGGTGCAGTTGCTGCCAATGCGAGTAAAGTTACCCACAGTGGCACCGGTGCGAATCACACTGTTGGTGTAGATCAAGGCGTAATCCCCTACCTCTGCATCACAGTGGACTTCTGTTCCGGCGTTCAGCAGAACGCCGTTGCCAACGGATGCACCATTCTGGATACAAGCGTTTTGCAGCGCCACGCAGCCAAAGCCGACTTCAGCAAACGGACTGACATACGCACTGGGCGCAACGATATTGGGAAAAGCAAAGCCAAGGGCTTTCGCCTTCTCATACACCTGTGCCCGAAACCGGTTGTTGCCGATGCCCACTACCAGCAAGCTGTACTCCATCCGCAGCTCCGGCAAATCGTCAACTCCGCCAATCACCGGAATACCGCAGATTTCATCTCCCACAGGTTGTCCGTCATCGACAAAGGCACAATTATATTGGAGCATTGCCTGCTCCGCGACCATGCGCCCGAAGCCGCCGGCACCAACCAGCAACAGCTTTTCTTTAGACATTCGGGATGCCCTTCAGTGCGTTCTGGACATATTCGGTGGTCAGAATCTTCTTCACAGTACCTTCCACATCCAGACGCTCAGTGTTATGGCTGGTGTAGGACTCGTCTGCCATGGTATGTACCTCGCCCTTGACCACGAACTTGTCGTAGTTCAGGTCACGGTTATCCGCAGCAACACGGAAGTAGTGACCCATGTCCTCACTGCGCAGGCGCTCCTCACGGGTCATCAGGGTCTCGAACAACTTCTCACCGTGACGAGTGCCAATGATGTTCGTGCCAGTGTCACCGAACAGCTGCTGGACAGCTTTGGCCAGATCGCCGATGGTAGAGGCATCCGACTTCTGAATGAAGAGGTCGCCGGGGTTAGCATGCTGGAAGGCGAACATGACCAGATCCACGGCCTCGTCCAGGTTCATCAGAAAGCGGGTCATGTTGGGGTCCGTGATGGTGATGGGGTTGCCAGCCTTGATCTGGTCGATGAACAGCGGGATGACGGAGCCACGGCTGCACATAACGTTACCGTAACGGGTGCAGCAGATGGTGGTGCCACCACGCTCAGCAGCTACACGGGCGTTGGCGTAGATAACGTGCTCCATCATGGCTTTGGAAATGCCCATTGCATTGATAGGGTAAGCAGCTTTATCGGTAGACAGGCAGACAACACGCTTAACGCCAGCATCAATGGCGGCGTGCAGGACATTGTCAGTACCGATGATGTTGGTCTGGACAGCCTGCATGGGGAAGAACTCGCAAGAAGGCACCTGCTTCAGAGCGGCTGCATGGAAGATGTAGTCAACACCGGGCATCGCATCTTTGATGGACTGCGGATTGCGGACATCACCGATGTAAAACTTGACTTTCTTAGCGGCCTCCGGATGCTTGGCCTGAAGCTCGTGGCGCATATCGTCCTGTTTCTTTTCGTCCCGGGAGAAGATGCGGATTTCCTTCAAATCGGAATCCAGAAAGTGCTTCAGAACGGTAGAACCGAAAGAACCAGTACCACCAGTGATCATAAGGGTTGCGTTATCAAATGTAGACATTTTTGTTATCCTTTCCTTAATGCTTTTTGTAATCTTTTTTTTATATTAACGGATATCCAAATACGAATTCGAAGCACAATAGACTCCTTCTTAAGGTATTTTGCCCCTAACTGTTTAATGGTAAGCGTTTCCATATCATTCATGAAAGAATCTCGGTTTATAGGTTCTGTACAGGACTCGAATATTGCCGGATTTTGCAAAGCCGCTTGTTGAAAATCAACCTCTTTTGAAATCATTGTTCCTTTGATTTCCTGAAAAAGCTCATTTCCTTTTGGAGTGTGTACAAGAACTAGAGAAAGGCCCTTGTCATCATCTAGTTCAGGACAAACATTCTCCGCACCCCAAAAATCTGCCAATGAAATATCTGCGAGTTCATGCAGACCTTTGAAGTGGCACGAATAGCAAGATGGCCGGAGACAGATGTTTTGCAAAAACATCTGCATAAACAAATCCTTGTAAAGGATTTGTTTGTACGCCGTACTATTTGAAAACTCAAATAGTACGGCGTACATTTTCCAGCCATAGTATTTATGTCTGAAAAATGTTCGCCGCGCGGATGCGCCCGCGCGATTTTCGCAATAGCGAAGATATTTTCTCCAAATTTTGGGGCTCGGTACGCCATGGCATATAACGCCAACGCACAGCAGGTTTTCATAGTCTGTTCTCAATAGAGACTTCAGCCCTGCAATTTGACATGGAGTTCCCGAAAACAGCACTTTTCGCCTGTTGTCAAGTTCATTTTTGATTTGTTGATATACGCCTTCTGTACTGCTTTGTATGTATTTGCTTCCTCGCAGTGCTGCCAGTTCGTCTGGTGATTCGACCTTAATATGGCAAACTGACGTGCAATCTTCTGACATTGCAGCCCCATACACCACACCACCTTCTCTTAATACCTGCTTTGCAAGAAGTGAAAAAACGCCTCCTGAGGAACTTTGCAGCCGCTCTTTTTCATCCAGATTGTATGCAGCGTATGCTTTTGTATCCGGAGCATCCTCATCGGTTTTATTTAACATGGGGCATACACGCAGACACATATTACAGTCAACGCACTTTTCGAGTTCAACATCGGGATACAAGAATCCTTCGGCATCTTCAACCATTGTGATGCATTGCTTCGGGCAAGCCTGTGTGCAGGCCGCACATCCACAACAGTTTTGTTTGTTTCCTATTTCTATCATTTCATCATCAACGCCCTCTTCTTATCAATTTCTGAATAGGCTGGATTACAAGTGCCTTTTCCTCATTATTCATCCCCAAAAACCACATGCTCAAGCCATATATCGCGCTATACGAAATTATCATCGCAAGATAAAAAATGTAATTGTCAAATGTTATGGAGCGCATAATCCAGCATCCAAGCAACGCAGGAATGATCATTCCTTTGGAAAGTGAAACAATGCTCCGCCAGAAATATCGCATGTCCATTCCGATGCCCTTTTGGTAATAGACGTTCATAACGATTCCATTTGCAATGATTAGCCCAATAGCAGTTCCGAGAGCCGAACCGATAGGGCCGAATTTCTTTGCCAGCGGGATGCTGATAAATACGTTCAACAGTGCCATCATAAAATAAATAAGGGAGCGGATCTTATGTTTGTTTACCGAGCGCTGGATTTCTATTCCTAAGTTCTGAATCAAAGGGATGAAAGCCGGCACGACCAAAAGTAAGGCAACGGGATACGCCTGAGCATATTCCGGCGTAGAATAAATATCTGTGATGAAAAACTTTCCAAAAACAACAAAGCCGGACACGATCAGCATCAGTATCAAATATTGAACTCGTCCAACGCGCGTAAACAATTCTGTGAATTTCTGATTTCGATTCTCCAAATTTTCAGCAGCAATACAATTTACACGCGGAGCGAATACGGAAGATATTGCTGTCGAAAATGTGATCACCAATGAGTTGATTTGCGCCCCAACGCCATAAATCGCAACCGCACTGGTTCCAGAAACACGACCTAAAATGAACTTATCCACAGACCAGTTTATCTGGTCTATAATCATGTTCAGAAACAAGAAAAAGCTAAATCCTGCGATTTCTTTCAGAATATGGAAGTCGAATCCCCGGAAGAAAAATTGTATGTGCAGTATTTTCAGGCAATAGAACACATTCACAACAAGCTTCAAAATGGTGATAAATGTCGTGACGCTTACTACTGCAACTGACCCAAATCCCATCAACATAAGTGGCAAAGCAAGAAGCGGGTTGCACAAAACGCCTACCAATGTCACGATTCGCTGAAAAAGGAATTTCTCATGTGCACTTACTATGGAATCCAGAAGTCCGGATGGAAATGTCAGCGCGATATTAACAACCAAGATTGCCATCAATATCCGTGCTGTACTTAACTCGGACTCTGTAAGATTTGCTCCAAACAGCTGTCTTGGAAACTGGACAAGCACCATCCCGCAAAGAAAAGCCATGACCGACATTGCCAAAAACAACGTCAGAAACATTCCATTCAGCTGTGCAATCCCGTCGATATCATTCCTGGCTTTCCGCTGAGAATAAAACCGAAGATATGCGCCTGTAAAGCCAAGGCTGAATAAGCTCAGGTAGCTGACGACGCTCCCCACAAGAGTGTACAGGCCATATTCACTTTGTCCCAGCAGCCGAATCATGACCGGGGTATAGACCAGCTGGATCATCATATTCAACCCTGTGGAAATATAGGAAAGGACAACACCCGCTTTTAATTGATTCTTCAAGGCTATACCCTCATTGCTTTTTTCGGAGATTATTTCTCAGGTACTCGTAAGATTCCGTGCGTCGACGGCTCCAGATCTTATCGGATTCTCTATAATCGATTTGTGGGATACTCTCGGTCGTGTTTAGCTGCTCCGCTGTGATTCCCTGACCTTCCAGCTTATACTCTGCCATAAAATCGGTCAACCTGCTGCCCATGGAGCCTCCGCTTACTCTTGTTGTTCGTTCCAGAACATAAAACGGCTTATGATAGATCATGCTAAAAACAGCCGCATGAAAAGAATCCGTTACAACGACTTCTGCACCTCTAATCAGGCTTAAAAACTCTGCTGGACCTGACGTAAAATCTTGGATGTCTCCAAACTTTTCATCCTGTGAATTGGCATTAATAATGTGTGGCACAGTAACAAGTTGACATTCGATTTTTCTTGCATATTCTTCTGCTGCGTTTCTGGTATCCGTTCCATCTCCCAACAGGTAACAGAACACATATTTTTCGTGGATATCAACTGGCCTTGACTCTTTGTCCCATTGTTCTCGTTTAAGCAAAAGGACCGGATCTGCAACTGTGATGGCCTTTTTCCCAGTTCTTTCTTCAAGAAAAGGAATCGAACTTTTTTCTCTCACCGAAACCGCATCAAGTTGTCGGATATTTTCGGATAGTCTCTTAATGAATACAGGACGTACCTTTGTCAAAGGGATGCTTGGTGCGTAGGAAAACTTCTGCACAGTCCGAGGAACAAACTTCAAACAGAAATTGTCGAGTGCGTTATGGATAAACCAGTCGCTCCAGTCATTCCATATTTGATCTCCGCCACAAATAAAGCAGGCATAAGAATCAAGGCAATCTTTAATCGAATCGTTGTCGAATACGATTGAGCTATGCGGCGTCTCCTTTTGAAATCTGAGAAATGCCGCTTTTCTGCAGTCAAGTTGTTCTTTCAGTTGATTTTCCAGTCCACTGGTTGCGCTGAGCTTCTTTTCTGCTTTGAGTCGAGAGGAAAGGAATTGCACCCCATTCCTGATTCCACCCTGAAATGCTTGTTGTATAGACATTATCAGTCTTCGTGAATACGGAAGCCTCCGCCAGCTACGCAGGTAGTCATACTGGATTTGTTCCGACTGCCATTCACTGCAGCTTTCAATCGCTCGAACCAAAGCTCTAGCCTGAAGCTGCCCACCAAAATTCTCATTGTTATAATAAAACGTCAAAATACCAGCTTTCATATTCACCCACCTCTTTTCATATTACTAAGTCTGTATTTTATCCAGAAGAAAACTTGCAAAGCGCTCCAGTTTCCCTTTGCGCATAATTTTCGTGGAAAATCATACTTAAAAGGCAGTGCATATGTCTGCTGACATACCTTGATAAAATCATCCGATTTCAACATTCGCTCTGCCAAATCTTTTTTCTCAGTCGATGGCTTATCCGAATAACAAATAAGCTGCATCAGATTGATGCCGTTCAAACAAAGCCGCTCATTCAGCGCTCTGCTTTCCGGGTTATCCGGGCAATATGTGTGCAAAAAAATTTCTCCAGTCTTATAAAGCACAACCACTTGCTCAATATCATTTTCTCGTAGTTTTTTTGTTGCAGCATCCGTATTCAAACAATTATAAACATATCCAACCGTATCAAAAACTTTGATCATTAAGCATTTTTTCAAATATTCCAGGTTGAACAGGAAATCTTCGCCTAGCGCTACAGATGTATTAAATCTTTGGTTGACGATTAAATCTCGTTTATAGATTTTAGAGACAGGTGCGTTGAAGAAGTTTTTTTGGTACAGTTCGTCAAAGTTTGTCCCCAGTTGCTCAGGGAAGCTGATGGTTCGATTTTTTAACGCATACTCGGATTTTCCGCTTTTATCCACCATCGTATAACCGCCCGCCACCAAATCTGCCCCTTCTGCCTTAGACATCAGCTTTTCGCAGAAATCCGGATCAAGCCAATCATCCGAGTCAACAAACATAACATACTCGCCTCTGCAAATATCCAAGCCGGTATTACGAGCAGACGAAACACCTCCATTGGTTTTATGCACCACCCGAACTCTAGCATCCTTTGATGAATACTTATCACAGATTATGGAACTCTTATCCTTTGATCCATCATCGACAAGGATAATCTCAAAATCCGTGTAAGTCTGAGCGAGAACGCTGTCAACGCATTTTTCCAGATATTTTTCTGTGTTATATACTGGGATGATGATACTAAGCATTATGTAGACACCTTTCTGTTACTTTTTTGCAGAACATATACCCTGACAAGACAAATCATCCAGTATGTCCATATAAGTTTTTGTACCATATCCGTAAAATATCCGCGAACAAATAGGATCATTGCTGTTGCCAAGATTGAACACCACACCTGATATATTATCCCGGATTCAGAATCACTTTTTATTGTTATTCCAGTGTGTAGTCTCGACATAAAAGAGCCCACAATAGCACTTCCCAGCACGCCAAACCATGAAAAATTATAATAAAGCTCCCCTAAGAATGAGCCTCCTAATGCGAATGTGATATTCCTAGGGAGCTGGCTCACGAACATTACTGTTTCTGATAAAAAAGGAATCCGATTTACGAGCAAAGGAATAACCGAGCATGCACCTGCTAAATACGATCTTCCATATCCATAGTCTATCTGAGAGGGTGTATATTTTACCGCCACCTCTAGCGTGTCAAAGGTAGAGCCGAACTCACCCAAAGCTCCTCCCAAAATATTTGTCATTGTTCCACTCTGTATAAGCATCAATGTCTGTCCCAGACTGACTGTGTCGCTACTTCTAATCGTTCCAATCGCACTTATAAACATAAAGCCGACAACACACGCCGCTGCCAAGAAGAACAGCTTTCCAAGTGTTATCTTATTTAATACAAAAAAATATATGTAAATCCAAACCAAAAGAAATGCAACCTTTTCTTGCCTTGCTCCTGTGGACATCATTACACACTTATAGACAATAATCAGCAGAAACCACATTCGTTGTGTGGCTTTTCTTCGCAAACCGAAAAGCAAAAAGAACAAGCCAGCATCAAAGAAGAAAGCGATGCTTTGAATTGCTTGCGGGAAATAAAGAGAGTAAACACCTTCGTATCCACCGCTCATAGCTCCGAGCAGTGAAAGTATATCAATATATAGGTGTGGAATTATTCCCACTGCAATAAGTACCTTTGCATATGTCAATATATCGACAGCATCAAAACTCTTCCACTTTTGTTTTTGTCCTTTTTGTCCATGAAACATGACCACTCCCGCATAATATACTGTTTGTGAAAGGACAAAAAAGGCGAACGACTTTTGAATCGTATCTGAATCGCCATAATACTCAAACGGAAGGGGCACAGTTCCCGCAATATTAAAACCTTCCTTTATAAGTTGGCCGCAATGAAACATCAATGAAAAATAAGCAAAAATGTTTGGAATCGAAATTACAGGCAACTCACACAGAATCTTCAGCAATGCAACATCTATGACAGTACATGCAATTGCCATAACAGACATTGATGTATAGTCCAACTGAACATTAAATGTTCCTAATGTCAAAAGCAAAATAAATTGCAAAAAAAGAGCCATCCATGTCAACGTCTTCGTTTTCTGTATTTGCATAAACTAGTCCTCTAACTTATTCACATGTGCACATGGACAAATAACAATCTGCGAGCTTATGTGCCTCATGAACAATATCGTATCCCCTTTTACGGAGTTCTTCTTGCGCCTCTGCTGCATTTTTAGTTCTGGGAGTTTGTTCCAACGCCTCAACCCATTTGTCTGTGTCATCAAGAGGCAAACGCCTTGCATATTCAGTCATACAAATTTCTTGCGTTATAGTGTCTGCAAAGAGGCAAGGAAGCCCAGCTGCCTGCGCTTCAATTCCGGATACAGGTAGTCCTTCAAATAGAGATGGCATAATAAACACATCCATTGCTTGCAGTAGTTCTGGAATATCGTCACGTGACCCTAGAAACAGTACATTTTGTTCAATATGTAATTTGCCTACATATGCTCTTGTTTCATTGAGTAGATTTCCTGTTCCAGCTAGAATAAGCTTGGAGTTCGGATGATTATCTAACATCTTCGCAAATGTCTCAATCAGAAACTTGTGATTCTTCTCATAACAAAAACGCCCCACGTGACCAACCACAAATGCGTCCGCTGCAATCCCCAATTCCATTCGTTTCCTTTGTTGGACTTCACTGCGGGGAAAATACAAATTCAAATCAATCGCATTATTAACGATTTTAAATGAATCGCCCTCATACAACCATTTCCCGGCTTTTTGAGAGCAGGCTAGACGCTCAGTGGCAACCTTATGTATTTTCCTTTTAGAATAATAACCGATTGCTTTTTTGATTCCTTTTTGAGCCTGATACTTTGTTGTATGTGAATGTGCAATCCTGTTTTTGACTCCACACTTTTTAGCGATTTCAAGAAAATCACCACAAGCTGAATCCATATTGCAATGAACAATGTCCACCGGATGTGCTTTCAGTACTTTTCTTACCTCGTGCGAGTAAGACAATGGATGCTGTCCTCTGACAGGCACATGATAGATGGGCACATGATATCCTACAATCTCTTCATCATAATCGCCCTTATCATATCCGTGAACAAGAATTGAAAATTCAAATCTATCATCTTTTACCAGTTGACGCAAATATTGCATAATCATGGTTTCTGCGCCAGCTCTTTTCATGCTGCCTCCCATTGCAAACATGACTCGAATTTTGTTCATACAGTTACAACACCCAATCCTTTATTTCAAGCTTTTTTCTTGCCCAATCTTTCGTATTTCCAATTACTCTTGCAGGGTTTCCTATTACGATGCTATTATCCGGAATTTTTCCTTTGACAACACTTCCAGCACCTATAATGCAATTTTCACCTATCTCGGTTCCTGGCAGCAAGCTTACTCTTGCGCCAATAAATGAATCTTTTCCAACTGAAATCGGTTTTATAAAATGAGCAGTTTTTCCTTTTGGGGCTTCCCATCCAACATTGACCATTGCCGTATGAACAGAATAATCATGCACAAGGAACATAACTTCCCGGCTAATAGTTACACCGCTGTGAATTGTGATTGCCGAATAATTTGCCGAGTCGAAATACACATCCGGGCATAAATAAGTAATTGGCGATTCAATATGAATACCTAACTTTTTATAATACCAAACCGAATATCGCATAAATGCGCTGAAATTCAGAAGATTGAAAGCCTTTCCTCCCCCCCCCCCCGAATCGGTATTTTCAAAATGATTTTTGCAATTCGATTCACAATAAAGCAACCTCTCTATATAGTCTGTTTACGTTTCCAGTTTCCACAAGCACCATATGGTCAGTATACAACGTCTCCCTGCACCCACCTGTATCATAAGTAATAACGGGCGTCCCACAGGCCTGGGACTCCAGGTTAACCGTCGGATAATTATCCTCATAAGTCGGATTCACAAACACATCTGCTGCCGTATATATCGCTGCCAGCTCCTGCGGACTATTAGTGCGCTGAATCCCCTTGATATTTTTCGGCAGGTCTTTGATCTGCTTTTCGCTCAAGCCCACCAGCACAATCGCATATTTGTCGTCCAGCATTTCTGCCAATTTGTAAAAGTCAAATAGCCCCTTGCGGTCTTCCCAGACGTTGGCCACACCCAGCACGATAAACTTGTCCTTCAGTCCATACCGCTCCCGGAAGTCGCTGGGGGTCGGCTTGAATATGCTTGTATCAATGGTGTTGTAATGCACCTCGACCGGATACTCTTTCAGAAAACTCTGGCGGGTCAAATCGGCAAGCCACTTGCTGGGGGTGATGAGGGTCATGTTTTTTACCCCGGTAAAAGCCTTGCGCTTGCGTTCGAAATTCTTGCTGACAGAGCTCACTGCGAAGCAAGCCGGGTATCGGCGAAGCTGAGAGCAGTACGAACAATGGCCAGTAAACGCCCAGCAGTCGTGCAGCGTCCATTTCACCTGCATTTCCGGATGCTTTTTGATCCAATCAAACAGCATCTCCACGTTGATGTAGTAGCCGTGCAAATTGTGCAACCACAGCAGGCCTGGTTTATATTCCTCAGCCCACTTCAAAAATTCTTTGGTCGCACGCTTGGAGCCGAAGCCATGTGTATCGAACAGCCGTGTCTGGATCGCATGCATCTTGCAGTCAAAATCTGTGCCAATACGCACAGCATATTTCTGAAACTGCTCCGGTACAGTACCTTTGCGGCCATAGGCGATTTTTACTTCATTGCCTTCGGATTCCAGTTGCTGTGCAAGATCTGTACAAATGCGACCAGTGCTGCCGATGCCGCAGACAGAGTTAATAAAAAGAACTCTCAAGCTTTAATTTCCTTTCCCTGCTCTGCTGATGCAAACAGTTCTCTTTCTAATTTATTCATAAACATATTGCGTGTAAAATGCCGCTCGTAATATGCTCGTGAATTTTCACCTAGCTGCTCTCGGTCTTCGTTCGCAATGAAATTAAGCACAGCTTGTGCCAAACCCTTTGCATCTTCAGCATTTGCACAATACCCGCATTTCGCTGCCGCGATCACGTTCGAGATTTCCCCGACTGCCGCCCCGATGATCGGCTTTCCTGCCGCCATATAGGTCTGCACCTTTCCGGGAAGAGTCAGCGAAATAAACCGATCGGCAGTCAATGTCACAAGCATCGCATCTGCCATTGCGTAATACTGTGGCATTTCTTCCGGTGGTTTCCGGCCATAAAAAATGACATTGCTCAGATCCTTTTCTTTCGCCATTTTTTTGAGGTTATTAAGTTCGGAGCCATCTCCCACAATATGCCACCGTAAGTTACTTTCTTTGCGAAGAAGTTCTGCCGCTTTTAGTACTGTTTCTAGACTTTGCGCTGCGCCGATGTTGCCAGCAAACATTAAATCGATCGTTGATTTTTCATTTTTTATTTGCTCGACTTTATCAAACTGTGCTGCTGCATATTGCGGCAAATACTCAATTTTCTGTTCATCCACACCATGCTGCTGAACGAGATAATCCTTGAACATCTGTGAGGTAATCAGGATTCGATCCGGCTTGTTATATAATCTTTTGGACACAGCACCAAAAAACTTATACAAAGGTGAAGATTCTGAAACACCACCTGCGGCCAAACAAGCAGGCCACAAATCCATGCAATACATCACAACTTTTTTGTGATTTTCCTTTGCATATGCAAACGCTGCGCTACTCATCATGACGGGTGAGGTCTGATTGGTGAACACCACGTCGTAATCATCTGGCAACTTTTTGACAAGTGAGGAGGAGGACCACGCATAACTATAATAATTTAACAGACGAAATACGGCATTGTGCTTGCGTGGAATCGTGAAAGATCGGATGATATGCACACCATTGTGGGTTTCTTCACGTCGTTTTCCCTTTTCATACCCCGAATAGATTTCGCCCATTGGATAGTTTGGTACATCCGTCACAAGATCGACTATATGTCCTCGTTGGACAAGCGCCTCACAGATATCGGTTAATGGATATGGTTCGGGCCAATAATGTTGACATATTACCAAAATTTTCATACTACCGCCCCATTTGCAATTTCCTTGCGGACGCCTGCGTCTATATCCTTCACCACTTTGCTCTCCCGTAGAAGCACAATACTTTCCTTCCGGAACTCCGGGTCAATTTTTCCGTCCACAACACCCTTGCGGCCCAGCACGACCTGAATGCTTTTCCAAATAACTTTCAGGTCAAATTTCAGGCTGACATTCTGGACATATTCACGGTCATAGTAGACTTTGTCATACACATCCACCGTATCTCGCCCATTGACCTGTGCCCAACCGGTAATACCAGGCCGCACCTGATATACGCCATACCACCGTCGAAGAAACCGAATCTCACGCTCAGTATACACCAGCGGACGTGGGCCAATGAGGCTCATTTCGCCTCGGACCACATTCCAGAGCTGCGGAAGTTCATCTATACTAGTATCACGTAGAATACGGCCAAGCTTTGAAATATATATTTCGGGGCTTTCCAAATCACCCGTAGCTACATTTTTAGGTGCTGTGCTCTTCATGGTTCGGAATTTTATAATGTTAAAGCAATGTGCATCTTTGCCCACGCGCTTCTGCAAAAAAAAGATTGGCTCGTCTGGAGCACTGATCTTCTGTGCAACACTCACCACCAGAAGCAAAGGTGATAGCACAATCAGTGCTGCCGCTGCAAGAACCCGATCTATTACTGACCGCATCTCCAAGTAGTGCTTTTGTCTTTCTGTTATGTGGACATAATGTTCTCCAAACTCCACAAAATAATTCAGATTTTCCTTATCCAAAGTTGTTTTCTCCCCGTTCAGATATCATTCTGCCTTCGCAGAACTTACTTATTCTCCAAATTCTATCGCTGAACCGTTCAACAATTTCTCCAATTGTTCTTTTTGTTTTTTACTTAACTTTTCCGGCCCGCTTTGCAGCAGCCGTTTTTGGTTGTACACCCATCGGCTCAGCCAAATGCCATCCGCAGTCTTGTATTTTACCGGAATATCCAGATTTCCATGCTCTTTTTTATATTCCTGCGCCAGCTTGTACCGGTGCTGCCACGGATCAGGTTTCTCCCACTGCATTCCGATGGCATCCAACAACGCAACACGCTCCGGTGACAGAACTGCATTGCTTTTTTCCGGCTTCTGATGGGCATATTGCTGCCGCCTGACCCACTTTCCGAGAGCATATCCTTCTGGTGAAACATAGCTAACAGGCACATCAAGGTTTCCGTTCGCCTCAAAGTATCGCTTTGCGGCCTGATAAACTTCGTTCCATTGCCGGTCGTTCCGGTTGCCCCAGTACATCCCGATTGTTTCCAATCGGCTGATTTGGTCGGAGGAGAGTTTTCCATTTAGATAGGCAGCACGTTGGTTGCAAAGCCACAGCCCCAATTTTTGGCCTTCTAAAGTCACATAACTCACCGGAACATTCAAATTTCCATTTTCTGCAGCGTACTCAACAGCAAGTCCATAGCCTTGTTCCCACTTTGCATCGAAAGCATTCCAACTCATGCCCAGTTCATTTAACTCTTGAATGTGTTTTTGCGACAATCTTCCATCAATGTAGCTTCTCCGCATATTGATGATCCAATGTCCCAACGCAAAACCAGCATCGTCTACATATTTTTTGGGAACAAGCAGATTACCAAACTGTTCTCTATATTTTTTCACCGCTTCTAGTCCGCGATCCCATGCCATATCGCTCCGGCTGTTCCACTGCATCCCTATACTGTCCAGACGTGCAATTTGTTGTTGCGTCAGAATTCCGGTACGCTGTCCTGCCCGAATTCTCCGCTGAGCAATGACCCATTCGCCAAGACTCAGTCCCGCAGGAGTGGTATAACGTTTTGGAATATTCAGGTTGCCATGCTCCGCATAGTAAATGCTTGCTTCCGAAAAATAATGGTTCCAACCAGAGGACAAGCTTGCTTGCAGCCGCTCAAACAGCACCCGACAGTCATGCACCTGCTCGACAACTTCAAACCGTTCGGTGATGATCCTATCGCCCTCACCGTTGGCATTCAGGCGGTAGACTGCCTCCTGCATCTCATTCTGTAGGCCCGCAATGCTCCACAATCCCTCAAAATTGTTGACAACATCTAGAATCAGCGGGGCTGCGGTGTCCCCAGCAGTTAGAGCTCGTCCGATCTGCTGCTTGTAGATAATGGGCGAAATCGTTGGTCGGAATAGAATGACCCCGGAAATTCCCTCCACATGGACGCCCTCGTTGAGCATGTCGATGCAAAACAGCAGCTTCAGCTTGTCGCTCTCATCCGTCTTGAAGTCGGCAAAAGCCTTGTCTGTACCGGGTTCATCCGAGTAGGCTTCGTAGACCGCCACTTCCGCATTCACCTTTGCAAACCACTCCGGCACATGAGAGATCATTTCGTCCATGTGCTCCTTGTTGGCGCAGAACACGATGTACTTTCCGGACTTGTTCGTGATATGATGTTCAAAAACCTTGTCTAATCCATCTGCTTGTTCCAAGGCGCGGCGCAGGGCATCCAGATATTTTTGATTTACGACCTGAATCCCAGCAGAACGCAGATTATCCACTCTTGTCTGATAACGTGCCAAGTCTTTCTGGTACTGATAGACTGTGGTCACATAGTTCGGAGTAGGCAAAATACCCCTGACGATTGCTTCGCCAAGAGTCATGTCGCTCGCAACACGGCCATCAAAAAGCTCTTCGGCCATGTCACGGTTATTATCCAGATACCGGACGTTTGTCGCCGTCAGCCCCAGCAGTTTTGCCTCCGGGCATAACTTTAACAAAGCCACCGTGCTTTCGCCCCAGCATTCTGCGCCGGCACGGTGGAATTCGTCCAATATGATATAAGAGGGCTGAAGTCCTGCGATTTCTGCAAGCTGGCCTTCGGTACAGCACATCAGCTTCGCATAGGTGTAAAAATGGACGGTCGCCAGCGGAAAATCCGGGTCGTTCCTTTTCAGGCTCTCCAGCTGTGTCTTGAAGATATATTCACTGGGAGAAAGCCAGATCACAACCTTGTCCGGGTTGTCCTCGATCAGCTTGAACGCAATGTAGCTCTTTCCGGTGCCGGTGGGGTGGACAATAGCAGCCTTGCCGTACTGCTCCATCATCCGGACTGCCGCATGATATGCTTTCTCGTTGTGCTCAAACAGACGCAATGCCACCTTGTTCACCCCTTTCCGCAGTAAAGGGGTATCCTTCACAGTGAAAATGGAGGGCCATGGACAAAATATGGCGCTATTCTATCAGATTTTGCGCCTTCCTGCCCCTCATAGACACCTGATGGGAAAATATCCGATTCATCTCCCGGCGCTTTCGGGTCAGGTCAGAGTGTACATAGCGTTGCAAGGTGATGTTGGCGTTGGCGTGTCCCAACAGCTCGCTAAGAGTCTTTACATCACACCCCGCCTGCAAACAGGTGGTAGCAAAGGTGTGGCGCAGTGCGTGCGGGCGCACTTGACGGACAGTCGCCTGCTTCAGATACGCTTTGATGCTTTTCCGATAGCAGCGGGGTTCGGTGGGCTTGGACTCGCTGTCGGACAGGAACCATGCAGTATTGCTGGCGCTTCCGCGCAGCTTTTTCAGCATCAGCAATAGCTGCTTTGGGATGGGAATTTCCCGGCGAGAAGTGCTGGTTTTGGGTGTCTGGATGACCACCTTTGTATGGCCGTTTCCACAGGAAATTCTGCAGACCGTCCGATTGATGTTCAGCGTGCCGAGTTTCAGGTCAAAATCGCTCCATTGCAGGCCGCAGATCTCACCAATTCGGAGCCCCAATTCCAACCCTAGTAGTAAGCCGATCTTGCGAGGCGTGGGGTTCGCCTGTACATATTGATGAAGTCGCTGCTGTTCCGCCGGGGAGAGAGGCGCAGAAATTTTGTCAATGGCTTTTGGTAGCGCAACTTCCAGCTCCATTGGACGAATCAGGCGTAAATGAGTGGCATATTTGCAGATACGTCGCAGCATCGAGAGGCATTCCCGGGCAGAGGAGTTTCCCAGTGGCTTGTGTGCCGCATCTGTGGGCGTGATGATCTGCTGCATGGCCCGCTCCAGAAAGCTTTCCTCAAGGGATGCAACGGACACTTTGCTCAAAACCGGAAGAAGATACTTGTGCAGTGTGTACGAATAATGCGCATAGGTGGATTCTTTTATACTGTTCCGCAGGGAATGCAGCCATACCTCGGCCAGTGCTTCAAAGGTCAGGTCGGTTCTTTTCAGATTGTAGAAGCCCGCTTCCGCTTTTTTCCGAATCAGTACCTGCTTGACCTCTGCATAGACTGTGCCATAGACGTAGCCCCACTGAACTTTACCTTCCGATGTACGCGCCTTGATGTACCTACCTTCCCACCGACCGTCCTTACGCTTACGAATGTTTTCTCCCCGTCGCGCCATCGCTGTTTCCTCCTGCTGTTTAGCCCCTCATCTGACCCCTTATTTTCTCCATCTTCGTTTACAGCTGGAATTATTATACAGAACTGGACAAAAAGCAAAAACAATCCGACTTTCGCGATGTTTTTTCAGGGTCAAATGTGATACATTTATGATGTTTTCTATTGAATCCCAGATATAACCATGATAAAATAAGATGAGATTATAGACAACGATGTCAAAGGAACGGTATCCTCCATTTTCCATGTGAAGGATACTCCTTTATTGCGGAAAGGGGTGAACAGGGTGGCATTGTGTCTGTTTGAACACAACGAGAAAGCCTATCATGCGGCAGTCCGGATGATGGAACAGTATGGCAAGGCCGCCATTGTCCACCCGACTGGCACCGGAAAGAGCTATATTGCGTTCAAGCTGATCGAGGACAACCCGGAGGCAACAGTGCTTTGGCTGTCTCCCAGTGAATATATCTTCAAGACCCAGCTGGAAAGCCTGAAAAGGAACGACCCGGATTTTCCGTTGGCAAACGTTCACTTTTATACCTACGCCAAACTGATGTGCTGTACGCAGGCACAGCTGTATGAAATAGCGGCACAGAAGCCCGCTTATATTATACTTGATGAATTCCACCGTGCCGGTGCGGAATGCTGGGGCGAAAGTACTGTGGCTTTATTAACGCTATGCCCGGACGCAAAACTGCTGGGGCTGACAGCAACAAATGTCCGATATCTGGATAATAACCGTGACATGGCTGAAGAGCTTTTTGATGGCCGTGTTGCGAGCGACATGACCCTTGGCGAAGCAATCGTCAGGGGTATTTTGCCTACTCCAAACTATGTGACAACGGTCTACCAATATCAGAAAGACTTAGCTCGCTATCAGACGAGAGTGGACAATCTGCGTTCTCCCGGCATTCAGGATGTGAATCAAAAATATCTGGATGCCCTGCGCCGGGCATTGGAGCAGGCAGATGGTCTGGACAGGGTCTTTGCCCATCATATCACGAATAAGTGCGGCAAGTACATCGTGTTCTGCGCCAACAAGGAGCACATGGACGAGATGGTGTCCCATGTGCCGGAGTGGTTTGCAGGGGTCAACCCAGATGTGGTGGTGTACGAAGCCTACTCGGATGACCCCGGTACAGACAAGGCTTTTGCCGACTTCAAGGCCGATGAAAGTGACCGCTTGAAGCTGCTGTTTTGCATCGACATGCTCAATGAGGGTGTTCATGTAGAAGGCATTTCAGGTGTCATCCTGTTCCGCCCTACTATCTCACCTATTATCTACAAGCAGCAGATTGGTCGTGCACTAACTGCGGGGGATAATTCCGCTCCACTTATCCTCGATGTTGTCAACAACTTCGAAGGTCTATGCAGCATTGCGGGTTTACAAGGCGAGATGCAGGAGGCAGTCTATCGTCTGAATGCCAACGGTGAGGGCGATAGGATCATCACCGAACGGTTTGAAGTTGTCGAGCAGGTGCATGACTGTCGGGTGCTGTTTGAGCGGCTGCAAGCAAGCTTGTCCTCTGGTTGGAACCATTATTTTTCGGAAGCAAGCATTTACTATGCGGAGCATGGCAACCTGAATATTCCAAAACGTTATACCACTCCGGCTGGACTGAGCCTTGGTGAATGGCTGACGACTCAGCGCCGTGTTCGTGCAGGTCAGATTCCTGGGAACCTGACTGAACAGCAAATCGCACGGCTGGACAGCATCGGTATGGAGTGGGGCAACCGCAACGATGCCGCATGGGAACGTGGTCTGGAGAAAGCGAGAAAATTTCGGGAACAGTTTGGAAATTTGCAGGTCCCGGCGAAATACAAAACGAAAGATGACTATCCTCTGGGAAAGTGGGTCAACAATGCGAGAAAACGCCGAAACGATGGAAAGCTGACGGAAGAGCGCATCCGACAGTTGGATCAGTTAGGGATGGCATGGAAGGTATTTGATGTCCGATGGGAGCAGGGGTATGCACTTGCGGCAGTCTATGCGCAGGAGTATGGAAATCTGGATGTTCCACGAGATTATAAAACAGCAGATGGAAAAACGCTTGGTCGCTGGATTCAAAATCAAGAACTAGCCTATGAGCAGAAAAAGTTGTCTGCGGATCAGATCAAACGACTGGAAACCATAGGAATGCAGTGGGGCAGTCGCTATGACCGACAGTGGAATGCGGTTTATCAGTCAGCAAAACAGTACTTTGAGGCAAATGGAGACCTTGACATTCCGGTGGCATATATTTCGCCGGAGGGCTATGCCCTTGGAAAATGGGTGCGGCGGCAGCAGTATGCATATCGAAAACCAGAGAAAAGCAATGCAATCTTATCACAAGAGCGCATTGAGTTGCTGGATGCCATCGGAATGCAGTGGGAGAAAGCTGACCCGTGGCAGCACCGGTACGAACTGGCGCAGGAATATAAAAAGCAATATGGAAATCTGGAGATTCCGGCGAAATATAAGACTGCGGATGGCATTTGGCTGAGCCGATGGGTGTACAACCAGAAACGGCTGCTGCAAAGCGGGTCGGAAAAGTTGAGCGAAGAGCAAAAGAAAAAGCTAAAGGAGTTATTGGGGTATTATGTCAAAATTTCAGCATGATGTGATGTTGAAGATCGTAAAAATCATCGATTTGGTGATGATCACAATTCCATTTGCACTTTGTTGGGAGCTGTATTATTCGTATCAGGTCTATGCAAAGTTTGGCTGGAGGGGCAACTGGACCATGATCGGTCTGTTTGCGGTGTTGTTCTTTCTGTTGGGTAAAGTCTACGATGCGTTCTGGATGTCTTTGCAGCGCATTTCAGAGTTGATCTACGGACAGGTACTGGCAGCCATGGCAACCGATGGCATTCTGTACATTGTCATCTGCCTGATGGCCCGGCGGCTCTGCAATCTTCTGCCGGGCATCGCAGCGATTGCCGGACAGATCCTGATGGCCTCAATCTGGGCGAAGTTGGCGCATGGATGGTATTTTAATACATTCCAGGCCCAGCCGACTGCAGTGGTCTACGATGTTCGGCATGGTCTGGAAAAGCTCATCAGTGAATATGGATTGTCCAAAAAATACGATGTCAAGATGACATTGAACGTTGAGGAATGCCTGAACGACCTGAGCCTGCTGGATGGAATGCAGAGCGTGTTCATCAGCGGTGTCCACAGCCATGAGCGCAATATCATCCTGAAATACTGTGTGGGACAGGGCATCAATGTGTTTGTGATCCCTCGTGTGGGCGATGTGATTATGAGCGGTGCCCAGCCGATGCATATGTTCCATCTGCCCATGCTGCGTGTGGGTCGCTATATGGCAAGCCCGGAATTTCTGTTTGTGAAACGGGTAATGGACATTGTGATCTCACTGGCAGCATTGGTTATCCTGAGTCCGTTGTTTCTGATTACGGCTATTGCCGTCAAGTCCGATGGTGGCCCGGCTTTTTACAAGCAGGTTCGCCTTACCAAAGACGGCAAACCGTTCGAGATCCTGAAGTTCCGTTCTATGCGAGTGGATGCTGAAAAGGATGGTGTAGCACGCCTTTCCACCGGTGATAAAGATGACCGCATCACGAAGGTGGGCCACGTCATTCGTGCCTGCCGTCTGGACGAGCTGCCCCAGCTTCTCAATATCTTGAAGGGTGATTTGTCTATTGTAGGCCCTCGTCCGGAGCGCCCGGAGATCGCCGCCCAGTATTGTGAGGAGATGCCGGAGTTTGCGCTGCGCTTGCAGGCTAAGGCTGGTCTGACCGGTTATGCACAGGTGTACGGTAAGTACAACACCACCCCCTACGATAAGCTGCAGATGGATCTGATGTACATTGCGCATCCCAGCCTGATCGAGGATTTGAAAATCATGCTGGCGACCGTGAAGATCCTGTTTATGCCGGAAAGCACGGAAGGTGTAGCAGAAGGTGCGACCACGGCGATGGGGCAGGAAGAGTGTGAGGAGACTGGAGAATGAAAGTTGCGGTAGTATCGATTGGTAGTTTTGATACACAATACTCGGACTATCATATCATGCGTGATATTGTCCTCGGCCTTCTGGAGCGAGGACATGAGGTGAATTTAATTCAGAAGCAGTATTTGGATACGCCACAGTATCCGCAGCAATTTGAGAAGTACTTAAAAGGTCAGCTTCAAGTACAAAATATTCGTTTTGAAAAGAAGGCAAAGGCTGATTTAAAGGCTCGTTATTTGGCAGATCTATCCTATTATAAACAAGCTTGTACACTAATGAAAAAAGACAAGCCGAATAAGATCTTTCTTCAGTCCAATAATACTGCATTTTTTACAGTGTTCTACGTAAAGCACATTTTAAGATGCCCGATTCTCTATAACGAACAGGATATCTTCCCGGAGAATGCTTTTTTTGCGGGCATTCTTTCTGAGAGCAGTCCGGTCTACAAAGTGGCTCATGCGCTGCAAAAATACGCCTACAAAAATGCAACGGCACTTAGTACGATTTCCGATGATATGAAATATACTATCGTTACTCGGTACGGCATCCCGGAGGATAAGGTGCAGGTGATTTACAACTGGGGGCATGAGGAATTGAAAGCCCACAGTGATGAGGAAAATGTTTTCCTGAAAAGGTATCCGAAGAAGCCGGGTGAGTTCCGTGTGGTGTATGCTGGCAATCTAGGCAAGATGCAAAATGTGGAACTTATATTGGAGACCGCTGCTTTGATGAAAGATGATAGGGATGTCAGCTTTTATATTGTCGGTGGCGGTGTGAACGAGGAACGACTTAAGACGTTTGCCAAAGAAAAAGAATTGAGCAATGTGACGTTCGTTGAAATGCAGCCACCTGAAGAAGTAGCAGATCTGTACGCTGCTGCAGATGTTAATGTGATCCCTCTTCAAAAAGGTCTTATCTATGCGGCACTTCCAAGTAAAACAGCTGATTGTTTGATTGCTGGAAAGCCAATTGTAACTTGTGTTGATGATGCGTCGGAGTTTGCTAAGCTGGTTGGAAGGTACGGAATAGAGAACGCAGGAACAAACCAGCCAGAAAATGTAAAACATGTTATTCTGCAACTAAGGAATGACAGCCAAACGTGCGAGGATGCGAAACTGTGGAGTGACTATTTTACAAGAAATAAGAGCATTGCGGCACACTGTGATGCGGTAGAACAAATGGTGTAATGTATGAAAGTCCTTTTTATTAATTCTGTTTGCGGCATCGGCAGCACTGGCCGCATTTGCACAGATCTTGCACAACAGCTGGAAGCTGAAGGCAACGAGGTCAAAATCGCCTATGGCCGCAAGGGTACTGTACCGCAGCAGTTTCAAAAATATGCAGTGCGTATTGGCACAGATTTTGACTGCAAGATGCACGCGATCCAGACACGGCTGTTCGATACACATGGCTTTGGCTCCAAGCGTGCAACTAAAGAGTTCTTGAAGTGGGCTGAGGAATACAAACCAGACCTGTTGTGGCTCCACAATCTCCATGGCTACTATATCAATGTGGAGATGCTGTTTGATTGGATCAAAAAGCATCCGGAAATGCAGGTGAAATGGACGCTGCACGACTGCTGGGCGTTTACTGGCCATTGTTCGTACTTTACCATGGCAAAGTGCGAACAATGGAAGAGCCATTGTTCGTACTGCTCTCAGCTTCGCCGCTATCCGGCTTGCTTCGCAATGAGTTCTGTCAGTAAAAATTTCGAACGCAAGCGCAAGGCTTTTACCGGGGTGAAAAACATGACCCTTATCACCCCCAGCAAGTGGCTTGCCGATTTGACCCGTCAGAGTTTTCTGAAAGAGTATCCGGTCGAGGTGCATTACAACACCATCGATACCAGCATTTTCAAGCCGACCCCTAGTGACTTCCGGGAACGCTATGGGCTACAGGATAAGATCATTGTGTTAGGCGTTGCTAATGTCTGGGAGGATCGCAAGGGTTTGTTTGACTTCTATAAGTTGGCGCAGATGTTGGACGACCGGTACGCTATTGTTCTGGTAGGATTGAGCGAAAAACAGATTAAAGATCTCCCGAAAAATATCAAGGGTATCCAGCGCACCAATAGCCCGCAGGAATTGGCTGCGATTTATACAGCGGCGGATGTTCTGGTGAACCCTAGTGTAGAGGAAACCTTTGGAATGACCCCGGTGGAAGCACAGGCGTGCGGAACACCCTCTATTGTGTACAAAGATACAGCGTGTGAAGAAGTTGCGCTACAGAATGGGAACACCGTTGTGCCGCAGGATGTGAACGCACTGTATGAAGCAATAACAGGTTATAAATTTAAT
>ERZ780162.775-NODE-775-length-24414-cov-5.113757_pt1 | contig 24414 bp, 20 predicted proteins | sample MGYA00511474_ERZ780162 | MGnify/ENA primary metagenome ERZ780162 (study PRJEB29588, sample SAMEA2143633) | human gut metagenome | biome: human gut; feature: human-associated habitat; material: faeces | place: Denmark | collected 2008/2010 ...
CAGACGCAGGCGCGCCTTGGCGGCATGCTGCTGAAGCCGGGCACGTGGTGCGTGTTCGCGAGCTGGGTTATCGCTGCGGCGGCGATGAGCGCGCTTTCCCGCTGGGGGATGTCGCGCAAGGTCGATGTCGCGGCTGCGCTCGTGGGGACCATCGTCCTCGTATTGGGCGTCTGCGTTGCCGCGTGGGCGGCGAACCCCGCGTCGTGGACGCCGCCGAGCACGATGGCGCTCATCGGCTCCGGACTTGTGGGCGTCGTACTTGCCGCCCTGGGCATTCCCGACAAAATCAGGCAGTAGGACGCTCGCTTCTACCCTAAAAGCTGGGCAACCTTCCCCAAAAGCGGCTCGAAGCTCACGCCGCGGTTCTTGAAATCGGGCTGCTTGGCCGACACGATCATCGCGTCGTGCGTGAAGTCGCCCGCGAACACGACAGCGTCGCGTAGGCTGCGACCAGCCATGACGGCCGCCATCAGGCAGGAGCAGTACAAGTCTCCCGTGCCGTGCAGCATGTAGGGCAAATACTCGTTCGCGGCCTCGAACATGTCGCAGTCCACGCCGCCCACGAAGTTGTGGATGACACTCTCGCCCTCGCGCTGGATGCCCTTGAGCACCACGTGCTTGGCGCCCTTCGCGACGAGCGCATCGATCATGCGCGCCGCCTCCGCGTCGGAGATGTCGGTGCCGCACCAGTCGTCGCCGATGGGCTCGCCTAAGATGATGGCGGCCTCGGTGAGGTTCGGCGTGAGGATGTCGGCGCCGGCGGCAAGTTCGGCCATTGCGTCGCACAGCTCGGGCGTGTAGGTGGGGTAGACCTTGCCGTGATCGGCCATGACGGGGTCGACCACGCGCAGTGCGTTGGGGTAGGTCTCGTACAAATTGCGAATGCGATCGACCTGCTCGGGCGCGCCCAGAAAGCCGGAGTACACGGCGTCGATCTCGACGCCGATGCCCTTCCACGCGTCCGTGTAGTCCTTCATGATGCTCGTCGTGTCGTGCATGTACCAGCCGGGGAAGGCGGTGTGGCTGGAGAACAGCCCTGTCGGCACGGGGCACACGTCGCAACCTGCGGCGGAAAGCACGGGAATCGCCACGCCGAGCGAGCATTTCCCGTACCCGCACAGGTCGTGGACGGCAGCGACGCGCGGGATGTAGTCGTCGCGGCGCTCGTAGAGATGCAGGTCGTTCGCGCTTGTCATGATGCTAGTCTTCCTTTTCCTCGTCCTCGTCGTCATCGTCGAAGATCGACCAATCGTCCTCGCCCTTCGGGCGGTCCGCGAAACGTTTGCGCGTGCGGCGCTCCATGATCACGCAGACGATCAGGCTCAGCACCAGGCAGATGCCGACCAGGCATCCGACACCTTCAGGCGTCTCGAAAAGAAAATGGTACAGCTCGGTAATATCCATGTTGGCCTCGTTGCTTCTTCGGAGGTGGCGCGTTGCGGCTCGTTGTCGCAACCGCATAAGCATAACGTGAACCAGTATACCGCGCACGCCTCGCGCGAAGATTCCACGTTCGGGGAAGGTCTGGGCAGCGAGCGCCCCTCGCTGGGCTTTTTGCTCCAATATTCTCGAGATACGAGAGCGTGTAAGGCGGCGCTATTCGCCCAATATGCTGAACAAAATGCGGGGAAATTTGTCCAGCATATTGGGCAAGACAACGGACGTTTCGCTCCGCTCACGTCTTCGTTTCGCGTGAAGGCTTGGGCATGTGGCCCCGTGGGGTTTTCGCTGCGCTATACTGGTTCGACCGTGTAAAACAAGGCTGCGCGCGAGGTGTGCGCAGCGACGGCCCGAAGGCAAGAAGGAGCGCGTCTCATGTTAGACATCAAGTACGTCCGCGAAAACCAAGAAGCAGTCGCCGAGGCGATGAAGAACCGCAACGCTTCATGGGATGCGGAGCGCTTCTCAAGCCTTGACGAGAACCGCCGCGCCGCCATCGTGAAGGAAGAGGCGCTTCAGCAGGAGCGCAACGCCGCGTCGAAGTCCATCGGCGAGATGATGCGCGAGGGCAAAAAGGACGAGGCCGAGGCGGCCAAGGAGCGCGTCCGCGCCATCAACGAGGAGCTCGACGAGATCTCCGCGAAGCGCGAGGCCATCGATGCCGAGCTGCATGACCTCATGCTGCACGTGCCCAACATCCCCTGCGCCGCGACGCCCGTCGGCAAGGACGAGACCGAGAACCCCGAGCGCCGTCGCTGGGGCACCCCGCGCGATTTCGCGGCCGAGGGCTTCGAGCCCAAGCCCCACTGGGACCTCGGCACCGACCTCGATATCCTCGACTTCGAGCGCGGCAACAAGATCTCCGGCAGCCGTTTCACCGTGCTCGGCGGTGCAGGTGCACGCCTCGAGCGCGCGCTCATCAACTACTTCCTCGACACACACACCTCCCGCGGTTTCAAGGAATGGTGGCCGCCCGTGGTCGTGAAGCGCGAGACCATGGTGGGAACCGGCCAGCTGCCCAAGTTCGAAGACGACGCCTATCACGTGTCGGGCGACATGTTCCTCATCCCGACCGCCGAGGTCACGCTCACGAACCTGCACGCGGGCGAGGTGCTCGACGCCGACACGCTGCCGCGCTGGTACACCGCGTTCACCCCGTGCTTCCGCGAAGAGGCGGGCTCGGCGGGCCGCGACACGCGTGGCATCATCCGCCAGCACGAGTTCGACAAGGTTGAAATGGTGAAGTTCGCCACGCCGGAGGACTCCGACAACCAGCTCGAGAGCATGACCGCCGAGGCGGAATACCTGCTCCAGCAGCTCGGCCTTCCGTACCGTGTCATCTCGCTGTGCACGGGCGACCTGGGCTTCTCCGCGCGTCAGACCTACGACGTCGAGGTGTGGCTGCCCAGCTACAACGGCTACAAGGAAATCTCCAGCTGCTCGAACTGCGGCGACTTCCAGGCGCGCCGTGCCAACATCAAGTATCGCGACCCGGCGAACTTCAAGGGCTCGCGCTACCTGCACACGCTCAACGGCTCCGGCCTGCCCGCGGGCCGCACCATGGCCGCCATCATGGAGAACTACCAGCAGGCCGACGGCACCATCAAGGTCCCTGACGTTCTTGTTCCCTACATGGGCACCGACGTCATCAAGCCGGTGGAATAACGAGCGTGGATTCTCGCAATCAACAACGCGCGGGCGCTCGCTCGTCCGCGCGCACGGGGGGCGCATCGTCGCGTGATCGCGAGAACGCCCCCCGCTCTTCTTCTGCGAAAAAGCGCAGGAAGTGGCCTTTTGTCGTCGCTGGTGCCGTAGTTCTCGTTGTGGCGGCCGTCGTCGTCACCTTCTCTTGTTGGCGCTGGACGTTTGCGAACGACGCGCAGGATATCCAAGGCACGTGGTACATCGCCGGCACGCAGAAGACGGTCGACGTCACGGCAGACGGCATCAAGCTCGCCGACGACGTCACGTATTCCTACACGATTGACGAGGGTGCGAAGACGCTTTCGCTCTCCTTCGGCAACATGAAAGGCGAGGCGCGCTATCGCTTCTCGCTCGACAGGCAGACGCTTGCCTTACGTGATGGGGAAACTACCTGGGGAAATTCGCTCTCCGAGGACATCTCTTGGACTATTGCCGCCCTCGGTCACGCCATCCAGGGAGAACAGGCGAGCCCCGAGCTTTCGGGCGATTCGACCATGGTCCTCACCCGCACGCCACAGGACTTATCGTCGGAGGGCGCATCTGGGGCGGCTGCGTCCCAGGCCGCATCCCAGGGCACCTCATCCCAGCCGGTCGCATCCCAGGGCGCGTGATGGAAGTCATCCGCGCCTCGCGCATCTGTGTGCGCCCACGGCGAATCGAGGCGAACATCGACGTCGCCTCCGGATTCCGCACAACGACGCCCGAGCTCGCCGCGCGAATCTGCGCGCGATTTCCCAACCTGGTGCACCATGCGTGCGTGAACGACGAGGGCCCCACTTTCGGCGCAGTGATCGATCATACGCCGTTGCCCCACTTGCTTGAGCACCTCGTCATCGATTTGCAGGTGGCGGCTGAGAAAAGCGGTACTCTGTCACAAAGCTTTACGTACGTCGGAACGACGCAGTGGCTCGACGAGCAGCGAGGCCTCGCGCGCGTGGAAGTGAATTTCACGGACGATTTGGTGGCCCTGCGTGCTTTTAAGGATGCCCTCTGCGCGATTAACGAGGCGGTGGTACTCTAGGCATCATGACTACGGCACACATGAAATTCGACCAAACGAGCGATAAAATCGCCGATCGTGTGAGGAATTTGCGCTCGAGCGCCGTGCGCGACCTTTTCGCCGCGGCGGTTCGCCCGGACATCATCTCGCTTTCAGGTGGCATGCCCGACGTGTCGCTTCTCCCGCAGCGCGCCATCCAGAAGGCGGTGCACGCCGCCATCACCGACGAGCGCGCCGTTGCCCTGCAGTACGGCTCGACGAATGGCCGACTGGAAACCCGTCAGGCGCTTTGCGACATCATGCGCGACATCGGCGTCCGCGTGAAGCCCGAGGAGATGCTGCTCACATCCGGCGCCCAGCAGGCATTGAACCTGCTCGGCGAGACGTTTCTCGACAAGGGCGACATCGTCTTGGTGGAAGGCCCTACCTACTTAACGGCGCTTTCCGCGTTCAACGCCTACGAGCCCGAGATTCACTCCGTGCCTTTCGACGACGAGGGCATGCGCATGGATCTGCTGGAAGAGGAGCTCAAGCGCATCGGCAAGGGAAACAAGCGCCTGAAGATGCTCTACACCATTCCCAACTTCCAGAACCCCGGCGGCGTCACCATGACGGGCGAGCGCCGCAAACGCCTCATCGAGCTCTCGCATGAGTACGACTTCATGATCATCGAGGACGACCCCTACGGCCGTTTGCGCTACGAAGGCGGGCACATGGTCCCGCTGAAGGCGCAGGACGATCGCGTCATCTATCTGGGCACCATCTCGAAGATCTTCGCGCCGGGCCTTCGCATCGGCTGGATTTGCGCACCTGTTGACGTGCTCGCTCGCATCAGCCTGGTGAAGCAGGGCGCCGACTTGTGCGGCTCGACGTTTGACCAGGTCGTGGTCGAGCATTACTTCACCGACACGCCGTGGCAGCGCACGCTGCAGAAGTTTATCAAGACCTATGGCGAGCGCCGCGATGCCATGCTCGCCGCGCTTGAGGAATATTTCCCGCCCGAGGCATCCTGGACGCACCCGGAGGGTGGCTTCTTCTTGTGGGTTACGCTGCCGAAGTACGTGGACACGGGCAGCATGCTCGCCGACGCGCTTGAGGCGGGCGTGACGTTCTGCCCGGGCGATAGCTTCTACGTCGACGGCGTGACGGGCAGAAACTGCATGCGCCTGAACTTCAGCTACGAAACGCCCGAGAACATCACGGAGGCGATTCGTCGCCTGGCGAAGGTGATCGAGGAGCGCCTGGAGCTTTACCGTGCGTTCATCGATGCGGGCGCCATCAAGGTGCCGGAAGAATAGCGGCAGACATTCCGCGCCGTGGGCGAACGGCGCTATCGAAAGGGAGCAATATGGGTCTCAAAGTTGCGGTTTTGATGGGCGGAACCTCGTTCGAGCGAGAGTTTTCGCTGGCTAGCGGCAAGAACGTATGCGCCGCGCTCGAGGAAGCCGGGCATAAGGTCGTTCCGCTCGACACGACGCGCGAGCTGGTGCCCACGCTACGCAGCGAGCGCCCCGACGTGTGTTACAGCGCGCTTCACGGCAAGCACGGCGAGGACGGTTCCATCCAAAGTCTGCTCGAGCTTTTGGGCATCCCCTACGTCGGCTCCGATGCGCTCGTGTGCCGTCGTGCTCAGAACAAGGACTCGCTGCACGCGACGATGGAGGCATATCGCGAGCTCACCGATGAGCCTGCGGTCGCCTCGTGGCCGCAGGGCATCTGCATCGCGCGAGATGCCTTCAAGGATATGGGTGCCGCGACGGCGCTCGATTTGGTGGAGGAGCGCGTTCACGGCGGCTATCCCGTGGCGGTGAAGCCGGCTCACGGCGGTTCTGCGATGGGCGTGCACCGCGTCGACGACATCGACCATCTGGGCGAGGCGATCCTCGATGCGCTGTCCTACGACGATCACGTGGTGATCGAGCAGTGGATCGAAGGCGTTGAGCTGGCAGTTTCCGTTATCGGCACCGGCTGGGACGCGCATGCGCTGCCTCCGGTGGAAATCGTTCCCAAGCGTGGGCTCTACGACACCGCCGCCCGCATGGACGCGAGCTTGGTCGACTATTACGCGCCGGTGCGCAATGAGTCTTTGTCCTCGAACGAGGCCGATGCCCAGGCGATTCGCGCGGAGATCGAGCGTGCGGTTTTGGAGGTGTATCGCGCGTACGGCCTTCGCGACTTGGGCCGAATCGACTTGATCTGGGACGGCGCGCAGGCGCGCGTGATGGAGACCAACGTGTCCCCGGGCATGACGGAGACCTCGCTGTTCCCCGCGGCTTGCAAGGCGGGCGGCTTGAGCCTGTCAGCCGTACTGAACGAGCTGGTCAGCAACGCGAAAGAGCGCGGCGCCGTCTTCTGCTAGGCGAGCTGGTGGCAAGTTAATCGTTAGGGAAAGGCCCGTTCGCGGGCCTTTCTTGTGCTCGAGGGTCGCAGCTGTCTTCAACGAAACGGCAACCGAATAGTGGAGGGGTCGCGATTTTGGGTGGCGTCGTCTCGCGAGCACCTATAATGAGCGCATCGAGAAAACGTATTGAAGGAGGCCGTTATGGGCAACAAACTCGGAGTTTTTCTGGCAGGCGGTCTTGTCGGTGCAGTCGCGGCGCTTCTGTGCGCACCGCGCACGGGCAGCGAGACCCGCAACATGGTTGCTGAGAAGGCGAATGCCGTGTGGGGCGAAGCTCAGGAGCTGGGAGCCCAAACCGCCTCCACCGCACAGCAGGTTGTGGAAGAAGTTGCAGGTCCTGAGGCTGCTACGCGCACTCAGTCGTTTGCACAGGACGCCGTCGCCAAGGGTCAGAGCGTCGTTTCCGCCGTTGCTTCGAAGGGGCAGGAAATCTACGGCGTAGCCGCTTCCCGCGTGCAGGAGGCGAAAAGCGGTGTGAAGCCTGCTCCCGATGGCACCGATGACCTCCGCGAGAAGATCGAGGCCGCCCGTGCCCGCATCGCCGCGCAAGTCGCCAAGAACGCCGAGGAGTCTGCGGCTGCGGCCTCCGAAGAGATTCCGGTCGAGGTCGCTCAGGACGAGGCGCCGGCTGCGGGTGCCTCCGAAGGCGAACAGGCGTAACCAACAGCAGGGCGAGGCGCTCGCACCAAGAGCGCATGTGAAAGGGGCGCAATGCTCGTATGCGGTTTCCACCGCATACAGCGCGCCCCTCTGATTTTCCGGGGACGAAATGGCAAGCAATCTCATCACAACCAAGGAGCTTTACAACGTTCGAGTCATGGGCGGGAAGAACGCGACGAAGCGCATCGGCAAAGTGCGCGCGTTCGTCTACCACCCAAAGGAGCGCCGGTGCATCGGCATCATGGTCAAGCGTCCCGACTTGCTCTGGATGTTTCACCGTAAGGATTTATTCGTCTCGCTCGACGGCTTCGAGTTCGAGGACGGGCGCGTCGTTTTGTCCGACGACTCGAAAACGCGCGACAAGGCGGCTTGCAAGGCGATCGACGTGCGCCTGGACGACTGCGTCATCTGGGGCGGAATGCCTGTGATCACCGAGTCGGGCACAACGCTCGGCACCGTCGGAGTGGTGACGTTCAGCCTGGTGACGGGCAAGGTCGAGTCTTTCTTGGTCGATACGGGGGCTACGGCGAACGCGCTTTTGGGCACGCGCTCGGTCCCGGGCGATCTCGTGCTGGGCTTCCGTCGCGGCATCGGATGCGCCCTCTCGGGTGAATACGAGGGGTCGGACGAGAACCCCGTCCTCGGTGCCATCCTGGTGAAGGACGAAGCGGCCGAAATCGCGGTCGAAGGGGGCGCTGCCGAGAAGGCGGGTGCCGCCACCGCTGTCGCCATAGACAAGGCGCATACCGCGGTCGATAAGGTAAAACCCAAGGTCAACGAGGCTGCGCACGCTGCTGGCGACGCGGTGAACAAGGGAGCTTATGCGACCGGCAAGCAAATCGGCAAGGCGACGGGCATGTTCTCCGAGTTCAAGGAGGAGTACGACAAGGCGCGCGGCCCCAAGCCCGAGAAGAACCGCGCAACCGACGAGGAAGCCCTTGCCGTTGACGACGTTGAAGAGGACGCAACCGAGGTCGTCCCCGATGAGGCCCCGAAGAAGAAGCCGGCGAAGAAGGCCTCTCAGGATTCGGCGTCAGAGGGAATCGGGCGCGCGGTTGGCAGCCAGCTCAAGGCTGCCGGCGGCATGTTCTCGGCGTTCAAGGAAGAATTCGACAAAGCTCGTCGTGACGACTAGGTGAGACGCGTGCAAAGCAATGCAGAAAGCGATTCTGAAGTGAGCAATGGAAGCATCAGCCTGAAAAATCCGCAGGTGAAAGCCTCGTCGGGTGGAAAAGGAGCACAGGTGGAGACGCCGGCTCAGCCCGAGCGCGCAAGCGAGCACCGCGAGACGGTGAAAGAGCGTGCCCACGAACGTCGCGAGGCCGCGCGCGAGAAAGCGCAGGAGGTCACTACGGTTCGCGGTCGCGAGATGACGCGCGGCGATATCTTCAAGTTTGGCGGGCTTATCGCGTTTTTCGCATTGATGGTCATCGTCGTCATCCTGATCTGGCCTTACATCCATGAGGCGTTCGAGCCGGGCGGGCTCAGCCGCGTGATCGACGACTTGCGCAACGCGGGCCCCCTAGGGTTTCTCATCCTTTTGGCTATGCAGTTCATGCAAATCGTCGTGGCGTTCATTCCCGGTGAGGTCGTTCAGATGGCAGCGGGCATGATGTACGGCCCCTGGCTCGGCGCCGCGGTCGTCTTGCTCGGATGCATCATCTCGAGCGCGTTCGTGTTCGCAGTGGTTCATCGTCTGGGCGCGCCGTTCGTGCGGGATATGGTTCCCACGAAATACCTCGACAAATTCAACGCTTTCGAGGAAAGCGGCAAACTGTCCATCGTGGTGTTCATCTTGTTCTTGATTCCCGCGATGCCCAAAGACACGTTCACGTATCTGGTCCCGCTCACGAATATGCGCATGCGCGATTTCCTCGTTCTGTCGAACGTGGGCCGCATCACGGGTATCGTCATCTCGACCTATGCGGCAAACGGCCTGGTGGACGGTAACATCACGCAAAGCATCATCATCTTTGCGGTCGTTGCGGTCATCGCAATCGTTGCGATTGTCTTCCGCGACAAGATTATGAACCTCTTCCATCACGATAAAGGCGAAAACGACCGATAACGTCGGTGCGGGCGGCAAGCGCGTGACGCCTGTGGACGCCGGTATTCCGCGAGGTGTCGGCTCGATAACGGACGCGTAACGCAATCGCGGGTTGCGTCTACCTGCGGCTATCATGAGTTCGAGGACGCAGGTCGAAAGGTTTTTCATGAGCGATTCCAACAACATGAACGATGAGATTGCCGCCGCCGAAGCGGCGTTGAAAGAAGCGCAGGAGCGTCTTCGCGTAGCGCGCGAGAAGCAGGCTCAGGGCGGCCAGCCCGAGGGATCAAGCGAAGACGGCGGGGCGGACCAGCCGGGAGGGGCGAGCCAGCCAGACGGCGTGAACCAACCGAGCGGGGCGGACCAGTCGAATCAGCAGGGCCACGATGCCTGGAGCCAGGCCTACCAGCAAGGCCACGACGCATGGAGCCAGTCCTCCCAACAGGCGAGTGACGTCTGGGGGCAAACCTACTGGCAAGCAAACGGTCAAGCCTATCAGCAGTCGCAAGGTCCCTGGCAAGCGAACCAGGCGTACTCCCAGCCCTATGGCCAGCCGTACCAGCAGCCCTACGCGCAGGCTGCCCCGAACACGAAAGACCATGTGGCAGCGGGGCTTTTGGCCATCTTCCTCGGCAGTCTCGGCATCCACAAGTTCTACCTGGGCTACAACACGCCGGGTTTCATCATGCTCGCCGTCACTATCGTGGGCAGCATTTTCTCTTTGGGGCTCGCGGGTCTTGCCATGGTGGTCATCTCCATCGTCGAAGGCGTGCTGTACCTCTCCAAATCGCAGACGGAATTCGAGCAAATCTACGTCTTCAATAAGAAGGAATGGTTCTAGCGGTTCCTGGGCTGCTTTCGCGCGCGCCGTATATCGCTTGCCGACGCGTGCGGCGCGCAGGCCTCCCTTTTGCTAGAATATCTTCCGTGCGTCGCCTGACGAATCGCCGATGTTTCGGCCGCGGCGCCTTATATCGCATCCTAAAAGGAGGATCAACATGCCGAAAATCACCCGTGATCAGGTTCGTGTTCCCGCAGACGTCATGCCCGAGTCCCGCGAGGAATACATCGACAATTACCTGAAGGCCACGCGTGGAACCGGTCGACTCATGCTCTTCGCATGCGACCAGAAGATCGAGCATTTGAACAAGGACTTCTACGGCGAGGGCATCGACCTGGCTGACGCCGAGCCCGAGCATCTTTTCGAGATCGGCCGTCAGGGCGTGTGTGGCGTTTTGGCTGGTCAACGCGGTCTCATCGCGCAATATGCCGCTGATTATCCCGAGATTAACTACCTCGTGAAGATGAACTCCAAGACCAACTTGGTGAAGACTTCGCAGGACGATCCCTACTCGCCCCAGCTCTACGATTTGGACGCCATCCTCGCCATGCGCGAAGCGGGCGTGAACATCGTCGGCCTGGGCTACACCATCTACCTGGGCAGCGAGTACGAGTCCACCATGATGGCCGAGGCTGGCGAGCTCATCGCGCAGGCGCACGCGAACGGCTTGCTCGTTGTGCTGTGGATCTACCCGCGCGGCAAGGCCGTCACCGCCGAGAAGGACCCCGACCTCATCGCGGGCGCTGCCGGTGTGGCGCTTTGCCTCGGCGCTGACTTCGTGAAGGTGAACCCGCCGAAGCCCGAGGGCGACGATACTCGCACTCCCGCCGAAGCCCTGAAGGTTGCCTCCATGGCCGCGGGCCGCACGGGCCTCGTGTGCGCAGGCGGTTCGACCGTCGACGCGAAGACGTTCCTGACGCAGCTCTACGATCAGATTCATGTCGGCGGAGCCTGCGGAAACGCAACGGGTCGCAACATCCATCAGCGTTCGCTCGACGAGGCAGTGCGCCTCACGAAGGCGATCAGCGCCATTACGCTGGCTGATTATTCAGTGGCTGACGCCCTTGCGGTGTTCAACGGCGAGAAGGATTTCAGCCTGTAGCCGACAGGTCGCGTTGGCACGCCGATGCGGGCGAGCCTGCTCGCCCGTTAAGGCTGCAGCTGGCACGCAGCAAGCACGATATGCAAGCGCTTGGGAGTGGATTTCACCCCAAGCGCTTTCTTTTTGGGAAAAATCTTTGTGCATTCGCAAAAAAATGCCGATTTTTATGTTACCGAGCGGTTACCTAGGACATAAAATAAGCCGTTCGCATTGAGACGTGGGGTGCGACGATTGCGGAGCAGAAAGGTTTTCGGATTTCTTGAGCGTGGGTTCAGCAGTTCAATCAGATGCCAAAGGCACTGGCGAGCAGGTCGAACAGGCAGGTTCGTCGGACAACTCCGAAAGGGCGGTGGCCGAACATGTCGCCGCATCGGACGGAAAGCCAGCCCTTCGGTCTTCAGACGAGGCTTTGAAGGCACAGGACGAAAAGCAGCTGGTGCTGAAACGTATTCTCGCTGCACATGAAGCATTCTTCGATGTGCATCGGGATTACGAGTTCGCAGGGAGATCATTTCCCGGCTTTGCTGAATTTCATTCGTTTGGTGAGCAATATGTGCTGGTCAAACGCGCAAAGCTGTGGGAAGCAAACTCTCATGAGTATCTCTTTTTCACCTATGCGGAAACCTTTGACGAAGCCCAACTCGACAAATGGGTTCGGTTTATGAAGGAGCGCGGCCTTGAGAAGGTCACGTCCGAGCCGAATCATATGTCCTCGGGGCTTGCCCTCGTGGTCATCGCCGATAATTGCACGGAAGGCGCGAAGCGCGCGGTCCGGAGGGTTCGGTTTCGAAAGAACTTCGCTCTCGGGTTTCGCGGTTGGGCGGATCTTCGCGTGATCGTAGCCGACCTTTCAACTCGTTGCGTCTATGCGAACGCTGCCGGGAAGCGGGTGGCTTCAACGATTGAGGCTAATCTGCGTCTGGCTTAAATACGCTTCAGACATACGTAAGGAACTTTCAATGAACGCATTGATTATCTTCCTTGTTGCTATGGTCATTCTGGTCATCGGCTATGTGTGCTACGGTGGCTGGCTTGCCAAGCAATGGGGAGTCGATCCAAAGCGCCCGACTCCGGCCCATGAGCTGGAAGACGGCGTGGATTACGTGCCGGCGCCGCCGTACGTGGTGCTCGGCCACCACTTCTCGTCGATTGCCGGCGCAGGCCCGATCAACGGCCCGATTCAGGCCGCCGTCTTCGGTTGGGTGCCCGTGCTTTTGTGGGTGCTCGTTGGCGGCATCTTCTTCGGCGCCATGCATGACTTCGGCGCCTTGTTCGCCTCGCTTCGTCATAAGGGCCAGACGCTTGCCGTCGTCGTCGCGGAGAACATCGACAATACGGCGAAGAAGCTCTTCTGTATCTTCGCGTACTTGACGTTGCTGCTGGTCGTGGCTGCATTCGCCTCCATCGTTGCGAACACGTTCGTCGTTTCCGCCTCGGCTGCCCCGGCGACCAATCTCGCCAACGAGCAGACGGCCATGATCTCGGTCATCTTCATCGGTGTCGCCGTCGTCTACGGCTTCGTCACGCGCGGCCGCAACATTCCCGGCCCCGTGAACATTGTCTCTGCGATCATCCTGATTGTCATCATGGTTGCCATCGGATACAACTTGCCGCTTATGGGCATCGCGATTTCGCTCGACTACGACACGTGGATGATCATCCTCGGCGCGTACATCCTGGTCGCCTCCGTTGCCCCGGTGTGGATTCTCCTGCAGCCGCGCGACTACCTGTCGAGCTATCTGCTTTATGGCATGATCATCCTCGCCATCATCGGCATCGTGGGCGCAAGCGTCATGGGCGCCGCGACCGACCTGCAGATTCCGGCGTTCACCGGCTTCGTCGCCTCTAACGCCGCTTTCGATGCTTCCACCGGCCAGCAGCTCGTCGACGAGGCGGGCAAGACCATCACGAACAAGGCCGCCGCTTCCGGCTTTTTGTTCCCGGCGCTGTTCATCACCATCGCGTGCGGCGCAATCTCCGGTTTCCATAGTCTCGTCGCTTCGGGTACCACGTCTAAACAGCTCGACAAGGAGGGCCAGGCGCAGCCGATCGGCTATGGCGGCATGCTCATCGAGTGCCTGCTCGCGGTAATCTCGCTGTGTGCCGTCGGCTTCGTGTGGAGCGAGTACGCGAAAGGCGGATATGCGTCCCCGACGGCGGTCTTCGCGGACGGCCTTTCGCAGATGCTCGCCTGCATCCCCGGTCTCGCCGATGTGCAGGGACTCGCATATGCGCTGCTCATCCTTGCTGTTTCCGCATTCTGTCTGACTTCGCTCGACACGGCGACGCGCCTTGCACGCTACATGTTCCAGGAGCTTTGGACGCCGGTCGACAAGAAGCCCGAGGAGCTCACGGGCGTGCACAAGTTCATGGCGAACCCCTACGTGGCCACCATCATCACCGTGGTCATCGGCATCATCCTGGGCATGACGGGCTACTCCATCATCTGGCCGCTGTTCGGTGCCGCGAACCAGTTGCTCGCCGCTCTTGCCCTGCTTGCTGTGTGCGCATGGCTCGGCAACGCTGGGCGCAACAACAAGATGTTCTTCGTGCCGATGGCGTTTATGCTGCTCGCCACGTTGACGTCGCTCGCTATCACCTTCTACCAGAAGGTCACTACCATCATGACGAGCGGCATCGCGCTCGCGCCGGTGCTGCAGGCGATTCTCGCCGTGCTGCTGTTCGTGCTGGCGATCGTGCTCGCCGTCAAGGGCGTGAAGACGATTGTCGCCACTGCGAAGAAGCAGAAGGCATCCTCTGCCGAGTAGCTTGGCGGCCCATAGTTCTTTCCGCGAAGAGACGCGCCCCACAAAGAAGGCGCGTCTCTTCTTTTTTGCCGCGGGCACAAGCTCGTGTTTTGCCCAGGCGACGGGCGCTTATGGGATGGCTCCTCGTCCGCGTTCTGCTGACATCAGCAGCCGCTGCAGCTTCCGCACCCGCACGATTTCTTGGATGCTTCGGCTTTGCGAGCCTCCTCGTCGGCGGTCGCGAGTGCTTCTAGATCGATTGCCTGGAGACGTTTTTCCAGATCGGATTGACCGCTCGCGGCAAGAACATCCTTCCCATGTTCGGTGTAGGCGTCGCTTCCGAAACGGCTTGCAAACTGCGAGGTTCCCTCGCGTGCGGCGAACTCGGCGGCGAAGGCGACCATTTCCCGCCCATTCCCGAAAGTGCCCTCAACGAATCCGAAAGCGCACTCAATTTCCCGTGCGCATGCCTCGGAGCGCTCTTTCATTTCTCTCACGCGAGCCGAATAGGCGCGCTCTATAACGGAGAATGCCGTTTCTCCGGAAAGCGCGCGCTCGCCCCCGCATGCGCCTGCGAACTCGGAAAGCCATGTTGCGCCAAGGCGATAGGGCCGCAGCTTCTTTGCGGGTGCCCCTGCTTTTTCATCGAGCGCGGCTCGCTGCATGAGCGCGCAGGATGTGCCCTCGAGTGCATCCTGCGCGTTTTCGCCGCTCAGAATAGCGGGCTTTTCCTCCCTGATCGCGTCGCGCACCACGCGCACGACCTGCTCGGTCTCGACGACTGCTCCGGTGTGCGCGTCGAGCGCGTCGAGAATCAGACGTGCGAGCGCCAGCCTCTCGTCGAAGCGCGCCGCTCTCGCTCGCTCCCTTATCTCGTCGGGGGCGCTGCCTGCAAGAATCGCCGAAATCTGATAGTCGGAGCGATATTTTGTGAACAGCAGGTAGTATTGGGCGAATCGCTCGGCAATCGAGTCATCTTGCAGGAACTGGTCGACGAGGATGCGGTCGACCGTCTTGCCCTTCATCTCGCGAAGCTTGATGATGCGCGACAGGTCGTCCCAACCGCGCGCAGTGACGAACGACTTGCCATCGGGCGTCGATTCGACGGAGTAGAAGTGGTCGGGCTTTACCTCGAGGTACGATAAAATCGCAGGATGAACGCCTGTTTTGATCGCATAGGCGCGCCAGGCTTCAAGGTCGGGCTCGACGGCGATCTTGCGCAGTCGGTCGAGGGTCACCACGTCGAAATCGTACACCGATCGGTTGTACTCGGGCGGATTGCCCGCACATACCACAATCCATCCGTCGGGAATCTTATGTCGCCCAAAAGTCTTGAACTGCAGAAACTGCAGCATCGAGGGATAGAGCGTCTCCGACACGCAGTTGATCTCGTCAAGAAAAAGGATTCCCCGGTCATGCCCCGTTTCCTCGCGGTAATCGTAAATCGATGCGATGATCTCGCTCATCGTGTACTCGCTGACGTCGAACTCCTCGTCGCCGTAGCGCTTGTGTACGATGAAAGGCAGGCCGAGCGCGCTTTGCCGTGTGTGGTGCGTCATGGAATACGACACGAGTCCGATGCCGAGCTCTCTTGCCACCTGTCCGACCACGGCTGTTTTCCCAATGCCGGGTGCGCCGAGGAGGAACAAGGGACGCTGCGCTTCGGGCGCGATGAGGTAGGCGCCGGTTTCATCGCGGGTGAGGTATCCCTCGACGGTTTCCTCGATCTGGTTTTTCGCTTCTGCGATGTTCATACAGGGAACTCCTTTCGGAATGGCCGCCCGGCGTCGCGCGTCGCGGCGCTGAGGGCGCCTAGTTGTCGGTATCTTTGCCGAGCTTTCCTTACAGCTCGAATACGTCGTCTTCGTCCATGAGCACCTTCATTGCCCAGGGCGGCACCTTCCTTTCTCGCGGCGTGTCGTCCACGAACACGAACGCCGTCTCGTAGGCAGGTGGGGTTACGGGGTATTTCCCCAGACCATCGGTGAAATAGATGAGCCCCTTCAGGTTCGCGAGCTCGCGTGTGTGAACAAGTTCGTCGACGTATTTGAACACGGGGCGGAAATCGGTGCCGCCGAATCCGCGCGTGACGAATTCTTCGAAGGCGCGGTCGATATCGCGAATCGAGGTTATCTTCACATCGCGCGTGACGTCGCAGTCGCATTGAATCACGTGAATGTTCACCTTGTGGCCGAAGCCCTCGGAGTTCTTCAGCACGTCGTAGGTCTTCTCCGCGAAGGTGCGCACGAGCTTTCCGGCGCATGGCGCCGATGTGTCGATGGCGATGACGAAGTCGCGGATGCGATTCGACTCCTGGTATTCAAGCGGTTCGATGAGCGGCATGTTCTTGTATCGCGAAAGCCCGTACGTGTAGTAGATGTAGTCGAACTCGTCGGGGCTTGTCTTCATTTCCTCAGACAGTGCGGAAAAGCGCTTGAGGAACGCGCGATAGTCGTATCGTTTGCGATTTGCGACAGTGAGGTTCACCTGGAAGGTTCCGATGTTGAGACCGATCTTGCCCGAGAACGCCTCCATGTCCATATCGATCTGCGAGCTGATATCTTGCCAGCTCATGTCCGAGAAATCGGAGTAGGATACGCCGTCCATCGATTCGAAGGTTGCCTCGGCTTCTTCGGAGGACTCCACGTCGACAATCGCATCGGGGTCCTCGATGTCCCCGAGCACCGCGTTGCTGCTCGACGATGGCGCCGCCATTCCGGGCATGTTGGCTCCGGGCGAGCGGCTCTTATCCTCGCTGTCCGCATCGTCGTCTGATTTTCCATCGCGCTTGTCGGTTCCGTCGGAAGGCATCAGGGCGAGCTTGTCGCCTGCGCTTTTCATCGAGGACCCGCGCTCGCTGGTTCGTGGCCACGCCTCGTGCCCGTCGCGTGCGAACACGTTTTCGAGCGAAGCGGCAAAAGAGCAGGAGAACGCGGGCGGGTCTTCCTCGCCGGTTCTGATAAGCGCGCGATAGATGCTCTGCGCGGTGAGGGCGGGCATTTCTCGCGGATTTTGCCAAGCATGCGCTTTGCCGTGCCGTCTTGCGCGCTTGGGAAGCCTGTTCCGAGCAGCTCGATCGCGGTCGCTTCGACCGATGCATCGCATGCGATGTCCCAAAGGGCTCGTGCGGGGTGCTTGTCGTCGAAGGGGTGGCGGAATACGCAGTGCATGATGGTGTGGAAGTATCCGCGCAATACCTCGTTGGGATTTTTTCGGTACAGGTCTATCACCCGCGCGGCGTCGAACCAGAGAAGGCGCCCGTCGGTTTCGAATGCGCTTTCCTGAAGGCGCGCCACAAGCGGCATGCGCCACAGCGCGACGTCCATAAAGGGAAGCTGCGCCATGAGGGAAACCCGCGCTCTCTCGATTGCCCCCTCCGCGATGCTTGCTGCTTCGGCGAGGACGGATCCGGCTGCCAGAGGCGCGCTAGATTCCGTAGTCGATGCACTGGCTGCCAAAACGTTTCTCCTTCCCGTCGATCACATGCGCGGCGGCGAGGGTGAACCCGAACCGATTGAGCGCGCTTACGGCCTCGGGGGCACGCTCGCCGTCGAGTATTCCCGAATCCATAAGGTTGTCGAGCGTTTCCCAATCGTTGCGGGCGCCGGCGTGAACGCAAAGGCTCACGAACGACTCGTCGACGACGCTGCGGAAGAGCGCCCTGTGCGCCTCATCGAGCATGACGGGCCTCGCGAGGCGCGCAGCCATGAGGCGCGTCTGCTCGAATTCGTCTTTGACCTGGGGAATCGATTCGTCATAGGCGCAAACGAGCGCTTCGGGGCGAATGCGTCCACCGAAAAACGCCGCGTCGATGACGCGCTTGCGGACGGCGCCCGAAGGCAGCTCGAGCGAGATTTCCCGGGATGTGCCGCGCGGCGCCGAGAAGTCGATGGTGAGGCGGTCGCATGCGCGATTGGGAAGCGGCGGCGTTTTCTCAGGGAAGGAAACGGTCTCGAAGATGAGCAGATGCGCGATGCGATGGGTCCCTGCGAAGGTGCTCGGGGCAACCGATCGCACGCGCTTGCCGAGCACGACGTTGCCGGTCGATCTGGGGCAGAACACGGCATCGAGCTGACCGTCGGGCAGTTCGCGGCACAGCACGCCGCCGTGCATCCCGTAGGCACGGTTTCCTGCGGCGACCGACACCTCGCTGAGCGAAGATGCGTATGCCAGTCCCGCCGACCCAGGGAAGGACGGCCCGGTGCACAGGGCGTCGTCGCCGATGTTCACGCAAGAGGAGGGGATAGCCAGCCGCGAAAGAGACGTGTTCGAAAACGCTGAGTTTCCGATACTTATCAGCGACTTCGGCAAGTCGAGGCGCTCGAGGTGCCGGCAGCCGCGAAACGTCCCCTCGCCAATGGATTCGAGGGCGCAGCCCAGCTTCGCCGCGCGAAGGCTCGTACAGCGTGCGAATGCCTCGGCGCCGAGGGACGTAAGCGAGTCGGGAAGGGAAATGTGCTCGAGGTCCACAAGATCGGAGAACGCGCCTGCGGCAATTGCAGTGACGGGAGCGCCGTCGATGGTCTCGGGGACGGCCAGGTCTTTCGATGAGGAGTCGGCAAAGAGGATGCACGCTTTCCCCCCTTCGATGCGATAGCGGTATCCTGCCTGGTCGGTGCTGTATACGGAAGCTGCCTTAAGCGAGAGGTGCGAAGCCGGGTCATCCATGTGTCGCAAGGGGGGCATGCCGGGCGGAGCGGAGACGCGCGGAGTTGCTCGCCGCATGGCGGGGGTGTGCAGTAAACGCGCCGTGCGATTCCCCCGCCCTCCCACTGCGCGGCGAGACGGCGCGGGAGAGGAAAAGGCTGCTGCTCGTTCTTCCCATCGGGGCGTTTGCGTCAATGCTTGTTGACTCATCTCGGATTGCGCCTTTCGGTGGATTTTGTGCCGGCCTGTCAAGGTAAACAGCGCGAGCTCACTGCCGCGCGAAGGCGGTGATGAGAAGTTCGCTCTATCTAACATGGTTGGCAGTATACCGCGAAAGGTAGATAGAAGTTAACCTAACCAAACAAAATTAGTGCAACAAGTTTTGGAGATCCCTCGAAGAGGGAAGTGCGTTTGGGCTCGAGGTGTTCGGCCGCCTAGCCTAAAGGGAGTGGGGCTTGAAGGCATGAAAAAGCCGCCCAATCGGCGGCTTGCTCGCGAGAAAACTGGTGCCCGAGGCGAGAGTCGAACTCGCACGTCGTGAGACAACGGTTTTTGAGACCGCCGCGTCTGCCATTCCGCCACTCGGGCACATCAGCCTTCACAGTATAACGGAAGCGCGCATACGCGTCTATGAAAAAATTGCTCCCGTCTGCTCCGCTCGACTTCATCTTCCTTTCGCGAATCGCGCGATTGCGGTCTGTTCGCGGGCTGCGCGCTGGGGTAAAGTTGGTGCGATAGCAACAAGACCAAGGAGGCTGCCTCGTGGAAGACGTTCTTGCGGGTGAGATTGATTCGTATCTCGAGAAGAATTGGGAAAGCATCGTCGCGGACATCGAGCGCGTCGTGCGCATCGAGAGTACGGAGGATTTGCCGGCGGCAAAACCCGGCGCACCGTTCGGCCCCGGTCCCCGAGCCGCCCTCACTGAGGCGCTCGACATCGCACGCGGCATGGGCTTTGAGGTTCACGACGTCGACGGCTATGTGGGATACGCCGACCTGCCGGGCGAATCCGACACGCAGATCGGCATCATCGGGCATGTCGACGTGGTTCCCGCCGGCCCCGGCTGGACGGTCGAGCCGTTCGCCGTCACGCGCCGCGAGGGCTACCTCATGGGCCGTGGCGTCATCGACGACAAGGGTCCCATCGTAACGACGCTCCACGCGGTGAAGTTCTGGCTCGACAAGGGCGAGAAGCTGCCCTACACGATTCGAGTCATCTTCGGCGCGAACGAGGAAACGGGCATGCACGACGTCCCGTATTACCGCGAGCGCTTCGCCGACCCGGCGTTTCTCTTCACGCCCGACGCCGAGTTCCCGGTGAGCTACGGCGAGAAGGGCCTCTACGACGCCACGCTCACGAGCAAGCGCTTCGAGGACGGTGCGATCATCGACATCGAGGGCGGCGCCGCGCCGAACGCGGTCCCGGGCATTGCCCACGCGGTCGTGCACGCCGACGCATCGACGCTTCCCGCAGCCGAGGGCATCGTCGTCACCGATGCGGGCGAGGGCACCGCGCGCATCGACGCACAGGGGAAGGCAGCCCATGCAAGCTTGCCCCACCTCGGCAAAAGCGCCATCGACTTGCTTGTCGCCTATCTTCTGGAAAATGACGTGTGCACGGCGGACGAGAAGGCGTTCTTCGAGCTGGTGCGCAAGCTCACGAGCGCGACCGATGGATCGAACCTCGGAATCAAGACGGCCGACGAGCACTTCGGGGAACTGACCGTCGTCGGCGGCACCATCTGCATGCAGGACGGGCGCGTGAAGCAGACGCTTGACAGCCGCTTCCCCACGTCGACCACGCCCGAGGAGCTTACGAGCACCCTTGCCGCGCTTGCGAGCGAGGTCGGCGCCGATTTCGAGGCGACGCGCATGGTCGAGCCGTTCCTCATCGATCCCGAATCGGGCTATGTTCAGGCGCTCCTTTCCGCGTACAACGAGGCCACGGGTGAGCACGCCAAGCCCTTCACGCAGGGCGGCGGCACGTATGCGCGCAAGTTCTCCTGTGCCGCGAGCTTCGGCCCCGAGATGCCGTGGATCGAGATGCCCGAATGGGCGGGCGGCATGCATGGCCCGGACGAGACGGTGCCCGAGGAGCTGCTCAAGAAGGCGTTCAAGATCTACGCGCTCACTATCGCCCGTCTGATGGAGCTCGATCTGTAGGGGGCCTGGCGCGCCGGGCCGCCCTGCGGTCGGCGCGCCGTTCGACGGTTGGTACGGGGCATGGAGTCTGTCCGCGACGGGCCGCTCCTGAGAAAAAGTTTCGGCGAGGCAAGAGGAAGGGTTCCTGCGATGGCCCTTGATGGGACGGGGCTGGGTGATTTGATTTACCCGCGGGCGTCGCGGAGCGAGACGAATCACCCGACCCCTGTCTCACCCTCAACCGCTCCCATTGTGTTCTGCGCTGTTCCGAAATGATGTCGCATAACGTACAAATTCGGGATGCTTTGATTTATAATCGACCGTTAGGAGTACGCTCTGCGAAAGGCGCAGAAGCGGCATCATCGAACACGAACTGGGAGGCTTATATGCTTAAAGCAATCATCGTCGACGACGAGGCCCCCGCGCGCTCCGAATTGAAATTCCTGCTCGACGAACTTGGCCAGACCGAGGTTGTTGCCGAGGCGGCTAGTGTGCGCGAGGCTATCGAAAAGCTCAAAGAGTACCCCTGCGATGTCATGTTCCTCGACGTGAACATGCCGGAAGCCACCGGCTTGCAACTGGCCGAGGCACTGCAGCATCTGAAATTCCCGCCCGCGGTGGTGTTCGTCACCGCCTACAGTGAGCATGCGCTCGACGCGTTCAAGGTGAACGCCATCGATTACCTGGTGAAACCGGTCGAGACCGAGCGCCTCTCCCAGGCGCTTGCGCGCGTCCGCGAGCACGTTTCGCTGCATGTGCAGGCCCAGAAGTCCGAGCGCATTCCTGTGGAAAAGGGCGGCAAGAAGATCCTCATCGGCATCGATAAGATTCGCTTCGTCATGGCGCGCGACGATTACGCATACCTGCAAACCGACACGGACCGCTACTTCTCCACGGTGAGCTTGGCTCAGCTCGAGAAGCGTCTGGACGGCCACGGGTTCTTCCGTGTGCATCGCGGGTACCTGGTGAACCTTTCCATGGTTGAGGAAATCGAATCGGTCTCCGGCGGAACGTTGCTGCTCACGCTGAACGGCGTGGAAGAGAAGATCCCCGTAAGCCGCAGGCGCGTGAGCGCGCTGAAGAAGGCGTTGGGGCTGTAGGTGGTAGGGTTCCTGCAGCAGGTTCCTTGATTGAAGTCAAAAGCGCTCGTCGCGTTCGCGGCGGGCGTTTTTTGCGCACGGTGGACGTAGCTGCGGGTGCGCATGCTCCAGAAAGCAAGTTACCGCGAGCTGGACAAGAATGGGACAGGGAAAGCGCGGACAAGAGCGTATCCGCGCAATGCCGAGGGTGAAATCGCACACAGATGGCGATTCTCTCTAGGATTTCGACCCGTTCCCCCACTTGTCCATAACTCCATCACAGGGTTCGAGGATAATTAATACCGTGCGTGCCTTTGAGGGGGCCTACGCGATACCGAAAGAAGGTTCACATGCTGACAAGCGACATGGAAAAGTTATACCCTTCTGCGAAAACGCTTGTGAAGGAGTGCGTCGCCAGCCGCGTGCTGGCCAAGGACGCATCGCTTTATGATTTCTCCGACGGTGCGCGCGAAACCGCCGAGAACTTTATGGGCTGGGTCGATTTGGGCATGCGCCCGCAGTGCGACCTCGCGAAAGTTCAGCGCTTTGCCGACGATGTGGTGGCGAGCGGCATCAAGACCGTCGTCCTCATCGGCCAGGGCGGATCCACGCAAGCGCCCATGACCATCACGAAATACAACAAGTCCGACACGGTTCGGGCAAACCGTGTCTCGTTCAAGACGCTCGATTCCGATTCTCCCGTGCGCATGCGCGAGCTGCTCGCCGACTGCGATCCAGCGACGACGCTCGTTATCGTGTCCTCGAAGTCGGGCGGCACCATTGAGCCGCGCCTGCTCTCTTCCGCGCTGCGCGATGCCCTCGAGGCGCAGGCACCGGAAATCAACTTCGCGAACCACCTGGTCGCCATCACCGACCCTGGCTCGCAGCTCGAGCGCCAGGCGCACGAAGAGGGCTGGCTGGCCGTCTTCAATGGCGAGCCCACCGTCGGCGGGCGCTTCTCTGCGCTGTCGATCTTCGGCCTTCTGCCCGCAGCGCTCGCTGGCATCGACCTGGAGCAGTTCATCGCCCACGCGAAGGACGCCGAAGAGCGCTGCAGCGAGGACTCCATCGACAACCCGGCGATCAACCTCGCCGCGTTCCTTTACGACAACTACCTCAAGGGGCGCAACAAGTTCTCGTTCCTCACGCCGAAGCGCGGGCGCGTCTTGGGCCTTTGGATTGAGCAGCTCGTTGCCGAATCGCTCGGCAAGGAGGGGCAGGGCATCCTGCCGAACATCGAGGTCGATTCGCTCCTGCTCGCGCGCGACGCGGGCGACCGCAGCGTCATCATGTACCAGACGAAGACCGACTTGTGGGACGAGCGCAAGAACTTCGAGATGAGCCTCGCCTATATCGACCCGGCAATTCCGCGCCTGAACTTTAAGATCGATTCCGCGCTCGAGCTTGCCGAGCACTTCGTGATGTGGGAATACGCCATCGCGATGTGCGGCTACCTCATGCGCGTGTGCCCCTTCGATCAGCCCGATGTCGCGTCGGCGAAGGCCGAGGTCCTAAAGATCCTCGCCGAGGGCCAGCCCGAGCCCGATTTCGTGCAGGACTTCATCGGCGATGTGCATATGGGCGAGGTCGAGGTTCGCTTGGCCCCGTGCTTTAAGGACTGCGACGACGTGCGAGCTGTCCTGCGGGCGCTGCTCGGCAGTATCCAGCCGGGCGATTTCTTCGCGCTGAACGCGTTTCTGCCGTTCACGGGCGAGGGGCGTCGCGAGGCGCTCGAGGACATCCGCCATGGGGTGGGCGAATCGCGCCACGTCGCGTCGTGTTTGGAAGTGGGCCCGCGCTACCTGCACTCCACTGGCCAGCTGCAAAAGGGCGGCCCGAACTGCGGCGTGTTCCTCATCTTGTCTGCCGACGAGCTGAAGGACATCCCGCTCAAGCGCGAGGCGGAAAGCCTAGGCGCGCTTGCAAAGGCACAGGCGTCGGGAGATTTGCTCACGCTGGCGAGCCGCGGTCGACGGTGCGTGCACCTGCATCTCCCCGACAACTCGGGAGTGACGCTGCGCGCGCTCGCTGCCGTCATTCGCGAGATTCTGGCCGAGCTGTAGGGTCCTGCTGATTCGCGCCGCGCCCGTCGCAAGAGGGGCGCGGTTTTCAGTATTGTCAAGTTTTTTGAGGGTGAGAAGCATGATCGAGGCGCTCGATATTCATGTGACGGGAATCGTCCAAGGGGTCGGGTTTCGGCCCTTTGTCTACCGAATGGCGAAGAAATACCTGATCAACGGATGGGTTTTGAACGCGGCGGACGGCGTGAACATCCATGCGGAAGGGGAGAGCCGCCTGCTCGACGAGTTCGTGATCGAGCTTTCCGAGAATGCGCCAGCGGCGGCCCAGGTGAAGGAAATCGAGCTTAAGGAAGTGCCCCTTCAGGACTTCGACTCGTTTGAGATTCGCTTCTCGGACGACGCCGCGGTGCAGGAGACCACGCTCGTGTCTGCCGACTTGGCCACGTGCGACGATTGCGCGGCGGAACTGTTCAACCCGAACGACCGCCGCTTCCGCTACCCCTTCATCAACTGTACCAATTGCGGGCCTCGTTTTACCATTATCGATGCGCTGCCCTACGATCGCGCGAGCACGTCTATGAAG
>ERZ780162.792-NODE-792-length-24103-cov-3.743762_pt1 | contig 24103 bp, 24 predicted proteins | sample MGYA00511474_ERZ780162 | MGnify/ENA primary metagenome ERZ780162 (study PRJEB29588, sample SAMEA2143633) | human gut metagenome | biome: human gut; feature: human-associated habitat; material: faeces | place: Denmark | collected 2008/2010 ...
TCCTGATCGGAATCCAGGCTTTCGATATCGGACACATTTCCGCTGTCCAGATCGGATACGATGTCCTCCTCCGAAAGATCCAGAAGGGCGGTCATATCCTCTTCCTCTGCGTTTTGCGCATCCGCACTCGCAAGCTGCTCCTGCCCTGCTTTTGTTCCGGCGAAATTCAGATATCCCGCCACGGCGATCATAATCGCCAGAGCCGTAATCATAATCTGATTGCGTTTCAACACATTTTTCACTCCTGTTCCCTCTGCTTTCTGCTATTTCATCTTAACTACTTTAATCTTATGAGCCTCTATATCAAATAATGCCTGAATCACCTCGGTTATGTTTTTCTGGATCAGGGCGTCTCCTCCTCCCTGGGCAACCACGGTCACGCCCTCGATTTCCGGCTGTGTGGTCTGAGAAATATAGGGAGTCCGGCTTCCGTCCGAATCCGTAATGTACACCGTGCTTTCCTCCTGCCTGGCGCTTTCCGATTCCCTGGTTCCGCCCGCGCTGTCTGTCTCGCTCATCCGTTCTGATTCCGAAGGCACATCCTTCTCCACCACCTGCTGGCCCGAGGCGCGGACGGTTACCATCACCTTTGTCTCTCCCACCCCTTCCATGGAGGATAGAAGCTCCTCCAGCTGCTTTTCCATTTCTTTTGCATATCCCGCCTCCCATTCCGTGCCGCTTCCCGCGCCTGCAGTACCGGCTCCCGGCTCCTGCTGTTCAGAAAAGGTTTCTTCCGGAAGGGGTTCCTCCGCGTTCTCTTCCCGCCGTCCTCCCGTGGGGATGGCAATCACCATGATCAGGAGCCCGAAAAGAGCAACCACCGCCATGTTCTCCCGGGTGAGCTTTTTCTTCCATTTTTCCAGGCCTTTTGTCAGACCTGTTTCCCTGCCCCCTGTCCTGCGTTCATCCATCCCAGATCACCTCCAGCTTTTCCGGTTCCATACCCAGCTCCTTTGCGAAGGCAGTCTGAAGACTGCTGCCTTCCTCCGCCTGCGCCGCGGCATCATCCCCCTGTTCCTTCTGTGTCTCCCTCCGGCTATCCGGCATTTCCACCCCGGCGTTATCCGACTCTCCGCTGTCCGTTTCTCCATCCGTCGACTCCGCCTTACCCCTGTCCTCTCCCGCCCGGATCTGCCCCACCTCGATTCTGTCGATGGATATTTCATCTTCCACTCCTTTTTTCCCTCCATCCCTGCTCCTCACAGTCAGGGAAAGAACGCCGTTCTCATCCAGGGAGGCAGATACCAGACGGACGTTCCATTCCTCACAGAGTCCGGAAAGACGTTCGGAAAGCGCCGCTTCCAGGCCGTCCTGCGCATAGCCTCCTTCCTTCAGTTCTGCCTGCTCCACCTGGTTTTCAATGCGCTGCATTTCCTGTTCATACTCTGCCAGGGCGGCGGAAAAAACCGTCTCCGCGTCAAAGCCTCCCAGCGAAAGCAGTGGCAGGGCGAGCCGGGAGAGCACCATGACGCCGATGATGATCCGCGCATATTTTTCATATCCTCCCTCCGGCAGGAAGCGCAGGATCACCTGAGCGGCCAGGAGAAAAATGGTAATGCTTTTTAACAGTTCCAGAAAACCGCTTCCCAGAAGTCTCCCTCCTTTTCCCCGGACGGTACACAGCGCGGTCCGTTGCAGCCGGACAATCCCGCCGGGACTTTTACTACCGGAGCGTTCCTGCCAGGCAGGTGATGATGGCAAACAGAATCAGAAAGCAGGCCAGCGCGGTAAAAACGATCCGCAGCAGCACGAACACCGCGTCGCCCGCCCTGTCGATACAGCCCGTCAGCCTCTTATCCGCGCTCAGCCCAAGCAGTCCGGCGCACAGCTTCAGAATCGCTCCGTACAGAAAAAGCTTTAAAAAAGGAACGATGCATAAAGCGAGCAGAAGCAGGATGGCGGCAGCGCCAAGCCCGTTTTTAATGAGGACCGCAGAACCCAGCAGAAGCTGGGCCGTCCCTTCCGCCAGCCCGCCAAGGCCTGGAATGGAGGAAAGAAGCCTTGTGGCTGAGCTGATTTTCAGGCCCTCCAGCACGGGAGACACCATGGACTGCAGGACGCCGATCCCAGTAATACAGGTCAGCAGAAATTTCAGGCCTCCGGACAACGCCTTTTTCATGAGATCGATGAGGGAGGAAAGCTTTTCTTCCTCCCACAGGCCATTCATCACCACCAGCATCATGTAAACATCCGCAGCGGGCAGACCGACGCTCATCAAAAGCTGCTCCACTCCGTAGATCAGAAGCAGGATCAGCTCATAGTACCCGGCCGCCGTCATGGTTCCTGCAGAAAAACCCAGCGCGATCATAAAAGTGGGAAGAAAAAGGCGGACGAAAAGGAGGATTTTATCAAGCAGGTCCTCCGCGATCCCGGCCGCCTGGGAAAAGGTGGCAAGCACAATGAGGAGTATCAGCAGACAGGCGACAAAGTGTGCGATATCCGCGATCTGGTGGTTTTTAAACGCCTGTGCCGCCACCGTAAACAGGGACGACAGGATTCCTGCCAGAAGAAGCATCAGAAACAGATTTTTCATTCCCGCGGCCTCTCCGGTTATCCCGTCCCGCAGTGAAGTGACAAGCAGGGTGACGGCATCCTTCCAGTTTCCCGCAAGGAGCTGTCCCAGAAAGCCTGAAAAATCTACGGAAAATCCGGGAAACAACTCATTCATCCGCTCCGACATCGCGTCCAGATTCAGTTCCCCAAGCAGCCCGTCCTGTTCCACTTTTACCTCCATGTCGAAGCGTTTCAGCTCATAAAGCCCGCAATGGTTTCAACCAGAGAAAGAAAAACGGGCATTCCCGCCAGCAGCACCGCCGTTTTTCCAAACAGCTCCACCTGCGCCGCGATGGACGAAAAGCCCGCGTCCCGGCACAGTCCTGCGCAGAACTCGCTCAGCCAGGTGATTCCCACCACCTTAAACAAAATTCCCAGATACTCTCCGCTGCCGGACAGGCGGTTTCCAAAGGCGGAAACCGCTTCCTTCATCTGCCCCAGATAAGCGCCTGCATGGGAAAAAATCAGGACCGATACGGCTATCCCAAGCAAAATGCCATATTCCTGCTTCCCGCTTTTAACCAGAAGCCCGGTCAGCACTCCCACAATTCCCAGCAGGGCAACTCTCACCACATCCATGCCGCACCTCCCTCCTGTCGCCGGGGGCAGTATTCCTTCCTGCAAGCCCCGCTTTCCCGTCACACGACTCACAGCTCAAACAGATTCTGCACGGAAACGAACAGATCATAAATATAAGGGATGATCCAGGTCAGCACCAGAATCAGCCCGGCGAGGGAAAGCAGAAAGGCATGCTCTTCCCTCCCGCTGTGCTTCAGAATCTGGCTCAATATGGTGACCAGAATGCCCACGGCCGCTATTTTAAAAATCAGACCTATTTCCATTCCTACCTCCATGCCGAAGCGTCAGCGAAGGCACGCGCGCCCAAGTGCCGCCACAGCAGCGTTTTCACGTCCGTTCCGCTTTCAATCGTTTTACAAAATCGGCCAGACGCCCGATGGCCAGCTTCAGATTTTCCAGAGAGTAGGCATAGGAAATACGGATATATCCCTCTCCGCATTCTCCGAACGCGGTTCCCGGTACCACGGCCACCTTTTCCTCCCGCAGGAAACGAAGGGCGAATTCATCGCTGGTCAGTCCGAACTCCTTAATGCAGGGGAACACATAAAAGGCGCCGTAGGGTTCAAAGCAGGGAAGTCCCATCTGTTGAAAGGCGTACATCAGATAGCGCCGCCGCTGGTTATAGGCCTCCCGCATTTCCTGTACGTCTCTGTCTCCGTTTTTCAGGGCCTCCACCGCCGCATACTGGCTGGTGGTCGGCGCACACATGATGGCGAACTGATGAATTTTCAGCATCTGGTCCAGAATCAGGCGCGGACCGCAGGCATAGCCCAGACGCCATCCGGTCATGGCATAGGATTTGGAGAAACCGTTGATCAAAATGGTTCTTTCCTTCATTCCCGGAATCTGCGCGATGGAAACATGGTCTCTTCCATAGGTCAGCTCACTGTATATTTCATCGGAAATCACGAAAAGATCCTTTTCCAGAATCACTTCTGCGATTTCTTCCAGATCCTTCCGCTCCATGATCGCTCCGGTCGGGTTGTTGGGGAAGGGAAGAACGAGCACTTTGGTCTTATCCGTAATGGCGTCCCGAAGCTCCTGCGCCGTCAGACGGAACTGGTTTTCCGCCTTCAGATTGATGATCACCGGAACCGCATCCGTCAGAATGGCACAGGGCTCGTAGGAAACATAGCTGGGCTGGGGAATCAGCACCTCATCTCCCGGATCGATCATTGCACGCAGAGCGATATCAATGGCCTCGGAGCCTCCCACCGTGACCAGTACTTCGTGGGCAGGATCATATTCCAGCTCAAACCGTCTTTTCAGATAATTGCAGATCTCCACCTTCAGCTCCTTCAGACCCGCATTGGAGGTATAGAAGGTCCGCCCCTTTTCCAGGGAATAGATACCCTCGTCCCGGATATGCCAGGGCGTATCAAAATCCGGCTCACCTACGCCCAGCGAGATGGCATCGTCCATTTCACTGACGATATCAAAAAATTTCCGGATTCCGGAGGGCTTAATGGTTACAATTTTTTCAGACAGCGGATTTCTCATGGCATGATCTTCTCCCTTGTATCTTCATATTTTCTGGCCAGAATGGTGCCATGATCCTTATACTTCTTCAAAATAAAATGCGTCGCGGTGCTCAGCACGCCGTCCAGCGTGGACAGCTTCTCCGATACAAAGGAGGAAATCTCCTTCAGATTCCTTCCCTCCAGCGTCACCAGCAGATCAAATCCGCCGGAAATCAGATAGACCGCGTTCACCTCCGGATACTTGTAAATCCGCTCCGCTATATTGTCGAAGCCCTGTCCTCTCTGCGGCGTCACCCGCACCTCGATCAGTGCGGAAATTTTATCCAGGCTCGTTTTATCCCAGTCGATCAGCGTGTGATAGCCGCAGATGATCCCTTCCGCCTCCATCGCCGCCAGCTCGTTTACCACATCGATTTCTTCCACACCCAGAATTACCGCCAGCTCCTTCAGATCAATCCGGCTGTTCTTCTCAATAATTCCAAGCAGCTGCTCTCTGAACTCTCTCATACCTACCTCTTTCTTTGCGGCCGAACGGCCGCATTTAATCCGTGTGAAGAATTGCGTCAGCAATTCTTCCAGGAAATCGGACCCCTCATGGTCCGATTTCCGCTTTTCTTCGCGGCCGAACGGCCGCATTTCATATCAATTTATGAATCTCATCCATCCTGACCGGTCCCAGGAACCGCTTCTCTTCTCCGTTCCAGACGATTCTGTCGTTTCCGGCTGTGGCTCTTCCCACCACTGCTGCCGGGATGCCTTCCTTTTCCAGGCTTTCAGCCAGGGCATAGCCGTCGTCCGCCGCAATCAGCAGACTGCCGCCGGAGATCAGTTCGTAGGGATTCAGGTCAAGGTGGTTGCAGATTTCCACCGTTTCCTGTCGGATAGGAATTTTTTTCAGGTCGATCTCCAGGCCAACGCCCGAGCTTTCTCCCATCTTCCAGAATGCGCCGAAGATTCCTCCTTCGGACACGTCTGTCATGGCACAGATGCCTTTGCCGGTGTCTGCCTTTAACGCGGCCGACGCGTCGGGAAGCACGGACAGATATCGGTCAAAGCCCTTTGCTTCTTCCACCAGATACGCAGGAAAACGGCCCAGAAGCTCCTGTTCCTTTTCCTGCGCAGCCACTGCAGTTCCTTCCAGGCCGATCCATTTCGTCACCACCAGCTCCGCACCAGGATAGAGGCCGGAGGTTCGTATCCCCTGCCCGGGAGAAACAGTGCCCGCCGCAGTGGCAGAAACTACCGCCCGTTTCACTGCAGAAGTGACCTCCGTATGGCCGCCGGCAATCTGAATATCCATTCCGGCGCAGATCTGATCCGCCTGCTTCATGAGTGCTTTCAGATTCTCTTCCTCCGCTTCCGGCGGAAGCAGCACTGTCAGCCAGATGGCTGCAGGCCTTCCTCCGCAGGCCGCAATGTTGTTCACAGCAGTATGAATTCCGTACAAAACCGCATCATGGCCGGTTTTCACCGCAGCAGAAGAAGAAACCAGCAGCTCCTCATCCGGCGGAAATGACAGAATGGCACAGTCCTCCCCAGGTTCTGCGCCACTCAATACTTCTTTTCTTTTTGTTTTCAGCTGTCTGAATACGGAACGTTTCAGAACACTCTCCTGTATTTTCCCTATATTCATTTCTTTTCACTCTGGCGTTTGGCTCTCTTCGCTCCGGCAGAGAATCCCCGGGCCATTCTGCCCGGGGATTTCCCGATTTCCAGCTTAAAATGCATTGATACCGAACGCTTTTCCCACTTTTCACTTTTTTGCAAAGCTTATCACTGTCCAGCCTGCTGTTGCTGCTGTGCAAGCTGTTCATTGTACTGCTGGATCAGAACTGCCTGCTCCTCAGGCGTCTTTCCTTCCAGAATTGCAGCCAGAGCAGGATCAATTCCCGTGGGCGTCTCCGAGGGCGTCGTCGTGGTTGACTGGCCGCTTGCCAGTGCAGAAGCCACGCTCTTCACATGGTCAATGCTTCCGGTGGCAATGGCCGCCTGCAGCTCGTTATAAGCGTTTGCATCGTTTGTTGAGGTTCCCACAGTTGCCGTTCGCGGCGTCATTTTGTAGCTGCTGCTGTTCACCTGCTCCCGGCTGACCTCTTCTCCGTCCACTGTCACGATCTTCCACAGTCTGGCCTTGTAGCCGGTGTGGGCGGACTGGACATCCACATAGCCGATGGGCTGTGACGAAGTCTGATTGATCACCTCTGCTCCCGGCGAAATCGTTTCAAGGACCTCGCTCTCATAGGTCACCTTCCGGTTAGGATCCCTGGTCTCCACGCCGTAAATGGTAAAGGTGATTCTTTTATTGCTCGTATAGCCTTCAATATAAATCGGATAATCTGTATTATTGGTGAAAATGAAGTCCTTTCCGGATGATTCCGCAATCGCCGCGTCCATGGACGGATCCACATAGTTGACAATCATGGAATGATTGTGCCGTTCATCCACCTGCAGCTCTGCAAGAAGAACCGCATTGTAGAGAGTGGTGGATACCTGACAGATACCGCCGCCGATGCTGTCTACCACCTGACCGTTCAGATAGGAACCGGCCATATAATAACCGTTTTCTTCCGTAAATGGTGCTACCGCTTCGTAGGTAGAAAAGCTTTCACCCGGATAAACCGTGGTACCGTTGATCAGCTTGCAGCCATTCGCCACATTGGCGCTTCTGTCTGAACCGGATGAGGAATAGCTGGTGGTATAGGTACCGAGCACATCCTTCACAAGAGCCAGATCCTCCGCATTCCCCTGAGGCTCCTCCTCTGTCACCACCAGATCGATAGAGGCGTCTCCGCCCTTCCACTGTGTAGTCAGATATTCATATACCGCCGTTTCAGAAGCGCTGTTGTCTATGACTACGCCTGTCTGACCGTCTTCAATCACAAATTTCCCATTTTCCCTTGTAAGATGGGCATCAATGGCTTCTACATTATACTGGTCGCATTCGTTCTCGATCAGGGAAGCGATTGCTTCCTGATCAAAGGAAAACTGAATATCATAGACCTTATTTTCATACTCCAGATCTTTGACCGCCTTATAGCGTGTCACCACATTACCGGATTTTCCCAGGTTCACCGCTTCGCTCACCAGATTCTGGTTGCTCCAGCTCATTCCCAGTTCCGATGCGGTCGTCGTCACCGTATTTCCGTCCACAACATTCAGCGTGATCACGCTGCTTCCCAGAGAATCCACATAGGCCTGTACCGCCTCCTGCGCCTCTGTCTGGGTCATTCCCGCCAGTGAAATCTCTCCGGCATATACGCCTTCTTTGATCGTATCATCCGGTCTGGCCTGCGCCTGTGCGGAAATGCCGGAAGCGACAGGGGCAATTCCCGCAAAAAGCAGGAATGCCAGAAAACAAATCCATTTTTTCATCATTCAATCACCCCTAAAAGCATTACAGCACATACAGCAGTGTCGGTATCACCATGGCCAGAACCAGTATGATAATGATCACGGATGAAATTATTCTTTTGGATTTCTTACTGTAAATATTAAACATTGTAATCTCCATTTCCAATATACATCAGCTGTTTTTGTTTACTTAACAGCTTATTATATCGAAAAGATCCCTCTTTTGCAAGAGCGCGCACTGATGTGCCGCATTCCGGAATGCAGAAAAATACGGGTTATTTTCTCTCTTTTTCGGGATTTTCCACAGTCCCGGGTACTTTTCCGTATCTTGCGATGAGCTGATCCGCAAGACGGCTCGCCTCATTTTTGGTCAGCCTTTCCACGTCCACAGGAAGCTGCGTTTTATACAACGCCGCCAGGCGCCGCAGGCGTTCCTTCTGAGAACGGCTGGCAGGCCCCTCTCTTTTTACGTTGAAAATCAGAGGAAGAGGAGCAAACGGCTTTTCCTCATAAAATTTTTCACAGAGAAGCTCATACAGAGCCGCCGTCGCCTGCGCATCCCCCAGCGCCCGGTGCGCCTGATGAGGAATATTGAAATGGAGGCAGAGCTGCTCCAGGCTCCGGCTCGGAAGCTCCGGAAGGTATTTCCGGGCAAGCTTCAGGGTATCGATGCCGTCCGCTTCAAAGGAAAGCCCGGCGTTTACCGCTGCCTTTTTCAGAAAGGAAAAGTCAAAAAGGAGACTGTGGCCCACCAGTACATCCTTTCCCAGAAAATCCAGAAGCTGTGGGAGAACCTGAGCGATATCCGGCGCGTTGTCCACCTCTTCCTGCCGGATGCCCGTGATCTGTCTGGTGCGCTCCGTCAGCTCCCTTCCGGGATTCACCAGGCTCTGCCAGATCTGTACCGCCCGTCCATCCCGGACCCTGACCGCGCCGATTTCTATGATTTTATCTGTTCTGGAATGCAGGCCCGTGGTCTCCAGGTCCACACAGACGTAATCCCTTACCGGGCTTTTCATGGCTTCTTCCCTTCCGCCTTTTTCTTTTTTTCATACCAGGGACACACCCCGGTCAGGAAGCATTCCCCACACTTGGGATTTTGCGCCTTGCAGAGCTGTCTGCCCAGAGTGATGATCTGCATGTTATAGAGAATCCAGTGATCCTTGGGAAGCACACGCATCAGATCCTTCTCCACCTTCACCGGATCTTCCTCCTTCGTGAAGCCCAGGCGGTTTGAGATCCGCTTCACGTGGGTATCCACCACGATGCTGGGATCATTGTAGATGTTGCCCCGGATCACGTTGGCGGTCTTCCGCCCCACACCCGCCAGGGAGGTCAGATCCTCCAGCGAACGGGGTACTTCTCCGCCGAACCGGTTCACCAGATCCTGACAGCAGGAAATAATGTTTTTTGCCTTATTATGGTAAAATCCCGTAGCGTGAATATCCTGCTCCAGCTCCTTCAGATCCGCCCTGGCGAAGTCTTCCACACTTCTGTACTTCTGAAAAAGCTCTCTGGTGACGATGTTCACCCTGGCATCGGTGCACTGGGCGCTCAAAATGGTGGCAATCAGAAGCTGCCAGGCATTCTCATGCTCCAGATAGCAGATATATTCCGTTCCGTAATGTTCATCCAGAAGCTGAAGCACCTTCTCAACCCGTTCCTTCTGTCTCATTTCCGTTTTTGTTCCTTTCTTTATTTATCTTAATTTTCTCACCCTGCCGGACCGCCTCATTCATAATGAATTCTCCCGGCAAATGGACGTTCATGCAGGCACGACGGCCGCCTGCCGGGATTATCGCGCAAAATTCACAGTGGAAGAAGCACTGCCCGCGCTTCCCGGTTCAGAGGATTCCTGTTTCGATAGTCGAAGAGCACAAAATATCTGGCGGCTCCATCTTTTTCCTCCGCAGCCCCCATTCCCGCCTCCCATACCGGAAGGCTGAAGCATTCCACATGGGTCATGCGCGCCATCTGTCGGGAATCATAGCCCGCCTGCACGTATTCCGCCAGGAAACGGGGATTTTTCTCCTCTTCCCGGTAAAAACGGCTGATTTTTTCCTTCACCTCTTCCTCCTGTCGGAAGGGAGGGGCAAAATCCGGCCGGCTCTTCGCATTCTCCCGCAGATAAAGATCCAGAGTCAGAAGCTGCCGCCAGACCTCTTCCCTTTCCGGAGCCGCCTGCAGAGCAAATTCCAGAAGAGCCTGATAGCGGTACATGCGGGAAGGGCTCTGCCGGAACAGACCGTGACTGTCATAAAAATCTGCCAGAGCGCGGTACATCCCAAAAGGCGACAAAAAGCAGCTCTCCAGGACCGGAAGGGTATGGGTAAACTGAGCGCTGTTGTAATACAGCTCCACCATCTCCTCCACCCGCTTCAGCGTCAGGATATCCGCATAGGAAATCCAGCGGGTACAAAGAACCTCATAGGGCGGGAAATCCGTATACATGACCCCGTATTCCTCCGCCTTTTCGTGCATATGGGAACCCTTCAGCACCTTCAGGAAACCCAGCTGCAGCTGATCCGGCCTGCAGGAATAAACGTCGTTAAAGGAGTGCTGAAAGCTCTCCATATCCTCCAGCGGGAGCCCGGCGATCAGATCCAGGTGGATGTGGATGTTCCGCCCTTCCCGGATTTTTCCCACGATTTCCTTCAGCCGCTCCCAGTCAGCCGCGCGCCGGATCTCCTTCAGCGTATCCTGATTGGTGGACTGCACGCCGATTTCCAGCTGTACCAGACCGGGACGAAGGCTGCGAAGCAGCGCCAGCTCCTCCTCCGTCAGGATATCAGCCGCGATCTCAAAATGGAAATTGGTGACACCGTTGTCATGTTCCCGGATATAGCTCCAGATTTCCATGGCATGGGCATGGCTGCAGTTAAAGGTGCGGTCCACGAACTTTACCTGTGGCACTTTTTTGTCCAGGAAAAACTGAAGCTCCTTCTTCACCAGCTCCACGTTCCGGAAGCGCACCGTTTTATCGATGGAGGACAGGCAGTAGCTGCACCGGTAAGGGCAGCCCCGGCTGGATTCGTAGTAGATGATACGGTCCTGAAAGTCGTTGATCTCATTCTGTTCCCCGTAAAAAAAGGGAATCTCATCGAGAGGCACGGCCTGCCTCCCCGGCGTTCTTCTCACAACGCCGCCCGGCCGGGTGCGGTAAGCGATACCACGGATCTGATCCGGAAGGGGCCAGGCGGGAGTTTCTTCCGGGCTGTCGGGCGCTTCCGAAGAAGTCCCGAAGGAGGAAGGAAGCTCGTCCGCATACAGCTTCATCAGCTCCCGGAACGTCTCTTCCCCTTCTCCGATCATGACGCCCGCAGCCGACGGCAGGGCGGAAAGGGTCTCTTCCGGATCGTAGGAAACCTCCGGCCCGCCCAGCCAGACCGGGACATGTGGCAGAACCTTGGACAACTCGCGGATCAGATCAAACACCATCCCCCGGTTCCAGATATAACACGAAAAGCCGACCGCATCGGGCTTTTTCCCGTAAAGGTCGGCAAGAATCTCCCAGAAAGGCTGGTTGATGGTGTATTCCGCGATTTCAATTTCAGCCCTCGCAGTTCTGTCCGAAGATGCCGGTTCTCTGGACAGCGCGGAGCAGAAGCGTTCCGCATAGGCGCGCAGGCTGTAGACGGCGGGATTGGAGTGTATGTATTTGGCGTTGACGGCTGCGAGGAGGAAGCGCATGGGGGTACCATTTCCTTTCTGAAATATTCGCATAAGGCCAGAGCACCGGAGCCGAAAAATCTTCTTTCTCTCAGCTTTCTGTAATCCTTCTCATTCGTTCGATCCATTCCGAAAAATGGGGACATTTTTCCCTGATTCGATCTATCGTAATGAACTCCAGCCACTCGGCAGGCAGGTCCCCTTTCTGATACGCAACAGCCTGCATTATTCTTTTTGAAGGTGCCGTATCAGGGTCATGATTAATTTCTTCCGGAGGAATATTCTTTGTCTCTTCGTACAGCCGGTCAATACTGTGAATATCTTCCTCCTCCAGATAATCATATTTTAAGACCCGAATATCCGTATACAATAACGCCTCAAATTCATGAAGCTGAATATATGGAAGAAACCTGTCCTCTGATATGCCGGGAAGCTCAGACAAAATATCTTCTTTCATTGCCCTTTCCAACATCTCTGCTCCCATACAATGGTTCTGATACAGTCTGGCATTTTGATATTGCGGAAAATCTCCCGGAAGCCGGAAAAAGTCAAACATTGTTGAAACATAAGCCTCTTTATCACTCAGAAGCCATTTTTTAATATCTCTTTTTGCCTTTCCATATGAGGTCAGACCTCCTCTGTACTCATAATTCGACTGTCTGTCGGTGCTTGTCAGCACACACCGGGCATCCAGAACAGGATTTCCGCCAAAATACTGATTCAGTGTATTTTTTACAAATCTCAGTTCACTCTGTCCCTCTGTTATCACATTGATCCGTATCATACCGGCAGCCCTCCGAGCACATTTTTCTCCCAAAGCTCTCCAAGCGAATAGTCGTTCAACCACTCTTTCAGCTCATCCGACGTATGACGGCGCAGCACACTTGCCTGACGCCCCGGATCGTACTCCGCCGTTATAATATCATCACAGGTAAAATGATTCAAAAGAAGCGGCGACTGCGTGGATACAATGATCTGCGATGTCTTATTTGCCATTCGAATCTCTCTGGCAAGGACGGAAATTGCATATGGATGCAGTCCAATTTCCGGCTCATCCAGTATAATGGTCATGGGCGCAGAAACAGAAGGCTGCAGCAATAATGTTGTCAGGGCAATAAATCTTAAAGCCCCATCTGAAAGCTGATGCGGCCCGAACACCTCCTCTGCTCCGTTCTGCACCCAGTTCAGGCTGATATACCCATTTTCATCAGGTTCCAGAACGAAATCATAAAACTGAGGCAGAATCATTCTGACATATCGGACAATGCGCTGATAATAAGCATACTCCGCTTCATTTTTCTTCAATCGATACAGGAAACCTGCCAGATTTCCTCCATCCGCCCGCAGATATCCTCCATCAGCAGTGTTTGTGCTGCTGCGGATACGGGAACTGATGGAAGTATCGTTAAAATGAAATATTTTCAGCCTTTCCAGACATCCCCGAAGCGTTCTTACGGTCACATCACCGGAATCCGCCACACCGGCTTCAAAATGTCCTACTCCAAAATCCTGAACATAAGGACTGGAATATCTCTGATCCTGATATTCCATCTTTTCCTCTGCGAAAAAGAGCTGATTGGTAGCGCTTAATTCCAACGCAAATGAATATTGATCCGTTTTTCCCCCCGTCAGGTCCTGCAGCAGAAGGTCTCCGCGAATCTGATCTGTGTTCTTTGGCCCGAAATACATAAGAGAATTCCCGCCGCCCTGTCTGGATACGTAACTGCGCAGTCCGCGTGTCATCATATAGGAAATCATTTCAAGAAAAGAGACCAGATTACTTTTTCCCGCACCGTTCGCCCCAATGATAATATTCAGTTTTTGAAAATCTATCGTATTTTTTTCGAAATCATTATCATAAGAACGATAGCCCGCCAATGACAGACGTTTCAGGTATGTTCCCATAATTTCCTCTCATTTTACAATATAAACATTTAACATTTAAACAACTATATATACTAGAGAATATATATTCTCTACAATATATATTCTTCCGTCAGTATACCCTAATCTCCCCGCTTTATCAACCTTGGCCACAGAAAAATGGCCGCTATGAAAACCTTTTTTGCTCCAAACACCGGTTTTCATAACGGCCCTGTCTTCAGCATCTTCCTTCTTCTCTTTTCGCCCTTGAATATATGTTATTTCCGCATATATTCCATAAAATGCCCCCAGTCCTCCCGGCTCAGATAATGCGTCCCGGCCCGCAGGTGATATCCGATTTCTCCTTCTCCGAAGCAGTCGCCGGGAACCGGATCTCTGTCCGGGTGGATGAAGCCCTTCAGCCCCATCTTCCGATAATATTCTCCGGCGGCAACGCAGGAAAGATATTCTCCCTCAGGATCCGCCCAGCAGTCCTGCGAAGCGCTTGCCACATAGACACGGCGGGGCGCGATGGCAGCGAGAAGGAAATGCTGATCAAAGGGCATGGCCTCCTCCCTCTCCGCATAAGTCCCATACTTTTCATAGAACCAGTATGGAAAATTGTGATAAATTTTTCCCACTGTCTCGCCCTTCGTTCCTCTGGCAAGCGCCGCGCCGCTGCAGCCGGAGTCGTTGGAAAAGGTACAGTAAAACCGTTCGTCCAGCGCTCCCGCAAGAAGCGCGGTCTTTCCCAGCCGGGAATGTCCCACCACGCCGATTCGGTCATGATCAATCTCCGGAACCGTACAGGCATAGTCCATAACCCGGCCTGCCGCCCAGGCCCACAGACCTACTTTACCGCATTGTGCTTTTCCCCTTTTCCCGTCAGGATAGATCACTCCCGCCAGTCCGTTGTTAAAATCCCCATCGTCAGAGGTCACATCCTGATAGCAGAAATGCAGTACCGCAAAACCGTTATCCAGAATTTCCTCCGCCGGGAAGGACAGATCCGGAATCCGGTCCGTAAAACTGATATAAAGGAAACAGGGAACCGGTTTTCCTTCTTTCTCCCGCATTCCTGCTCCTGCCGGATACATCATAGACACCGGGAAGGAAAAAGTTCCGTTTCCGGTATTACAGTTCAGCTTCAGCTTTTTCAGTACCGCCTTTCCCGCACAGAAATTTTTATCCTCCGATTCCACATCAGCAGTTACTGCCACGGGCAGCTCCGGCAGAAAGCCGTATTCCTCTGACAGAAGAAGGTTCAGAAGCTCCGGCCGTTCAAAGCCGTACGGTTCGGGAAGTTGTGTTAATAATTCAGAATTCATAGGCCCCTCCAAAATTGATATACAGTGGTTGCTTATGTTCAGTATACCGCCAGAGATTGCCATTTTCAATCCTTCATCCCCCTCCTCCCGTATACCTTCTGATTCCTGCCATCACCGCCGCTTTCGCGCCGGACAGAAAAAGAACACAAACGACCGTCTGTATCAATACGCCCTCAGGACCTGTCCGCCCCAGCATCACACGAACCGGAATATTGGCGATGGGAATTGCCGGGACGGCAAACAGAAAGCATCCCGAAAGAAATCGTTGCGGAAACGCTCCTGCGGTTTCTCCGAAATGTTCATCAGGATATAATAAATATTGTTCAGCCCGCTCACCCGGATAAAACGAAAGGCCAGGGAATACAGACACACCATAAAGGCCGAAAGAATCGCAAGCCCCATAAGGCAGAGAAGCAGGTACAGAATGAAGCTCCAGAAGGAGATGGCCCTGTCCAGCCGTCCCAGATTTACCGTCAGCATGATGGCAGGGCAAAGCGCACTCATAAGACTGGAAAAATCTACCTTTCCCGTATTCATCTGAAACAGAATTCCAATGGGCCGTAAAAGCATATGGTCAAAGCTTCCGTCAGCAACGCCTTCCACAAACCGCATCTGGTTTCCATTAACAAATGCCCGGAAAAGCTGGTTAATGACCATGGATGTGCATATCAGCACCAGCATCTCCTCCCGGTTCCATCCGCCTATTTCTTCCACACTCCCGTAAATGAAATCCATGCAGGCAACATGGAGCAGTGTGTTAATGATACTCTGGATCAGCATCAGAATAAAATTGGCCCGAAAAATCGATGCCGCCATCAGAGACAGCTTTGCCTGCATGAAAAAAATCCGGACTTCCCTCATATCTGCGTTTTCTCCTCCTCCGGTAATACTTCTCCATTCGTACAGCCTTTCCTCAGGCAGTATTTCAATCACGCTCCCACAGAAGAATACCGTTTCAATCCGGCCCTCCATACCGCTTCCTTCAGAATTCCCAAGATCACGCACCAGGCCGCCTGCATCAGAATGAGATACTGCTGATCCGCCAGAGAATACTGCCCCAGAAGAATTTTAGTTGGCAGATATCCCCAGGAGGCTGCCGGAAGAATTTCCAGCACGGAAAGCCAGCCTGCCCTTTTTCAAAATCAGGATCCGGTCGCAGGTATTTTCTATATCGTCCATATCGTGACTGGTCAGCAGGATGGAGGCCCCTCTTTTCTGCTGATATTCCCGAATGAAATCCCGGAGCGCGTCCTGGCTGCCTATGTCCAGTCCGATCGTCGGTTCATCCAGAAAGATGAGACGGGGACTGTACAGAAAGCTGTTCACCAGCTCCACCTTCATCCGTTCCCCCAGGGAAAGCCGCCTCACCTGCGTATTTAAAAGGATGGTATCCAGTCTGAGCATCTCTGTCAGCCGTTTCAGACTTTCCCGATATTCCTGTTCCGGAATGTCGTATAACAGCTTCTGGTAAGCAAAGGTATCCACCGCCGGCAGATCTCATGGCAGGGATTCATGTCCCGGTGAATGATCTGCCTGGGAAGCTTCCGATACAGGCAGCCAAAACCTTTGATATATTCCGCAATAAAACTCTCCGGCAGGAACATGCCTGTTTTTTTCTGTAAACCTATATCCATTTCTTCAATTTTTCTTTGAACAGCCGGGAGTGCCCAGGACAAAACCTCTCCATAAAGATCGCTTTCCTCGCAGAACGAACAGTCCAACCGCGCCAGAATTCCATGCAGCCGCCCTATCAGCGTGCCAAAGGCATAATTTCTGCTGCTCTCCATATCTTTCCCGGACTGTTCCCAGAGCTCTTTTCCGCTCATCCGCTCTCCCTGAATCCGCCCGCACAGAATTCCAAACAATTCTCCTTCCTGCGTCAGATATTCCCTGCCGTTCTCCATTACATTTTCAGATTATCCTCGATATAATCCAGTGTCAGTTGGATACGGATAAGAGTTTCTTTCATCCTGAAAGCACCGTCTTTTTGAGTTCATTTTGAAAAACCGTAGGAAAATCAGCGCCTATTTTGCAGCCGACAGTGCGCTGGTCTGCATGTCCTTTAGATCGGTACGGCATTCGCCGCTCGCCAGCAAGCTCCCACAGGTTCACTTGCGCTCATTATATCATGTCACAATCGCAAAAACCTTTCCTGGATTGCGCTTTCTATCCATCTGCTCTCTTTTTCCCTGAGCAAATTCTATCGTATACTGCATCACTCCCATGGCAATCTAATCATCCGGATTCCTGCTCCTCAGCGGTCCTAAAACCGTTTGACGCCCGTCATACAGACTTCTATAATGAAAGCAAAAGAAAAAGGAGGTAAGTCCAGCTGATATGGAAACCACAGAGCAAATCCGGAAGGTAAAAGCTGTAAAATCAGCTCTCCTCTCCATGCAGCGTCATTCCTGGGAACAGGGCGTGGCCGCCCACGCCTTCCTCGATCTTGGAGAGAAGGATATGGTGACCGCCCTCGCCATGAGCGCGGTGATGCGGCAGACAGAAGACGGAAGAGCCGCTGTCATGGGTTCTGATCAGGCGGTGACGGATCCCTGCGCGCCCGGCGAGGCGATTGCGGAAGCCTGGCGGCTGACGGGGGATCCGATATTTGAGGATGCCCTGAACCGGCTTCTTGACTGGGCGCTGTGCCGGGCGCCGCGCACCTCCTGCGGCGTGGTCTGCCATCTGATCGGCACCAGGCAGGTCTGGGCGGATTCCTGCTACATGCTTCCGACCTTTCTTGCCGCCGCAGGGCATGCGCAGGAGGCCGTGGAACAGATGGAGGGATACCACAGGCTTTTATGCGATCCGCAGTCAGGGCTTTTCCATCATATTTGGGACGCGGAAACCGGACGCTTCGTGCGGGCAGATTTCTGGGGCGGCGGGAACGGCTGGGCCGCGGCATCCATGGCAAAGCTTCTGCATCGTATTCCGGCACAGGAGGAAGAACTGCGACGCCGCCTGCTCGCCATGGAGCTTCCACTTCTGAAAGCCCTGCGCGGCATGGTGCGGAAGGACGGCCTGTCCCATGATATTCTCGACCGCGCGGACTCCTTCGTGGAGGTCAATTTTTCCCAGATGTACGCCTATGCTCTTTTCACAGGAATGGCGGAGGGCTGGCTGTCTCCGGAATACCTGCCTCTGGCGGAAAAAATGCGGGCTGCGGCAAACGAAAAGGTGGACGCTTACGGCTTTGTCCGGCAGGTCTGCGGCGCGCCTGATTTCTGCAGGCCCGGTATCTCTCCGGAAGGACAGGCCTTCTATCTGATGATGGAGAGCGCGGCAGAGCGTTTTCACGGACAGCGCCGCGCGTCCTCTGTTCCCGAATAAAAATGTGCGGCACATGGAAGCATCCACGTGCCGCATCGAATAATCGGACAGGGGAGCTTCCCCTGTCCGATCTCTTATTTTTTATATCTGTAAGCCGCTTCGTCCGGCTTTATCCCAGCGTGGCGATAAATCTGTCAAACGCTGCCTGGCCATCTTCAGTTCTCTTGTATACGCCGGCATCCTCCAAAACCTCCATGAACACCTGACCGATTTCCTTCTGGATGATTTCATGGATATTGTCCGCGTTCACATTTTCATACCTGGGAAGGAATTCCTCTACCCAGTCCGCATGCTTGGAAAGCACCTCATCGCTGCGGATGTCCGCGCCGGAAAGGATGGCCTTTTCCAGATCCGCCATCTCGCCGTCCAGACGGGAAGGAAGCACCGCAAGGCCCATCACTTCGATCAGGCCGATGTTCTCCTTCTTGATGTGATGCAGCTTTGCATGGGGATGATATACACCCAGAGGATGCTCTTCAGTAGTAATGTTGTTGCGAAGCACCAGATCCAGCTCATAATTGTCTCCGCGCTTTCTGGCGATGGGGGTAATGGTGTTATGGGGCTCTCCATCCGTTTCCGCATAGATAAAAGCCGCCTCATCCGTATAGCCGCGCCATTTCTCCAGAATCACATCCGCCAGAGCGATGATCCGGTCACTGTCGGGTCCGTTCAGGCGGATAACCGACATGGGCCAGTTCACCACGCCCGCCTTCACATCCTCAAATCCCTTCACCGTGAACTCCCGGTCCACACCGGCCTTTGCCATGGGGAACTCGTAATGTCCGCCCTGGAAATGGTCATGGCTCAGGATGGAACCGCCAACAATGGGAAGATCCGCATTGGAACCCAGCATGTAGTGCGGGAACAGCTTCACAAAGTCAAACAGCTTCACGAAGGTATCGTGTTCGATCTTCATGGGAATATGCTTCGAATTGAACACGATGCAGTGTTCATTATAATATACATAAGGAGAATACTGGAAGCCCCATGCGCTGTTGTTGATGGTGATGGGGATAATCCTGTGATTCTGTCTTGCGGGATGGTTTACGCGGCCCGCATAGCCTTCGTTCTCCATGCAGAGCTGGCACTTGGGATATGCGCTCTGCTTCGCATTTCTGGCAGCAGCGATGGCCTTGGGGTCCTTCTCCGGCTTGGACAGGTTAATGGTGATATCCAGATCGCCGTATTTGGTATGCGCCACCCATTTCTGATCCCTGCAGACACGGTAACGGCGGATGTAGTCCGTATCCTGGCTGAATTTGTAAAAGTAATCGGTCGCCTCCTGCGGGGAATTTGCATAATGCGCACGGAATGTGCGGATGATCTCGCTGGGGCGGGCCACCAGGGTACTCATAATCTTCGTATCGAACAGGTCCCGGTACACTACGCTGTTATTCTCCAGAAGTCCGTTGTCCGCCGCATAGTCCAGCATATCCTTCAGAATACTCTCCAGCTTTGCTACCAGCTCAGGCTCCTCGCTCCTGTCCGCGGTGATGGGCGTATCCGCATCCTCCAGCTCGTCCAGGCCGAACAGCTCCAGCAGGCGGTTCGTCGTATAAATCGTGTCCTCCGGCTCGATCAGCCCGGTGGCAAGTCCATATCTCACTAATTCTCTGATACTGTTCTGAATCATCTTTTTCCTCCATGCCGAAGCGTTGCTGAGGCCGTGAGGGGAAATCACGCAGGTGATTTCCCCTCTGCGATCACAGCAGTTTTGTGCTTCGGCGCAAAACTACCGGTTGAAAAATAAGCCATCGGGCTTATTTTTCAATCTTCCTCCATTTAAAGAACACTCGGTCCGTCACCGATCTCCACCACATAGAAGTCAGCGGCATATCCGATCTTCTTCAGATACTCCGCGCCGACCTTCTCGATGAAGTTGTCGATGGCGTCGGTCTTCACGATGCTAACGGTGCAGCCGCCGAAGCCCGCTCCGGTCATGCGGGAGCCGATCACGCCGTCCACCTTCCAGGCTTCCTCCACCAGAGTATCCAGCTCGATACCGGTCACTTCATAATCGTCGCGGAGGGATACGTGGGAAGCGTTCATGAGCTGTCCGAACTGGGCGATGTCGTTGGCTTTCAGCGCGGCAACCGCCTTGATGGTGCGCTGGTTTTCATAAACAGCATGCTTTGCACGCCTTCTGCGGACATCATCCTTGATGGCGCTCTTATACTGCTCGAACTGCTCCTCGGTCAGATCGCCCAGGCTCTTAATGCCGATCACTTCCTGAAGCTCTGCCAGAGCCGTTTCGCACTCGCTTCTTCTCTCATTGTATTTGGAATCGCCGAGGCCGCGCTTTTTATTGCTGCAGGCGATAACGATCTTGGCGCCTTCCAGATGGATAGGAGCATACTCATAGCTCAGGTCCGCAGTATCAAGGAAAATGGCATGATCCTTTTTACCCATCGCAATGGCGAACTGATCCATGATTCCGCAGTTAACGCCGTTAAAATTATTCTCGGAATACTGGCCGATCAGCGCCAGATCCTGATTGGTCACATCAAAGCCGAACATGTCACGCAGGATGAAGCCGGTCAGCACCTCCAGAGACGCTGAGGAGGAAAGTCCGGAGCCGTTGGGAATGTTGCCGCACAGGAGAAGATCCATGCCGTACGGGATCTTCATATCCCTCTTTTCAAAGGCCCACATCACACCCTTGGGATAGTTTGTCCAGTCAGCCTTCTTCTCAGGGGTCAGGTTATCCAGACTGCTCTCAATCACGCCGAGATGCTCAAAATTCATGGAGTAAAAGCGAAGCTTCCGATCCTCTCTCTTTCTTGCCGCGCCGTAGGTCCCGATGGTAAGCGCGCAGGGGAATACATGCCCGCCGTTATAGTCCGTATGTTCGCCGATCAGGTTAACGCGTCCGGGCGCGAAATAGGTCTTTACCCCTTCGGTATCTCCGAACACCTCCCCGAATTTCTGCAGTACTTTTTCTTTCATTTCCATAATCCCTTCTCCTTTACTCATCCATTCCGGTTCCGTTGCCATTCAGCAGCTGCGGCCAGGCAGGCGCAACCGCTTTCAACTACATTCATCATATAACAAAATAACGATGACGGCAAGCGGCTATTTGTTACGTGTACCTGTCAAAATGTTAAGCCATGCCATTTATCCCTGCAGGCTTTTCACCTGACTGATAAAATCCTCCACCTGCCGGAGATATTCCTTGTTCCGGCGGGTCTCCCCTTTCTGGAGCTCCTTCCGGTAAGCGGAGGGCGACATTCCCTTCATCTGTTTAAATGCCTTCGTAAAAACCAGAGGATCATTATAGCCGCAGGAAAGCGCGATGCTTTCCACAGGAAGCTGTGTAACCGCAAGAAGCTCAGCCGCTCTGGTGAGCCGGAAGGCTGTAAGAAACTGCTGCGGCGACATGCCCATGGAATGCTCAAAAAGGGTATAAAGATAGCTTCTGTTAATACAGACATAGTCCGCCACATCCGTCACCTTCACTGGATTGCAGTAGTTGCGCTGGATGAATTCCACCGCCCGCTTCACATACTGATTTGCCTTGTCCTCCTCCGGGCGCGCCTGTGTCCCGGCGCTTTCCGCAATCAGGGACAGAAAGATCTGGAGCTGCCCGTTTCTGCGCAGCTCATTGGTCAGTCCGTAGGTATTGTGCTCCATCATGTCCCGGACGCTGCCATACAGCTCATCCGAACGGTCCGACTGAAAAATAGGCTGACGGGCCGAAAGACCGGTATAGGCAACGAAGCTTTCCACTCCACTTCCGGAAAAGCCCACCCACACATAGGTCCAGGGCTCTTTTTCATCTGCCTGGTAAAAGGCGAGATGTCCGGGAACGATCAGAAAGCCGCTTCCCGCCTCCAGCGGATATTCTCTGCCTCCCGTCCGGAATACGCCTTTTCCGCTCAGAATATAGTGGATCATATAATGAGGCTTCAGCGCCGGGCCGAAGCTGTGCAGCGGCTCCGTTCTGGAGCAGCCGCAGCAGTTTACGACAAGAGCACCCATCTGTTCATTTTCAAATTCCAGCTTGTATGCTTTTTCCATTTTTTACAAATCCCATCTGTCTGAGCTTCCAAAGGCACCCGCCGCGGAGCGCTGTGTTTACCTGAAAATCTTCTCGTCCAGCTCTTTCTGTACGCGGACCAGATCCGCCCGGATGGAGAGCTTCTGCGGGCAGAGAGTTTCGCATTTTCCGCACTTCACGCAGTTCTTTGCTTTTTCCTCATCCTTCAGATCCACTTCCCAGGCTCTCTTTACATGATCATAGGTACGGTACATATGATAGTTATTCCAAACCTTAAAATTGCCGGGAATATTGACGCCTGCCGGACAGGGCATGCAATAGCGGCAGCCCGTGCAGCCATTCTGCACGCGGGAGCGCAGCTCCTTCACGATTTCGTCAATTTCCCTGCTTTCCGTATCGCTTAAGGGTTTGAAATTCTCAAAGGTCTTCAGATTGTCCTCCACCTGCTGCATGGTAGACATGCCGCTTAAGATCACCTTCACGTTGGGATGACTTCCCACCCAGCGCAGAGCATAGGAAGCAATGCTGGCTTCCGGATCCATCCTGTGGAAGCGTTCATTGATGTCCTCTGAGAATCCTGCCAGATTTCCCCCCTTTACAGGCTCCATGATCACCATCGGCACGCCGAGGCTCTCAGCCAGAGCATAGCCCTTATCGCCCGCCTGTTCGTCTCTGTCCAGATAGTTGTACTGAATCTGGCAGAAATCCCATTCACGATAATTGAGGATCTCCTCAAACACCTCATAATCATCATGGAAAGAGAAGCCGTAATACCGGATTTTCCCTTCCTCCTTCAGCTTCGCGCAGTAATCCACCACACCGAGTTCTTTCATCTGGTCCCATTTTTCCTTGTTCACCGCATGAAGCAGATAGAAATCGATATGATCCGTCTGCAGCCGCTCCAGCTGTTCGTTGAAAATTCTCTCCGCATCCTCCACGCTTTTCACCGCCCAGAGCGGGAGCTTGGTCGCCAGATAAAAGGAATTCCTGTCGTATTTTTTCAATATCTTTCCTACCAGCGGCTCGCTCTGTCCGTTATGATACGGATAGGCCGTATCGATATAGTTCACGCCTGCAGCAATCGCCCTGTCCAGCATTCTCTCCGCTTCCGCCTCATCGATCTTTCCATCCGGCAGGGTAGGGAAACGCATACAGCCAAATCCCAGAAGCGATGTCTCAATTCCAAGTTTCTCCATTTTTCTTTTTTCCATAATTCTTCTCCTTTTTGGCTTTTCCCCGCAGGGCAGCACGTCTACAGGCTTTGGCGGCTTCCCTTTTGAGAATCGTTTTGTGTCCTTTTTATTATAAGGGATTCTTTTTCTTTTTTCTATGGTTTTCGGTATGGATATGAGAAAGGTTTCGTGCTATGATGAAACGGATCGGACGGGCCGGAGAAAAATCTGCATACAGACACCCTTCCGCCCGGAAACTCAGAAATAATCATGAGGGAATCAGCCATGGAACTGCAGACAAATTTCATCTTTTTCGTGGAAATCATCGGGACCGTCGCTTTTGCCTCCTCCGGAGCAATGGTGGCGGTCCGTAAAAAGCTGGATCTGTTCGGCATCATCGTCCTGGGCGTTACCACCGCGGTAGGGGGCGGAATGATGCGAGATCTTCTGATCGGCAATATTCCGTCCAATATGTTCCGCAATCCCGTTTATGTGTTTGCCTCTTTCCTCACCGTCCTCATCCTCTTCCTTCTGTTTCGCTGCCGTCCGGCCCTCCTTGGCGGCAAATATATGGAAAGCTACGAAAAAATCATGAACATCCTGGACGCCATCGGGCTGGGCGCATTCACGGTGATCGGCATCGACACAGGTGTGGAAGCCGGTTATGGAGAATACCGTTTCCTCATCATTTTCCTCGGCGTCATCACGGGAATCGGCGGCGGAATCCTGCGGGACATCATGGCCGGGGAGACCCCTTATGTGCTCAAAAAACACATCTAT
>ERZ780162.795-NODE-795-length-24077-cov-14.272667_pt1 | contig 24077 bp, 13 predicted proteins | sample MGYA00511474_ERZ780162 | MGnify/ENA primary metagenome ERZ780162 (study PRJEB29588, sample SAMEA2143633) | human gut metagenome | biome: human gut; feature: human-associated habitat; material: faeces | place: Denmark | collected 2008/2010 ...
CATGAGCTTGTACATTTCTCTGATTTCTTTACAATCCATTCGATCACCATCCTTGCACTAGCACTTTTCATTCGCTTGCAAGCGAAGTATACATATAAGATACTTCGCTCACGAGCGAATGTCAATAGAAGTCACAAAAAATTCATTTTTTGATTTTTTACTTGCGCTTTCATGTTATGGTGTGCTACAATAGAGAAAATTTATTGGAGGGCTTTTTTCATGGAAATAGGTCAAAAAATCAAACTAGTACGACTTCATAGAGGTCTGACACAAAAACAACTGGGTGACCTTCTCAATCTTGGGGACGGCGGCGCAAATCGAATCGCACAATATGAAATAGGATACCGTGTTCCCAAGCCATCTCTACTAAAAGAAATCGCAAAAGTTTTGGATGTCAAAGAAGAAACATTTTTCGTGAGCGACAAATATCTCTTAGACATCCTGCGGACAATTATGTGGTACGATTTTGAACATAGAAGATCTTTCAAACTGGCTGAAGTCACGCTTGATGCTTCGATTGCGCCGATAGAAAGTAAAACCACCGAACTGCGCGGCAACGCCTGCACCACATGGGGTGACTCAATCGCACCAGCACCAGCAACAGTACTATGGATGAATGTTCCACTCGTCAATGACCTCATGCAGGAATGGCTTACCCGAAAGCAGGAACTTGCCTCCGGCACTATTACAAAGTCCGAGTATCTCGAATGGTTGCTCCAATGGCCGGCATCCTCCGATATGGCCGGGAAGCGCGAACCGAAAAGACAATGGAGAAAAGCAAAATAAGCGTTTTGCAGTAAATCAAAATCCCACGCCTTTGTTGGCGCGGGATTTTGCAATTTTATGGTATGCCTACAATAGTATTCATCGGTGTACAAATGTCATGGTTCATATGCCCGAAAATAGCTCTTGGCTTTGTTTGAATTCTCTGCCGCAGCATGAGTTTCCCGCAAGATTTTGCACCGTTTTTCTTCACCCTCTTTTGCGGCATCGATCAATCTTGTCGAGAATACGACCATTCCAGCGTTGGCTTCAAGATGCATGGCATTGACCTCAATGATCAGCCAGCGTTTCTCGCCGTTTGCACAGACCACTACTTTCCGTTATCCACTGCCATGTTCTTCTTTCAATAGCAATAGCCGCTTCAAGTGGTCCACATTGAAGCAGCTATATATTATCGCAATTTGAAACCAAAACGTGCCAAAAGTCAAAATAATTTTATCTGATAAACATTTCCAAAGCCATCGGATTTTTATAAGTGATTCTAGGAAATCATGGTAACAATCCCTTCTTTTTCTCGCAGGAGCCGCCGGTAAAGCATCTAGAACGGATGCGCAGTCCGATGCCGCAGGCAGCGTTCTATGGGGATTAGGAAATTTCCCCAGCAAGCAGAAAATCGCCTTCGTGTCACGAAAAAAGACGCTTGCAGAAGAGTGAAAACTGTTTTAAATGCGCGATTTTTTGTTTACTTAGAAGCCGATAGGTGCTATACTTAAAAATAAAGAATTATACCCATGGGCAGGTTGTTTTTAAGCAGGAGGCAGAGGCGATGGCAGTATCATATAACAAGTTGTTCAAGCTGTTGATAGACAAGAAAATGAAGAAGAAAGAGCTGTGCGAGCTTGCCGGAGTCAGCGCAAGTACCATTGGAAAAATGGGGCGCGGAGAACCTGTTTCCGTTGAAATGGTAGAAAGAGTTTGTCTTGCATTAGAATGCACTCCAAATGATGTTCTCGAGTTTTACCGAGATGATAAAAAGCAGTAAACCAAAGGAGAAAACGTGATGATAGATTTTGCACCGGGCATGAGAACCATCATTCGTGACGAGGAATGGATGGTCAAAAAAATTGAAACGAATAGTCTTGGAAACAAGACTTTATACTGCGTTGGTGTTTCTCCGTTGGTTAAGGATAGAGAAGCAATTTTCCTTACGGATTTGGAAAAAATTCAAATCGTTGATCCTGCGGAAGTTAAATTAGTTGCGGATGTTTCTCCGTTCTACAAACGAGCACTATTATATTTAGAAAGTCAATGGCGTCAGCAAATTCCTACTGATGCCAATTTACATATTGGCCATAAAGCGGCGATGGACTTGATGCCATATCAGCTTGATCCCGCAAAGCTTGCCCTGCAACGCCCGAGACAGAGAATTCTTATTGCGGACACTGTAGGTCTCGGTAAAACTCTTGAAGCGGGTATTTTGATGTCCGAGCTGATTGCTCGTGGTAAGGGTAAAAGAATACTGGTTGTTACCGTTAAGAGTATGATGACACAGTTCCAGAAAGAAATGTGGAACCGATTCACCATTCCTTTGGTGCGCCTTGATTCTAACCGGATTCAAAAGATTCGTGCCAACTTGCCGTCGAATTATAATCCTTTTTTCTATTATGACAAGACAATTGTATCTATCGACACCTTAAAGCGAGACGTTGAATATCGTACTCATCTTGAAAATGCATATTGGGACATTATTGTAATCGACGAAGCTCAGAATGTTGCCGAACGTGGAGATCATCAGGCGCAACGTTCTCGTCTTGCAAAGCTGCTTGCAGATCGTAGCGACACAATGATAATGCTGTCAGCAACTCCTCATGACGGAAGAGCAAAGAGCTTTGCATCCTTGATGAATATGCTCGACCCGACTGCGATTGCAGACCCACAAAACTATACCCCGGAAGATATTAAAGGACTTTGCATTCGTCGTTTTAAGAAAGATGTCAAAGATCAAGTCAGTGGTTCGTTCTTAGAAAGAAAAATCACACTTGAGCGTTGCAATGCATCTGCAAAGGAAGAATACGCTTTTGATATTTTTACTGAAATGCAACTGGAGATGGATCTGGGTAAAACCAAAGGTACAGGTCAGCTGTTTAAGACCAGCTTGGAAAAATCTTTGTTCTCCAGTCCGGCAGCTTGTATCAAGAGTATCGAAGCGCGCTTGAAGAAACTATATAAAAAATATACCGCAGATGACATCAAAGATATTCACCTGCTTGAAAACCTGAAAACTGCGCTGGAGGCAATTACTCCGGCAGATTTTACACGCTATCAGAAACTCCTTGATCTCCTCAAAAGTAAAGAATACGCTTGGAATCCAGCAGATAGCGGTGACCGTGTTGTTATCTTTACTGAGCGTATCGAAACCATGAAGTATCTTGCCGAAAGACTTCGCCAAGATCTTGGACTGAAGGCAAACGCCATTCAGGAGATTTCCGGTGGGATGAGCGACGCTGAACAACAACGCATTGTTGAGGATTTTGGCCGTACTGAATCTCCGGTTCGTGTTTTGGTTGCATCTGATGTTGCATCTGAAGGCTTGAATCTTCACTACTTGAGTCATCGGTTGATTCATTTCGACATTCCTTGGTCTTTGATGGTGTTCCAACAAAGAAATGGTAGAATCGACAGATATGGCCAACAGAAGCGCCCTGATATTCGCTATATGCTCATTGAAAGTGATAACAAACGTATCAAGGGCGATATGCGCATCATCGAAATCTTGATTACTAAAGAGGAGCAGGCTCTGAAAAATATAGGCGATCCTTCTCTGTTGCTCGGTAAGTTTACCATCGAAGATGAAGAGCTTGTTGTAGCTGAAACCATTGAATCCGGTTCGGATTCAGATGTCTTTGAACAAACATTGGATGCTGGTGAAGATAACTTTGATCCATTTGAAGCGTTGATGGCCGCAGCTGGTAAAGAGGAAGATGAGGACGAGAAAAAATCGGAGATTGTTTCGGACGAAACCTTGTTCTCGGATATAGACTATCTGTATCAAGCCCTCACATATCTAAATCAGGCAGAAAATCATCCTGTTGAAAGACTGAAAACGGTTTCCGGTTTAGATATTAGACTGACTCCAGATATGGAGCGACGTTTGAAAGCGCTCGTTCCGGAAGAAGCACTTCCGCAGGGAGAAACTCTCCGTGTTTCTGATGATAAAGCCTTCTGCATGGAACAGATGCGAAGCAGTATGCAGAAAAATATGGATGAGGCTGCATGGCCGACTACTCAGTATTTGTGGAAACTCCACCCCGTTCTTAGTTGGGTTAATGACAAAGCAAGTTTGCTGTTTAAGAGAGATGAAGCTCCTGTCCTTGGGGTTCCTGGAGCGTTAAAGGCTGGCGAAAGCATTTATGTTGTAACCGGCAGTATGCCTAATCTGAAGTCCACTCCTTTGGTTGATGAATGGTTTGGCTTGCTGTACCAAGATGGCAAATTCGTTAAGGTGCTATCTATGAATGAAGTGGTACAGAAAACAGGATTGAGCAATCCCAAGATTCCGAATACGAATTGCATAGGCGAGGATGAAATTTCTGCCGCAAGTTCTTTGTTGCGTGATGTAGTTTCCCAAGCAAAAATGCATTTGGATGAACATTACAAGAGGTACCAGACGGAAATGAGTCCGTTGCTGGATGAAGAAGTTGATAAGCTGATTGAGCTTCAAGAGAAGCATAAAGAATACTACCAGCTGACCCTGTTTGAGCATGAGCGAAAGTTGAAGGAACAAGAGCGCCGGGTAGATGAACTCTTTGATCAGTTTACGAACTGGGTAAAAGAAACGTTGACAATACAGAACAATCCGTACATTAGAGTTGTATCTGTACTGATGGGGGTATCACAGTGAGTATAGATTTGACAGGTATCACCAACAAAAATGAATACTATACGAACCACTACTTTTCCACTGTATTTGAAGAAAATACGAGTACCACTATTAGCAACTGGAACGCGGCTGCAAGAGATTCCGAAGAAATTAAAACCCCTTGGTCGCTTCTGCGTCAGAACGCCCGACAGTATTATACGGCACATGATAAATTTGTCCGTTCTTCTGTAAACTTACAAGTGCTTGCCAATATCAAAGCACTCGCAGGTAGCTATCTGAAATCATTGGGCTATCCGGAAGCAAAGCCAGAAGTTGTGGCGGTGGACGATTCTCTGTCGGTTCCGGTTTATCTTGAAATGACAAAGAGCAATGGCGCACCATTGCTGTGGGTGTTGTTGTCAGCATCGAAGGAATCGGATGCGGGCATTATGGAGAGCTTTGTGTTCAATGCCGACGATGTGGACGACGATGCTGCCGGTACACTTTACAAAGGCATTTTGGGCGAGATGGCAAACGAGGACTTGGTTACAAAAATCCTCTTTGGCACAGCTGAACCTCCTCGTTTTATTATGCTGATTGGCATGAATCAGATTGCTCTTATCGACCGCAACAAGTGGAACGAAAAGCGCTATCTTCAGTTTGAACTTGAGGAGATTTTTTCCCGGCTGGAAAACACGACTTTGCAGGCAATGTCTGTCCTGCTTCATAAAGATTCTCTTTGCCCTGATGACGGAAAAGTTCTGTTGGATGAGTTGGATGAACAGAGCCAGAAGAATGCTTCCGGCGTATCGCAAGACTTGAAGTACGCCCTCCGTGAAAGTATTGAATTGCTCGGTAACGAAGTCCTTTACGATATGAAGACACGCCTTGGGCGTGATCTTGATGCAGACCCTGTAGATGCCGGGCAGTTGACTTTAGAGTGTCTGCGCTATATGTATCGTATGCTGTTTGTGCTTTTTATTGAGTCCAGGCCGGAACTTGGCTATGCACCGATCAAAGCACAGAGCTATTACTCCGGATATTCTCTGGAAAGCTTGCGAGATATTGCGGATAACATCCGTGATGATGTAAATGAAGTTGGTGATGGCTATTACCTGCATGAAACTCTGGCAAAGCTCTATGAGCTGATTTATGACGGCTATCCGAAAACGGAAGATGAGCTGAAAAAAGCGACAGGTTCCGATAGCCTGCACGATATGTTCCTGATTGCTCCGCTGAAGGCACATATCTTCGATCCGGAATATACCAAGATGATTACTGCGGCCAAGCTGAGAAACAGCTGTATGCTGCGTATCATCGACCTTATGAGCTTGACAAGGACTACGGGCAGAAAAAATGGTCGCCGTGGTCGTATTTCCTATGCAAATCTGGGCATCAACCAGATGGGTGCAGTGTACGAGGCGCTTCTTTCCTATCGAGGATTTATTGCCGAACATGACCTCTATGAAGTAAAGAGAGCCGGTGACAGCTTTAACGAACTGGATGTTGGATACTTTGTATCTGAATCTGAGCTTGATCAATATACCGAAGATGAGCGTGTCCGTTATGAATCTGGTGAAAAAGCGGGCAAGCTCCGTATGTATGAAAAAGGCTCTTTCATTTATCGTCTGGCAGGTAGAGAGCGAGAGAAATCTGCATCTTACTATACACCAGAGGTTTTGACTAAGTGCCTGGTTAAGTATGCTCTGAAGGAGCTTCTTGAGGGAAAAACTGCGGATGAAATTCTCAAGCTGACCATCTGCGAGCCTGCTATGGGTAGTGCGGCGTTCTTGAACGAAGCAATCAATCAGCTGGCAGAAGCCTATATTTCCCGTAAGGAGAAAGAAACCGGCGCGATCATCAGCTATGAAAAGAGATTTAATGAATTACAGAAGGTCAAGATGTTCATTGCCGACCGCAATGTTTATGGCATCGACCTGAACCCTGTGGCTGTTGAGCTGGCAGAAGTTTCCCTGTGGCTGAACACCATTTATGAGGGCGGCTTTGTGCCTTGGTTTGGCACGCAGCTGGTGAACGGAAACTCCCTGATCGGTGCAAGGCGGCAGGTGTATCGCATTGAGAACGCACAATCCACCTCTAAAGGGCTGCGTTGGTATGAGATGGAGCCTGATCGGGTACCGTTGGGAACAAAACGTATGCCGAAAAAGCAGGTTTATCATTTCTTGCTTGGCGATCCGGGAATGTGCAGCTATTCCGATAAGGTTATCAAGCAGTTGGAGCCTGAGAACATCAAGGAGATGAAAGACTGGAACAAGAAGTTTACCAGTCCGTTCACTGACGATGAGGTTGTTACTCTGCTGCGACTCTCTGCGGCAATCGATGAGCTGTGGGAAGCGCAAATTCAACTGCGCAAGGAAGTGGGTGCTAAGACTAAGGATGCTCTCTCTATCTTTGGCTATACCGATGATGCAGAGGATTCGCATACTACGATTCGCCAGAAGGACAAAATCTTCAGTGAACTCTATAAGAGTGAGCACATGAAAAATGCCGGTCCGTATGCCCGACTGAAGTTTGCAATGGACTATTGGTGTGCGCTGTGGTTCTGGCCGATTGATAAAGCGGATCTGCTTCCTACCAGAAGTGAATTTTTGTTTGATATGTCCCTGATTCTTGAAGGAACCATGGCATCTGTGAATGTTACTGATTCTGTCAAGGGTGGTCAGCTTTCTCTGTTCCCGACAGAAATGGAACAGATGGCAATGGATATTATCGACACTTACGGTACGGATACCATTGTAGATATTCCTCGTCTGCGTAAGGAAAATCCGAGACTGGATCTGGCTGCAAAAATTGCAGAACAGAATAAGTTCATGCATTGGGAGCTTGAGTTTGCGGACTTGTTTGCGGAACGTGGCGGATTTGATCTGATTATTGGTAATCCGCCTTGGATTAAAATCGAGTGGAATGAACAGAGTGTACTGTCTGATACGCATCCGATGTTTGCAGTAAAGAAACTATCCGCTACACAAACAACGCATAAACGAGCAGAGGCACTGGAAAATACAGTAACACGCAAAATGTATTTTTCGGAATATGAAATGCTGTCTGGTGAACAAGCCTTTCTAAATGCATTTGAGAATTATCCGATACTTAAGGGCCAACAGGTTAATATGTATAAGTGCTTTCTACCTCAAGCATGGGATTATTTGACTCAAACAGGTATAAGCGCTTTCATACATCCTGATGGTATTTATGATGATCCAAAAGGCAATGAATTGCGAAAGGTGCTTTATAAAAAGTTAAGATATCATTTTCAATTTCAAAATGAATTACTGTTATTCAGAGAAGTCGCACACAGGGCGGTTTTTAGTATCAACATTTATTCAAATAGAGGAAATGGCTCATTTGAAAGCATTGCAAATTTGTATGTTCCTAATACTATAGATGAATCATATGAATCTGATGGAAAGGCACTGGTTCCAGGGATAAAAGATGAATCTGGTTGGAATACTTGTGGCCATAAAAGGCGAATTATTCATATTTCGAAAAAAGAACTCCAGACGTTTGCGATGCTTTTAGACGGCTCTGAAGATTGGAGCGGCGCTCGCTTGCCGGTTGTTCATTCGCAGGAGCTGATGGCAACGATGGAATGTTTTGCTCTCCAAAAAAGGAATATAGGTTCTTTAGATGAACATATTTGCTCAACCCGTATGTGGGATGAAACCGGAGCACAGAAAGACGGAATAATCACAAGAAATATTCACTTTCCAGAAAAAACTGTGGATATGATATATTCTGGCCCTCATATTGGTATTGCAAACCCGGTATTCAAGACATCGAGGGCTGTGTGTGTCCTGAAAAGCGATTACGACTGCATTGATTTGACTGCTATCGGAAAAGAGTATTCGCAAAGATGTAATTATTCCATGAATTGTACACCCTCAGAATACTATTCCCATATTATGGATACGCCGTGGGGGAATAAGTTTCACGAACAATATCGAATAATGTCTCGAAGAATGCTAAATCAAAGCGGCGAGAGAACGCTGATTACATCAATTATTGCTCCAGAAGAAGCAATGATATCGACGATGTTTGGCATGGCATTGGACAATACTGATGATTTGCTCTCTATCGCTACTTGTTTTGCATCGCTTCCGTTCGATTTTTTCGTAAAAGTATCAGGCAAAAGCGATATTTTGTTTGACCTAGCATCAAAAATGCCAATAGTTTCATTCCCAAACATCGAAGCAATAACTAGATGTCTGATGTTAAATTGTATAACAGAAAATATGCCGAATTATGGAGTGAGATGTTTAGAAACGAGATGAGCCAATGCCAATGGAGTGTGATTGATGATCGTCTTAGCAATGACAGCTATTCTTCATTAGGCTCAAGATGGACTGTGGATACGCCTCTTCGTACTGACTACGAGCGCCGTCAGGCGCTGGTCGAAATTGACGTGCTGACAGCAATGGCTCTGGGCATGACGTTACAGCAGCTGAAAACAATCTATCGCATTCAGTTCCCAGTTCTGCAAAGCTATGAAGCGGATACTTGGTACGATGCCAACGGTCGAATCACTTTTACCAACAACCGCAGCCTTGTGGGGGTTGGTTTCGACCGGAAAGAGTTTGAGTTGAACATGAAGGATGCCCCTGCCGGGAAGAAGTTCTATCGCACGATTATGGACGACACCATGCCCGGTGGCCCTGTGGAGCGCACCATTGAGTATGTTGCCCCCTTTGACCGCTGTGACCGTGAACAGGACTACGAGACCGCTTGGAAGTTCTTTGAGAAGAAGTACGGAAAATAACGAGACCGTTTTTAGGGAGGTGAGACCGTGGCAAAACCTAAGAAAGAAACTCGAATTATGAAAGTTACTTTGGATGCGGACGAGTTTGAGAAATTTGATCAGGGAATCACACATTCTGACAACGGCCTTCGCAATGAAAAAGGACGTCTAAGTGCGCTTCCGGATATTGCAGAGGTTACTGATGATGATCTTGCGTATAAGGAAATTGTCCGAACAGAAACTGTGTATGTTGAACGGGAACGTACAAACGATAGTTTCGGCGCAATGCTTGGTCACGCAGCAGCTGAAATTGTTGTGGATGTACTCAGTGATCCTGAAATCCAAGAAGGATTAGCCAATCTCGGCAAGGCATTTTGGTACTACAAGGTAAAACCTCATATCAGCAATGCTATTCAATGTATGAAAAGCGACAAGAAGTTTGAGACAAAGGCATCTCGGCTAATTGCAAGCAGCAAGTCCCAGGTTGAAACTTCTTATGAAGTCGAGGTTGTAGATCAAACAAAAGGAAAAATTGTTGTTTCCGGAGAAGATGCGGCTAAGCTTGTGGCGGCAGTCCGTGAAGAATCTAAACGATTGTCCGCTATGATTTATCTGCTTTCTAATATCGTTGTGAAAGATGATAAAACGCAAGAAGAATACGTCATCGAGCAAGCTTATATTAAGCAGTTGGTATCTGAAGAATCGAGAAACACTATGGAAATGCTTGTTGCAAACAGACAACTGTTGGATGAAGGCACCGCAGTTTGCTTTTCCGATTTTTTGAATGGTTATATCCGAAATGGAAAGCAACGTATAGCTATTCCTGTAAGCATCAACGGAACCACATAAATTTACTAACGAAACCACATTGGGAGGTAAATCACTTGAACTACATAAAATCACTGCACATAGAGGGATTTAAGAAATTTACCTCCTTGGATGTGGAGTTCAACGAACACATGAACATTCTCGTTGGCGAGAATGAAGCAGGCAAAAGTACGATTTTAGATGCAATCAAAACTGTGTTGAATCAGCAGTATCGTAATGCTGACAAGTCGATATTGCGTGACCTGTTCAATACGCAGATGGTAGCTGCATTTAAGGCCGAACCGAGCGTTAGGACGCTACCTCGAATCTATATCGAGGTAGAACTAGCACTTGATCCTCAGCAAAAAAATGCTTCATACTTCTATGGAGAAATATATGGGCAGAGAAAACCGCAGGTTGAGAAATTCGGCATTCGATTCGAATGCAAGTATGATGAGGAACTTGGCACCGGCATGGAACAATCCATTCAGGAAGGCAAGATTCCGTATGAATACTATACACTGACTTGGACAACCTTTGCTGATCGCCAATATCAGATGATCAAAAGACCTCTCAACTTCTTGGCGATCGACGCAACGAGCAGCGCATCAGCTCCGTCATTTAACTACTTCAACAGAACTTTGTTTACGAGCAGATATGATGATGCTACGAAAGCAAAGGCTAAGAACGAGTTTAGAGACAAGCTGATTGAAGCATTTGATAACCTTGGTTTGCCTGCACTTAGTGAAAATCAGAAGTTTGGTGTAGACAGCAAGAAGGTTGTTTTGGAAACGGTGTTGTCTATTTATGAAGACTCCATCGCTCTCGAAAATCGTGGTAGTGGCATGGAGAGTCTTATTAAGACACAAATTGCATTGGATAGAGCGAATGGCTTGGATGTTATCTTGATGGAAGAACCGGAAAATCATCTTAGTTTTTCAACCCTGAGAAAAATGCTCCAGCAGATTTCAGATCAGCAAGAAAATTCGCAGATTATCGTGGCAACTCATAACAACATGATTGCCAGCCGATTGAATTTGAATAATGTTCTATGGATCACCAAAGATGGAGTTAAAAGCCTTAAGGGTGTTAAGTCTGATGCGGCTGAGTTCTTCGTTCGAGCAGATGACAACGCTTTCTTGCAGTTGCTGTTATCAAAAAAAGTGATCCTGGTTGAAGGTGCGACAGAGTTTCTCCTTCTTCCCATGTTCTACAAGCAAATCACTGATCACACCATCGAGGAAGATGGTGTTTCTGTGATCTCTTGCAATGGCATTTCTTATAAGCGTTATCTCGAAATTGCAAAAGCAACGGATAAGAGGATTGCTGTTGTTACAGATAATGACGAGAAAAGTGATAGAATAGCAGAAGCGGCTGCCTTTAATCAAGCTAACGTTCTACAGCACATTTTTATGGGTGCGACAGTAGATGAATGGACTTGGGAAGCCTGCATTTACAAAGAGAATAAAGATACCTTGGACGAAATGATTGATGTTCAGGCAGGAGCAGCTTATAAGTTCCATGACAAGGATTACGGTGCTGTGTTAGGTAAGATGTTAAACCACAAAGTTGATGTGGCATATCAAATGCTTACTTCTGGCAAAACATTTGCTGTTCCGCAGTATGTAAAGGATGCGATTGGATGGCTAAGAGGGTAATCTTGGCAGTAGCCGGTGCGGGAAAAACCTATCATATCTGCCATGAGATAGACCCGACAAAGCGTAATTTGATATTGGCTTTTACCCACGAGAACATTTACAATATCCAAAAAGAACTATGCGATGCACATGGATGTGTGCCCGAATTAACGACGGTATCTACTTTTGATTCGTTCGTCTATCATCAAATGATATTACCTTATGGGCCGAGCATAGCTGAACACTTCGGACATCCTAAATTTGTTGGTCGTGGAATCTGTACAACAGATCCTCCAGCACAAACAATAAAGGATAGCAAAGGAAAGCCTGTTGCCAATCCGCTTTATAAGAAAAAAGATAGTCTTGCACACTATGTCACCACGAATGGACAGTATTACTGTGCAACCCTGTCTGAACTGGTTTTACAAGTAAAGAAGAATCGAAAATCTCTTATTAAAAGAGTGGCAGCACGTCTGAATATGTTTTATGATTGTGTGCTGATTGATGAGTTCCAGGATTTTCGAGAGCATGATTATGAGTTGATTATGGCTTTGGCAAAGCGACTCAACGATGTTGTGCTTGTGGGTGACTATTATCAACACTCTGTTTCCGCAACAAATAATTCTGGCAAGCCATTCAAAAACAAGAACGCCGAAGTCGGCTATGATGATTTTGTTGCAAGCATCATAAAGGCAGGCTTTACTGTAGATGCATCGACACTTGCAAAATCCCGGCGCTGTTCGATAGATGTATGTAACTATGTCAGGAAAAAATTGGGAATTGAAATTACATCAAACGGGGATCATGGCGGAACAGTAAATTGGATTGACAATGATCCATCTTCAGTTTTAAACGATGACAGAATTATCAAGCTAGTATTTAAGGAAGCTGATAAGTATTCATTCCCGGCTCTTAATTGGTCGTATTCCAAGGGCGATACAGTTGACGCCGCTTGTGTAATCTTGACAGACGGTCTGGATAATCTCGACAGCGATAAATTCAATGCTGGCAGGGTAAGCCCTTCAACGCTTAACAAGCTATATGTTGCAATGACACGAAGTCGTGGTGATTTGTATCTGATGAAAGCTTCAACTTTCAAAGCAATAAAAGATTCATATATCGCACATTAGAGAGACATGGCGCCGAGAAAATAAAGGAGGATTGCAGTATGTTACCATCCATACTTGCGAAACAATTACAGAAAGGTATCGGGGATTATATCGAAACCACATTTCCGATGACCAACGAACCGTTCAAAGGTTCCGTAGAAAAAATGCTGGCGAATAAAGGCTCTGTTTACCATGAGCCTTATGTTGCTGTGCGCCTTCCGTTCCGTGTGGCAGCGGAAATGCCAACTTGCTTTGAAGCAATTCATCCTGCATATCTTCCTTATGTGCATCAGCAAAAAGCCTTTGAGCGACTGACCGGAGATGATGGTAGATCCACGTTAGTTGCTACGGGTACTGGTTCCGGTAAAACCGAGTGCTTCCTCTATCCAATTCTGGAGTATTGCTATCAGCACCGTGGCGAGCGAGGAATAAAAGCACTTATTATTTATCCGATGAATGCCTTGGCAACGGATCAGGCGAAACGTATAGCGGAGCTAATCTATGGAAGTGATGAACTCCGTGGGAATGTGACTGTCGGTATGTATGTTGGTGGACAAGAGCATACGCCCGCCCGCACTATGAGCGAACACGGCGTTATTACAGACCACGAAACCATGCTGAACAACGCACCGGATATTCTGATGACCAACTATAAAATGCTGGACTATCTGCTGGTGCGTCCGAAAGATGCTCTCTTGTGGCAGGATAATAATTCTGAGACTCTGAAATATATCGCAGTCGATGAGCTGCATACATTCGATGGTGCACAAGGCACAGATTTGGCCTGTTTGCTTCGTCGCTTGAAACGGCGCTTGGGCATCTATGATGGATACCTGTGCTGCATCGGTACATCTGCAACGATGGGCTCAAAGGAAAACAATAGCAGTATTCTGAACTACGCAGAAGAAATCTTTGGTGAGCCGTTTGACAAGGACGCAATTATCACAGAAGACCGTTTGAGTGCGCAAGAATTCTTTGCGGGAGCCGAAGTGACGGAATTTACGTTGCCAACAGTAGAGCAGGCTATAGAGCTGGAAAAATTGTCTGAGGAAGATGAGCCTTCGGCCTACTTGCAGAGCGCAGTAAAAGATTGGCTCCCGAATTTTTCTTTTGATGTCCTTGACGATGAAGGCAGAATACAGCTTGGATATGAACTGATGCATCACAGTTTCATGCAATCGGTTATCAATCTGACCGGCGGTACATATTATCAGGTTTCAAAAATTGCAGAAGATTTGACTGTCCATTACCCGGATTTGAAAACCCTGCCTGATGCAGATGTAGTTATCAATTCTCTCTTTGCTTTGATTTCTCATGCAAGAACGGGAAAGGTAGGAAAGCTACGTCCTTTTTTGAATGTTCAGGTTCAGCTTTGGATGCGGGAACTTCGTCGCTTGGTTGCAAAAGTAGACTCAGATGAAATCACTTATGAGATTGCTCATGATTTGAATAAACAACAGGCAAAGCAGTATCTTCCTGTTGTAAACTGTCGTGATTGTGGTATTACAGGTTGGGTATCTGTACTCAATGAACGTAGCAATGCCACCATGACAAATATTGAATCGTTCTATAATCTATATTTCCGTGCGGACGACAAAATCGTGATGATGTTTCCTCATTCTCATGATGAACGTGTTTCGGGTATGATTCCTGCAAGAATTTGCCCCGATTGTCTGCAAGTAAAACTTGGTGAGGATGGGACCGACGAGTGCGTCAACTGCGGTGCTGAAATGGTTGATGTAATGATTCCCAGCCCAATCAAGACTTCTGGCACTAAGAACCACAAGCAATACGTTTGCCCCTGCTGTGGCAGTCGTCGTGGTCTGTCGTTGATGGGCCTTCGTAGTGCAACAGAAATTAGCGCAAGCATTTCTCAAATGTTTGCGTCCAAGTTTAACGATGATAAAAAGACGTTGGCATTCTCTGATAATGTCCAGGATGCTGCACACAGAGCAGGCTTTTTCAACTCAAGAACATGGCGTTTTGGCCTTAGAACTGCTATTCAAAAATACTGTACTGAAATAGGTTCTGGGAAAAACCTTGCGGATTTTCAGAATGGTTTTATTAAGTATTGGCATGAGCACATGACCGATGAGCAGTTTGTAAGCTTCTTCATTGCTCCTAATCTGACTTGGAAGCAAGCCTATGAAGATATGGTTGAGAAGCGCAGCTTGGGCAAGGATAAGCAGGCACAAATTTTGGTATATGAAGTAGAGCAGCGTATTAAATACGAAATCATGCTTGAATTTGGTCTTGCCGGTAACATTGGGCGAACGCTTGAAAAGTCTAATTGCTCTGTTATTTCCTTTGCTACGGAAGATATTATTCGGATTGCTGATGCCGTACAGGAAAGAACTATCAATGAACTTGGTGTGCTGACCTCTGAAAACTCGGATTCGTTCAAACGTATGGTTATCGGGTACTTGAACCTTATGCGCACAAATGGCGCTTTTGAGGATAAAGTGTTCGATGAATATACCATGGGCGATGGCAATGGCTATATGTTGTCAAACGACAGGAATCGTTGGCTGCCTGGCCGTCAGTCGGGTCGAAACACACCTCGCTTTATTGCTGAGCATATTGGCAATGGTCGCTCGTCTTTTGAGTTTGATTCACCTGCTGCTAATAAGTATGTGGACTGGATTGCTTCTTGCTGTAACGAAGTGCTGGTAGATGACAGCACGTTTCGGGCAATCAGTAAATTTATTTTGGATGAAGCAGTGAAGCAAAATGTAATATCTCTGGTTCCTTCTTCGGTCAATTATAAGATCTACGGGCTAAATAAGGAACGTGTCTTTATCACGGATGATGTGATGCAGATGCGTTGCGCTAAATGTGGTTCTGTATATGCTGTTGCAGCAGAAAATGCAGAGCTTTGGATTGGTGCGCCTTGCCAAAGGACTACCTGTGGTGGGTTCCTTGAAGAATACGAGTCAGGCGAAATAAATTATTATGGCCGCCTTTACAGTGCTGGTGATTTGGTTCGTATCAACGCAAGGGAACATACAGGTTTGTTAGAACGCCCCGATAGAGAGCAGCTCGAAATTGATTTTAAGCGCAGTAAGGATACTCAGGAGATTTGGGACCCCAATGTATTATCGTGTACTCCGACCCTGGAAATGGGTATTGATATTGGTGACTTGTCTACCGTCATCCTGTGTAGTATGCCGCCAGCTCAGAGCCAATTCTTACAGAGAGCAGGTCGAGCAGGTCGTAAGGATGGTAATGCACTGACCTTGGCTATTGCGAATGCAAGACCCCACGATTTATATTTCTATTCTGATCCTTTGGATATGATTGCCGGCGAGGTTACTCCACCAAAAATATTCCTTCGAGCATCTGCTGTTTTGGAAAGGCAGTTTGTAGCTTTTTGCATGGATTCCTGGGTTAAAAAGGGGATTCCTGATGGCGCTATTCCTGATAAAGTTGGTATTGTTCTGAAAAAATTGGATGCCCGCCCGGATGATATGTTCCCATTTAATTTCCTGAATTATGTACAAAGCACGTTATCCCGTCAGTTAAACTCTTTCATGCAGATGTTTGCAGCGTACCTTGATGATAGTGCAAGAGAAGAGCTGCAAATGTTCGCCAGAGGGAAAGACGCTAATGATAGTCCTATGTATGTCAAAATTCTGGATGCATTCGAGGATTTGAAAAAACAACAGGATACATTGAGAACAAGCGTTGATGCCCTAAAAGCGATGATTCGTGATCTGGAAGATAAGCCAAAAGATAGTTCCTATGATGAGGAAATTAAAGAACTGAAGCGTGAAGAAGCGGCATTGCTTACAGTCCTTCAAGAAATTGGCAAGAAAAATATCTTTAATTTCCTGTCTGATGAGGGATTGCTTCCAAATTACGCTTTCCCTGAAGCAGGTATTATTCTTCGGGCAGTTCTTTATCGTAAGGAGGATGAGGAAACACCGGCTCAGAAGAAAAAATATGAGAAGATGGTCTATGAATATAGCCGCAGCGCTTCCTCCGCTATTAGCGAATTTGCTCCTAATAATAGCTTTTATGTAGACGGTCGTAAGCTGACCATAGATCAGGTTGATTTGACAACCGCTCAGACCGCAAGATGGAGACTTTGTCCGAATTGTTCTCATGCTCAGATTGAGGAAACTGGCAAGAATACATCAGCTTGTCCTCAGTGTGGTAGTCCTGCTTGGGCTGACGCTGGACAGGTCAGAACCATGCTGAAGGTTCAAATGGTCTATTCTAACATGGACTATACCAAGAGCCTAATTAACGATGAAAGCGATGATCGAAACAATGTTTTCTATTGTAAGCAACTCTTGGTTGATGTAGATGAGGATCACGATATTTCCAGCGCATATCGTATGGACAACGAGGATTTCCCGTTTGGATATGAGTTCGTTCGCAAAGCAACTCTGCGTGAAATTAACTTTGGCGAGAGTGACATGACTGGTGAAAAGCTGTCTGTTTCCGGTGTCGAAGAAGTACGCAAGGGATTCAGAATCTGTAAATATTGCGGCAAAATCCAACCTGAAAACGGCAAAGCTAACCATAGCTTTGCCTGCAAAACAAGAAAGATGCCCACTTTAATGCAGGCTGACGCTTATGAAGAATGTCTGTTCCTATACCGTGAGTTCAGCACAGAAATTCTCCGACTTCTTGTTCCAGCGACTACAATGGATTCTTCCTCTGTGAAAATGGAATCGTTTGTGGCTGCATTTATGTTAGGTATGAAAGAGTATTTCGGTAATGTTGATCATTTAAGGGCAACTGTCAGTGAAGTCCCTGTTCCCGATGCAGATTATCGAAAGCAGTATCTGGTTATTTATGATTCTGTTCCGGGTGGTACGGGCTATCTGAAACAGTTGATGCATGAAAAAAACGCTCTAGTTGAAATTTTTGAAAGAGCACTTCATGTAATGGAGAATTGTTCCTGCAAGGATGACCCGCAGAAGGATGGATGTTACCATTGCTTATACGCCTATCGTCAGAGTCAGCAGATAGGTAACATTTCAAGGACTACGGCTATTAGAATCTTGAAATCAATTCTTTCTGGCAAAGATAATGTTCAGAAGATTGATAAGATCAATGATATTCCCGTTAATCCGTTGTTTGATAGCGAGTGGGAACAGCGCTTTATGGAAGCAATTCGCACCAAGGTTGGTGCTGCCAATGTAAGTGACACAATCCGCAATGGCAAACACAGCTATTATGTGAAGATAGAGAACTTTGCTTGGGAAATCGAGCCACAGGTCCTTCTGGATGCTGGTTCTGGTGTTTCGGTAGATTGTAAGCCGGATTTTGTGTTCTGGCCAGTTTCCGCACCAGAGCACAAGCCTGTGGCTGTATTCACAGATGGTTTCCTATATCACAAAGACATCGTTTCTGATGATACAATTAAGCGAGAAGCTATTCGCAGAAGCGGCAATTTCCGTATTTGGTCGCTAAGCTTTAAAGACGTTCAAAGTGTATTTGCACCACAGGGCGATTTTTATACGACAACACTTGAAGCAGAAAAAATGCCTTCCGGCAAGACGATGTACCAGAATATGATTAAGAAGCAAAATGCAGATGTCATTGAACCGGCAAAGTTGTCTTCCTTTGATTTGCTGCTGGAATATCTTAAACTGCCTGATGCAGAAAGAGTTTTTAAGGGACAAGCATATGCATATTCTCTGTCCTTGTTGGAACCTGCTTTGATGAAGAACAATCTTGCTTTCAATAATTGGGAGACGATTGTAAAAGCTGTAAATGACCAGACACACTTTACTAATGCTAATTTCGTGTTCCCTGGAACTATATTCGGCAGCTGGATTCCGAGAACTTCTAATGCGCATCTGGCAATTCACTCTGCTATCCTTGCATCTGAACTTAAAGCAGAAGGCGCTGTTGCGGTTTGCGCTGTTCTCAATGACGAAAAGGATCGTAGAACAGACAAATATGAACAGGAATGGAATGGCCTTTGGAGATTCTATAATGTGATGCAATTCTCGGATGAGTTTATAGCGGTATCATCTGTAGGCATGAGCCACATGGATTACCTCGCACTGCCAGTTGCAATAAATGCTGATTCTGATATCGTTGCGCCTGTAGCCGCGGTTGATGATGCTTGGAATGCAATTAAGGAGCTTCTGTTCGATGATGATGCAAAAGCATTTGTCGAGATCGCAAAAGACGCTGGCGTACCGGCCCCGGATGAAGATAACATTGGTTACGAAGTTGAAGGCGATGATGGAGAAGTGGTTGCTACTGTTGAAATTGCATGGCCTGATAGACGAATTGGTTTTATGACTGCTGAACAAGCTGAAGATAAGGAGAAACTCGAAAAATTGGGATGGAAAATCCTGAATTTGCTGGATATTGCGAATATGGATGTCGCAAGCTATTTTGGAGGTGATAACCAATGACGGATAATGTTAAAGTGGCAATCTCATCGGATTTTTTAACAGCATTTGCTCGTCTTCCGAGACAGGTACAAGGTAAAGTAACGGAGTTTGTAAATAAGTTCCGAAACAATCCGATGTCTCCTGGCATTAACTATGAGAAACTTAATTCGGGAATAGATAAGAAAATTTTTTCTGTTCGTATTGATGATACTTATCGTGGTATTGTTGTCCGTCAGCAAGAAGCTGGAGTATATCTGCTTTTGTGGGTAGACCACCATGGCGAAGCGTATCAATGGGCTGCTCGTAAACGATGCGAAGTCAACCCTAAAACAGGTGCAATTCAGGTGTTTGATGTTCAAACTGTAGTAGAACAGGTATCTGCACCTGAAAAAGTTGCTCTATTTGCCCTTGCAAAAGATGATGATTTGCTTAGACTCGGTGTGCCTGAGGTTCAGCTTGATCTTGTTAGAAGTTTTGTTAATAAAGAGGATTTTTATAAATCGGAATCCGCTATGCCACATGATGCTTATGAGCATCTTTCTTGGTTGGCAGAAGGTTTTCCTATGGAAGAAGTATTAGAGCTTGTTTCTGAAGAACAGAACGCCTCTGCTTCCAGCGAAGATTTAGCAGCTGCATTAGATGTTCCTACAACGCTGAAATCTTTTGTTGTGGTCGATGGAGAAGATGAATTGCGTCGAATTATGGCAGAACCGCTGGAAAAATGGCGTGTATTTCTTCATCCGACACAGAGAAAAATTGTACAGAAAGAGTATTCGGGTTCTGCAAAAGTGCTCGGTGGTGCTGGTACTGGCAAAACCGTAGTTGCCATGCATAGGGCGAAACATTTAGCGTCCAAATGCGAAGGACAGCAGAGGATTTTGATGACAACCTTTACTGCAAATCTCGCAGCTGACATCCGAGAGAATCTTCGTAAGATCTGTACATTGGAAGAACTCCGAAGAATAGAAGTTGTTCATCTGGATGCCTGGGTGAATCAGTTCCTTCGAGAGTCTGGATTCTCTGCTCAAATAGGCTATGACGATGTAATAAATCCCCTTTGGGAGAGAGCTGTTTTGTTAGCAAACATCGATTTGCCGTATGAGACTACGTTCTATGAAGAAGAGTGGAATAGAATTGTGATCGCACAAGAGGCTCTTACACTCGAAAAATATGTAAAGGTAACCAGAAACGGTCGTGGCACCAGACTTGATCGTAAAAAAAGAATGCAGGTCTGGAAGGTTTTTGAAAACTATCAGAACCTGATGAAAGAGAACCAGATACGTGATATAAATACCGCCATGTATGAAAGTACCAAACTGCTTCAATCTGCGGGCAGAAAACCAAGATATGCAAGTATAATTATCGACGAAGGGCAGGATTTCAGCGACAATGCATATCGCTTGATTAGAGCGTTGGCAGGAGAAGAACATCCTAATGATATTTTCATAGTGGGTGACTCTCACCAGAGAATATATCGAAATCATCCTACCCTTTCTAAGTGTGGTATAAATGTCCGTGGTCGTAGTAGTATACTGAAAATTAACTATCGTACTACAGAGGAAATCCGGAAACATGCTTTTGCATTATTGAACGGTATTTCTTTTGATGACTTGGACGAAGATTTAGATCTCGGAGATAAGTGCCAATCCCTCACACATGGAGAAAAACCGATAGTTGAGAATTTTGGAAATGCAAATGATGAATTTGATTTCCTTCTCCGTGAAGTGAAGAAGCTAAAAGAAAACGGCGTTTCTCTCACTGATATATGCGTTGTAGCACGTACCAAAAAGCTGGTTGACGATTACATTGCGCTTTTTACAAGAGCAGGGATTCGTTCCTATGCAATTAAGAGAAACAAGGTCGATGATCGTAGTTTTGATGGATTACGAGTTGCCACTATGCACCGAGTGAAGGGACTGGAATTCAAGTATGTATTTATTGCAGCTGTGAACAACAGAATTATTCCTCTTCCCTCTGCAATCAATAAGACTGATGCTGTTTCTGAGGCGGAATCTATTACCTCTGAAAAATGCTTATTGTATGTGGCGATGACTCGTGCGCAAAAGGGTGTTTATATTACCAGCTATGGAAGACCCTCGGAGTTTTTGGGGTAGCCTTGTTTTTTTAAAAGAAAAGTGGCTACCGCACTATTATGAACCGGATCACCATAAGTGGACAGAATATGTAGGTGATCGAGTACGAAAAAGCAAAGATGTCGTATGGGGCATATTAGTCGAGGAGTGGTGCAAACAGTGCTTGGGACAAGATGCTTCTAATTACTTTATTGAAATGGTAAGAAATGCACTCATATAAAACAAAGAAATAAGCAAAGCCCCCAGGCCGGATTTTGTATCCAGCCTGGGGGCTTTGCTATATTTTCAAATTGATGCAGTTCAAATCTTGGAGCTCAAATACTCCACGAGTTCCCAAACTGTTGTCAGAGGGTTGCTCTGTCGTGAAATCGGCTCGATACCTTGGTCCTGGATTTGACTATCACGAGTTTTCGCTCTCTGAATTGCAGCGGCCTGCAAAGGCTTCAAAACGTCAAAGTAATCCTTGTTCTTCTCATAGTCGGGGATTCTGTTCGGCTGTTTCAGCAAGCGAATCAATGCCTGGCAATCTTCGACCTCTGCCTGCTGATTTACAAAGTGTAACAAGAACCATAGTTCGAAGGATGGATTGGAGTAGGCCAGATGGTAGCCCTCCTTTTGGGCGGATTGTTTGGCGCGTAGAAGAACCTCATTGGAATTATCGTCACGGTCAAATACGCACCAGATGGAATCGCCATCTTCCGGGTAATACGGATTATTGCCCATCGTTGCCTTGGCCTTTTGCACAAGCCTGTCAGCGGACTTATACTGTGAAGAAATCGGGATAATGTCAATATTGCATCCTCGGCTGCGGAAACGCTTGAAATAGCGAATCTCGGTTTCACTGCCCTCGCAGATGAGATACACCACCGGATTGCGCTTTCTGGTGTGGGCAGACTTGCGGCTGATCTCTTTTATTCTGCCCATGCTGCATCCCCTCCAATGAACGGAATCGCACCATAGCGACCTTGTAAATAGCCCTTGGAGATGTTCTCGCCTTTCCGGGGAGAAAACTCGGTCAGAGCGTAAATATCGGTCTGCATGGTCTTTTCATCTTTCTCTGCAAACCAGATCTGATCACGCCGAAGCAAAGTCAAGTCGAGAAGCCCGGTGTCGTGTGTCGTGAAGATGAGTTGTGTATGGTTCGTATTGATGGCGGCATCCTGCATCATTTCGATCAAGTGCCGGGTCAGGAGTGGGTGCATACTGGATTCAATCTCGTCTACCACCAGAACAGCCCCAGATTCCAGAGCAGCGAGCCACATACCGATGCGAGAAAAAAATCGCTGTGTTCCAACGGATTCCTGCCCCAACGGAAGCCAGAAGCCCTTGGATGTGCCATCTTCAGTGTCGAGAGTGTGTAGGGCAGAAATGATAGGTTCTTCCTTGGAACCAGTGATGCGGATGTCTTTGATGCCTAGATCGGCATACAGCATTTCATGCAGGATACGGCTCTTTTCGGAGCCGCCCAGCCGGATGGCAGACAGAGCGGCATCCAGCCGCATTTCTGTTCCCATGAAACCTGTCAGCTTTTCAAAGAACCACAGATACGCTTTTTCAGTTTGCGGACAGTTCCACTCGTTCGAGCTGGACAGATACAGACGATTTTCGGCAGTTCGTCCAGCAAGCGTGAACTGCTCTTGAATGTTCTCGCGGAACTGATAGCCATTGTTTTCTCTGGAAAAAATCAGTGCTTCCCGACCATTAGGCCAGTGATAGAGATATTCGGTCAAGATTCTGGACTTGTCAAACGAGAACCCATAGGCATACTTGATGCCGCCATAGAAATAGATAGCTTCAAAACTGGTCGGCTGTGTAGGCTGGTCTGTGAAAGCAAACGGTTCCTGCGGAAGCGGTTCGCCCTTCAGCAGCTTGGCATATCGGCCACAGACCATTTCCCGCATGAGCAGGAGTGCATGGAGGACATTGCTTTTTCCTGCTGCATTTGCACCGTACAGTGCCAGCACTGGAACAAGCTGTTTCTTCTCGTCCGGTGAAATCAGGCAGTCGACCAGACTTTTATCTGTAGATGCTTTCAAGCTGATGATGGCTGTATCCTTGATGGAACGGTGGTTGGTGACTGAAAATTGAAGCAGCATCGCAATTCCTCCCAGATGATTTTCTGAATCCAGTGTACTCTATTCTAGGCGGAAAGTCAAATCTTAATCTCAATATTTGCAGATGTTTTTCAAAAATCGAGAATAAAATTTAAAATATAAACTTTTTATACCGTTCTAGTATTATTAGAGTTTATTCTGCATACACAATCTCCCTCACCACCACTTCCTCCGCCCATTCCAGTTTAAGAACATTCTTGAATTCCATCCGACAAAAACGCATTTCCTAGTTCGAAAGACAGTTATTTACTATTTTAACATTCGATAGCTCCATTATATCCATCGCATTTCCATTTCAGCTGATTTCCCTTGGAAGTGTGGTTCAGCGTTTCCTGCGGTTCAAGTTTGCTTAAATCAATTGTTTCTATAGTTTCCTCCCTACACAGCGGTATTATGGATCACCTGCACCCATTGGTGATCCCCAGCCATGCGCCCATTGGTCTTTTCAATAATCAGCAGCGGATCAAAGAAAGGAACCTCCATCTCCCGGAGGATGCCTTTCAGACCGGCTCGGCTGGCGGGCAGGCATCTTTCTTTCAAAAATTCTTCAAAATCTGCCCAGGACGGATTTTCTACAACGCCAAACGCCCGCAAAGGGATTCGGTCGGTGTAGTTCT
>ERZ780162.800-NODE-800-length-23889-cov-12.396325_pt1 | contig 23889 bp, 19 predicted proteins | sample MGYA00511474_ERZ780162 | MGnify/ENA primary metagenome ERZ780162 (study PRJEB29588, sample SAMEA2143633) | human gut metagenome | biome: human gut; feature: human-associated habitat; material: faeces | place: Denmark | collected 2008/2010 ...
GCAGGGTCTCTTCCGGCATCTTCTCGCCGTAGCAGTCGATCAGCTTGATGCCGTTGTCATAGTACGGATTGTGGCTGGCGGAGATCATGATGCCGCAGTCAAAATCATCCACACGGGCGATGTAGGCCACACTGGGCGTGGTGGTGACGTGCAGCAGATAGGCATCTGCACCAGAAGCGGTCAAACCAGCCACGAGACTGTACTCGAACATATAGCTGGAGCGGCGGGTATCCTTACCAATGACAATGCGGGCAGGATTCGTATCGCCGTTGCGTTCCCGGAGCATGTTGTAGTACCAGCCCAGGAAACGGCCTACCTTATAGGCATGATCTGCAGTCAGAGTGATTCCGGCTTCGCCACGGAAGCCATCTGTACCAAAGTATTTTCCCATTTTAGATATGTTTCCTCATCCAAAGAGTGAATAAACGAATAGGTATATGCTTTTAGCCGAGAGAGTCTCTCGTTGCCTGCTGCTCGCCACGGAGAGGCAACATACTTGAGCAACACGTCCATGTGACTTAACACATGGACGATAATTATTAGTCTTTGCAGAACAATTTTCAGGCATCGAACTGTCCATTATGGAATATGTCTTTTAATGAAATCAGAAACAATCATTTCATATTTTTCGGGATTTGTTCTATAGCAACTCGTATGTCCCGCTCCAGGAACTATATACATCATTTTTTGGCTTTGGCAGCTCTCATAAATTCTATTCGCCATGGACAGCGGTGCCTGAGTATCCTCATCCCCATGAATAATTAAAATTGGAACATTTGTCTTTGATACTGCGTTGCAAGAGTTTGCATCTTCTAAATTGAAACCGCCAAAAATTCTGGCTCCCGTATTTACAAACTGTGCAAACAGACTTATCAGTATTCCATTGTGATACAGCTTATCTTCACTATTTACCCTTATCATTTCTAAAGGTGATGTAAATCCTGCATCATCTATGATTCCGCAAACGGATTTTGGCAACCCCAAATCACTGCTCATCAATGCTATTGCCCCGCCCATAGAAATTCCCATAAGGTATATAGGCACCTGTTCTCCAAATTCAGAAGCCACCCAATTTGCCCAGTCACAGCAGTCATATCTTTCCAACACACCAAGTGTCGAAATATTTCCTCCGCTCTCACCATGTGCTCGCATGCTTACCAGTAAGAGGTTCCATTCATGCTCCTCTGTAATTCTGTAAATTGGCACTCCACATACATAGCTATCAGACCAAAGTCCATGAAAAAAGATGATAATTGGTGCATTTTTCTTTCTTTCAAAATAATGGCCGACTAATTTCACTCCATCAGATGCCGTGATCGTAATCTCCCTATTTGGCTCATTCTTTATCTTGTACGCTTCTGTTATTATTTTATACTGCCATTCATCAGCGATTTCTAAATCCGGCCAGTGTATTTCTCTTCTTGAGCAAGCCCTCTGAAAAGCATATTTACTTGCCACTATCAGCACCATTATTCCGATGACTAAAGTCAGCAGAAATATTAATCTATTTTTCCCATTTATATGTGCTTTCGTCATAAAAAACACTTCCATATAGCTTATACAGAGTTACATATACTTTAGCCTGATTATGCATTTAGCCGGATAGATATCCGTTGCCTGCTGCTCACCACGAAGAGGTAGCATATTCGAGCAGCACAGCCATGTTTTCGCATGGCTTGTAAGTATTAGTCTCTGCGGAACAGGTCGCGCGTGTAAACCTTGTCCTGCACATCGTCCAGACAGCTATCGTAACGATTGGCAATGATAGCCTGACTACGCTTCTTGAACTCATCAAGATCATTGACGACCTCACTGCCGAAGAAGGTGCTGCCATTCTCCAGCGTCGGCTCGTAAATGATAGCAGTAGCTCCTTTTGCCTTGATGCGCTTCATGACACCCTGGATAGAAGACTGGCGGAAGTTATCCGAGTTGGACTTCATGGTCAGGCGATACACGCCAATCACACAGGGCTTCTCCTGAGACTTGTCGTACTCGTTATCTTCACCATATCCGTAGTAACCTGCCATTTGTAACACACGGTCTGCGATGAAATCCTTACGGGTGCGGTTGGACTCCACAATAGCCTCAATGAGGTTTTCCGGGACATCAGCATAATTGGCAAGAAGCTGCTTCGTATCCTTGGGCAGACAATAACCACCGTAGCCAAAGCTAGGATTGTTATACTGGTCGCCAATGCGTGGATCGAGACAAACGCCCTTGATAATCTGCTGAGTGTTCAAACCTTTCATCTCAGCATAGGTATCCAGTTCGTTGAAATAAGACACACGCAACGCCAGATAAGTATTGGCGAACAGCTTAACTGCCTCGGCTTCGGTGAACCCCATGAACAGGGTGTCGATGTTCTCCTTGATGGCACCTTCCTGAAGCAGACCCGCAAACTCATGTGCAGCTTTCACAAGGCGCTCATCGTTCAAATCCGTACCGACAATGATACGGCTCGGATACAGGTTATCATACAGGGCCTTGGACTCACGCAGGAACTCAGGACTAAAGATGATATTCTTGGTGTTAAACTTCTCGCGAACACTTGCAGTATAGCCCACCGGAATCGTGGACTTGATGACCATAATGGCATTCGGATTATACTGGAGAACCAGTTTAATCACAGCCTCAACCGCCGAAGTATCAAAGAAGTTCTTCTTGCTGTCATAGTTGGTAGGCGCTGCAATAACAATGAAGTCAGCATCCTTATACGCTGCCTCTGCGTCAAGAGTAGCGGTTAAATTCAAGTTCTTCTCGGCAAGGTATTTCTCAATATACTCGTCCTGAATCGGAGACTTTCTGTGATTGATGAGGTCAACCTTCTCCGGGATAATATCAACTGCCATGACCTCGTGGTGCTGCGACAGCAGTGTAGCAATAGATAAACCAACATAGCCAGTACCTGCAACTGCAATTTTCATTTTACTCCTCCGTATTAGTTTTTCTTCAACAGTTTTTGAAAGAAAGAAAATATCAATTCATGATAAAGAATAAGTGTCACTATAAAGTAAAGTACCATGTACAACAAAGCCCCAGCAACAAACCCATTTCCCACTATGCTTGTTATGATATAAAATCCACCCCCCATAACCAATATGTAAAGTAATTCTTTAATCCACTTCACATTATATTGTTTTACAAAGCTCCGAATTGCACTTATATACCAAACAATAAGCGTGATAATTGATGCGGCTGATATTGATTCCGGAGTTCTAAAAATCCAATAAGCAATTGCATTCAGAGCAGCCGACAGCATTAACACAAACAAACACACACAGCAATATCGGCGTTGTCTATTGAGCACTTTATAGTAATTAAACATAATTGCACTTATCGAACTTGACAATGCAAGACCCGGAAATATAATCCTAAAATAAACCAACGAAGGCAAATATTCGGGTAAAACATATTTAACAAAAATATTTAAAGGGTAGTAAAACAAATGCCCTGCGAATACCATCATTGAAATAACAGCAATTCCCATGGGCATATCTCGTTCGATAGTATCTACTCCTCTCCGTTTCAAGTTCGGGAGTAAAACCATCGAAGCCGCCCCCATAACCGTTGTCGCCATGTTTAAGATGCTATATGCAAATGCATATATCCCGTATGTCTTCGAGTCAAAAAGCAGAGAAACAAACTGTTGATCAAGTGATAGAACCAAATTAGCGACTTGAAATGCCAGCGTTAAAGAAATTCCTGTTACAAAATAATCTCTTAACAATTTCCATGAATCATGAAAATTATTGTATTCTCCAAACGTAATATCTCTATATGTAAAAACATACCACAACATTAGAATTGCATTGATAAAAATAATCGCGCCAATATATAGTTGACACGGCACTTCCGATATATATCCAGCTCGGTATACTAATATTATGAGACCTGTTGCACAAAGTTTAAAAATGGCATATAAAATCTTTCGCTTCGATAATTCATTAAACCTCATTGTGCTTTGCGAAACGAATTGATAATATGTGGTTACATTTGTCGAGAATGTATCTACTGCAATTGCAAAAACGACGAATCTATAAACTCCGCTAAAGAACAGCAGCGACACAAATGCAATGATTATTGATACAACCGCTTGAAATGTAATATAAAACTTTGTGTTGAGTCTAAATGCTTTCTTATCCAGCGTATCATATTCCTGCCCCGCATGTTTTAAGAGAACTCCATCAACAAAACCAAAGTGAAAAAGTGCAGTGTATGACATATATAGCGTGTAAACTTTATAGTACCCGTAATTTGATGCACCCATCAATTTCGGAATTATAAGTGCCGTTATAATACTGCTTGCCAATACTGTCGCATTACTTAAAACAACTTTGAAAAAATCAGATGCCATTTTGTTACTGCTTTTCATCAAATTATTTCCTAACCTTTTTTCTCATTTGTCTAATAAATCTCAAAGTCTTTACTAAATGAAAGTCCATGCACATCACAACGATCAAGTCACTTTTAGATAAAGTTTTCAACCAACTCATTTTTTTCCGAAATCCAATTTGTTCATCAAATAATCTACTCGTTTTGAATTGCTTATATTCTACAGAATAGTCATCAGAAGCCACTAAATTAAAAAAAACATTTTTTCTTTCTCGTAAAAGAGCCGTCTGGAAAATGGCCTTTTTATTCTCCTGCGACAATGGATATCTATCAATCACTCTTTGCAATTCAGCGCAATAGCGTTCTCGATCCTTTAAAAAGTTCTTTCGGTAAACCTCATGTGTTGCAGAAGAAGAATTATCAAAATAAACATACATTGCTTTTTTTAGAGTGATTATGGTCGAGCAATATGAAACAACTGTCAACAAAAAAAGTTGATCCTCCGCCAAAACACAGTCAACAAATTCAATGTTGTTATCCATAATAATTTTACTCGGAAACAGCGTTCTGCAAACTGACCCAAAAATTTTTCTTTCAACAACTACTGAAGTTATAAAATCATTTAAATCATTCAAATTACTATCTTCGAGCATCTCACAGGATGCCGAAATATTTCCGTCTTCATCGCCATATACAAAACTGCATATCACAATACTGTTTTCTTTCGCTTTCGCAAGAAGACTTTCTATAAAACTTGTCTCAACTCTATCATCCGCATCAATAAATACAATGTACTCCCCCTGTGCTTTTTTTATCCCATAATTTCGAGCTGAAGATACCCCTCCATTTTCTTTATGAAACACCCGAACTCGTTGATCTTCTTTCTCGAATCTTTTACAAATTTCTAATGAATTGTCTTGCGAGCCATCATCGATCAAGACAATATCCAAATTCTCATAGGTCTGATCTAAAATACTCCTAATACATCGTTTCAAATATTTATGTGCATTATATATAGGCACAATCACTGAAACCTCTTTTTTCATATTCGCCGCCTACCTTGTATAATTTGCAATAAATGTTCCGATATCATTGCTATAAAAAATGTATAAAAGTAGCCCCACCATAATTACTTTAATAATCAAATTAATTTTATGTTTATCCTGATTGATAGAAAAAAGCATTACAGTAGCATAGGAAACCAAATACATTGTTCGCTCCATAAACAAATAACTAAAACACATTCCCAGCGAGAACAACGATAGGGTTTGTGTATATTCCACAATCATCGCATTTGCATCAGAATCTTTTGGAATTTGTCCTTTATACCGCCTACTTATCAAAAACAATATTCCAATATAGATTATCATACATATAAACAATATAGCCATTCCAAGTCCAGATCTCTTATAAATCGCTTGTATCGAGTATGAATCCCAATATCTAATAGCCTGCATCAAAGCAACTTTAACATAAGCCATACTTGAAGGAATTATGTTATTAACTAGTTCTAATACTCTCGCTCCCAAAAGGTTTACCCCCATCATTGTAATAACAACCGGGGTTTTATTCTTAATTTTTGAAAGTAAAGCAATTGGAACAATTATCAAGGCATACGAGTGAATTAAAGCTGCAGCTATCAAAAGAATTGCTGAATTAAGTAGTCTTTTCTTTTTGCAATACAGATAAACAGCAAGGGAAGAAAGCGCACATGCCGCAACACATCTTAAGCCTGAAACAGCCAGTTTAAATCCAAATGTTGAAAGCCACGCAAAAAAAACAAAAAAAGCTTGTGAATAAGGTACGCACTGCCTTTCACCATATTCCTCACATAAACGATCAAAAAAGATGTAATAGAAAACTGACAAATCAAGCAAAAGCGGAAAAAAAGGTAATAATGTATTATCAGGCAGTCTACTAATCAGCCAAAAATACAGCGTTGCTAAATAGTACGTTCCATATCCACCATTTTTTAATGCATAAGAAAAGTCATGTCCTCTCAATGCATTAACACCATCATAGTGAACAAACAAATCCCACCGTATTACACTATTAGGAACAAAATAATAAACAAACACTAACATACAGGCACAAAATGCTATAATCAAATATTTATACTGCCTGACGGAGATTATCGCATCGTTTCTAAAAATCGTGCAAGCTGTAGACATCACCAAAACAAATAGCGTTATAGCAATGCATATCCATTGAATTAGATTCAATTGCATAATTTTCCTTTCTATCGCATTAGAGGATAGTTATTAAAAACATTACAATACTCTTTACCCATATGTTCTGCTTTAAATTTTGTGCTATCCCTATAGGCTTCCTGCCCAAGACTTCTTCTCAAAGACTCATTTTCTTTTAGTTTTAATATTACTTCTACAATTTCATCCGCATTCGGCTCAATTAAAAGTGCACTTCTTTCATTTTCCAACATATCAGGAACTCCCCCAACATTTGACGCAATGATTGGCATCGCAGCGGACATTGCTTCTATCAATGTCATCGGCATTCCCTCCCATTTTGAAGGGAGCATAAACAAATCCGACTTTTCAAACCAAGGTCTGACATTCCCTGTAGTTCCTGCAAATATCACATATTTCGTTAGATGCTGCTTATCCACCTGCTCCTTAATATCTCCAAGCAAGTCACCCTCACCTACAAATATGAATCGAATTTTTTCTCCAGCATCAATTAATTTTTTTAGAGCTAAAACCATCTCGATGTGATTCTTCTGTTCTGAGAATCTTCCAATATGAAGACATGTAAATACATCGTGTTGAGCATAATCATCTTTGGGCGAAAAGTTATTAACATCAATTCCATTATAGATCATTGGAATCTCATTTATATTCATGCCATATCTTTTTTCTATCGATTTTCTAACGCGAGGGCTGATAGCAACTGGTACAGCCTTTCTACTTCTAAACAAAAACTTCTGAAAATGCTGGAGCTTTGATGGAACTTCCTTTTCTGCGACATTATGAACCGTATGAAAAATTTTTCTTTCTTTACTAAGCCCGCCTGCAAGGACTGCATACATCAGCATGTATCTGTGTGTATGGATAATATCCGGTCGAAAATCCCGTATTATTTTTTTCAGTTTTTGAGTCGCCGACCAATCGAAACCACTTTTCTTGTCCAAGAACACTAAATTGATACCGTTATGTATTAGTCTTTCCGTAATTGCTGTTTCACAATGATACATGCTAACAACCATAATTTCATGTTGCTTATTAAGTTCATAGCACAGATTCTCAACCATAATTTCCGCGCCAGCCAAGTTGAAATCTGGCATAATCTCTAAGATTTTCATTGTATCAATCCTTCTCAATCAGCAATTTTTTGAACGACCTTCTTAATAAAAGCTCTATTTCTATTAATTTGCTTATTTTTATAGCTTTCAAATTTTTCTTGGGTTTCCTTGAATTGCGCATTTCCAAATGTCAGATGTAACGCCTCTAACTGTGCAATATGTAAATTATGATAAAATGGACTTGTAATTTTTCCTTTCATATCATACATAGACCAGTAGCCATTATCAAAGTCTCCCAAATGCTTTACCAAGCTTTTTACTGCTGTATCCAAAGCCGTCTTATACTTCTCATTTCTATCAACCAAAGTCAAATCATACAAACCATATAATGAAAAAATCCAACCATTAAGTACAATTGGCTTATTTGTAAATTCGCAAAATAGAACGTCCTCACCCTCATATTTTGACGTTCCCCCTTGCTCGAGCGGTTTTAACATAAACTCAATCGCTTTTTGAGCTCTTTCAAGGTACTGTTTTTCTCCTGTAACCTTATATGCTCGGAGCAAAAGAGATGCACCCTCTCCCTGACACATCGAACCATAGGGAGCCTCTGGATATACAAAGCCAAAATTATTCCATGCACCTGATTCTTCTTGATTTCCAACCGCGAATTCAACGCAGTTCCAAAATTGACTAATGTATTTTTCTTCTTTAGTCATAAGATAAAGATCAAAAGCACCCAGCCCATATTGAAAAATTGCAACCGGGAAGTAGACCACCCCGGCAACTTCATCTGTTGTCATTGGGATTGTCTTTTTCTCCAGTGTCTCTGGATCTTTTGTGACTTTCTCGGTCATATTATTAAAATAGCCTTCTAATTTGCCCGGAACAAAACATTTTCCCATGTCTTGATTAACATGCATTATACTGTTTCCCGTTAGCATCTTATACCACTTTTTGATATTATAAACGCTTAGCCCCATACCATGCCCTCTCTTTTTAGCTGAGGTTTCTCAGCATGATTTCCATAATTTTCTCCGGCATAAACTCACTTGCTTTTTTTACGCAGTTTAACTTCATCGAAATAAACCGTTCCGGATTCAGTGCTATGTCATTCAAGCATTCTGTCAGCTGATCTACATTTCCCAATTCATATCCCAAACCAGTTACACCTTCGTCTATTACATCGCCACAATTATCCCATCGCGCTGTAACCACCGGAACACCCGCAGCGTATGCATCTATTATTGTACCTGGTACGCCTTCAGTTTTATAGTGTGTCGGAAAAATCATTCCAAAGTAGTCTCGCAATGTTTCTACACTTTCTTCTGGTTCAACAAAGCCTCTATACTTAACACAATCACTGAATTTTCTTTTTAATTGCTCAAACCACTCTTCTTGACCACCTTGAACCGGTCCATATACATCTAGCTGATAAACCATCCGTCCATACTTCTTATTTACTGATAAGACGGCATCCACTGCATCTTCTAGTCCTTTTTCTTTCGTTACACGAGCAAAGAAGCACAGTCTATAGGGTTCCGTATATTTATCCTTGAATAATTCATCCGTGTCAATTGGTACAATGTGTTTAAAATTTGGAAAACGTACAATATTGTCAAAACCCTGTTCCTGCAATGCGTCTGCCATACTACTCGTTTCAACATAAATGTAATCAACTTTTTTCAAAAGTCGCTTCAACCGCTCATCAGCGTTTGTCATTGTTGGTAACCAACCACCTACAACTGCATAATGAATTGTTACACCTGTAATCCTCTTTAAAAATACGAGTATCGGAGTAAACACTTTTACGCTTTTATGAGCAGGTAGCATGATAACATTTTTACAATTGCACGCCAAATCCACCAACTGCAAAAAGAGTTTAACCGGATGTTTTTTCCAATTAAGCGTATCGACCTTTTTTACTTCAGCTGCTCCAAAATCTTTATCAAGTTCTTCCGTTATCGCACAGGTTTTTGCTTCCTGTCCTCCTGATTTACTCTTTCCCGAAGCAAAATAACCTATCATTCCAATTTTCGTTTTCATGTACGAAATTCTCCATTTTTGCTTGTTCTTCACATACTAGACAATAATATCAGCCTTCAAGAATATGGATCAACTGCCGATAATAAAATTTCTCCGTAAACTGCGCAACATTAACTTTGGCCTTTTCTTTCATTTCGACAGAATACTTGCTGTCAGTCAGAATGTGTTCGATTTCTTTGGCGATATTATCAATAAGGTCTTCATCTCTCTTAAGCAAAACGCAACCATTCTTACCAACATATTCTGGAATCCCCCCAGATTCTGTCGTAATTAATGCGCATCCAGATGCCATAGCCTCTATCATCGTCATACCCGCCGGTTCATCCCACATCGACGGAAGAACAACCACGTCCGCCATTCTATAAACAGCTGGCATATCTTCGTTATCAATGTAGCCGGTGAAAACGATTTGATTTTCCAATTCCTTCGTTAGAACATGAAGCCTTTCCTCATAAGTTCCAACTATACTTGCCTTGTAGAAATTTGATCCAACAATAAGCAACACAATATCTTTTCGATTCAACTGTTTTACTGCTGATATAACTTCTTCAATTCCTTTTTCTTTATTTAATCTACCAGCAAAAAGGACTACTTTTCTCCCTCCAATAGTTTCCTTTAAACGTTTTTCGATTGCTTCTTTAGTGCCAGTTACATTCGACTCAAAGAAATAATTACGAAGGCAATTGTACATTACCGAAAACTTTTCATCCGGAATTTGAAATTTCTCCTTCATTTTTTGCTTTACAAATTCGCTGATTACAATTATCCCTCTGCTCTCACAGACTATTTTCCCCATTCCATACAAACTTTTAGGAACGGTGTGCATGTGAAGAAACCACTTATTTTTATACTTCTTTCTGTTGCCGTTCATCTTTAGAGATGAAAGAACCGGAATCGAATTTTCAAAAACAACTACATCAAAATCATTATTCTTCAATACTTGTGCAACAAAAAAGGAAAACCAGCCAATTTGAGCCATAAAACTAAGCGAATGAATTCTTTTACCGCCTAAAATATATTTTGAGAAGAGGTAAAAAAAATGGTCCATCTTTTTTACAGCTGTCGGCACTTCTGCCCAAATAAAATTTGTATTTTTATACTTTTGTGAAACATCCAACGCTTCTTCATCATATATAGAAATACAATTCAATTCAATTTGGTTTTCTACCTCATTTTGAGAAATCAACTCCTCAATTAATGCTGGAACCGCACCACCCTTAACTGCCGGGATTGGTTGTTTACTTGAACCCACAATTAGAACTTTTTGCATATTTTCCCTCACACCTTTGATGCTTACACTTTCCTCTTATCAATACCAATGCCGGTGCCCTTGACCCAAGCCCAGCAGCCAAGTTCGTACAGGCTGCGAACCACATTGTGCCCTTCGATTTCATGATAGAGCTGCCAGTGGTACTTTGCCTGTTTCAGCTTATTGCTGGACACTGAGCCTGCACGACCCATTCGATACGTACCAAGAACTTCCTCCATCCCGTAGCAATAATCCGTCTTTTTCAGTATCTTGAGCCACAGGGCGAAATCGTTCCTCTTTTTAATCGGAGGCACCTCGAACTTGCCAAGCGCTTCCTGATCGTACATCACAGACAGGTTGCCGATTGGATTGGAAAGCCGGATCATCTTCTTGTAATCCGTTTTCTTCGGAGGAATGAAAACCGTGTGCAGGTCGTTTCCTGCCTCGTCCATCCAGCCATAACCGGTCGCACTAAACTTTGCACCAGTCTGCTCCATAAAGGTGATCTGCTTTTCTAACTTGTCCGGCATCCACAAGTCATCGCTATCCAGAAATGCGATATACTTGCCAGTCGCCCGCTTCATGGCCTCCGTCCGGGCAACTGCTGGTCCCCCATTCTGAGGAAGAACGTAGTAGTGGATATTCGGATACTTTTCCAGATACGGCTTCAGCACTTCGGCAGTATTGTCCGTGCTGCAATCGTCTACGATCTGAACCTCCCAGTCTGTAACCGTCTGGGCAATCACAGAATCAAGCGATTGCAAAATAAACTTGCCGCAGTTGTAAGTCGGCATAATCACACTAACTAGCATTCAATCGTTCCTCTTTCCGCATATCAAAGATTACAGCCCAGACTCATCTCAAAGAGTCTGAGCCGTTTATTCCTTATAAAGCTCTACTAATCGTCCTCAGCAGTGTGAGTCACACTGCCGCTATGTCTTGTACCGCTACAATAAGCGTTGCTATGAATCGTCACGGAAGTCCCTGTCTTTATTCCTGATGACACTATCACTCGCCACAAGAATCCATGTATTTATACCAGAAATCACTCATATCGCTACGGAAGTCCTTGCGTTTATTCCCGACAGCACCATACCTTTTCACTGGGAGTCCTCGTATTTATGCCTGATAGCATCTCCATGACCGGGTTGAAAGTTTCGATGATATCGTCATCGAAACCCCTTGTTTATTCCTGACAGCACATTCCTGAAGAATGTCAATTTTCACCCTCAGAAAGTAGTCAAAAACGTCGATACTTAGTGGTTTTCTCCACTCATAGCAGTGGTTTGGCCCTCGGAAATTCCCTCGGTACTTTCAGGCATAAACAGGATCTTCACGGTCGCCAGCATGATTTTCAAATCCTCGATCAGGCTGGGATGGGCAACATACATCAGATCCATCTGCAGCTTATCGTAGGGGGTGGTATTATATTTGCCATATACCTGTGCATAGCCGGTCAGACCAGCCTTAGCCTGCAAACGCAGCGCAAACTCCGGCATCTCCTCGCAGTACTGTGCGGCGATCTCCGGGCGCTCCGGACGGGGGCCCACAACAGACAAATCACCCTTCAGGATGTTCAGCAACTGAGGCAGTTCGTCCAGACGGCAGGCACGGATAATGTGACCGACCTTTGTAATACGGTCATCCTTATCGCCGGTGGAAAGACGTGCCACACCATCCTTTTCTGCATCCACACGCATAGAGCGGAACTTCAAAATCTCAAACTGCTTGCCGTCCTTGGTCAGACGTACCTGCTTATAGAAGGCGGGACCACCATCGGATTTGACCGCAATGGCTGTGATCAGGAACAGCGGGCTCAAGATGATCAGTGCCAGCAGCGAAATCACAATGTCCATCGCGCGCTTAACGAACAGGAACTCCGGGCTTGCCATGTAACGACCGACGCGCAGCATCGGCAGATGGAACATATGCATGGGCCACGCGCCGCTCATAATAACGTCGCCCACACGGGGGATGACGAACATATTGATGCCCTTCCCTACGCAGTGCTTCAGGATAATGTTTCGCTCATGGCTGTGAACACCACTGACAAAAACAGTCTCCATGCCGTCCAGAATGCTCAGGTCTGCCAAGCACTCCGACACGCTCAGGGTGACCTGCACGTCGTATTTCTGGTCAAGACCGTACTCATTAATGAGCTTTTCCATACCATGACGTACATCGTAGACCACAGCGGTCTTCTGCGGCGGGAAGGTCGTATAGTACCATTTATGTGCACAAGACGCCCAGATTGCAGCCATCACCAGCTGCCCCACAATTGCCGCAATGCCCGGCAATAGGTTGCAGAGCTTTGCCGACATCAGGCAGATCACGATGTACAAAATACCATCGGTTGCCATCGCGCCAAGGATCTGGCCATACACAAGCTCTGAGACCCGCTGCATCGACATCCAGAACGCATCGTAGATTTTACCGAGTGCAATGTACAGGATAAAAAACAGGCCTAAAATCGCAAAATGACCCTCCCATGCCAGATTTGCATAGGTCTGGTGCGAGTAGTACAGGAACCAGCAGGCCGCAAACGGCAGCTCGATCATCAGAACATTCAGGATCTTTACGATCCGCAACATTACATCATGCTGAAACTTTGACATAATCCTCTCCAATAACTCCTTAGCTTTTCTTTTTACGTCTTACGCAACTTCTCCGACCCACATTACAGCAACTGTTTTGGGTCGAGCTATTAACTACACAAACCGATATCTTCCCCCGTTTTGTGGTTAGCCGAAACATTCAGGTTTTCACTTTTCCGCTTGGACTCTTGTGCCGGTTCTAACCGGCGCGGCCTCGAATCTGCTTTCCCCCACCGCATCCCGATTTCATCCAGCTTTGCAATCCGCTCCTCTGTCAAAACAGCGCCGCTTTTTTCAGGATTCTGGCGGGTATACCGCTGCCGTTTGACCCAATTTCCGAGGTTGTAACCGCCCGGTGACACATATTCTGCTGGGACGTTCAGGTCGCCGTGGGCATCAAAATAGCGCTTTGCCTCCTGATACCCCTCGTTCCACTTGCGGTCATTGCGATTGCCCCAGTACATCCCGATCCGGCTGAGCCGCTCGACCTGTTCCTCCGTCAGTTTTCCTTTCGGGTACGCCCATTGCTGGCTTTCGACCCATTGCCCCAGCCGTTCGCCAGCCGCTGTCACATAGGAACGTGGGATATTCAGGTTGCCGTTTTCCTCATAATAAGCCGCAGCCAGCGCATAAGCCTTTTCCCACTTGGCATCGAAAATGTTCCACACCATGCCGATCTCATCAAGCTGTGCGATGCGTTCTTCCTTCAGTCGGCCGTTCAGCTTTTGCTGCCGGGTCTTGATGATCCACTGTCCTAAGGGATAGCCGTCCGGGTCTACATATTTTCCGGGCACCATCAGGTTTCCGTAGGTGTCGTGGTATTTCTTTGCGACCTCAAATCCGTGCTGCCACGCAATTTCCTTCCGGTTGCCCCAGACCATGCCGATGCTGTCCAGCCGTTGAATCTGTTGTTCGGTCAGGATGCCTTGAATTTGTCCCTCGCGCACACGACGCTGAGTGACCAGCCACACGCCAAGGCTCAGACCGCCGGGCGTGGTATACAGTTTCGGGACATTCAGGTTGCCGTGTTCCGCATAGTAGATGCTTGCCTCGGAGAAGTAGTGCTCCCAACCGGACGAAAGGCTCGCCTGCAGCTGCTCGAACAGCACCCGGCAGTCATGCACCTGCTCGATGACCTCGAATCGCTCGGTGACGATCCTATCGCCCTCACCGTTGGCATAGAGCCGGTGGACCGCCTCCTGCATCTCGCCTTGCAAACCGGAAATACTGGTCAAGCCCTCGAAATTGTTGACAACATCTAGGATAAGCGGCGTTGTATTATCCCCAGCGGTCAGGGCACGTCCTATCTGCTGCTTGTAGATAATGGGCGAAATCGTTGGACGGAACAAAATGACACCGGAAATGCCCTCCACATGGACGCCCTCGTTGAGCATGTCGATGCAGAACAGCAGCTTCAGACGGTCGCTTGTGTCCGTTTTGAAGTCCGCAAACGCCTTATCCGTATTCGGGTCATCCGAGTAGGCTTCGTACACCACCACATCTGGGTTGACCCCGGCGAACCACTCCGGCACATGGGATACCATCTCGTCCATGTGCTCCTTGTTGGCGCAGAACACAATGTACTTGCCAGATTTGTTTGTGATATGATGGGCAAAGACCCTGTCCAGACCGTCCGCCTGCTCCAGTGCCCGGCGCAGCGCATCCAGATATTTTTGGTTGGCGTCCTGAATGCCCGGTGTCCGCAGGTTATCCACCCGCGCCTGATACTTTGCAAGGGCTTTCTGGTACTGGTAGACCGTAGTTACATATTTCGGGGCAGGCAAAATGCCCCTGACGACTGCTTCGCCAAGGGTCATGTCGCTCGCCGTATGCCCATCAAAGAGCTCTTCGGCCATGTCACGGTTATTATCCAGATACCGGATGTTTGTTGCCGTCAGCCCCAGAAGCTTTGCCTCCGGGCACAACTTTAATAAAGCCACCGTGCTTTCGCCCCAGCATTCCGCACCGGCACGGTGGAATTCATCGAGTATAATATAGGCAGGCTTCTGCGCTGCAATTTTCTCCAGCTGCGCCTGTGTACAGCACATCAGTTTGGCATAGGTATAAAAGAGAACGTTTGCCAGCGGAAAATCCGGGTCGTTCCTTTTCAGGCTCTCCAGCTGGGTCTTAAAGATATATTCACTTGGAGAAAGCCAGATTACGACCTTCTCTGGGTTGTCCTCGATCAGCTTGAACGCAATGTAGCTCTTTCCGGTGCCGGTGGGATGAACAATGGCAGCCTTGCCGTACTGCCCCATCATCCGGACTGCCGCATGATATGCTTTTTCGTTGTGCTCAAACAGGCGCAATGCCACCTTGTTCACCCCTTCCCGCATAAAGGGGTATCTCTCATTTGGTTAATGGAAGATACCATGTGTTTGACAAATCTTGTTATTTTAACCATTCTATTTTACCATTGAATTACCATTGAGTAAAGAGGGTTCGGCATCATTTTGTACCCCCCCGGAGAATTTTCAGCGATATAGTCAATCTTTTTGTGATTTGTTGTCCAATTTGTTCAGATAATCAGCCACAACTTCAATTTTCAAATCATTAGTGGTCAATAAGGTGTCAGCAGGAGGCTTTATATGGCAAGACGAGGTGAAAACATCCGAAAGCGCAGCGATGGACGGTGGGAGGGTCGATATATCAAAGGCCGTTCTGCGGACGGAAAGCCCTGCTGGGGCTATGTATATGGGGCGACTTATACCGAAGTAAGGGAAATCTCTGCCCGCAAGAAAGCAGAGTACGGTATTTATAACCTGAACAGCACCGATATTACTTTTTCGGAAATTTCAGAGCAATGGTTGTATTCTGTCCGGCAGGGTGTAAAAGAATCGACTTTCGCACACTATCAGTATACTTTGCGACATTATCTCCAGCCTGTTTTCGGAGATTTCAAAGTGAGTGCTTTGAGCGAAAAAATTCTGGAGCAGGGACTTTTGGCTGTGATAACACCAGCCAACGGAAAGCAAAAGGCTTTAGGGGTAACCATGGCACAGGAGTGCTTGTCGATGCTGCGGCGCATCTGCAAGTATGCAGCGCATTTTCATCTCATTCGCCCTTTAGAGATCACGGTAAAACTGCCACAAAAATCCCCAAAAGTACTGCTGCCGTTTACCACAGAAGAACAAAAGAAATTACAGTCGTTCGTAATGGATGCACCTACGCCCCGGAAAATAGGTCTACTGCTTGGGTTTCAGTTAGGGCTGCGTATCGGCGAGATCTGCGGACTGAAATGGGGAGATTTTGATTTATCGGCAGGAACTGTGACGATCCAACGGACAGTGACTCGGATTTCTTGTGGAAATGGCCACACAAAAGTCGTCATTCAATCTCCCAAGACCCAAAATTCCCATCGTGAGATTCCACTTCCCAAATCGCTGCTTCGTGTTCTGAAGAAGCTGTCGAAAGATTTCAGCAGCGGAACGTGGTTTCTTTCTGGCAATGAGGAAAAGCCAGTCGAACCTCGATGCTACCGTAAGAGCATTTACGGCTATCTGAAAAAAGCCAGTGTCCATCAGGCGCATCCTCATGCGCTTCGTCATACCTTTGCAACGACCTGCTTGCAGGCGCACTGCGACATTAAAACTTTGAGTGAACTGTTGGGTCATGCAGATGCAGCAGTCACGTTAAAAAAATATGTTCACTCTGATATGACGCGCAAACGACGAGAAATAAATCGTGTTTTCGAAAACTTTTAAGGGGGCAATTCGTGGTCAGGAATCCGCAAAACTTTCGATAAAACGCAGCTTATTGAACATTTCCTTCCATTAACCAAATGGAGGATACCTTTTCTTGTCTTTCTGTCGGTTGATTTTCGTGGCAAAATTTCGGGAACATCATTCTTGAATATACGGCGCGCCGTACACAAAAACAACCTATTTCCGCTAATATCTACAAAAAAAGGAGAACAGACATATGATATTAGCGACCGATGAAGATACAAAAGTAAAAGATGCCGTTGCATTACGTTTCAAAGAGCTTTGCGAGGAACGCAACATAAGTCCCAATGCCCTTGCTGTCCGTTCCGGTGTCACTCCGTCCACCGTTTACAGTATGCTTGATTCCTCCCAGCAAAGCGTCACCGTTCCAACCGTCAAAAAACTGTGTGATGGCCTTGGAATTACGCTTGTAGATTTTTTTAACGCCTCGATTTTCACTGCAATCGATCAGGAAATCCGATAAATAACACATTGACATCGGTTTATGTGCCCTATTGGAAATGTACCAGCATTGTACGAAGCCGCTGCTATTTATCAATGCCTGCATTATAGCCCTGACGTTTTTCTTCTTGCCCTATAACATAGAGATTTTTCTCTGTTATTAAAGATGCACCGCGCTTTTTGCGCTCTGCCCGCCTTCCACCATTGAAAACGAAAGGACAAAAACATGAAAAGGAGAATCATCGAGTACAAACCAAGTCCCGGCAAACAGAATCTGACCCGCCGACTGTATCTTTGCGCTCTGACCTTGTGGCGCAGCTTGTGGCTGCCTACCTGCTTGGTCGGAGGGCCGGCATATGATGTATTATGATCAGTTCAACACCGGAAAGCGTATTCAAAAGCTGCGCAGAGAGCGTTACCTGACGCAGGAAGAGCTGGCCGTCCGCTTGAATGTCAGCGACCGCCACCTCCGCAGTCTTGAGAGTGGGGAGTATATTCCTTCTATTGACCTTTTCATCGAGATCGCTGCATTTTTTGATGTAACACTGGATCATTTGATTATGGGAAAGTCGTTATCTGACCAAGAAGAAAGCTTACGAAACAAGTTGCAGCAAAAGCGGTTGACAAATCAAAAGCTCCGTTTGAAATTGCAGCGTATTATGCAGAAACTGTCTGCAATCGCTGAAGAACTTTAACTCTATATAAAATTGCGTCCCTCCGGGCAGGCAGCATTGCGCTGCTTGTTCAGAGGGGCGTTTTTTGTTTTTGTGCTCAAAAAACTTTTTTGAAAAATTTCAATTTTATCGTATTTTTCGCAAAAGTGAAATATCGGTTCAACGTTGTTTTTATATCAAAACCGGAAGCATTACTTCCGGTTTTTCGAGCCAAAAAACCGGAGGTACGACCTCCTAAAAAAGCATTCAGTTTTCAGGTACACTATGGTCACAGCAAGGGCAACACCCCAGATGGGGAGAAGCCCGAAGCTGTAAGCCGTACCTTGAAAACTGAATATCATTCCCTCGGACAAAACAATGAAACTTCCGTAATTCGCGGCCCGGCCATAAAGAAGGCGGGGTGGCTGAAAAGCCAATGAGAGGAAGGGTGCAGTCCCCCTCACCGAGGTGTATTCCAACCCCCACCGGGCGTCGAGGACAAATAGGGTGGGACACTTAAAACAAAACTTCAAAGCCCACCACCGGGATTCTTCTGAATCAAGGCAGTGGGCTTTTTCCATACCGAATATTCATTCTGATGACACGGAGGTAATGACTATGAGCCGTACTTTTACCCACAAGACCGATGAATCGACCCTGACCACCCTCTGTCCCCGCTGCCTGAATGCCTTTCGGAACACGCGTGGCATCCGTGTCCGCCGTGCAGACCCCTATCAGCTCACCAAGGAGCCTTGCACCTACTGCCAGACCAACTTCGGCTACGACTACTACATCCAGCCCACCAGCCCGAAATCCACCTACTTTAAGAAGGGACGGTTCGATGATGAATCTGAATGCGCTTAAGATCGACCCGGAGTTTCAGGGCAAGATCCCGCCGCTGACTTTTGAGGAGCTGAACCAGCTCGAAGCCAACATCCTGCGAGATGGCCGTATCATCAATCCCATCATCGTATGGCAGGGCTTGATTGTAGATGGACACAACCGCTACGCCATCGCCAAGAAGCACCCGGAGATCCCTTTTACCACTCATGAGAAAGCGTTTGCAAACCGCTATGAAGCAATTATCTGGATCTGCAAAAACCAGCTAGGGCGACGCAACCTTACCCCGGAACAGAAGAAGTACCTTATCGGTAAGCAGTATGAAGCTGAGAAATGCGCCAACGGCGGTGATAGAAAAAGTCCTGCTGCAAAATCAGGTTACGGAAAGCGTAACCTGATCGGTGCACCCAAAACCTGTTATAAAGTCGCTGCGGAAAGCGGTGTAGGAAGAACGTATGTGATTGAAGCCGAACATTATGCTAAAGGTTTGGACGCTGCCGAAGAAGCCGTTCCAGGCACACGACAGAAAGTGCTTTCCGGCGAGGTCAGACCGACCGCCGCTGAGATTGCATCCGTTGCCCGTGCCCCTCCCGAAGAACGTCCTGCACTGGTGGCTGAGATCTGCAAGCCGAAGTCCCCAAAACCGCCTGCACAAAAGCAGAAAGCTCCCCCAGCCGTAGCCGCACCGCTGCCCGATGCCAGTACATCCGATGAAAAAGCACCTGACGAAGAACCAACGTCCACTCCTGCTCCATCCGAGCCGATCTTTCCACAAAAGGAGAATGACCCGTTGAAAGTTGACCGTCAGCAGATTCTTGAAATCGCAAACAATCGCTACCATGTCAAGCAGCTTGCCAATGGTGCGGCGATGCTTTGTGAGGTATCGGGAGCCGCCAACAGTATGATGCGCCGCTGGGAAAGCGTTTTCCGTGAATATCCCGATATTCTATCCGATGCAGAGAACCGTGCATCCGTAGGACGAACGATTCAGAAATTGAGAGATTACCTGAAAAATTTGGAAGATAAGATGGAGGAACTGCTATGAAGAATATGAACTGTGTCAGCACCATGCCTGAGATCATGCCCGAAATCACAGATGAAGCCATCATCGAAGCCATCTTTGCCCAGCGGCCTTACGAGGAAAAGGTCATCAACAGTGCCTTTCTCGAAATCCCTGCGGAATATCAGCGCAAGCTGAACATTCCCAATGTCGAAAAGATGTCGGCAGAGTTCACCGAGCTGATTGCCAACCCGCCCAAGGTCAGCTACCGGGACGGTCACTACTTCGTCTTTGACGGTCAGCATACCATCGTGACCCGTCGGGCGATGAACGGCGGGCAGGATCTTCCGATCATCTGCAAAGTGTACGAGGGACTGACAGAGGAAGAAGAAGCCATGCTGTTTTCCCGGCAGACGGGCGTTTCCACGCCGCTGACCGCTGGTGCAGAGTTGCGCGCCGCTTTGGTGGGCAAAGACCCGGAATCTCTCGCATTCGTGAAAGCCACCGAAAGCACAGGTCTGCAGCTTGGTCTGGACAGCTACCGTGCCCCGTGGAAGATCATCTGCATCCGCACGGCTTTCAAGGAGTACAAAGCCTATGGCGCAGACCTTTACAAAGAAGCCCTGACAATGCTGGCAAAGGGCTGGGAGGGTGACCCCGATTCCCTCCGCTCCGGCATCCTGCAGGGCATGGTTCGCTTTGTGGCTCTGTATCAGGGCGAGTATGACCCGGAGCGTCTGGTGAAGCGTCTGCAAGCCATTCACCCTATGACGCTGGTGCGGGATGAGAAATCCCTGAGCGGCACCGTCAGCTACAAGTATATGATGCTGATCCTTCGCACCTACAACGGCTCCAGCCGACGCTTTAATCTGCCCATCAAGCAGTGAACTTACTTCTTCATGCAGGTCTCCTTTCACATTGCAGAAGCCGTCCGCAAGGGCGGCTTTTGCCTACATAAGGAAAAGGGGGTTGACCGCCACCGTATATGTAACAAAAGACTTTGGTTTTCTCCGGGGCGAGATCTACTATGCAGACCTTGACCCGCACTATGGTTCTGAGCAGGGCGGCAAACGTCCTGTTATTGTAATTCAAAATAATACTGGAAATAAATTTTCGCCGACTGTGATCGTGGCTGCTGTGACCTCAAAAGTCACCAAAAAGCCAAACCAGCCTACCCATGTTCTCATTGACCGAAATCCAGCGTTTTCAAGGCCCTCTATGGTGCTGCTTGAACAAATCTTCACCATTGATAAAGAACGCATACAGCGGCTCCTAGGGCAGACTACGCCGGACGAAATATACCAGATCAACGAAGCCCTGATGAACAGTCTGGACCTGAACGGAGGTCGATAATATCAACAAGAACGCCTACTCTCCCCTTTCCCCCGCTATTCCTCCCGATGTTTTCAGCATCGATGCAACTGCACTGAAGCTGATTTCTATTTTATTTGACAACAACCTGATCTCTGCTGAGGTCTATCATCAGGTCCTTAGCAGATATTCTGCGTAATGTCAAGGATGTCGCTGACACTGGCGACATCCTACATATTCCCTTCGCAATCTTCTATACTACGGGCAAAGGAGGTACAGCGATATGAACATCACGCAAAGAATGTACTTTGGGCAATTCCCATTGGACAAAGACCGTGACCGCCGCATTGTCTTTTACGGTCGTGTTTCCACCCAGCATGAAGCGCAGGTCGATGCGCTTGGCAACCAGATGCAATGGTACGATGACCAGCTTCGGTATCATCCAAACTGGCAGGTCGTTGACCGCTATATCGACGAGGGCATCACCGGAACCTCAGCAAAAAAGCGCCCGGCTTTTATGAAAATGCTTTCCGATGCCAAATGCGGAAAATTCGATCTGATTGTTACGCGTGAGGTCTGCCGCTTTGCCCGCAACACTGTCGATACCCTTCAGATCACCCGCGAACTCCGCAATTTCGGCGTAGAGGTCTTTTTCGTATCCGACAACATCTGGACGATGGACGGCGATGGCGAACTACGGCTTTCCATCATGGCAACCATGGCGCAGGAGGAAAGCCGCAAGATCTCAGAGCGTGTTCTTGCCGGGCAGAAGATAAGCCGGCAGAACGGCGTGCTTTACGGCAGCGGCAACATTATCGGCTACGACCGGGATAAGGTCAACCGTACATACGTTATCAACGAGGAACAGGCTGCAACCATACGAATGGTTTTCACGCTCTATTCTCAGGGCTACGGGGAAAAGGCGATCGTCAATGAACTTTCCCGGCTGGGACGTAAGGATGGGCACGGAAACGTCAGTTGGTCCTGTACAAAAATCAGCCGCATTCTTCGCAACGCAACGTATATGGGCTATGTCTGTTACAACAAGTCCAAGGTCAACAACTATCTTGAAAAGAAGCGCATCAACAATCTGGACGAAACTTCCTTCGTCTATGTAAAAGGCAACTTCGAACCCATCGTATCAGAAGCCCTCTGGCATGAATGTGAGCGCATCCGTAAAAGCCGTATTGTCAATCTGCGTCTTCCTGATGGAGAAACACGACGCAAGGGCATTGACAGCACCAAATATTTATGGGTCGCAAAACTTCGTTGCCGCTGCGGTTCTTCCTACCGCATTTTCAACTGGCGTAAACTGAAGGACGGAACGCCGGTCTTTGGCTACCAGTGCAATATGCGAACCGTCAACCCGACCCGTTCCTTCGTTCTGGAGCACAACATGACCGAACAGCTCAGTTGTGATGCCATTTCTATCCCGGAGTGGAAGCTGGAACTGATGGCGAAGAAGATCTTTGAAAAGGTCTGGGGCAACCAGAATAAAGCCATCCTTCGTGCCTGCAAGATGATCGAAAGCTGCCAGAACGGAAAAGCCGCCACACGAATGTCCGCTGCGCCGATTCAGGGCCAGATCGAAAAAATCAAAAAACGCAAGCTGAACTACGCTTCCATGCGTGCAGACGGCGAACTGCCAAGAGAGGAATACCAAGCCCTCTGCAAACAGGCTGATGACGAGATTGCCCGCTTGGAGCAGGAACTGAAAGTCCTCTCCCCTGCGCCCGAACCGCAGACGGTTTCTTCGGACATGAAAGTGATCTACGATTTTCTTTCCCAGAAGATCGATGTGCACGGTGCCCGTCTTGCTCCCGAATTGATCGACCAGTTCGTTGAAGTGGTCACTCCCATTGCCGATTACTCCTACCGCTGGAAGCTGAACACCGGCTGCAAGAAGTCCAAAGAGGAGCGCGCCGATCTGATGGCTGTATCGGAAAAGCCCCTCCTTACCTTCACCATCGACTTTGAAACCGCCAAGCGTTACCGGGAAGCCAACAAAATGCCCCACCAGTTCCGCCGTGCAGCGTGGACCGACCTGACCGTGGAGGTGTATCTGTGATGCTTCTGGGAAGCAGCTCTGTGTTAAACGCAATTCACCTCATACATGAGCAAACAAATAAGGCCCACCGCCAAAACTGACGGTGAGCCTTATTTTATGCTTGATTTTTAGCGATAATTCGCTATAAAATCCTTATGCTCTCGGGTTTTTAATAGCAGCCTGAGCAGCAGCCAGACGGGCGATAGGCACACGGAAGGGAGAGCAGCTGACGTAGTCCAGACCAACGTTGTGGCAGAACTCCACGCTCGTGGGATCGCCGCCGTGCTCGCCGCAGATGCCCAGGCCCAGATCGGGGCGGGTCTCACGGCCATCATGTGCAGCCATCTTGACCAGCTTGCCGACGCCGATCTGATCCAGATGCTGGAACGGAT
>ERZ780162.801-NODE-801-length-23889-cov-3.601829_pt1 | contig 23889 bp, 18 predicted proteins | sample MGYA00511474_ERZ780162 | MGnify/ENA primary metagenome ERZ780162 (study PRJEB29588, sample SAMEA2143633) | human gut metagenome | biome: human gut; feature: human-associated habitat; material: faeces | place: Denmark | collected 2008/2010 ...
CACCATCGGCTCGTCTCCGGCGATGATCTGTCTGGCTCTCTTCGCCGTCGCCATCACGATGGAATAACGGCTGCTGACGATCTTATCCTCGCCCTCCTTAACGCCGCTGTTTACCACTTTCATCAAATCACTGTAAGAGGGATGTAACATTTTTTTATTCTCCTTTCACTACCGCGTCCAGCTCTGAACGCATGTCGGCAATCGTCTGCCTGTTCCTGACCGGAGCCTTCCGCGCCGCGTCGATAATATCGTGCATCTGGCGCACGCAGACATCCAGGTCATCGTTTATAATCAGATATTCGTAGTTTTCTATGCCTTCCGCTTCCTCACGGGCGCGGATCAGCCGCTGCCGGATCACCTCAGGGCTTTCCGTTCCACGGCCCTCAAGCCGCCGCTTCAGCTCTTCGGCACTCGGCGGCATGACGAACAAAAGCAGCGTTTCCGGAAACTTTTCCTTCACCTTGAGCGCGCCCTGGATCTCGATCTCCAGAATCACGTCCCTCCCGGCTTCCAGACACTTTTCCACATACGCCCGCGGCGTTCCGTAATAGTTGCCGCAGTAGGAGGCATACTCAATCAGGCCATCCTCCTCTATCGTCCGTTCAAAGGTTTCCTTATCCACAAAAAAGTAGGATTCTCCGTCCACCTCGCCCTCTCTGGGCTCCCTGGTGGTCATGGAAACCGACAGGGCATAATTGTCATACCGCTTCAGCAGCTCCTTCATGAGCGTGCCCTTACCCGCTCCTGAAAAGCCGGATACCACAATCAGAATTCCCCTATGCTTCATCCAATTCCTCCCGTCCGGGCTGCGCCCTGTTCGCAATCGTTTCCGGCAGAAGGGCGGAAAGCACCAGCTGCCCGTTCTCCATCACCAGAACCGCCTTGGTCTTGCGCCCCTGCGTGGCGTCCACAGCGGTTCCCGCCTCCTTCGCCGTCTGAACCATCCGCTTCACCGGCGCGGATTCCGGACTCACCACCGCGATCACCTTATCCGTATTCACAATGTTCCCAAAGCCCACATGAATAAACTGGTTCATACAACCTCCACTTCACACACTGGAGAAGAATGGCCCTCTGGCCATTCTTCGGTATGAGACTTAGATGTTCTTAAGCGGCGTCTTCTGACGCCTTAGAACATCTTCTCATACTTCATTCAATGTTCTGGATCTGTTCCCGCACCTTTTCGATCTCTGTCTTCAGCTCGATCGCATGGTTGGAAGTCTCCAGATCGCTGGCCTTGGAAAGAATGGTGTTGGCTTCCCGGTTCATTTCCTGTGCGATGAAGTCCAGCTTACGTCCCACGCTGCCGCCCTCAAGAAGCGTCCGGCGGGTAGTCTCGATGTGGCTTCTCAGGCGGACCAGCTCCTCATCCACGCAGACCTTATCCGCGAAGATCGTGACCTCCATCACAAGCCGGTTTTCATCCACCTGGACATCTCCCAGAAGCTCCTTCACCTTCGCCTCCAGATTCTGCCGGTATTCCGCGATGATCTGAGGGGCGCGCGACTCAATGAAGCTCACATGCTCCAGCATGCCGTCCAGCTTTCCGATCAGATCCTTCTTCAGGGTCTCTCCTTCGCTGATCCGTGTGCGCGTCAGCGCCTCCGAGGCTCCCCGAAGCGCTTTTTCCAGCGTCTTCCAGATACCCTCCTCGTCCAGATTTCCCTCTTCCATGGAGAAAACCTCAGGGAAACGGGCGAGAGAGGAAACCTTCACATCATTTTCCAGAGAAAACTCCTCCGCCATCCGGTTCAGATATCCCAGATATTCTGCTGCGATTTCCCGGTTATATTTCACCGTTCCGCCGCTTTCCGTAAAATCCTCATAGGAAAGAAACAGATCCACCTTGCCCCTCTGAATGTATTCCTTCAGAAGCCCGCGGATGGACGCCTCAAAAAAGTTCAGCTTCCTGGGTATCTTCATACTCACATCCAGATAACGGTGATTGACGGATTTGATCTCCACGGTAATCTTTCGTTCTGCCTCGGCAACCTCACAGCGGCCGAATCCTGTCATACTTTTTATCATCTGCGTTCCTCCGGATCAGTAGATTCCCATAATTCATTTTATTATAAAGCAGAACCGCAGACCAGTCAAGATTCACTTGTGCCGGAGTGCGCATGCTGGTATACTGGGAGTACGGTTCACCGTCCGGCGGAACCGGACGGCTGCCGAGTCTGTGCGGCCTCTTCCGGTTCCGCGCGGAATTCTTCAGTTAGAAAGGATGATTGACATGGCATTTGACGGCATTACAATTGCAGCGGTCAGGAAGGAGCTCTCCGATGTGCTCACCGGAGGACGCGTCTATAAAATCGCCCAGCCTGAACCTGACGAGCTGCTTCTTACCATAAAAAATAACAGCAGCCAGTACCGGCTCACCCTGTCCGCCTCGGCTTCACTTCCGCTTGTGTTTCTCACGGAAAAGAATAAAACCAGCCCCATGACAGCCCCCAATTTCTGCATGCTGCTGCGCAAGCACATCCAGAACGGACGGATTCTCTCCATCACACAGCCGGGCATGGAACGGATTCTGAATTTCAGAATCGAGCATCTGGACGAAATGGGGGATCTGCGCACCAAACAGCTCATCGTAGAGCTGATGGGCAAACACAGCAATATCATCTTCTGCGATGAAAATGACGTAATCATCGACAGCATCAAGCACATTTCCGGTATGGTCAGCTCCGTCCGGGAGGTGCTTCCCGGCAAGGATTATTTCATCCCCCATACCCAGGACAAGGCCAATCCTCTGGAAACGGACCGGGCAGGATTCATGGAGCGGGTGTTTTCCGGCGCTCAGCCCTGCTTTAAGGCGCTCTATACCTCCTTTACCGGCCTGTCACCCGCCATCGCACATGAGATCTGCTACCGCGCGGGAGGAAATGCGGATCTGTCCACCGCCGCCCTGGATGGGGACGGCAGAGAAGCGCTGTGGAACGCCTTTTCCCATATGATGGAGGAGGTGCGCGCGGAACGCTTTTCTCCCTGCATCGTCTATGAGGGTAATACAGGCGGAGGAAGCCGCGGCACAGCCGCATCCGCAAGGCCTTCCGTTCCGGCGGAATACGCCGCCCTGACCCTGACCTCCTATCCGGAAGCACTGCGGAAGGATTATACTTCCATCTCCACCCTGCTGGAGGATTATTATGCGGAGAAAAATACGGTCACAAGAATCCGCCAGCGTTCTTCGGACCTCAGGCGGATCGTTTCCACCGCCCTGGAGCGGAACGTGAAGAAATATGATCTGCAGATCAGGCAGATGCGGGATACGGAAAAACGGGACAAATACCGGGTATACGGAGAACTGCTGAACACCTACGGCTACAGCGCCGAACCGGGCGCGAAGTCCCTCACCTGTCCCAACTACTATACGGGAGAAGATATCACCATTCCTCTGGATCCCACCCTTTCCGCCGGAGAGAACGCAAAAAAATACTTTGAAAAATACAACAAGCTGAAGCGTACCTTCGAAGCGCTCTCCCAGCTTACTCTGGAGACGAAGGCCGAAGTGGAGCATCTGGAATCCATCAGCACCTCCCTGGACATCGCCCAGAAGGAGGAGGACCTGGTCCAGATCCGCGAGGAGCTGATCGAAAGCGGATATATCCGCAGGAAGGGCGGCAGCCGTGCAAAGAAGGTGAAAATCACAAGCGTTCCCTTCCATTATGTCAGCAGCGACGGCTATGACATCTATGTGGGAAAAAATAATTATCAGAACGAGGAGCTGACTTTCCGCTTCGCCTCCGGCGGCGACTGGTGGTTCCATGCCAAGGGAATCCCCGGCTCCCATGTAATCGTAAAATCAAAGGGCGGAGAACTTCCCGATACCACCTTTGAGGACGCGGCAAGGCTTGCCGCCTACTATTCAAAGGGGCGCGGCAGCGAAAAGGTGGAAGTGGACTATACGGAGAAAAAGAATGTGAAGAAGCCCGCGGGCGGAAAGCCCGGCTTCGTGGTCTATTACACCAACTATTCCATGATGATCGACTCGGACATCAGCGGTCTGAAGCAGGTGGAATAAAATTCATAAACCTCCTGTCAAAATCCTCTGCGCTTATGGGCCGGCTGTAATAATAGCCCTGGCCCATATCGCAGCCGAGCTCCCGGATCAGTTCCTCATTTTCTTCCGTCTCCACACCTTCTGCAACAGTCGAAATCTGAAGCCGGCGGGTCAGAACCATCACCATTTCCATAACGGCCCTCTGCCTGGAATTGTTCTCCCGGGAAATCTCCATCAGGAACGCCCGGTCCAGCTTCAGCTCATCAATTTTCAGTGCTCCCATAACGTTAAGGGAGGAATAGCCCGTCCCAAAATCATCCATCGATATCCGGAAGCCCTCCTTCTGCAGCAGCAGAATTCTTTCGTTCAATTCCTCCACATTTCCAATCGCCAGTCCTTCCAGAATTTCCAGGGTGATCAGACCGGCCGGAATATCGTATTCCGTAACCAGCTTCCTTAACCGATCCGGATAATCCGCCTCATAAAACAGAAGCTTGGACTGATTGACAGAAATGGGAACCGGTTCTATTCCCGCCTCCATCCACCGGTGAATATGCCTGCAGACAGCTTCCACCATATACATGTCCAGTCTGGCACAGAAGCCGTTTCTCTCAAACAGAGGAATGAAATCGTTCGGAAACATCATTTTTCCCTCGTCGGTCACCCATCTCACCAGAGCCTCCGCTCCCGCCAGGCTTCCGTCCCGCAGATTCACCTTCGGCTGCAGAAAAAGGCGGAATTCTCCATTCTCCAGCGCCTGATGCATATGGCTTTCGATATAATTTTCCCGTTTTTCCTTTTCATGCAGCTGTGTATCGTAAAACCACACATCGTCCTGCCGGGTTTCCCCCGCCTTGTCCAGCGCGAACATCACCTGCGTCATCATCCGGGAAGGAAGCTCCCCGTTTCTTTCCTGCCCCTCCGTATCCGTTACGCCGCAGTAAAACAGCACATGGTAGCTGCTTCGTTCCAGAAGGGGGTCCTGCTTGATGCGCCGCATCATATCGTGCAGTCTGCCTTCCACCTTTTCCCGGTCTGTACCGATCAGAAACAGATAGAAATAGTCTCCTGTCTCCCTTCCAAAGAACTCTTCCTTTTCCAGTTCATCCCGAAGGAGAGAGCCGATGTACTGAAGCAGCCGGTCCGCCTGCTCCTTACCGAAAAGCTCGTTTATGAATTTGAACTGATGGATATTCAGCGCAGCCACACTGAACTGCATTCCATGTGCGCATGCATCCTCCAGTTTTTTCAAAAACCCTGCCAGATTGCAGCCTCCTGTGAGCGGATCCGTGCAGGCTGCCTGTAAAAGCTGTCTGTTATTATGCCGTACCAGCCCGTAGCTGGACATGATAAAAAGCAGGCAGAGAGCCAGAAATATGAGGAAAACAGCCTCTGCCCCCGTAATCACCCAGTAAACGGAGCCCACGACCTCTTTCATGGAATTTACACAGAAAAGATACCAGTCGTTGATTCCGACCGGCTCCAGGTAAACCTTATATTTCGTCCCGTGCACCTGGAACATATACATGCCGCTCTCACCATTCTGCATCACGGCCTTCATGCTTTCCCGTATCTCCTCTTCCAGATAGGGATTGTCAAAAACCGAGTTTACATTCTCCGGCAGTTTTCCCTCCCAGGAACGGATCTGAAATTCACCGTTTCCATTGACCAGATGTACATAGCTGTAATCTTCCCCGCCAGAATCAGCCGAAAACAGTCTCCGCATGCGTGCGGCGGAATCTCCGGCCGCAAGCACTCCCCGGATCCTTCCATCCATCATCACCGGCACGCAGACAACGAACATATCCTCCCCCATGTTTGCGCTGTCATAAACGTCCGATACCGTAATTTTTCCCTCACCCGCCCGTTCCAGCGCATCCTGCATGGGCTCCGGCAGGGTATCGAAACCGGTCCTCTCTTCGATACCGTTTTCCGCCGTCACCAGAAGCTCCATACCGCTTCCGAAAAATGCCATTCCCAGAAAATCATTTTTCCTGTTTGCATCGTACATTTTTTCCGCAAAGACATCCTCCTCCGAAAGCTCCGCCTCATCCAGAAAACTTCCCAGAGTCTGAAGGATCTGAACATCTCCTTCCACCAGCCGGCGGATATTTCTTCTGTACTCCTCAGACGCCATTATGATTCTGGAATCCGTAGCGCTGTTCAGGATATTCTGGAGCAGTGTGTAAAAGAGTCCTCCTCCTGCCAGAAGGATTACACTGACTGCCGCCGCGATGACGGTTATTCTTCTCGTTCGCCTCTGTATAATTCTTTCATCCGTTTTTGGTCTGTTCATCGTGTTTTCCCATAATAAAATAAATACGGTTTTTTCCTGAACGCTTTGCCATATACAGCGCCCTGTCCGCCTCTCCATAAAGAATCGTCCAGGAGCTCTCCTGCTGCGATACCGCTATCCCCACGCTGCCATAAGACAATAGTTAAAACTGGAAGAGGTTTCAAGACTATTTACAAAGGATCTCACATTTTCTGATTTTCAGAGATACAGTCTTTCAAATTCTTCCGGCGGCACCGGATGTCCAAAATAGAACCCCTGCATCACCTCTATTCCCAGCTGCCGGACCGCTTCATACTCCTCCTGCGTCTCCACTCCCTCCAGACAGACCTCCCTGCCAATATTGTGGCAGAGCTGTGTGAGAGAGGGGACGAGTGATGCCTGCTCATCGTTTCTTGTCGTACTCTTTACGAAATCCTTATCAATTTTAACCAGATGAAACGGGAATTTCTGCAGGGACAGAAGCGAAGAATATCCGGATCCAAAATCATCCATGGCAAGCTTCATTCCTGTTTTCTGAAGATTCAGAACCGTTTCTTCACTCCTCTGGCCTTTATACAGAGGCCAGGACTCCGTCAGCTCCAGAATCATGTTGTCGGAAGGAAGGGCAAGCTGTTTCAGAGTGTTTTGCACAAACTGACACATATCCGTATTCTCCAGACAGCGGCAGGAAAGATTAACGCTCATCCGAAACTCCGACCGGCTTCTGCGCCATCTGCTGCACTGATGGGCGGCCACTCGGAATACCCATTTCCCCAGCTCGACAATCCTTCCATTTTCTTCCAGTATGGGAATAAAATCCACCGGGCTGACCTTTCCATATTTTCCACAGCTCCAGCGCGCCAATGCTTCCGCCCCGTACAGACCACCGGTACGGGCGTCAATCTGAGGCTGATAGTGAACTGCAAAGCCGCGAAAATTATTTTCCACACTGTCTCTCAGCAGGAAATCCATTTCTGATCTGTCCGCTTCCAACATACGTATTCCTCATCTTACGAAAATTGATTTTTCCTGACCATTATCCCCCAAAGCTTCCCATTTTATCCTTTTCTCCGCGCTTCCACACTGCAGCTGTATGAGATCTGTTGCTGCAAGAAATCACAGAACGGAATCATGACGTTTTCTCTTCAGTCTCCTTTTCCGACTCTACAGACGCGTTTTCGTTCGTTTTTTCCTTTCCCTGCTCCGCCAGGAGCTCAAATGGCTCTTCAGAAAAAACATCGCCGATCCGAAGCGGGAGCTGTCCCACCAGACGTCCGAAATCCTCATACACTTCAATCAGCATATTCTGTGAACGGTTCAGGGATTCCAGATATTCTGAAATTTTAAAACGTGCCAGCTGAAATTTCAGCTCCTCCTCCTTCTGCTTTTTCTCCATCTGTTTTTCCACATCCTGCTGATAGTCCCTGGCGCTCATTTTCGCCTGATCCGTAATCTTTTCTGCATCGGACTGGGCGGAGGAAGTAATATCATCCGCGTCCTTTTTCGCCATGCGCAGAATTTCCTCCGCGTCAGCCTGTGCATCCGTCACGATCTTCCTTGCCTGAGATTTCATGTTTACCATCAGATCCATGAAGGAAGAATAGTCGCTTTCGTACTTTCTCAGCTTTTCCTCCTTTTCGGCAAACTGTTCGTTCAGATCGGACAGGTGCTTCTTCTCTTCCTGAAGCCTGCTCTCTTCCTCCTGAAGCTGCTGAAGCAGATGCTCCTTCTCTTCCAGCTGACGGGTAAGAGCCTGTATTTCTTCTTCCCTCGTTCTGAGCTGTTCCTGAAGCTCCTCCTTCTCCGTTTCCATCTGTTCCATCTGAACACGGAGCCTCTCTGCCGCCTGTCCCTTCTGCGCATCTCTGCGAAGGTCCTCCAGCTCTATCATCATATCCTCCAGGTACTCGTCAACTTCGCTCTTCTGGTAACCATTAATAAAAGCCGTGTGAAATTTTTTCATTTTTTTCACTCCTCCTGTCTGTATCTTTTTCAGAAACTGTCCAGCTTTGAAAGCAGCTCGGCAGCGCGTTTTCTGGCCTGGTCCATGGAATTATCCATCCTCCTGCCATAACCCGAAGGCAAAGCCTCCTCCCGGGTCCCCTGACATTCCTCGAGTGCCGGCTCTTCCTGTTCCTCAACAGTCGGTTCTTCCCGTTCCGCTGACACCGCCTCTTCCTGCTCTTCGACTATCTCCTCTGATCGTTCTTCTGTCTTTTTTTCAGAATCCACAGTCTCCGGAACAGCCTCCTCCTGTTCTCCGGATGAAGCCTGCGGGACTGCTTCTTCTGTTCTTTCGTCCGGCACCGCATCCGGCTGTCTGCGCATTTCTTCCCAGACGGCATGAAGCCGCTCCAGCTCCTGCTGCCAGCGAAGGTGCATATCCTCCTGCAGCTTTGAAAGCCTTTCTGCCTGGTGTTCCTGATTTTCCAGTATCGTCTTCTGATCCTCGTACAGCTTCCGCAGCAGCTCTTCATTCTGTCCCGTCTCCTCCGGTGACGGACGGTCTTCCGGTTCCGCCTGCGTCGGTCGGAATCCCTCGTGTCTTTTTTCCTGCTCTTCCAGCTGTGCCATTTTATCCTTCAGGGCATTCAGGGAGTTTTTCAGTTCCTCGCTCACCGCTTTTTCCTTTTCCAGCTGAAGCTTCAGTTCATTTTTTTCCTTATTCGCAAGAATCCGGATGGTTTCATTCTCGTTTTCCAGAGAGCGGATATAGTCCGTTACATCCTCCTTCTGGTATCCGCCAAATACCACAGTCCGGAACATATTTTTATCTTCCATGCTTCCGTCTCCCCTTATGTGATTTTTCAATACGTTTTCCCTGTTTTTCCATCATACGTGTAAATGATATTGATACCGTCCTGATTCTCCTTATTCATGCACAGTTCCATGGAAGGAAGCTCCGTCAGCGGATCCAGAATACCGATTCCAATGGTATAGCCTTCCCGAAACATGTCGTTGAACGGAATGTGATTTACCGTTACAGACGAAGAACCAGGAATCAGATCCTGCAGAGATACTTCAATATTTTCCCAGTATTCCCTGTTTCCATCCCTGTCATATACATACATCATGACCGGCCAGTCAAAATACATGGGCGCCGCCCCGGAATTTTCCCAGGTGAGGGAAACCTCGAGGGACTGTTCCATATAGTTCATTTTCACAGACATATGAGAAATCCAGTAACGGTATCCGAGCAGCCTCTCAACAGCGGCTCTGCCCTCTTCTACGCCCTCGTCATCCAGAGGTGTATGCGGGCCGATAAACGTCATATGCGACTCTTCAATCAGAGCAAGAGTCTGAGGGAGATTCTCCGTGAGCATCTGTTCCAGGGAAAGGGAACTGGTAAATTCCCCGCCGACAGGTGCACGATTCCACACCTCCTCCACAGGCTCATAAGCAAGCTGCCCGTCCGGAAGCTCATAGGCGCCTCCATTCTCCTGCCAGTCCAGCCATTCCTGCGTATCCTCCGCATGACCGACCATATCATTATACAGCCCCATATTGCTCTCTGCCGCGATCACATAATTGCGACGCATCATAAGCCTCGCATTTCCAAAGGCGCTGGAATAATGATCCGCATACTGCCAGCAGATTTCCTGATCCGGCATGGGCGGAAGGCCTTCCTCATGCAGGGTATGCCATTCTCCCCAGTGTCCCAGACTGCCCAGTTCCACATAGGAAAGAAAGGTATCCTCTCCGAAGTATTCACCGAGCGCACGAAGGGCCGCCTCATGTGCAGCGATAAAATCCGCATTGGAATAATCGGGACAGTAGCCCTTCCCATATTCCGTATCATAAAAAACGCCGTCTGCCGTTCTCTCATACAGCCACTCCGGAATATCCATATGAGTGTCTGTCCCCGGCCTGTCGCAGACGAAACGCAGGACGACATGCTTTCCTTCCTCCCGCCAACGGTTGAGCTGATATTTTTCTTCCAGTCCGTCCGTATCGTATTCTCCCTGCTCCGGTTCCCATTCCGCCCAGGTCATGTTGATGAAAACCAGCTCCGCCCGTTCTGCATATGATTCTTCTGCGGATGGAGCATAGCCGGTCAGTGGGAAGCCCGTTGCTTCCCCATCATAGGTGAAATCCTCTTCCACTGACAGATGATAAAGCCTGGGAATCCGGTACAATGCGAGAGCCACAAAAAGGATCCCCAAAAGGACGGCTGCTGCCGCAGCAATTTTCCATACTGCGCTTTTATCCATGATACTCTCCATTATACTGAATCAGAGTAACGTCCTTCACGTTTTCAATGGCCTTAATGTTTTCCAGGAAAACGGTATTGTCGGTACGGCAGTAAACCTCCAGCGTCATTTCCGTCAGATCTCCGCGGAAGGTTTTGGACTTCAGCTGATAACGCAGCTTTTTCATGGCGCGAAGCACCTCGTCCCCGGCAAGCTCTCCCTGATAATGGACTACCATGATATAGATCATGCCCTTTCTCTGACGATGGTACAGAATGTGTATCAGAATCAGCATGATGACGCTTGCGGTTACTACAAGGACATACATTCCGGCTCCAGCTGTGATTCCGATGGAAATGGACCAGAACAGATACAGAAGGTCCATGGGATCCTTGATCGCCGTCCTGTAACGCACGATGGACAGCGCGCCCACCATACCAAGGGAAATAACGATGTTCGTGCTGATCGCAAGGGTCAGCATGCAGGTCAGAACCGACATTCCCACCAGCGTTGTCGCAAAGGATCTGGAAAACACTACGCCGCCAAAATAAATCTGATAGATCTTATAAACGAACAGTCCCATCACAAGAGCAATCGCCATGGAGACAATGATCTGCGTGGTCAGATCCATTGTCAGTCCCTGACTGCTCATAAAGGACTCCCACACGGAATTTTTAAAATAATCCTGTAAACTCATCTCTGTAAATTCCCTCTCATTCTGCCGCAGGGGCGGCCGGTATCGTTATCGTGGCTTTTCCGATCTGGTGATCAGTGAAAGGACGTCGGTCCGGTAGCCAATCTTTTCATAGCACATGGTATATTTTGAAATTGCCGAGAATTCCTGTCCTCCCGGCGGAAGCACCTCTTTGATCACTTCGGGCAGAAATTCCGTAAATTTCACTTCCATTATGGTCTTTCCAAACGGAATGATCTCATAGGAAGCGATCTGCGGATCGAACAGATTATTTTCCGGCGCAGCCGCCCGCACATTGGAATCAAAGGTCACACGCACATCGCCCTCCGCCAGAACAAACGGCTCTCTCTCGTAGTCCACGATCACCTTCGGCCGCATCACGTTCGACGTACATTCAAACCAGAATTCCTGACAGAGTCTGTTTTCATGCTTTAACAGGAAATCATATTTCCCTGCAATGATCCAGTCGTATTCCTGCCTGGTCAGGCGGGCCGAATCCTTATGAATATAGTTTCCTATTTTGAGCTTTCGTTCCAGCCGGATGGCAGCGTCACTGCAATTGTAAATCCGGATCCTGTACTTTTTCCGGTAGTTGACTCCCGCCATTTTTTCGTTATAGGCGCTGTTCCAGTAATCGTCAAAGTACAGACTGCGGATGGAATACAGACCGTCTGTCGCGTGGGGATCCCGCTGCATGACAGCCTGAAATCTTTCCTTCATTGCCTGGCAGTCCCAAAGGGAAAGATAGTATTTCCATTCGTTCCGGAATGTGCCATAGCTGATATTTTTTTTCATGGGGAAAAAACCGTTTCTATTCCGCATAGACATCTTCCTCAATCGTACCGTCTGCCAGGACATAAAAGCATTTGGTGCCATATACCTTGCTGCCGCTGTCAAGTCCATAATAATCAAACGCATCCTGAGATTTTCCGGACTCATTGGTTGAGCGAATCCGTACAAAATACTGTCCCTCCGGCAGCGGATCCATTTCCACCTGCGGTATGCGGATGTCTTTTGCGGAAAAAATCATGTTCTCAAACAGGTAGTCGGAAGCGACCTCCACACTGTACGTAATATTTTCATTGTCAAAGTCATAAGAAGCATCCCATGTAATCTGCATCTTCCCGTTTACTATGGACGGAGTCCCGATATAAAAGGGCATCGGCTTCTCCAATGATTCCAGATATGCCCGATAGTTGTCTTCAATTTCTCCTGCAAGGGAGTCCGCTACCATATCATACTCTTCTTCTGTAAGTGTCGCGTACATGATGTCAGGCATACTGTAGACGTATGGTTTTACCACATCTCGATACGTATTAACTAATTCAGTGACTTTTTCAGTGGTCAGATATTCTGCACGCAGGGTTTCAATTGCCTCTGTAAGACCGTTTCGGTATTTTTCAATTTTATACATCCGCTGAAAAAGGACGTTTCCCCAGTAGTTGCTGATTCCCGCTTCCCAGCTTCCGGCGAAACCGTTCATTCCAACAAGCGGATCTTCTGTTGCCGTTAAGGCGGCGTCATTGTCCCATGATATAAAATAGAATTTATCTATATTCAGCGGACTGTAAAGGAAATAATTTCTGGCATTCGTATCTTCGTTTCCCATCAGGATCTGAAAGCCCATCCAATAGAACATATTCTCAGTATCAAACCATTTTTCTACAGTATCTTCTATGGGAATGGAGTAGTCATTCACATCCTCCAGCATTTCAATCAGCTTACTGTGATCCGTATCCCCTTTTATCTCCAGATAGGTTTCAAAAGCGGCCTGGTCAAACGTAGGATCAGTGGCCAGCTTGATCGCATCCTCATATCTCAGAAATTCAAAAAACTCATTTTTGTACAGCTGTCCGTTATTATCCAGGCCATGCGTCTTCAGATATCTTCCGTTAATCTGTTCCACCTGGGTATACAGGCCATAATCCTCAAAAACACCGCTTCCTCCTTCTGTCTCGTCCTTCACATACAGATGGACAAACTGGGTACGCGCAGCCATCATCTGAGGAATCTCCTTCATCAGATCATAGGCGAGCTTATTTCGAAACCGAAGACCTTCTCCCACATGCTTATTCAGATTGATGGTCCGCTGTTCCCTCCATTCTCCCTTGCCTCTCTTCAGTTCGATCTTATAATTTTTCTGTTCCCTTCGTGTAGAAGTCTGACCTCTGATTTTGATTATGGCGTTGGGCACATTTTCCCCATATCCCACTTCTCCCGGAAGAGGCCCGTTTTCATCCCCCACCTGCAGAATTCCTTCCACCGCGTATTGCGGGATATTATGCTCTTCGTACCAGTACTTTGAATAGGTATTGATTTCCGTCCAGGTGTGATCCGTATTTTCCGCTGAATTTCCTTCCCGTACCGTCAGATACATGGTAATAACGCTGTCCTCATCATCGTCCTCATAGACTGACTGTTTATCCCGCAGATGGTAATCTTCGATGGAGGCCGTCACCTTTTCAACCGGCTCAGAGACCGCCGTATCCGGATCCTCAGCGGATGCCTCCTGTGATTCCTGAACCGTATTGCCTTCCTCCGTTTCGTTCGCTCCCACGAGGGCACAGCCTCCCACTATTACCAGCATGATGCCCAAAAGCACGAAAAGCTGCAAATTATTTTTCATGAACCGCTCCTTCCTTCCGTTCCAGATAATTGCACAATCTGGAAAAAATACCCAGCTTTTTATTTTCTACGAGGGCTCCCTTACACAGCAGAAAGTAAGGAAGCTTCCTGGTGTACCACTCCAGACGGATCCAGCTTACCAGATAGAAGGCCAGACTTCCGGTAAGAAAACCGAGACCGTAGAAATTGATCTGACCGAACAGGATCTGCAAAATCGTCCCGATGATGCTGACTCCCGCGAAGACACCGGTAGAAAGAAGTGCCCCCGTATAATCCTCAAAGTACAGAAGAATCAGCATGATCGTATTACTGATCGCATAGAGTCCATATCCGGCACATAACAGCCGGTAGATTCCCATCGAAGTATCGTTAAAGCCCAACGGCAGGAGTTCCAGCACAAGAGAACCGATCACGATGAACAGCAGCGTGGTAATCAGCTGCTTGTGTGCATTGAAGGCGAGCTCCTGTCGAAGGACGGAGAGCATCTCATCCTCCGCCTGTTCGATGTCACGAATGGACCCGCTGTCGTTAAACAGGCTGTAATAATTCCGGTACATCGGATAAAAGCGCACCTCCACTGAGGTTACAAAATTGATCGTTGTGACCAGAATGGAGAAAAAAGCGCACAGAGCCGGAACATCATGCATGGGAGCTCCGTAAAAAAGGCCTTCCACCTGGACCTGAAGGGGCCCGAAATACATAATCACCAGATGGGCGAACAGTCCCAGATTGACAAATATTCCAGTAAATGCCAGCGATCGGTATTTATCCAGCCATCTCAGAAACGAGAAACGGCTCCCCTCGCTTTTGGGAAAGTATTTCAGCAGCTGCCTGTAGTACAGGGTCATTAGCAGTCCGTAGGCAAGGATGACACACAGAAACAGGGAAGCAACTGAAACCTGACGGAGCAGCACGAGCGCAAGCGCAAGCAGAAGACCGCACGCCAGGGAAATGGCAAAATCACAGACCAGCGCCTTATAGTCCTTCAACGCAGTCAGATAATTCATCTCCATCCATACCACAATCAGAACAGCATAGAACCAGAAGCAGAGCAGCCTGTAAATCAGCAGCACGCCGGAAAAATGAAGAAATACGGCCCAGATCAGACACCCGCCCACCAGCAGAATGGACGTGCTTCCATACAGACTGGGAAGGATCCGTTCCGGCTTCTCTTCATACAGCATATCTGAAACATACCGCGTTGCGGTCATATTGAAAATACTTGTGGTGGTCAGAGAAGCCAGCAGACAATAGGTGAGCATGCAGTTCAGAAGCTCTCTGTCATGCCGGGACATTCCCGCAAGCTGGGAAAGAAGAGCTATGCTGACCAGAAGCACCACTCCAAGAATCATGGGGCCGGCACAGATCAGCCCCGCGTAGCCATAGGCCCGGCACAGGCTGAACAGTCCTTTTTTTGCAAATAATTTTTTCAGTGAGAAGCCGATTCCCGCCAATTTTTCATCACCTCTGCATATGCGTTTCCATAGTTTCTTATCATTTCGTTGTGCCGGTAGAAAAGTTCAACCCGTTTTTTCCCAATCTGCCCCATCCGATAACGTTCTTCCGTGTGGGTGCTCATACGCTCCATGGCATTACAGAGCGCCTCTCTCTCCATAGGCGGCGTACAGATTCCCGCACAGCCCAGCCTGTCTCCCTCCATTCCGTTCAACAGCTCCCGGCAGCATCCGACATCCGTGGTAATACAGGGTCTTCCCGCCGCAAAGGATTCCAGCACGGAAAGGGGCTGTCCCTCGGAAATGCTCGTCAGAATGGTGAAGTCCAGCTTTTCCATATATTCCAGAATGTTAACCATGCCGGTAAAGATAACTTCTTCTACGCCAAGCTGATCCACGAGCTCATAGCATTCCTTTGAATACTGCTCATCATCCTCCGGTCCGATGATATGCAGACGCACATTCTTCAGTCGGAACCGAAGCTCATAAAAGGAATAGATCAGCGTTTTGACATCCTTGATGGGCGCAAGCCGGAGAACCGCTCCGATGTCAATCCATCCATCCTCCTTTTTCAGAGGAATATTGCAGAACCGCTCATAATGAATCCCGTTGGGGATGACCCGGCACCGCTCCGGAGAGCACCCCAGCTCGATCTGTGTTTTTCTCGCATTGTCAAACAGACTGGTGATCATGGAAGCCTTACTGTAGACAGCGTCCGACAGCATGTAAAAAAAACTTACCCAGAACCGCTTGAAGGCGGCAGGAACCCATTTTGCACGGATGATCTCCTCTTCCCGTTCTCTGGTATAAATTCCATGCTCCGTCAGCATAAAAGGCACATGGTATTTATAGCTGCCAAGCCTCGCGAGAAGACCGCTGTAGCCGGTAGCGATAGAGTGATAGAGATCCGCCTTCGGCACATCCTGACTGATGGTATACAGAACAGGCAGGAACATGGACCGAAGCGTATGAAACATGTCGGAAAAGGCCGTATACGGATAGTCCTTCTCACAGATCCGGACAAGGATATCCAGGAATTCCTGACTGGTCAGAAATGACATGGGCGAGATTTTCCTGTCATTATACATGTCAAACAGAACTTCCCAGTCCGGACTTTTGCAATGGACAAAATCTGTCAGTGCCTGCAGTTCCTTTCCGTTAAACCTGTATTTTTTGCCGTCAGCCGGCAGCTTCAGGGCATCCTGAAGAAAGATTTCCCGTACCTCCACCACGTTTTCCGGCAGCTCATATTTGAATTTTCCCCTGTCCTCCGAAGAAGCTCCTATCGTCAAAAGCACAAACTCATGCTCAGGCATGGCCTTGATATACTGGTGCATCCATGTGGATACGCCTCCGGTGACATAAGGGTAACATCCCTCAAGAATAACGCAGATACGCATGTTTTCCTCTGTTTCCGCAGCCGGCTCAGGCAGCCGCATTCTGTTCAAAATCAGACATTTCCACGGGTGATCACCACCCGGCTTTCAGAAGCCGTTACCAGATACAGGCCGCCGCCCATATCCTTCAGCGTACCTCCCCTGATGCAGGAATCCGGGTCCTCCGGCGGCCTTTCGTTAATTCTTACAAAAAGGAAGGCCTCATCCTGAAAGTTATCCAGCTTCAGAATGATCTCCTCATCCGTCACTTCCTGTTCCACATCCAGATAATAATAGCGCTGCACCGCTCCTGCCATTTCCGATGCGGTAAGATTTCGAATTTCCGGGGTGGCCGTATACAGCCAGTCCAGATATTCCACAAGTCTTCCTTTCATGGCTTCCCAGCCGGCTTCCGCCCCCCTGTCCACATCAAGGACGTCATCGGGATGCTGAAAATGGGAATTCACATAGTGCAGATTCAGCTCAGACAGGGCAGAAATCTCCATAAAAGGATCTATTATCAGGCCGGAAATAATCCGCGGCGTTTCCACCATTCCATCCTCTGCGACTTCAAATTCCTGCGTATATGCCACATTGCCTTCAAAATAGGTGCTTGCCACCGCCCTGATCTGCGGGAAATCCTCCGCCAGCATCTGACGGGCTTCTGACGAGAGAATATTGGACGGAGGCACATAAACCTGCGGCGTAACTCCCTTATACAGGCTCTCCGTAAAGGAAATCAGTTCTTCCAGCGAAGCACGCATATCCTCCCTGGTTTCCCAATAGTCATAATAAAACAGATCTTCATAGGACCCCGGCACATAATCGCCGCCAAAATCGGCGTCAAAGCCTTCCATGCACAGCGGAATATGGTTATACCCGTGAAGGCCAATCTCACCACCTCCTCTGAGCAGGGAATTCCCAAAATACTGAAATCTCTGCGTATTCAGATTGGAAGCGAACGGCGCCTTCAGATGATCGGAATAGTCTTCTATGATCATGCCGCTGTACCGGATACCATAGGTTTCCGCCAGCTCCTGAAGATCCGGCCACCAGATATTGGTGTAAAAATCCGAAACACTGATTCCATAATCCCTTTCAATAAAGGTACTGGTTCCGGAGGGCACAGGAGAAGGAAAATCATCCAGATAGAAGGCGCTTCCATTGATAACCGGCCAGGAAAAGATGTCTGAGAGCAGGCTGTAGGCCGCCGCGTAGATACCGCGATAGGCCTTTCCCATGATACCAAAATTCATAAACACAGCTTTTCCTTCGCCATAGCGCCGCTCCCAGAGGACAGGAATTTCCCGTTCATCAGCGCTGACGATATGGACGGTACAGTCAGAAAATAATGTCAGAGCAAGTGCAGATTCATAAGGTTCCTCGATCATAAAATCCTTTTCCTGCCCGCCCAGAAGCAGATCTGAACAGAACCTCAGCCCGGGAATTTCATACATTCTCCATCCTGCTTCCTGAATTCCCAGTTGTGTACCAAAGGTACGAAAAAACATATCTCCCTGAGGGGGAAAATAAATCATCAATCCGCCTCCATCTGCCATCCAGTCCAGCAGCTCAGAAGCGTTTTCTCCCAGGACATCATATTCTGCTATCGCGGAAATAATTTTTTCATAATCATTCAGATCAGGGACAGAATGACTGGAAACATCAATAAAATCTGCATCCACATGCAGCTGTTTCATCAGAGATGCGATATCTTCTTCCGCAAGAACGGAATTCGCCTCAGAACTGTTATACAGTACCAGACACTCCGCATCACCGGACTTTTCCTTCCGGATATCATCAAAGCTTTCGGCAGCAAGGATGGGAACCCTCTGCCCGTTCTGAGAATAATTCCCATAAAACTGCTGACCTATCAAAGCGGAGGAAAGCAGGATAAAAACAGCACAGATAAGAATAACCGGAAAGAAACGAAACCGTTTGCTTTTGTTCATAAAAATCTATAAACCTCCTGAAATATGCCCTAAATGCCTGTCCGCTCCACTGGCCTTATTCTGTGAATTCCAGATGCTAAGCCTGCGGCGTCATGTGGATCAGGATTTCAGGTGCCTCCGCTTCCAACAGATAAAGGTCTCCCGCCAGTTCTGTCAGCGTTCCCCCCTGCACATCCGATACCGTTCCTTCGTTCACCCGGACAAAAAGCCAGGCTTCATCCTGAAAATTGGACAGGTTGATCCGGATTGCATCATCAGACCGTTCCACAAGGGTATCCAGATAAAAATACCTCTGTACTGCGCCGGCTATTTCCGTGCCGGTCAGATTTCTGATCTCCGGTGCCGATGTATACAGCCAGCCCATGTATTCATCCAGCCTGTTCCGCATGGCTTCCCATCCAAGTTCCGCTCCCCTGTCCACATCCAGCACATCATCCGGATGCTGGAAGTGGGAACTGACAAAATGCATGTTCAGTTCAGAAAGCGCGGCAATTTCCATATAGGAATCAATGATATATCCGGAAATGACCCGGGGCGTTTCAATAATCCCGTCCTCCGCCACCTCAAACTCCTGTGAATACTCAAATTCTCCTTCAAAATAAATGCTTGCGACCGCCTTTATATTCAGGAAATCCTCCGCCAGTATCTGCCGCCCCTCTTCCGACAGAATGTTGGAAGGAGGCACATATACCTGAAATGCTTCGTCCGGAAACACATGTGTGCAGAAGCGGTTCAGCTCCTGGAGAGAGGCCCTGATATCGTCCGCACTCTTCCACGGCCTGTAGGAATCGAATTCATCCTTATAATCAAAATTATCCAGAACCAGGGGCATGTGGTTATATCCGTGGAAGCCTATCTCTCCTCCCATATCCAGCAGATCATTTCCAAAATAACGGAAGCGCTGGATGTCGCCGTTTCCCTCCAGAGGCGCCTGGTTTTCATCAGAATAATTTTCAATTACCAGGCCGGAATAACGTGCCCCGTATTTCTGTGCCAGATTCTTGACATCCGGCCACCAGACATTGGTATAAAAGGTACTGATATCCATATTGTAATCTCTCTGAATATACTCCCCCTCTCCGGCAGGAACGGGAGAAGGAAAGTCATCCAGATAGAAAGCGGAAGCATTGATCACCGGATAGACGCACACGTCAGAAAGAAGACTGTAGGAGGCGGCATAGAAGCCACGGTAAGCCTTTTCAAAATAATTCAGATAATTAACAACTACCCGGCCCTTTCCGAAAGAATATTCCCATATGATAGGAAGCTCCCGTTGATCTGCACTCACCATATAAACAATGCAGTCATCGAAAAGCGCAACCGTGCTGGAAGATTCAAAAGAATCCGTAATTTCAAAATCCTTCTCCTGACCTCCGAGCATAAAATCGGAACAGAATCTCAGTCCTGTAACCTCATACTGCTCGTAACCAATCTCCCTGATTCCCATCCGTCCCATAATCAGGTTAAAATAGGTATAAGTAGAGGGGGAACAGACTGCCAGAAGATTCGTCCCATCCTGCACCATATCAAAAAGATCAAAAATCTGTTCACCAAAAACATCATAATCATCCAGTGCGATCACCACATTGTCATAACCCGAGATCTGCAGAGTAAGATCACTGCTCATATCCTGTTCTTCAAACGGAATTCTCATCTGCGTCAGAACATCGTACATCTGCTGATGGGCACTTTCTGACGTTGGAACAGAACTGTCCCAGATCAACAGGCACTCCGGCTCCTTCTCGAACGGCTCTTCCGTAAATACGCACTGCTCCAGAATGTCCGGATCCCGCTCCGTCCCGCTATATACAATATTTCGCCTTTCCACAAGCAGAACACCTACCATCAGAAGGAACAGCAGCATGGCCCACTGCATCCTTCCGAAGAGAATCCGGAAATGTTTTCTGTTTTCCCTTTTCTGCCTTTTATTTCTGTAAGCCATTATCGTCCTTCCAAAATTCCACCGTTCTTCTCGCCTCCGGAGAAAGGTACACGCTTCTTTCTTCAATCAATTTCAGCATGCGGCTGATCCGTTCCCGTTCCCTGCGCTGTATTCCAAAACGGATTTGCATCAGATAACCATCCTCCATCTGTGGCCACTTGTTCATCACATGATCTGCGCAGGCAGAAGCCTCTGCATATTCTTCCAGTTCCAGAGCATTTTCAAAGCGCCTGTGGTATAACGCAAGCTCCTCTTCCTCTGTCCTGTCCTCGTTTTGAATTTTGTACAGGAGAAGTTCTTCCAGTTCAAGCTGTCTGCTCCTTTTCATATTGCCCTCCAGAAGCCCGCTGTCCAAATAGGCCTCCAGCGTCTGCAGGTACTCGTCCGAAAGAACTGTTGAATCCTTTTTCTCCTCCCAGGCATGCCGCTGAACCTGAAGCTTCTCTTCATAATCCTTCTGCAGCTCCACCATGGCGGTGGTGGCGTAATGCACCACCTCCACATCATCATTCATGCGTGCCTTGTTGAGTACATCCACATACTCACCCGTATCATGATACAGAATGTCCATGATCAGCTCACGCCTGGTAGACGCATCATTAATCAGGAGAGCCTCCTGAAGCGGAACGATCAGATTCCTCGCCGGCTCTTCTTCCATCAGGATGCTCCTGTGGATTTCATCATTGATTTTCAGCTTTTCAATGCCAACCTCTTTTGCAGCTTCTCCGTCCCCTCTGGACTCCCATTCCAGAACCAGCAGACAGCATAGACCGAATACCGGAATCAGAAAAACCATCGGCATAACCGCAGAACCGCATTTCAGGATACCGGCCTTCATCAGCACAAATACAGCCACGCAGAGAATGCAATGGAGGATCACCAGAAAAATCAGCAATTCATTCAACTGATCCACCCACTTTCTCTGTCACGTAATAATGTAATCCCGTAGAGGCAAGCCTCGCTTCCACAAAACGGAAATTTTCACGGTTCACCTGAGTCAGCAGCAGGTAAAGCCCTCCATCCGGGCCTTCCCCGATGACATCCGCAGTACGGATCATTCTGGAAAGTGTTTCGCTGACCATCTTTTTGTCCGTTTCTTCCATCCGTACCAGCACATATTCGGCAATCTGCTTTTCCTTCATTTCCTCCTGCACGGAAAGAATTTCCATAAATCTCTCCGTATGCATGACATTAGTGCCCGGATAGTAAATCTGCTGCTCCGTCAATTCCGTATACTCCAGCGCACGCAGGAAGGACGTCTGAACCAGGCCACAGAGAATCCGGAACATATTCATATAATTCATCCCATACTGTTCCGGGCTTACGTCATAAATGACGATAAACAGAACCAGCCTTCCATCCCGGAAAATACCGTTTGCATAGACCGGACTGTTCTCTTCCAGCCCGGTATTCTTATATACCTCCCCTGCCTTAACTGTGCGGAACAGTTCTCCAATTTCCTCCAGGACAACCGACTTCGCCAGTCTGGAACGAAGCCTGTTGGAGCAGACAACGAGTCTCCCAAAGCGTTCATACTGATCAACTGAATAGATAGCAATGTTGTGATTTTCCAGAATATCCTCCATGGTCAGGAGTGCTTCCAGAAATATCCCCTGCGGGACCACATGGTCCAGCTTCTGAACAGCGTCAAAAATACGTCCAAAGCTGTCCTTAAAGCCCAGAATCTGCTTCTTGTATTCTCCTTTATTTTCAATCGCACTCTGATATACCTCGTTGAGGAATACATACTTGTCGCGGAGAAGTCCATACTCCTCCTGTGAAAAACGGATTTCTTCCATCTTTTTATTTTTGACATATCCGGTTACGGAACCGGCCATAATATAAATCATGAATGGAATCCAGTTTTCAACATTATAAAACAGAAGCGTCCAGTCCGCGCCCTGATTCAGATACTGAATCAAAAGGGCGATACAGGAAAGGATGGCAGAACAAACGCCGATTCTTATTCCATGAACGGTACCCATAATGACGATAAAGAAGAGCCTGACATCCACAAAACGGAAATAGACATCGTTTCCAATCAAATAATGAAGGAACTCCGAAAGCAGGAAACCGACTGCCATTTCCAGATAACCGGTCAGACGGCTTCCTCCGTTCAGCAGAACTTCAATCCAGCCTCGCAGAGTGGTCCGCCCCTTCCCGTTTTCCTTCCGGTATGTATCATACAGACTGAGTACCTGCTCCATGACATCCTCTTTGGGTATCCATCCGTATTCTCTCCTCAGCCTGTGGGGATACTCTTCCCTGCTTACCGCATCCGCTCTGTTTTCATACAGAATTTTCACCTGCGGATCGATGTGCCTGAAAAGAGTTTCCAGATCGCCAAAGGTATGGCAATAGCCGCTGCAGACCTGAAAGGTATCAGAATCATCGTCATCCTCCTCCACAATCCGGCTGACCAGATCAGCCAGATCGCGCTGACTGATAAAATCCAGCCTGTCCTGTGCACGGTATGGCAGAATCACTTTCTTCTTCTCTTCCAGCTGCCTGAAGCAGTCTCCCAGGAAATTATTTCTGTTTGAGGAATCCGCCAGATGGGGAAGGCGCAGAATAATCGTTTTCAGAGAAGTCCTGTCTGCATAGAAGCGGCACAACGCTTCCGTCTGCGCCGCGCGCAGAGAAAGGCTCTGGCTGTAATCGCGGCTCAGCTCTACTGCGCCCTTTCCCACAACAGAGACATAGTTCTGACTTTCCTCAGAGGAGAACAGAATGAACTTGTCCACATGAGCATGGATAGCCTGAAGAAGCGCTTTCTCCAGTCCTCCAGTCTCGTCCGCATCGTCATCTCTACCGTCCACAAAGCCGGAAACGAATAGAACTGCACTGAAGGAATAAGCGTCAAACAGCCTGCTAAAAGAATCTTCGCCCGGCTGAACCCGGTAAGATCGTTTTCCGGGCCGGTGCACGCAGTCCTTCCCCGCAATTACCACCCGAACATCTCCGTTCAGATTTTCCAGCATGTCATCCTTAATGTAATTTGTGCAGCCTGTAATGAGAAAATCCTTCATTTTTTCCTGTCAATCCTTCTCCAGAATCAGCCACGACCTGACGGTAACGCTGTTAACAGACAAAAAAAAGCTGCAACCATAAAATATGATTGCAGCCGGACGACCATATGCAACCATTCATAACTGCACGTCAGGTTCCAAAGCTTTGCGTCCCTGCATTTCTGCAGGTTTGCCCTCTGTTACTATTAAAAAATAATGGAAAACACATTTTTCCTGCAAATCCATACTTTCACTATCTCTGTCACTATATAGATGTTACATTGTCCAGTCCAATTTGTCAAGACGATTAAAAACGTCGTATGTGTCAAGTAATCGTTGGCACTTTTTCTCATTTTTTGATGTCAGTTTATTT
>ERZ780162.809-NODE-809-length-23700-cov-3.804060_pt1 | contig 23700 bp, 18 predicted proteins | sample MGYA00511474_ERZ780162 | MGnify/ENA primary metagenome ERZ780162 (study PRJEB29588, sample SAMEA2143633) | human gut metagenome | biome: human gut; feature: human-associated habitat; material: faeces | place: Denmark | collected 2008/2010 ...
AACATGTGTTCTATCGAGACACACATTTTGTCCTATAAGCCCATTTTTTCACCTTGTTATGGTTTACAAAGGAAGAGCCTCGCTTGCGCAACACGTCGCAAGCGAGGCTCTTCTCGTTAGACGGGAAAATAAGACCTCCCCTATATTCCCAATCCCTATGCCTTCACTAAAACTTTGGGGTATTTGGTTCGCGGTGACGCGGCTTCACTATTTCATTGCGCACGCGACGAAGGGCAATCTCCTCACCATCTTCAGCAAGCCAGGTAAGCATGCGCTCTAGAAGCGCCTTTGTATCGGGATGCATCAGCAGCTCGCCCTTGGCGCTCTGCTCAAGCCTCAAATACTCCAACGAGCTTGCATCGGTATAAGCGCTACCTTGATACACCTTGCTAGCCGCCATACGGTCGCAGAACATCTCAACCACATAGCGCGTGGGCATAGGCTTGCCTTCAAGTGTTGCGTCACGGTTGCCCTTCATGTCGATCCAATACTCATAATGATGACGATTGCGCCCTTTATGATGCAACCAAGCCGTAGAGTAACCCAAATCGGAACGCTCGGCCGTATTAGGACTTCTATCGCCCTGATAGTAATTAACACCCACCCTGAACTCCGTCAAAGAGTATTTAGACAAATCATGCATAATGCCCTGGCGATATAAACCGACCTTGAAGCAATGCTGACAAACTAAAACCTTATGATGTGAGATGGTGCAGAAATGCTGCCATGCGTTTTTGAAACGCCCCATGCTAACCTCAAATCCATCCATAGTGCTTGCAAGCGTTCATGATTCCATTATCATCGCAGTTCGTGGTAACGAAATTCGCTCGCTCCTTCAAAACCTGCCGTGCGTTTCCCATGGCAATCGAAGTCCACTCGGGAATAAACATGGAAACGTCGTTGAAGCCGTCACCGAACACCACGACATCTTCGTAAGGCGCATCAAGCAAATTCATCATTCGTTTAATGCCCCGTTGTTTATCCATCGGCTCAACAAAGATGGTGTCAGAGTCATAGCGCACATGGGGAACCTCGTTGAGGGCTCCTGTAGCAAACACCATATCCTCGTCCTTGGTCGAACAAGGTATATACGCTTTATAAATGCAGTTCAAATCATCAATGCGCAGATTGGGGTCATACTTGGTGGGAACATAGTAATCACCCGCTATCTCGGCAAAGTCTTCCCGCGGGGAATAGCGCACTAACTCATTGGTAGTGCTAACCGCCCAGGGAATGCCCTGATCCTCAAGGATATGCAGGCATTTCTTCACTGGAGCAAGCGGAAGTCCCTCCATCCACTTCAGCTCGCCGTTCAACGTAACTGAATAACCTCCGTCGGCAACGATATTGGTAATACCAGCTGAATCGATGTAATCAACCGCGTTTACCTGTAATCGTCCAGTAGCCAAGGCAATGAAATGCCCCTGCGCTCGCAATTCATCAAGAGCTTCGAGGGTGCTTTGAGGAATTGAACGGGTACGCGGCACTGCCAGCGTGCCATCGTAATCAAAGAAGAAGTACTTCTTGTTCCCCATCGCAATTCCTTTCCACCGAACAAAGAACCAAGGGCAATCCTACCCCACACGACTAAATAGCGACAGACCATTTTGGGAATACGCCAACAATAAAATGCCCGTTGGTTCGCTAATGAACCAACGGGCATATAGCTGTATTTGCTAAAGCAAAAAGGAGCATGCTCACTCTACGCCGAGAGAAGCCTTTTGCATTCCACAATCAAAGCAAAGTGGAAAAACGATACCTGCCTCTATGTTCCCGTTTACAGGGTGCGCAGAGCTACTTCCTTCAGCTGCTTTGCGGTAACCGCATTCGGGGCGCCCGTCATGGGGTCAGAAGCGGAGCTCGTCTTCGGGAAGGCGATAACGTCGCGAATGGACTGCTTGCCAGCCAAGAGCATAACCAGACGATCAAGGCCGATAGCAATGCCGCCATGAGGGGGCGCACCAAGCTCAAGAGCATGGATAAGGTGACCGAACTTCACTTCCATGTCCTCTTCATCTACGCCGCAACGAGCAAGAACGCGCTTCTGCAACTCGGCGTTGTGAATACGGATGGAGCCACCGCCAGCTTCGAAGCCGTCCATAACGATGTCGTAGCTGTAGCTGCCGCAAGCCAGAGGATCGGTTTCAATCTTATCCCAGTCAGCCTCGGGAATCATCGTGAAGGGATGATGCTCTGCTGCATACTTGTTGGTTTCCTCGTCGAACTTGAACATCGGGAAGTCAACAACCCAAAGCAGCTTATGACCGGGGCGAGGGATGTCCAGCGCATCAGCCATGTGCAAACGCAAGGCAGAAAGAACAGCGTTTGCGATATCGAAAGTATCTGCAGCAAACAGAACCAAGTCGCCTGCTTCTACGTTCATAGCTTCCTTGATCTTGGCATGAACTTCGTCACCCAAGAATTTGATGATGGGGCTCTTTTCCTTGCCATCAGTGGTGTAAGCAATCCAAGCCATGCCCTTAGCGCCATTTTCGGAAGCGATGTTGCCCAGCTTCTCAATCTCGCCACGGCTCCAGTCGCCAGCGCCCTTGCAGTTGATGGCCTTAACGATGTTGCCGGCTTCTACCGCCTTGGAGAATACGCCAAAGCCGCAACCACGAACGATTTCGGTAAGCTCAACGAGCTCCATGCCAAAGCGAATATCGGGACGGTCGCAACCAAAACGATCCATTGCCTCTTTCCAGGGCATGCGCTGCAGCGGGAACTCATGCTCTACGCCAGCCGCTTCCAGAACTTCCTGGAAAACACCTTCCATCATGTCGATTACATCGTTTTCCTTAACGAAAGACATCTCGATGTCAACCTGAGTAAACTCGGGCTGACGATCTGCGCGAAGGTCTTCATCGCGGAAGCAACGTGCAATCTGGTAATAGCGCTCAATGCCGCCAACCATCAGCATCTGCTTGAATTGCTGAGGGCTCTGAGGCAATGCATAGAACTTGCCGGGATTAGGACGGGAAGGAACAATGTAGTCACGTGCGCCTTCAGGAGTGGAGTTTGCCAGGATAGGCGTTTCAACCTCAAGGAAGCCGCGCTTGTTAAGAGCAGAGCGCATTGCCTGGGCAACAACATGGCGAAGCTTCAGGTTTGCATACATCTCGGGACGACGAAGGTCGAGATAACGCCACTTCATGCGAGTGGTTTCATCAGTTTCGATACCGTCTTCGATGGAGAACGGAGGAGTAACGGAGGTGTTCAGCACCTTAACGGAGCTTGCCAAAACCTCGATTTCACCTGTTGCCATATTCGGGTTAACGGCTTCGTCCAAGCGCGCGCGAACCTTGCCGGTAACCTCCAGGGCGTATTCGCGGCCCAGATGCTCAGCTACATGGAAGTCCTCTTCGCTTACGCAATCGGGGTCAACAACAACCTGGGTGTAACCCTCACGATCACGCAGGTCTACGAAGATAAGACCGCCATGGTCGCGGTTGTGCCATACCCAACCGGTCAGGGTAACCTCTGCGTCAACGTCGCTGCGGCGCAACTGCCCACACGTGTGGGAGTGCATGCAGTATTCGTTCAGATAATCGGTCATGGTAGTGCTTACTCCTCTTTCCTATCGCTACCAGCTGCCATGTAAAGCAGCCATTGTTTAATACGGTATCTCTTCACCAGGGAAGCGCCCATGCGCAACTCGGTGCGGTAATCAAACTAAGGCAAAATGTCTTTTCTCTACGCCAAAGCCCCTGCAACGGCATCGAGCTTCACAACCTGCTCTTCATGGGTTTCCATATCGCGAATCTTAGCAACCCCTTCGGCAACCTCATCGGGGCCGAGCACGATAACCTTACGAGCAGAAAGCTTGTCGGCCAATTTGAATTGGCTCTTCAGGCTACGCTTCTGATGATCCACTTCGATATAAAGCCCCTGAGCGCGAAGCTCCTGCGCCAAGTTAAAGGCGGTTGCACGGGTAGTATCGTCGACGCAGGCAATGAATGCCGCAGGCGCAACTTCACTTGACGCTTTGGCACCGAGTGCTTCCAGCGCTAGCACGCAACGCTCGTAGCCCAATGCAAAGCCCAAGCCCGGAGTATCGCGACCGCCAACCTCTTTAGCAAGTTTGTCGTAGCGGCCACCGCCGCCGATGGCGTTCTGGCTGCCCATGCCTGTATCAACCTGGATCTCAAACACCGTGCGCGTGTAATAGTCCAAGCCACGAACCAGACGGGAATCCTCAACATACACAATACCTGCGGCATCCAAATAACCCTTAACTGCCTCATAATGAGCACGGCAGTCGTCGCACAGGTGATCGGTGATCTTGGGAGCACCCTCCATCACCTCATGACAGTGCTCGTTCTTGCAGTCGAATGCACGAAGTGGGTTCAGATCGGCACGATGGTTGCACTCTTCACACAGCTCTTCCGAATGCTGGTGGATGTGCTCGCGCACCATTTCACGGTAAGCCGGACGACACTTCTCGCAGCCCATAGAGTTCAAAAGCAGGCGAGTTTCCGAAGCGGGAATACCGATGGCTTCATAGAAACGCATCAGCATGATGATTGCTTCGGCATCTACCGTTGGCTCATCAGCACCCAGGCACTCAACGCCCACCTGGCGGAACTGACGCAAGCGACCCTTCTGAGGGCGCTCAGCACGGAACATCGGACCAGCATACATAAGTTTTGCGGGAGCACCGCCCTGTGGAACCATATCATGCTGCACCACGGCGCGAACAGTACCTGCTGTTCCCTCCGGGCGAAGAGAAAGGCGGCTTTTTGCTTTCAGCGATTCACCAGCAAGAAGCTTTTCCATGTTACCACCGGAAACAACAGTGAACATTTCTTTAGAAACAACATCGGTGGACTGACCGATGCCGCGCACGAACAGATCCGTCTGTTCAAACAGCGGGGTTTCAATGGGCTGATAGCCGCAACGACCGAAAATCTCAAATGCGGTTTGACGGAAATGATCCCAAAACCGCACATCATCGGGAAGAAGATCGAAGGTTCCCTCAGGTGCTTTCACTGCCATATGCTCTGTGCTGCTCTCTTTCAAAACTCAACTTAGGCACTCCTGTGCCTGTAACCGCACTATTATAGCGCTGCATTAGCACGCAAAAAAGGAACACGGGTAGGAAAATAGGGACAGGTACCAGATTCCCACGAAAAGCGGGAATCTGGTACCTGTCCCTATTTTCCCGACAAACGAAAAACGGCCTCCGTCGAGAAAGACAGAGGCCGCAAAAGCACATCTAAGCTTACAGATGTTGAACGATCAGATCGCCCATAGCAACTGTGCCGACTACTTTATCGGCAGGAGTGGAAGCGTCCTTCAGGTCGCCCGTGCGCCATCCCTCGTCAAGCACTTCGGTGATAGCGCGCTGGATATCATCTGCCGCTTGGCCCATGTCGAAGCTGTAACGCAACATCATGCCAACCGACATGATCTGAGCCAAGGGGTTCGCGATGCCCTGGCCCGCGATGTCGGGCGCACTGCCATGGCTCGGCTCATACAGAGCAACGCCGTCACCCAAGGAAGCACTTGCAAGCATGCCCAGCGAACCCGTGATCTGAGCAGCCTCGTCGGACAAAATATCACCAAACATGTTTTCGGTAACCACTACATCGAAATCAGCGGGACGGCTGATAAGCTGCATTGCCGTGTTGTCTACCAGCAGATCTTCGAGCTGAACATCGGGATATTCTTCTGCGCCAATTCGATGAACGATTTCGCGCCACATGCGGCTGGTCTCCAAAACGTTAGCCTTGTCGACGCTGGTAACCTTCTTGCCGCGCTTGCGGGCAGCCTCGAATGCCTGACGGGCAATGCGCTCAATCTCATACTCACGATACTCAAGCGTATCGTATGCGCGCTGGCCAGGTTTGCCGTCGGTACCTGCGCCCTCTTCGTCGTAGAAACGCTCGCGCTTACCAAAATACAAACCGCCGGTAAGCTCGCGAACAATCATCATGTCTACACCATCGATCACCTCAGGCTTCAAGGTAGAGGCCTCGGCCAATGCGTTGAAAATCTGAACGGGGCGCAGGTTGGTATACAAGCCCAGCGCCTTACGAATGCCGAGCAAACCCTGCTCAGGACGAGGCTTCGAGGGATCGGTGGTGTCCCACTTCGGGCCGCCCACTGCAGCGAGCAGTACCGCATCCGACGCATTGGCAGCATCAAGCGTTGCCTGAGGAAGCGCTTCGCCTGTAGCATCGATAGCGCAACCGCCGATTAAAGCATCTTCGCATGCGAAATCGACGTCGTACTTTTCACTCAATGCCTTCAGCACTTTAACGCCTTCGGCCATGATCTCGGGGCCGATTCCGTCGCCGGGCAACGTGCAGATCTTGTACGTCTTGGTCATAGTGAAATCCTCTTTCAGCGAAAAACAGTTCGCAAACGATATTACCGCAAAGAAAGAAACGCCCCGAAAGGCGTTTCAAGAAATTACGTTCGAAACGAACGCTTAGGCAAGCCCCAGCACGTGGCGCGTGCGGTTCAGCAAGCCGCCTTGCTCGATGATATCGGCAATAAAGGGCGGGAAAGGCTGAGCCGTAAAGCTTTCACCCGTGGTTTCGTCGGTAATGGTACCAGTTTCGGTATCGACGCTAACAACATCGCCATTCTTGATAGCATCTACCGCTTCGGGGCATTCAAGAATAGCAAGCCCCGTGTTGATAGAGTTGCGATAGAAGATGCGAGCAAAGCTCTTGGCAATAACGGCATCTACGCCCGCAGCCTTGATGGCGATAGGTGCATGCTCGCGCGAAGAGCCGCAACCAAAGTTTTCTTCGGCAACAATGATGTCACCGGACTTTACGTTGTTGACGAACTCGACATCCAAATCCTCCAAGCAGTGCTTGGCAAGTTCAGAAGGCTCGGAAGTGGTGAGGTAGCGAGCTGGGATAATAACGTCGGTATCAATATCGCGACCGTAGCGATGAACTGTTCCCTTAAATTGCATTGCGCTTCTCCTAATTAATCAAGATCTTCAGGAATACCGATATGACCCAGCACAGCGCTGGCAGCAGCAACTGCCGGCGAAGAGAGGTACACCTCGCTGGTGGGATCACCCATGCGGCCTACGAAGTTGCGGTTGGTGGTTGCGATAGAACGCTCGCCAGCGGCAAGAATACCCATGTAGCCACCCAGGCAAGGACCGCACGTAGGAGTGGAGACTGCGCAGTTGGCGTCCAGGAAGATATCCATCAGGCCTTCCTTGATGCACTGACGGTAAACCTGTTGCGTTGCAGGGATGATGATGCAACGAACATCACGATGAACCTTATGACCCTTCAGCACAGCGGCGGCCTGACGCATATCTTCGATGCGGCCGTTAGTGCAAGAGCCGATAACGGACTGCTGGATAACGATATCACGAGCCTCGGACGCAGGACGCGTGTTAGAGGGCAAGTGCGGGAAAGCAACTGTAGGAACGATATCCTGCGCGTCGATGTTGTACACCTTCGCATATACCGCATCGGGGTCAGAGTGGTACTCGGTATAGGGGCGCTCGGTGCGGCCGTCCATGTACTTGCGAGTAACATCGTCGACAGGAATAAGGCCAGCTTTGCCGCCCGCCTCGATAGCCATGTTGGAAATGGAAAGGCGCTCGTCCATGGTAAGGCCTTCAATGGCGCTTCCACGGAATTCCATTGCCTGGTACAGAGCGCCATCTACGCCGATCATACCGATAATATGAAGAATGATGTCCTTACCGGTAACACCAGGGCGAAGCTCGCCTTCAACGTTGAACAGCAGGCTTTCAGGAACCTTAAACCATGCTTTGCCGGTGGCATAGCCCACAGCAGCATCGGTAGAACCAACGCCAGTGGAGAATGCGCCCAACGCACCATAGGTGCAGGTATGGCTATCAGCGCCAATGATGAGGTCGCCAGCGCCTACAACGCCCTGCTCAGGTAGGAGTGCGTGCTCTACACCCATGCAACCCACTTCGTAGTAATGGGTGATACCCTGCTCACGGGCAAAATCGCGCGTCATCTTGGCTTGTTCGGCGCTCTTAATGTCCTTGTTGGGTACGTAGTGGTCGGGAACCAAAGCGATCTTGGTAGGATCGAAAACCTTTTCTACGCCGATCTTCTTGAATTCCTTAATGGCGATGGGTGCGGTAACGTCGTTGGAAAGAACGAGGTCAAGGTTGCACTCGATCAATTGGCCGGGAACCACTTCCTCGAGCCCCGCATGGGCTGCAAGGATCTTCTCTGCCATGGTCATAGGACGTGGCATACGCTCTCCTTCATCAATACCTACTGCTAAGTTTTCAGATTATATCACCCCTACTTACGGAACAAGGCCCGCCAAAGCGAGCCTCGCGCGATCTTAACCAACCGTTAACTTGACCCTAGTTCCTCTTTAGGGTACGAATCATTTTCACATGGCGATACACATTCGATATGTCGAAGCCTACCGCGCAGGCAAACAGAATCAGGGCAATTATCCCAATGGTCGCGTCTCCCCCTGGCGTGAAGATGAGCGCCAACATCACGAAAGGCACGAGCAGGACAAGGGAAAGGAAATTCAGACGCTTCCAGATGCCCTGGCCAATGGAGATAATGGTGTACAGATACAAGCCCGTTGCTGGAGCGCTCAGCAAAAACGACAGCGCCAAAATAACAAGTTTCGCGACAATAAGCTCAATATCCAGCCGCAAATCGGCTTTTGCTTCCTGGACCAGTTCTTCTGCTGTGGGGGCATTCGAAAAGAATGAACTGAAATCGAACACTGTTCCCTTAAAGGGATTCGACGAATTGGCAAAAGGATTGCCACCCCACTGGTTGCCTTGGTAGGAACGTCCCCCTGCCCCGTTGGAGCCAGAATCGCCCGCATGCGCACCACCCATGTCGAAGGGATCGGTCCACGAAAACGGATTCGCACCGAATGGATTCCCTTGGAAGGGATTGCCCCCTGTGCTGGTGTACGTAGTTTTGTTTCCGTTTTCATCCCATGTGGTCCAAACAAACGATTCAGTAAACGGCCATCCTTCAAATGGATTGCCTTGGGCATTCTGAGGACGACCCGCAGAAGGGTTATAGGAAAACGGCGCTCCATAAGGAGTTCCCGAGGTGCTGTACTCAGGATCCCACGAATGGTTCAGAAGCACATCGCGCGCCTCGTTAATGAGTTTCGTTTTTTCTTCAGCCTTAGCTCGCGCCTGTTCATCCTGCCCGAACTTGTCAGGATGGTTCTCAATGATCAGTTTGCGATGCGCTTTCTTGATGTCTTCTTCCGAAGCGCCCTGCGCAAGACCAAGGGTATTAAGTGCCTCTGACTTCTTCATGGCTAGAACATGATGCTATCGAACGAACGCTTAGGTACGTAGTGCACCTGGTTTTCATCGCGATAGTACTTCACATCGTCATCTTCCATATCAACGATGCATACTTCTTCGCAAGGCTTGCCCAAAGCAAGCACCAACACCGGTTCAAGGTTTTCGGGCATCTCCAGGATTTCTTTAAGCTGTTGTTTATTGAAGGACATGATCATGCAACCGCCAAAGCCTTCTTCTGTAGATGCGAGCATAATGGTTTGCGCGCAGATGCCCATGTCAATCTGAGCGGCCTGAACCGAAGAGACTTCAGTGTCGACCGCCATTACGATGTAACCAGTTGGGCGTTCTTTTTCTTCAGGGCCTTCCCAATCGGTAAGGTAGCCAGCCCATGCAAGCGTGTCGTACACCTTCGCGCACATTTCCCTATCGGAAACAATGCGATAGCGCAAAGGCTGCAAGTTCTTGGCACTAGCGGTGTAACGCGTATTGTCGACCCACTTCTTCATGTGGCCTTCAGGCACGCGGTAGATGCTACGGAATCTACGGTAGCTGCGGGTAGTATGCGAAAGATGCTCGATAAAACTGGGCATGGAATTCCTCTCGATTTAAAAATGACAATTTTCATTACGCTTCTTCAAGTTCCGGCTCATCGGGCGAAGAGGCTTGTTCCCCCTTGCCCGACCGCAGATCTTCATCGAAGTTGTTTTTCCTTACGGCACTGGGGCGAAGCGCATCACGCTGCGCCTTGTGCTCGGCAGCTTCACGCCCCAACTCCGCACGAACGCGCTGACGGTTGAAGTTGTTGTCGGGGAGCTTTTCCTTCTTTTCCCTTTTAGGACGAAAGGTCTTGGTGGTCTGAATAAGGATTGCACCAATAAGGAAGGGCATCCAGAACACGATGCCGCGGTAGACCAAGCCAATTGCCATACCAGCAGTTGCCGAAGCGCCAAAAGCAGTAAAGGCAACAGTGACTGCCGCCTCAACAACACCAACGCCCTGCGGCGTAAACGAAACCATAGCAAACAGGGTTGCAACCACATAGCCGCACACCAACGACTCGGGAACAGCAACACCAAACGCATAGCCAACCAAACAAAACGCAGAAAGCTCGCAGCAGCTTGCAATAAGAGAGCAACCCCATGCCTTCAATGTGGTTTTAGGATTCTGCACGATGAGCTTCGCCGCACTGGAAAACGACCCCACCGTTTTTTCCACCCAAGGAGCCATCGGGTCTTTGTGGAAACGAACCAAGACCTTGTTGATGAAACGGGCAATGGGGATAAGGATCCGAACAACCAGATCGGGGTTCTTATGACCCAAAACCATGACAGAGATCATGGCTCCCACCAAAACGATTACCACCAAACCGAACAACAGCCAGATGGGAGATAACCCTACGGTTAACGCAAGGATGGAAAACCCGATAATCATAATGGTGGCAAAAGCGGAATCTACCGTAATCTGCATAAGCAATGCTGCAGAAGTTGCCTTACCTGGTTCGATGCCGCGCCTTCGAGCATCGTCAACCACCAAGGTGGTACCAGCAAGGTTAAGGGAAGGAACCACCGTGTTAAGGAAGAACGTGCCAAATACCAGAGGCAACGTATGCTTTGGATGCATGGTTTCATTCACTGCTTGGAAAGAAAAGCTGTACGCAAAACTCTGAGAAATGTATTTACAAAGCTGCGTAAGAATAGCAATGACCAGGGGAATCATAGCACCCTGCGCCATAGTGGCCGCCAGTTCATTGATCTGATCGCCACGGAGGAAGACGAAGGCCAGCACGACGATGATGACCAAGCCGCCCATAAGATTTCGAATATTGAACTTCACTGCTGGGAGGACCTTTTTTCTGTGTTTCAGTAGGAAGATTGTTTTTGAGTATATCAGACACCAAACCCGATACCCCAACTGTCATAAAACGAACGGGCAAGACCGCCCAAATGCTCTTACCGCAAACAAAAGAAACGCCCCAAAGGGCGTTTCTAGTTCAGTTCTACTTTGCCGAAACGACACTTACCTAGTGGCGGAAGTGGCGATGACCAGTAAACACCATGGCAATGCCGTGCTCATCGCAAGCCTCGATAACCTCTTCGTCGCGAATGGAACCGCCGGGCTGGATAATGGCCTTGACGCCATAGTCTGCCAACGTATCAACGTTATCGCGGAACGGGAAGAACGCATCGGATGCGCATACCAGGCCTTCTGCGGGAACACCCATGCGTTCGCACGCCTCATGCGCACGTTCGCAAGCGAGCTTCGCAGAGTCAACACGGTTGGGCTGACCAGGGCCCATGCCAATCCCAGCATGATCCTTCGAAACCAAAATCGCATTGGACTTAACGCCCTTGCAAACCTTCCAGGCAAAGAGCATTTCATGCAATTCGTCTTCAGTGGGCTTCTTCTTAGTAGGCACCGTAAACTCTGCAGAATCCTCATCCACACGGTCTACCTGCTGAGCAAGCATACCGCCATCAACAGAACGGAATTCAATAGCCGCAGGAGCATCTACCCCACCGGTCTCTAGAACGCGCAGGTTCTTCTTCTGCTGAAGCAGCTCAAGAGCAGCTGACTCATACGAAGGAGCAATGAGTACCTCTACGAACTGCTTGTTCTCATTGATATGCTCAACCAATTCGAGAGTGACCTCGGCATTAACGGCGATGATACCGCCAAAAGCGCTCTTCGGATCACAAGCAAATGCCTTGTCGTAAGCCGTGGCAACATCGGCAGCGGTTGCGGAACCGCAGGGATTCTGATGCTTCAGAATCACAACAGCGGGCTCGTCAAACTCACGAGCGAGCGTCCAACATGCATCGGTGTCGAGGATGTTGTTGTAAGAGAGTTCTTTGCCATTGAGCTGCTTGGCGTTAACCAGAGAATGCGACGTAGCAAACTCAGGAACGCGGTAGAACGCAGCGCTCTGGTGTGGGTTCTCGCCATAACGAAGACCCTGCTGCTTAACAAGGTCAACAGAAAGAGCCTCAGGGAACAGCTCGTTTGCCTCGCCCAACTGGTTGCCGAGCCATGCAGCGATAGCGCCATCGTAAGCGTTGGTGGTCTGGAACACGCGAAGAGCAAGCTGGGTACGCGTTGCGAGTGTTGTTGCGCCATCGTTTGCACGCATTTCGGCAAGAATGCTTCCGTAGCTTGCAGGATCGGTAACAACGGCAACACTTGCAAAATTCTTTGCAGCAGAACGCAGCATAGAAGGGCCACCGATGTCGATATTTTCAATACAGGTACCGAAATCGGCTCCGGACTCTACCGTTTTCTCGAATGCATAAAGGTTCACCACAACCATGTCGATCATCTCGATGCCGTGCTCAGCAGCCTGAGCCATATGCTCGGGGTTGTCGCGCTTAGCAAGAAGACCACCATGAACTGCCGGGTGAAGCGTCTTCACGCGACCATCCATCATCTCTGGGAATTGGGTTACCTCATCGATGGGGGTAACGGGAATGCCCGCCTCTGCAATAACGCGAGCCGTGCCACCCGTAGAGATGATCTGCGCACCGAACTCTTCGGACAGAGCACGAGCGAATTCCACTACACCCGTCTTGTCCGTTACCGACATAAGAACACGCTTTACCTTAGGATCTGCCACCTGGTACCGCCTTTCCGAATTGTCTGGCTATTGATATTCGTTACGTTCAGCATAGCAGCGCCAGCCAAACGCAAACCTTCGAAAGTGAAAATGCCCGCCCAGCGGGCAGTACTGTTAGTTAGCTTGAAATGTGCACCTTACGCGTTTCAGGGCAAACGCCTACCCGCCCTTCGGCAAGAAGCTGGATCACGTGAGGATACAGCTCATGCTCGGCCGAATGAATACGCTCTTCAAGAGCCTCGATGGGTTCACCTTCACGAACCTCAACAGGCTGCTGAGCGATGATGGGACCCTTGTCGTAATCGGCATTAGCGAAATGAACCGTAACGCCAGTTACCTTCACGCCGAAATTGTATGCATCCTCAATGGCATGCGCGCCTTTGAAAGAAGGAAGCAGAGCGGGATGAAGGTTCACTACCCTATCAGGGAAAGCGTCGAGGATTTCCGCAGTAACCATACGCATGTAACCGGCCATAACCACGTATTCAGCACCAGCTTCCTTCAGGGCGTCAGCAATACGCTGGTTAGCCGCCGAAGTGTCAGCATACGCCTCGCGATTCATCACCAAGACGGGAATTCCTGCCTTTTTGGCACGTTCAATGCCAAAGGCGTCAGGACGCGAAGAAACAACCAAGCTGATTTTCGCACTGAGCGTGCCTTCTTCAATATGGTCGATGAGCGATTGGAGGTTAGAGCCGCTACCGCTGATCAAAACGCCGATGTTCAACGGTTCTTGCACTTGAGCAGTCATGCCCTTCCTTTCGTTGCTAGGCAAGGCGTCGAAAAGACCCCTTTATCTGTCGCTACCGTAATGAACGCGCCAATCGACCCCCCCCGAAGTTGGAAAAGAACCCTTCGACCTGCATCGACCGGCATCAACATAAAGCGCGATTGGTCGCTTGAGCCAATCGCGCATAATAATTACCTACTCTTCGGCGGACGGATTGTCGGCAAAGAGCTTTTCCTGATCAACATAGGCAACCTCGCCCGAGCCAGGAATGATACGGCCTACAACGGTAGGTGTTTCACCCTCGGCTTCCAGGATGTCCATAACCTGATCAACCTTGGAAGGATCAACAACGAGAACCATGCCCAAGCCCATATTGAAGGTCTTCAGGGCTTCGTGCTCATCGAGATGAGCCACACGGCACACAAACGGGATAACCGGTGGTATGTTCCAGGTTCCCACATGAAGCTCTGCATCCATGTTTTCGGGAAGCGCACGATTCAGGTTCTCAGTAATGCCGCCACCCGTAATGTGGGCAAGGGAACGAACGGCACCAGGGAGCTGGCGCAGAACGGAGCGAACAGGCTTCACGTAGATGCGAGTGGGCTCGAGCAGCGCGTCGAGCACGCTCTGGCCGCCCAGAGACTCCTGAGGCATACGCAGCTCATAGAGCGTCTTACCGTCGGTAACCACCTTGCGAACCAAAGAATAGCCGTTGGAGTGAATGCCGGAGGAAGCCAGGCCGATAAGCACGTCGCCCTCCTGGACCTTGGCAGGGTCGAGCATTTCAGGACGATCTACCACGCCTACGCAAAAGCCGGAAAGGTCATACTCATTGGGATCCATTACACCAGGATGCTCAGCCATTTCGCCACCGATAAGAGCAGCGCCCGACATCTGGCAGCCATCAGCAATGCCGGAAACGATTTCGGCAACCGCTTCGCTCTTAAGTTTTCCGATGGCAATGTAATCGAGGAAGAACAGGGGCTCAGCGCCTGTTGCAAGAATGTCGTTCACGCACATGGCAACTAGGTCGATGCCCACGGTGTCATGCTTGCCAGCGAGCTTAGCCAGCTGAATCTTAGTGCCAACGCCGTCGGTACCGGAAACCAAAATCGGATCGGCCATGTTCTTCGCCACGTTGATGGAGAACAAGCCACCGAAACCGCCGATATCGCCGCGAACCTCATCGCGGTACGTGCGATGAACCGCATCCTTGATGGCGTCTACTGCACGGGCGCCCTCTGCCGTATCAACTCCCGCTTCGGCATAGGTGGTAGCACCCTGAGCCGTCCAGCTGGGCCACTTGGTTTCATCGTTATCCATCGCGTTGACCTTAATGCGATCAGTCATAGCATCTCCTGGAACTCAAATCCCCTGTTCGGGGGCTTACAAACAACGTATTGCCATAATTCGAGGCACTATGGCACGCCTTCGAGCTGGCCGCTAATCGAGCACTGCCTTCCCTTCGGGAAGGAAGCTCTTGGCCTTCATGGTATCAGGAATATCCACAGGGTATTCGCCGGTAAAGCAAGCGTCACAGAAACCAGGGTGTTCGCACTGAATTGCCTCGTGAAGGCCCTCAACCGAAATAAACGCAAGCGAATCACAGCCGATGAAATCGCACATTTCCTGATTGGTCATGTTTGCCGCGATAAGCTGATCCTGCGTGTCGGTATCAATACCGTAGAAGCAAGGCCAACGGGTTTCAGGCGAAACAATACGCAGGTGAACTTCCTTGGCACCTGCGCTTCGCAGCATGTCAACCAGCTTCTTGGAGGTGTTGCCGCGGACGATAGAGTCGTCGATAACCACCAAACGCTGGCCTGAAATTACAGACGGAAGCGGATTCAGCTTCAAGCGAATGCCAAGCTGGCGCATCTCATCGGTAGGCTGAATGAACGTACGGCCGACATAGCGATTTTTAACGATGCCGTTGCAATAAGGGATGCCGCTCTCCAAAGCGTAGCCCATAGCAGAAGGCAAACCAGAATCGGGAACGCCCACAACAAGGTCGGCATCGATCGGAGCCTCGCGCGCAAGGATACGTCCCATCTGACGGCGGGCAACGTATACGCTCTGTCCGTCCATCACGGAGTCGGGACGAGCGAAATACACGTATTCGAAAATGCAGCTAGCGCGCTTCTTGGGCTCAACGCCCATCTCGGAGATCATGCCATCTTTGCCGAAGCGGATAATCTCGCCAGGGGCAACTTCACGCATAAGCTCCGCGCCCACAATATCAAGACCACAGGTTTCGGAAGAAACAACCCATCCACGATTGTTGGGCAACTTACCTACAACCAGAGGACGAATGCCGTTTGGATCGCGGAAAGCGTAAAGATGGTCAGGGCTTGCCAGCAGCATAGCGTAAGCGCCCTTGATCATTTTCATGGCCATACGAATGCCCGCACGAAGGGAATTCGTGGTTTTGGTTACCTCGCCAATGATCTTCGCTGCTGCTTCCGAGTCGGTGCCCGCACGCAGATGAACACCGTAATCAATGATTTTCGCCTTGAGGTAATTGGTGTTCACCAACGTTCCGTTGTGGGCAAGCGCAATAAGCACTTCATCGATTGCTGAGATATGGGGCTGTGCCGCTTCCCACGAATCGACACCGCCGCTCGTGGAGTAGCGAACATGACCAATAGCCAAATCGCCCTTCAACGCAGAAAGGTCGCCTTCGGTAAATGCCTGGGTCACCAAGCCCAGATCCTTGGAAGCCATGATGGTGGCACCATCGCCAACGGCAATGCCGGCAGATTCCTGCCCACGGTGCTGCAACGCCTGCAAACCGAAGCAGGTCATGCGCGCTACATCTTCACCAGGTGCGTAAATGCCAAAAACACCGCACTCTTCTTCCATTCTGTCGGGGCGCTCTCCGGGAAACACCGACATGCTCATCTATGCAGCCTCCTCATATTTGCGATCCATGACCGCGTCCTGACTTGACGAAAGACCAGTTGTCCCCGAGGTGCTCGAGCTCAGGTAAGGGTCGTTTGCTGCCGTGGTTTCCACCACAGCGGCAAACAGCACCGCACGGCCGTCGTTTTGCGAATATTCGCAGGTAGAAAACAGCACTGACTGCTTGATATCGGTAGCGGTCAGCGTGTCCCCCTTCTGGCTTACCACGCTGCGGTTAAGCTTGTCCTGCACGTATGCCTGGTAACTTGCGTCGTTGGCAAACGACGTCTGAACGATGGCGTCGCTGCCCGTTGTCTTTACCAAAGCAAACGTTTTAAGGCGATAATTGCCCTGTGGGGTTAACACGTAGATATCGCGATGCGAATCAAAGGTATTCTGGTCCTCGAAATCGGCCAAAGAAGCAAACATCGAACCATCGTTCATGTGGTGGCCGTATAGCGCATTGTTCTGATCGGATAAATCGCTGGTATTGGATGCATCCAGGAAGATGGTACCTGCCGAAGCAAGCCACCCGGTGGATCCGTCAAAAGCTTTATGCAAGTATTCCTGATTATCAGACCCTTGAACCACAGGATAATTGATGGGCGTACCAGGTACGTATACCCACGCTACGATGTCGGGGTTGATAGCGCGCAAACCATCCCAATCAACTTTCAGGTCGGAAAGAGCAAGATTGGAATTGTCATCCACCTCTGCATATTCTTCCAGGCCACTGTAAGCGTTTTGCTGCGCCCAGTACTGATAGCCGATAGCGCCCAAGGCAGCTAAAGCGCCCACAAACACTACGATGGAAACAATAAACACCACACGCCATATGCCGCCCTTTTTGCTTTGGCTTGCGCGCGCAGCTGAACCGTAGGAATCGCGGCTGTACTGGGAAATGCTCTGGCTGGAAGGAACCTGTTGGGAACGATACGTAGCAGGCAGGGTGCTCTGAGAGCGTTGCGGAGCAGCATGGGACCCCCGCGATGGACCGCGTCTGTTTGCGCCTTTTGGCATGAACCACCTTCACACATTTGGCTCTGAAACGAACTGCCATCGCAGCATGCAACGCAGCGATGTAACTAAACTATAGTAACAAAAAGAAATCTCTCATACGAAGATTCGTAAGAGGGATTTCAAACGTTCTGCCAACAAGCAGAAAAAGCAAGTGAGCGGGTTAACGATCAGCCCGCAGAAGCAACCCACAACGCACCGCGCTCGCCCGCTCCGTCAACTCTTCGAGCAAGGCTGGGGCAGACCATTAATGCCAAAGCGGCATCCCGGCAGCAATCGCAGCTTCTATACCGAGCTAAAACAGCCCCAACCGCTTTTCAATGGCCTCGTTGATGATACGCAGTGCCTTCACGCGGGCGTAATACTTATCGTCGCTTTCCAAGATTATCCAAGGTGCGTTGTGCGTAGAAGTAAGGCGGAACATGTCGTCTACCGCCGCACGATACTGGGGGTACTTGTCGCGGTTGCGCCAATCCTCTGCGGTAATCTTCCAGCGTTTCGCAGGATTGCTTTCACGCGCCTCAAAACGCTGAAGCTGCGTTTCTGGGGAAACGTCCACCCAAAACTTAAGCAGGATGGCACCCCAGTCAACCATGTCGCGCTCGAACTCGTTGATTTCCTCGTATGCGCGGCTCCATTGGTCGGTGCTGGCAAAACCCTCAACGCGCTCAACCAACACACGGCCGTACCAACTGCGATCATAAATACCTACATGCCCCGCCTTCGGCAAGCGCGTCCAATAGCGCCACAGATGAGGGTGCAGCAGTTCGGGCTTCGTAGGTGCCGGACTGGGGAAAATGGTGTACGAACGCGCATCCAACGCCTGCGCCACACGCTTGATGCTGCCACCTTTTCCAGCCGCATCCCAACCTTCATACATGATCATCATGGGTACGCGCCTAATGTACATCTCCAGCTCGATACGACGAAGACGTTCCTGTTCTGCTTTCAGCTGGAGTTTGTATTCGTCGTGAGTTAGAGCAAGCGAATGATCTACCTCATCAAGCGAAGGTATATGTGCACTAGGGATAAAGCGCGTCATCGTGGGCGCATGAGCGCTCATCGCTGCGGCCTCATGTTCTGCCTGCAAGCGCAGAAGCTGATTTTCCTCGTCGGAGCGTTCGCGCTCATCGTCTGCCACCGAACCAGCAACGGCAGCAGCAGAGTTTTCCTTCGCCTTCGCTTCCGCTTCCAAAGCGGCATTGTTCTTCGGCCTGGAGAGCTCGCGTTCCAAAGCGGTTACCAACGTTTGGGCAACGCTCAGGTTTACCCGGCGATGATCGGAGGCATCAAGCAGGATCCAGGGGGCAGCCTTGAAGTTAGAGCGCTTCAGCATCTCGTCATAAACACGGTAAGACTGGCTATAGTGCTCGAGCTGTTCAAGATCGCTCTGGGTCACGCGCCACTTGGTTGCAGGGTCGCTATACAAACCCACCAAACGCTCGCGTTGGGTCTGCTCGGAGATATGCAAGAAGAATTTGATTACCAGATAGCCATCGTTGCGCAGCTGTGTTTCGAAGTCTTCAATGGAGGGAAGCATGCGTGCCGTATGAGCCTCAACCGCAGCGCGTTCTTTCTTGGAAAGCTTTCCCTTCTTTGGGAGCATGTTGATCACATGCTGCGCCGCCACCGAATACCAACCGCGATCATAGAACGTCATACTCCCACGCTGACCAAGCGCTTTCCAAAACTGCTGCATAACAGGGAAATAGCCAGTGGAGCCGAACTCTTCGCTCAAAACGTTTTCGGCTTCTTCGCCTTCGAAATCTTCCGTAACGTATACCGAAGTGTCGCGCGCATCCAAGTGATACAGCAAATCTGAGATTCGACTGCCCTTCCCGGCGCCCTTCCATCCCTCGAACAACACCACCACGCCAAGCTCCTGGCGCTTCGCTTCCTGCTGAAGCACGACCAACTTATTGATCAATTCTTTGAAGCGGACTTTATATTCCTTTTTGGATACCTTCTGAGAACCCAAACGAACCGTATCAAGCATCGCGAAACCCCCTCTATCCTATGCCACGCCAGTCCCCACTGCACCGCTACTTGCCTACACAGCATGCAACGCACCTGGCAAATGACAGAAAAATGTTAAATAACACGTTATAGGCGATGCTACCCCACTTCCCGATGCACGAATATAGTTAAATCAAATGATGTGTTCGAAAACACCAGATTTAACAACAAGGAGCTATGAAATGTCCCGCTACGGCATTATCGATTTAGGTTCAAACACCATCCGACTCTGCATTTACGAGGTGTCCTGCGCCGCGCATGAGCCCCTGCGGAAGAAGGATATCGACACCCTGCTGAACTACAAGGTGATGGCAGGCCTCGCTTCGCACGTCGAAAAGGGAGCTATGACCGAAGAAGGGGTAAAGCGCGCCATTAAAACCATCAACGCGCACCTGCGCCGCGCTTCGCACTTCAATTGCGACCGCATTGATATTTTCGCAACTGCCGTACTGCGAAACTGTTCCAATTCACATAAGGCAACTGCCGCAATCGAAGAAGGCATTGGGCAGCGCATCTGCATCCTCTCCAACGAAGAAGAGGCGCATCTTGGCTATTTGGGTGCAAAGCTCGACCAAGACCTCGAAGCGGGCACCATGGTCGATATCGGCGGCGGTTCCACCGAGCTCACGAGCATCAAGGGTGGCTTCGATCTTGCGAAAACCAGCATTCCGCAGGGTTCGCTTTCGTCCTTCGCAAACTATGTAGCGGGGCTGATGCCCACTCAGAAGGAAGTCAACGCCATAGCGCAGGCTTTCCGCGAACTTGCAGAAAAGGAAGAAACCGACGTATACCACTGTACCCAGCTTTACGGCATCGGAGGCTCCATCCGATCTGCCGCAAAGCTCTATGGCGATCTGTGCAACAACGGCAACCGCTTCAATTACTTGCTGCCCGAACACATCGATGCCATCCTGAACCGCTACGCAGAAGACCCCAACGCCTTTGCCCATGAGGCTTTGCGCACCCTCCCCGACCGCATCCATACGCTTATTCCCGGCTGCGTCATCATCCGCGAAGCCTTCAAGCTGTGCGGTGGCGAGCGTCTAGACATCTGCAAGTACGGTGTGCGCGAGGGGTATTTGGCTGAACGCGTTCTAGTAAAACCCGTCAGTTTCGCCTAAAAGCACCATCATCACGGAGGAATGTCACAAGATATTGCGATTCGTTGCGCGATAAAAGGGCATCTTACCTGCGAGAAACCGCTATTAACGATTACAATAATTCCTAGATAATACTGGCGCATGCGCCATTAATCTGGGGAAAAGAATAGAGGGGAAATCATGGAAGCGAAACAGAATTCCAGTGTTGGTGTATCTGCTACCACGGAAACACATCCCAAACATAAGAGTCATCACGTTCTGCCCTATATGCAAAACCGTGAGCTTTCTTGGCTCGAATTCAACAAGCGTGTACTCGATCAAGGCGAAGACCATAACGTTCCCTTGCTCGAACGCCTCACCTTCGTGTCCATCTTCTGCAGCAACTTGCAGGAGTTCTTCATGGTACGCGTTGGCAGCCTTACCGATCTTTCTTTGGTAAACAAAGACCTGCGCGACAACAAAACGCAGATGACGCCCAACGAACAGCTCCAGGCAATCTATGAGCGCTGCCATGAGCTGTACCCGGAGGAAGAACGCATCTACAACAAGATCATGGGTCAATTGGCCGAATGCGGCATCCGCCAGCTTCAGCCCGAAGACCTTTCGCCCGAACAGGCGGAGTATCTTCGCAAGCACCTGAAAGAACGCGTTGTTCCCTACCTTTCGCCGCAGATCATCAATTCGCGTCACCCCTTCCCTCACCTGGAAAACGGTGCACTGTACGTTCTTGCGCGCCTGGTCAGCGACGAAGAGGGTGGCGCAAAGTCCAAAGCAACTGAGAGCAAGGGCAAAAAGAAGGGCAAGAACATTGGCGCCGACGATGCTACGTTCGGCCTTATTCCGCTGCCCCATCAGGCAAAGCGCGTAATCAAGCTGCCTGGTGAAGGCACTCAGTACATCCTTCTGGAACACGCTATCAAAACCATCGTTGATGAAGTGTTCTCTATGTACACCACCAAGCGCGCAAGCGTTATCTGCGTAACACGCAACGCCGACATCGATCCGAACGATGGCACCGAAGAAGATCTTGATTACGACTACCGCGAGCACATGAAGCGCATGCTGAAGAAGCGCGCACGCCTGGCTCCTGTTCGCTTGGAAACCGATACGCCCCTTTCCTCCGCTACGGAAAAGTTCCTTCTGAAGCGCTTGGATCTGAAGCCCTGCCAGAGCTACGTTACCAGCGTCCCGCTCGATATGGGCTATGCCTGGGGTCTTTCCAGCATGATCGATTCTGAGCTAGCACGCGACATCACCAACGAACCGTTCACGCCGCAATGGCCAGCATGCTTCGACAAAAAGCGGCCCATCATGGAACAGGTAGCCGAACGCGACGCTCTGCTTGCATACCCTTATGAAAGCATGGATCCGTTTATCAGCCTGCTCCGCGAAGCAGCGAACGACCCTTCGGTGTTCTCGATCAAGATCACGCTGTACCGCCTTGCCAGCCAGTCCCATCTGGCAGAAGCCTTGGTAACTGCTGCAGAAAACGGCAAGGAAGTTACCGCGCTGTTCGAACTGCGCGCCCGCTTCGACGAGTCCAACAACATCGAGTGGTCGCAACGCTTTGAGCAGGCTGGCGCCAACGTAATCTACGGTTTCCACGACTTCAAGGTTCACTCGAAGATCTGCACCATCGCACGCCATACCGAAAACGGCATCCAGTACATTACCCAGCTGGGCACGGGCAACTACAACGAGAAAACCTCGAGGCTCTACACCGACTTCAGCTTCATCACCACCGATGAAGGAATCGGCAAGGATGCCGCAAAGTTCTTCCGCAACATGAGCTTGGAAAACGCTTCCGATGAATATCAGAAGCTTTCGGTTGCTCCGTTGCAAATCAAGCCGATGATTCTCCATAAGATCGATGAGCAGATCGCGCTTGCTAAAAGCGGCAAGCCCAACGGCCTGTCGTTCAAGACCAATTCCATCACCGACAAGGACATCATCGACAAGATTGCCGAAGCCTCCCAGGCTGGCGTTAAAACCACGTTGTTCGTACGCGGCATTTCGTGTCTGGTTCCCGGCGTTGAGGGTTACACCGAAAACGTTGAGGTTGTTTCCATCGTTGGTCGCTTGCTGGAGCACAGCCGCATCTACGGATTCGGTCCGCGCGATAATCGCGAGATCTACCTTTCCAGCGCCGACCTGATGACGCGCAACATGGAAAAGCGTGTGGAAATCGCTTGGCCCATCTACGATCCCGAGCTGAAGGAACGCGTTAACGAGTATCTGGACATCTCGCTTTCCGACACCGCCAAACTGCGCATGTTGAAGAACGACTTGGAATACACCCCGCTCGAATTCTTCTGCAGTGAAAATGCTGACGGCAGCACCGAATCGTTCGATTCTCAGGCTTACCTGATTCAGAAGGCACGCGATGATTATCGCCACGCCAGCGAACTGCGCGAAGAAGAAGAGGCGCGCCGAGCTGAGCTTGCCCGAATCGAGCGCATGAAAGCAGCTGAGGAAGAGGAGCGCAAAGCTCGCGAAGAAGCCAAGGCAAAGGAAGCTGCCGAAGAAGCATGCAGGAAGGCCGCTGAGGAAGCCGCTGAGCTGAAGGCGAAGGCCGAGGCAGAGGCAAAGGCAAAGGCCGAAGCGGAGGCAAAGGCAAGAGCTGAAGCTGAAGCGGAACTCGCTGCCCTGAAAAAGGCACAGCAAGAAGCTGAAGCTCAGCTAATTGCCGCCGAAAAGGCCGCAGAGCAAGTCGAGATCAACATTCCTCGTGGCCTCGAGGAAATTGAGCCTGGTGTTGCAGGGCCCGCCACCAACACCGCCGAGGTAAATACGCAAAAGGTCGATGCTAGGCCTATCGTGCTTTCCCCTTCCCTGGAAAGGAAAGTCGAAGAAGCAGCAGACAAGGCAGCTATCCAGCTGGTGCCGAAGAAGCCCAGCCTGTGGCAGCGCATTAAATTCCTGTTCACCGGCAGGCTCGACTAGCGGCAAAACCGAAGGACAGCCATAGAAAGATAAACCTCTTTCGATTTATCCGCCAAGACACAAAAGCCTCCTGATTCGCAATTTGAACTGTCTCCCATTTCTTGGACACGAGAAATGGGAGGCCCCTTTA
>ERZ780162.825-NODE-825-length-23415-cov-3.657534_pt1 | contig 23415 bp, 22 predicted proteins | sample MGYA00511474_ERZ780162 | MGnify/ENA primary metagenome ERZ780162 (study PRJEB29588, sample SAMEA2143633) | human gut metagenome | biome: human gut; feature: human-associated habitat; material: faeces | place: Denmark | collected 2008/2010 ...
ACCAAAGATACTGACACAGTAAGAAGCTGTACAGAGAATATCTCTGTACAGCTTCTTTTGGGTTCTGTCGATTCCGGCAGAGCTTATTTCATCTGCTCTTCCTGCTTCTTGATCATTCTGCGTACCATCTCTCCGCCGATGGAGCCGGCTTCTCTGGAAGTCAGATCGCCGTTATAGCCTTCCTTCAGGTTTACACCCAGCTCGGAAGCCACCTCAGTCTTGAAACGGTCCATAGCAGCCTTCGCTTCAGGTACCTCAACTCTATTAGATCTGTTGGAACTTGCCATTTTGCATTCACCTCCGTAAATCGTGTTTCCTTTTCTCTGCGGCGGTATATCCGCCGGTTTGTCTGTAAGATAAGCGGGCGGCTCCAACCGTTTTGCCGTCCGCTTATCCTGTGGGGGACCAGAAACTGCGTATCGGCTCTTTCGTTTGTTTCCGTCGCTTATCTTGGTGTTATTATTTGCGTTTCTGTCCGCTTTATCCGCTGCTTCCGGTGGAAATTTCTGCCGTATTGTTTTCAATTGTGAACAGGAGACAAAAGTGGTACAATGATTGGGCATGGCGCAATAGTCAGAAATTGTAAATAAAAAAGAATCAACAAGAAGGAGCAGACCGGAGTGGAACAGCTTGTCAGTATTATAGTACCCGTTTATAACGCGGAAAAATATTTAAAGCGCTGTGTGGACAGCATTCTTGTACAGGATTATCCGAATTTTGAACTGATCCTGATGGATGATGGAAGCACGGATGCTTCAGGAAGGATCTGTGACGATTATGCCGGCCAGGACGGCAGGGTGCGCGTTGTCCACAAGGAAAATCCCGGTGTATCCGATACGCGCAATCAGGCGCTGGAGATGGCGAAGGGCGTGTATGTTCAGTTCCTGGACAGCGACGACTGGATCGTGCCGGAGGCGACGCGGCTTCTGGTGCAGACGATGGAAAAATATGACTGTGACATGGTGATTTCGGATTTTTACCGGGTGTCGGGAGAACGGCTGGCTCAGAAGGGAGATATCGAAGAGAACCGGGTTCTTACGAGGCAGGAGTTCGCGGCCTGCATGGTTGAAAATCCGGCGGATTTTTACTACGGTGTGCTCTGGAACAAGCTTTACAAAAGAGAGATTATAGAGGCCAACCGGATTCGTATGGATATTTCCATCAGCTGGTGCGAGGATTTCCTTTTTAATCTGGAGTATATCCGCCATGCTTCCTCATTTTATGCGCTGCAGGTGCCCATCTATTATTATGTGAAGAGGAAGGGAAGCCTGGTGAGCCAGGGTATGAGCATCAGCAATACCATGCGCATGAAAATTAATATTTTTGATTATTATAATGAATTTTATAAGGATGTATACGATCACGAAGACTATGCGGACATCCGGCTGCAGGTTTACAGTTTTTTCTGGGCTGCGGCGAAGGATGGAGGCGTGCCGCCGGCTCCTCTTCCGGGCGGACGGAAGCTGGGAGAGGAACGTCCCAGAATCCGGAGAGAACAGGTGGAAGGGGAAGGTTCGGTCATGGATCAGTACCGGTACCGTCAGCTCCTGGACTATCAGCTGGATCTGGCCGCGAAGAAAACCCGCCTGACCTCAGATGAGGCGAAGGTGCTTTTTGTGCTGTATCAGTGCGGCGAGTTTGAAAGCATGCGCAGGCTGTCAGAGGTGGCGGACCTGCCTCTTACCAGGCTGTTTCTGGCCCTTCAGAAGCTGGAACGCAAAAAGCTTGTAGAACTTTCGGACGAGAAGGAACAGAGCGCTGTCAGCGGGGCGGAATTGACGCCGGAGGGGGAAGAAAACGGGATAAAGGGAAAAAGGAAAAAGGAGAAAAAGGAAAAGAAAAAAACGGGAGAGAAAAAGCAGAAAAAGACGGTCAGAGGCCGGGAAGAGGAAAAGAAGGAAAGAAACCGGATTCTCCTGCGGCCGGAGGCCGAGACTGTCTGCGAGGAATTCGGCCTGATGCAGGAGGAGCTGAAGAAAATATGCTTCGCCGGTTTTACGGAGGAGGAGCGGAAGGAAGGCGAGAAGCTGCTGAGACGGCTGAATGATAACATGATCCGTTTCATGGTAAAGGAAGAACCTGTCAGAGAGGGCCGGGAAGAGTGAAGACATTTCCGGCCATATAGGAGGCTTCGCTCTCGTCATGGGTGACCAGAAGCGCGGTTCGGCTGGGCTTTTTATGAAAATGCAGAAGGACATAGTCCATGATCTGCTTCCGGGTTTCCGTATCCAGACCCTTGAAGGGCTCATCCAGAAGGAGAAGGTCCCAGGGAGCCAGAAGAGCGCGCAGCAGAGCCACTCTGCGGCGCTGGCCTCCGGACAGCTCTCTGGCGGGCTGGCCTGCACAGTCTGAAAGCCCTGTCTGCTCCAGGGCGGAAAGGATTTCCTGGCGGGACAGGGAGGAGCCGGTCACGAGGCGGATGTTGGAGACCGGGCTTAAATTGGCACAGAGTCTGTCCTCCTGAAACACGGCGGAAAGGCGCAGGCCGTCAAGTCCTTCTATCTTTCCTGAATCTGCGGTTTCCAGTCCCATGAGAATCCGAAGCAGAGTGGTCTTTCCCACGCCGGAGGGCGCCATGACCGCGGTGATCTGCCCGATGGGAATGGAGAGGGAAAGATCCTGAAGGACCGGTCTGTCGTGATAGCTTTTATTTAAGTGTTCGATGCGTATGAATTCTGCCATGTATCCTCTCTTTTTGCGGCCGTAGGCCGCATTCCAATCGTGAAAGAACGGCGTCAGCCGTTCTTTGGCAGGAACCACACGGTTCCTGCCGGCCTCTCTTTTTGCGGCCGCAGGCCGCATTTCATTTCAGCTCTGCTCCAGCCGGAGCACGATTCGGTCCACAGCCCACAGAAAGCATTTTTCAAAGCCGATGCTCAGCGCGACGATGACGAGGGTCCAGGCGAAGAGATCGGCGGTCTGAAGATAGACCTTGGATTCATAAAGCCGTTCTCCGATGGAACCGTCCGGTATGCCGATAACCTCGGCCGCGATTCCGGCCTTCCAGCACAGACCGAGTGAAAGGGAAAAGGCGGTGCGCAGGAAGGGGAGCAGCTGGGAAAGATAGATATAACGGATGCGTCTGCTCAATGGAACGCGGAAAACGCGGGCCATTTCCAGAAGCTGTCCGTCCATGGAACGGATGCCGTTCAGCACGTTGGTGTAGACGATGGGAAGCACCATCAAAAAGGAGATCACCACCGACAGGTTCCGGGAGGGAACCCAGATCAGAACCAGGATGATGAAGGAAGCCACGGGAACGGCCTTAATCGCGGTCATGGCGGGAGCGAGAAGATCCCGTACCGGGCGGAATACGCCTGCCAGGCACGCGAGAAGAACCCCGGCCGCCGACGCGGCGAGAAAGCCGCCGATGATCCGCACGAAGGAAAAGGCGGCGGCGCTCCAGAACCGGGCTGCCTCCGCCGGCTGGCCGCTTCCCGTGATGAGCTCCAGAAGACGGACGAGTACGGAAACAGGAGATACCAGAAGTATCTCCTGTCCGATGTAAATGCTGAGAAGCTCCCATGCAAGCAGCCAGACGGCCACCGCCCAAAGACGGAGGCGACCGCGGCTGTTTTCAGTTTTTTTATGTCTGCTGCTTTTTTTCATGGCTGCTTTTTCCTGCTGAATGCTTCCGGTTATCTGATGTAGTAGAAATCGTCTGCCGGAAGAGCGCCGCCCACAGAGGCGGGATTCTGCTCATAGAGCACGTTCAGATAGCCGGAAAGCTTTTCCTGCATTTCAGTTCCTTCAATAAAAGTGATGTTGCAGTAGGGAAGCGCCTTTTCTGCCACGGCGGCGGTGACGATGTCATATTTTTCAATAAGAGCCGCCGCGTCGGTTACATTGGCGTTGACATAATCCACAGATTCCTTATAGGAATCCAGGAAGGCGTTCACGGCCTCAGGATGCTCTTCGGCAAAGGCGGTACGTACCACAACCACGCCGGTGAGCAGGGCGCTGGGGGTTTCTGCATCGGCCTGAAGGGCATCCCATTCCTTCGTCAGATCCAGGGCGACGCGCAGATTTTCGTTCTGTGCCTGAGCCGTGGTCACAAAGGGCTGGGGCAGCATGGCGATGCCGTCCTCGTCGGATGCGAGAGCCGCCACACATTCAGAATGCTCGGATTTCCATTCGATGGTCACATCCGTTTCCGGATCGATGCCGTTTCCGGACAGGATATAGTTGAGCGCGTATTCCGGCGTGGAGCCCTTGCCGCTGGCATAGATGGTTTTGCCCGCCAGATCGGAAACGGACTGGATGCTGTCGCCGTTCTCCACGATATAGAGGACGCCCAGAGTATTGATGGCCAGCACCTGTACCTGGCCGTCGGTGTTGTTATAGAGCACGGAAGCCAGATTTGCGGGAACTGCTGCGATATCCGCGTCTCCCTGCACAAGCTTCGGCGTGACTTCATCTGCGGAAGCGGCGATGGTGAAGGTATAGGAATTGCCGCCAATGGGTCCGGCCTCTGCGCTGTCCATCAGCTGTACCATACCCATTGCTGTGGGGCCCTTCAGAGCCATGACATTGACTGCGGTTTCTTCTCCGGCAGCGGTTTCCGTCTGGGACTGCGTTTCTTCGGAAGCGGTCTCCGCTGCGGCGGTTTCTGCGGCAGAAGAAACTTCTTCGCTTTCCGCATTTTCTGCGGAAGCGCTTTCCTGCACCGAGGTGCTTTCCGTTACTGTGGTTTCAGCGGCGGTTTCCGTGCCGCCGTTTCCTCCGCAGCCGGCCAGCAGGGATACTGACAGAGCCAGCGCTGCGATCAGGGATAATGCTTTTTTCATGATTTCCTCCATTCCGAAGCGTTTTTCGTGGAAATGATTTCCATGGAAATGTTTCCATGTGCCTGTCTGCGGCGGGGTTTTCGGCGCTCCGGCACAAAGCTCTTTTTAAAAGGCCTGTCTTCAGGATACCTGCATGGCCCTGGCGGTAATGCCGTTTATTCGTCCGAGACGTCCGGAAAGAGCGCTGATACGTCCGGGAGAAGCGCATACGATGATGGAAATGATATTGATGGACTTCTCACGGTAAGGAACGCCCATACGGCCGATGATGCAGTCACCGAACTCATGCAGCAGGCTGTTCACTTCTCCGGCAGCGGAGGTGTCCCGCACAAATATACCGATAATGGCGACTCTTTCTTCTTCCATGGCAGTGCTCCTTTCCAATGCTCCTTCCTTTTGAATAAAAAAAGCTTTCCGGATTCTTCCGAAAAGCGTAAAGGTACAGGATATTGCCCCTTTCTTTACTTCAGGAATCCTTCGGTCTCAGAAAAAGTGTGTTCCAGGATTGTAACAGGCTGATCAGATGGGAAAAGGAAAACCGGACAGGATTCCCTTCTGCCGTCTGCACAGGCTGTTTTTCATTATAATATAAAAGGGCAAAAAAAGCTAGTATTTTTCTGATAATTATGCTATAATCGCTTAATGACTGTAAAAAACACGAAACTGTCCGGCCTGGACGGCTGAAACAGCCGGCAGACAGGGAGAATCAATACGCGTGCCGGAAGCAAAATACAAGGAGGATGCAGTGCAATGAGTTTACAGGTGGAAAAAAAGGAAAAGAACATGGCGGTTCTTACGATCGAGGTTCCCGCAGAGGAGTTTGAGGCCGCGATTGAGAAGGCATATCAGAAGAATAAGGGAAGAATCCAGATTCATGGTTTCCGTAAGGGAAGGGTGCCCCGTAAGATCATTGAGCAGATGTACGGAAAGGGCTTTTTCTATGAGGATGCAGCGAATTCTCTGATTCCGGACGCTTACGAAAAGGCGCTGGAGGAGTGCGAGGAGACCATCGTATCCTCCCCGAAGATCGACGTGACGCAGATCGAGTCCGGAAAGCCTTTCATCTTTACGGCAGAGGTGGCTCTGAAGCCCGGGGTGACGCTCGGAACCTATAAGGGTGTGGAAGTGCCGAAGGCCGATGTGACGGTAAGCGATGAAGAGGTTGACGCGGATCTGAACCAGCAGAGAGAGAACAATTCCAGAATGGTTACGGTTGACAGAGCCGTGGAAGACGGCGACGTGGCCGTGATCGATTACGAGGGCTTCGTGGACGGCGAGGCGTTTGAAGGCGGCAAGGGTGAGAATTACTCTCTGACCATCGGTTCCCACTCCTTCATTGACAACTTTGAGGAGCAGCTCATCGGAAAGAAGGCGGGAGACGATGTGGAAGTGAACGTGACCTTCCCGGAGCAGTATCATTCTAAGGAGCTTGCCGGAAAGCCCGCTCTGTTCAAGGTCAGCATCAAGGAGGTCAAGGAGAAGCAGCTTCCTGAGCTGGACGACGAGTTCGCATCCGAGGTTTCCGATTTTGAGACTCTGGCTGAGTACAGAGAGGACATTAAAAAGAAGCTGGGCGAGAAGAAGGAAGACGACGCGAAGAGAGCGAAGGAGGATGCTGCTGTTGAGGCTGTCATCGCAGGCGCTCAGATGGATATTCCGGATGCCATGGTGGAAACCCAGCAGAGACAGATGGTGGATGATTTCGCTCAGAGACTGCAGATGCAGGGCATGAATCTGGATCTGTACTGCCAGTACACCGGACAGACCATGGATTCCATGCTGGAGTCCGTGAAGCCTCAGGCGCTGAAGAGAATCCAGTCCAGACTGGTGCTGGAGGCTGTTGCTGCGGCAGAGGGAATCGCCGCCAGCGAGGAGGATTATGAGGCGGAGATCGCCAGAATGGCGGAGTCCTATAAGATGGAAGCGGATAAGATTAAGGAGATCATGGGCGAGAACGGAAAGAAGCAGATCATGGAGGATCTGGCGGTTTCCAAAGCGGCAGATTTCCTGAGAGATAATGCCGTGGAAGTGGAAAAGGCTGAAGAGAAATAAGTCTCAGTTCTTAAATATTTCTGAAATCAGAAGCGTCCTCCTTGCAAAAGAAACGCCTGTGCGTTACTATTAAAACGATCCGGGTGCCGGGAAAAGCGCCGCAGCCGCCCATCAGGGCGCGGCAGAGGTGCCGAAGGATGGCATCCCGGATCCAGAATGCGTGAAGTGGAGGCAGTTATTTTATGAGTTTAGTACCTTATGTCATTGAACAGAACAGCCGTGGGGAGCGTTCCTACGATATATTTTCAAGACTGTTAAAGGACAGAATTATTTTCCTGGGAGAGGAAGTGAACGACACGACAGCAAGCCTGGTGGTGGCGCAGCTCCTTTTCCTGGAGGCGGAGGATCCGGAGAAGGATATCCATTTCTATATCAACAGCCCGGGAGGTTCCGTAACGGCCGGCATGGCGATTTATGATACCATGCAGTATGTGAAGTGCGATGTATCCACGATCTGCATCGGCATGGCGGCCAGCATGGGAGCGTTCCTGCTGGCGGGCGGCGCAAAGGGAAAGCGTCTGGCCCTTCCCAATGCGGAGATCATGATCCATCAGCCCTCGGGCGGTACGCAGGGACAGGCGACGGAGATTGAGATCACCGCAAAGCATATCCTGAAGACCAAGGAGAAGCTTGCAAGAATTCTCGCGGAGAACTGCGGTCAGGATTTCGAAGTGGTGATGGCGGATACGGAGCGGGACAACTGGAAGAGCGCAGAGGAGGCAAAGGCTTACGGCCTGATCGATTCCATCGTTTCATCCAGAAAGGATTCCGTGGAAAAGACAGAGAAATAAGAGAAGAATCAGACAAAGGATGCCCGCAGCGGGCCATCCTTTGTCGTTGCGTATTTTCGTAAAGAAAAACATGAATTTCATGGAATGATTTTAGAGGAAAAGAAAAAATGGCGGGTAGAATTTTGGATGACCAGATCAGATGCTCATTCTGCAACAAGACGCAGGATCAGGTCAGAAAGCTGATTGCAGGTCCCAATGGCGTATATATCTGCGATGAATGCGTGGAAATCTGCGCGGATATCATAGACGAGGAATATGAGGAAGAGCCGGCAGAGGAAACGATGGATATCAATCTGCTCAAGCCTGTACAGATCAGAGAATTTCTGGATGATTATGTGATCGGTCAGGAGGAAGCGAAGAAGGTTCTGTCGGTGGCTGTTTACAATCATTATAAGAGGGTGATGGCGCCGAAGGATGAAGATGACGGCGTGGAGCTGCAGAAGAGCAATATCATCATGATCGGCCCTACAGGCTCCGGAAAGACCTATCTGGCCCAGACGCTGGCGAAGATCATCAATGTACCCTTTGCCATTGCGGATGCGACGACGCTGACGGAAGCGGGCTATGTGGGTGAGGATGTGGAGAATATCCTCCTGAAGCTGATCCAGGCGGCGGACTATGATGTGGAGCGGGCGCAGTACGGAATCGTTTATATCGATGAGATCGATAAGATCACGAAGAAGAGCGAAAATGTTTCCATCACAAGAGACGTATCCGGCGAGGGCGTTCAGCAGGCACTTTTGAAAATTATTGAGGGAACAATAGCGAGCGTTCCCCCGCAGGGCGGAAGAAAGCATCCTCATCAGGAGCTGATCCAGATCGATACCTCCAATATTCTGTTCATCTGCGGAGGTGCGTTTGACGGCCTTGAGCATATTGTGGAAAGCCGTCTTGACAGAAAAACCATCGGATTTAATGCGGAGATTGCCGAAAAGAGCACCCGTGAAATGGGTGAGCTTCTGGCTCAGGTCACGCCTACTGATCTTGTGAAGTACGGGCTGATTCCCGAGTTCGTCGGCCGTGTGCCGGTTATGGTTTCGCTTCAGGGCCTGGATAAGGAGGCCATGATCCGCATTCTTACCGAGCCGAAAAACGCGCAGATCAAGCAGTATCAGAAGCTGTTTTCCTTCGATAACGTGAAGCTGGTTTTTGAACCTGATGCCGTGGAAGAAATTGCAGAAAAGGCAATGGAAAGAAAGACGGGAGCCAGAGGACTTCGTTCCATACTGGAAAATGTGCTGATGGATGTGATGTACCGCATCCCTTCCGATGATACAATTGAACAGTGCATCATCACGAAGGAAGCGGTGGACAAGGAGAGCGCTCCGCTGGTTGTACACAGAGATACCGGTGGACGTCTGGAGGATATGAAAGTAGCAAAATGACAAGGAAATGCCGCCCCAACGGGGCGGCTTTTTATCATAAGAACAAATGGCCGGAAGGCGTTTTTTCCGGCTCGTGGGATAAAACATGGAAAATACGATGAATGAAAAAGATTATGGCCGCATGGAAAATACGGAAGAACGCAGAATCATGGTTCCGGCAGTGGCGCTCCGCGGAATGACGGTGCTTCCCGGGCTTGTGATTCATTTTGACCTGAACAGGGGAAAGTCGATTCTTGCGGTGGAAAAGGCGATGATGAGCGACCAGAGGCTGTTTCTGGTGGCTCAGCGGGATGTGGAGGATGAGGAACCGGACTTTGACGGCGTCTATCACATGGGCTGTCTGGCTCAGATCAGGCAGGTTACCAGACTGCCGGAAAATGTGGTGCGGGTTCTGGTGGAAGGTCAGGAGAGAGGACGGCTTACAGGCTTTGCAGAAGAAGGGGCGTTCCTTCTGGGAGAAGTGGAGCCGGTGGATGATCCCTCCCATCTTGCGGATTCCAGGCAGGATGAGGCTTCTGCGGCCGGAGCCGGGATTGAGGAGGAGGCCATGACGCGCAGCCTGAAGGAGCTGTTCCTGGAATTCTCATCCTACTTTCCCAGAATCGGACAGTCGGTGAAAAGACGGATCGACAGCGGAATCAGCCTGGGGCGCCTGATGGATGAAATGATCGAAAGCATGCCCGTGGATTATGAAAAAAAGCAGGCAGTGCTGGAAGCGGTGGATCTGGATACCCGGTATCAGGTCCTGGCGGGAATTCTGTATGAGGAAATCGGGGTGGCAAAGGTCCGGTCGGAGCTGGCGGAGCAGGTAAAGTCGCGGATGGATAAAAATCAGCGCGATTACATGCTTCGGGAGCAGATGAATTATATCCGTCAGGAACTGGGAGAGGATACGGTCACATCCGATGCGGAGCAGTTTCAGGCAGAGCTTGAAAAGCTGAAAGCTTCCCGTGAGGTGAAGGAGAAAATCAGCAGGGAGATCAGCCGTTTCAAAAGTCTTGGGCAGCAGAGCGCGGAGGCTTCCGTGGAAAGAGGCTATCTGGAAACCCTGCTGGAGCTTCCCTGGGATAAGGCGTCAAAGGACAATACGGATCTGAAGCGGGCGGAGAATATTCTGGAGCGGGATCATTACGGCCTGGAGCAGGTGAAGGAGAGAATCCTTGAATTCCTCGCGGTAAGGAGCCTGACGAAGCAGGGAGAGAGCCCGATCATCTGTCTGGTGGGACCTCCCGGAACCGGAAAGACTTCCATCGCCCGCAGCGTTGCGGAGGCGCTGAATAAGAAATATGTGCGCATCTGTCTGGGCGGCGTGCGGGATGAGGCGGAGATCCGCGGCCACAGGAGAACCTATGTGGGCGCCATGCCGGGCCGGATTGTGGCCGGACTGAAGCAGGCGGGCGTAAAGAATCCTCTCATGCTGCTGGATGAAATCGACAAGGTCGGAAGCGACCACAGGGGAGATACCGCTTCCGCGCTTCTGGAGGTGCTTGACGGTGAGCAGAACAGCCATTTCCGGGATCATTATGTGGAGATTCCCATCGATCTGTCTGAGGTGCTCTTCATCGCCACGGCCAATTCCGCAGGAGATATTCCGCGTCCCCTTCTGGACCGGATGGAGATCATTGAGGTCAGCAGCTATACGGCGAACGAGAAGTTTCACATTGCGAAGGAGCATCTGCTTCCCAAGCAGCTGGAGAAAAACGGGCTGGCACATGGAGAGCTTTCCATCAGTGACGGAGCATTGAAGGAAATCATTCTCTCCTATACCGCCGAGGCCGGCGTGCGAGGCCTGGAAAGAAAGATCGGAGAGATCTGCCGGAAGGCGGCAAGGCAGATGCTGGAGGAGAGGGAAAAAGCAGGAAACAGAAGGAAAAAAGAAGGACAGAAGCGGCCGAAGGCTCAGGAAATCCGGGTGACCGGCAGAAATCTGGAAAAATATCTCGGAAAGCCCCAAAATCCCAGGGATCATGCCAATGAAAAGGATGACATCGGAATCGTGCGCGGCCTGGCCTGGACCAGCGTGGGCGGTGTGACCATGCAGGTGGAGGTGAACATGATGCCCGGAAAGGGAGAAATCCGCCTGACCGGACAGCTGGGCGACGTGATGAAGGAATCCGCCATGACCGGTTTCAGTTATGTCCGTTCCGTGGCGGGGCAGTATGACGTCGCGCCGGAAGTGTTCACGGAAAATGATTTTCATTTTCATATCCCGGAGGGAGCGGTTCCCAAGGACGGCCCTTCCGCCGGAATCACCATGGCGACGGCACTGCTTTCCGTTCTGACAAAAACGCCGGTACGGGCGGATGTGGCGATGACCGGAGAGATTACGCTTCGGGGGCGCGTGCTTCCCATCGGCGGCCTGAAGGAAAAGCTTCTCGCGGCGAAAACCGCCGGAATCAAAACGGTGCTGGTGCCGGAGGAGAACCGGAAGGATGTGGATGAAATCTCCAGAGAGATCAAAAACGGGCTGGAGATCATCCTGGTGAAGACCATGGAGGAAGTGATAAAGAGGGCGTTTGCCGAAGCCCGGCAGTGAGGGCGGATGGCGCTCCGGCATGGAGGAAAATATGGTTATCAAAAATGTGAGTCTTGAGACGGTATGCGGCATTACCAGCAGGCTTCCGGAAAACAGCCTGCCGGAAATCGCGTTTGCCGGAAAGAGCAATGTGGGGAAGTCCTCCCTGATCAATGCGGTCATGAACCGCAAATCGCTGGCGAGGACCTCGGCCCAGCCGGGAAAGACCCAGACCATCAATTTTTATAATGTGAACGACGCGTTTTATCTGGTGGACCTGCCCGGATACGGATACGCAAAGGTGAGCGAAGAGGTGAAGGCGAAATGGGGCAGGATGGTGGAGCGTTATCTCCGCCAGTCCAGACAGCTGAAGGCTGTGTTCCTGCTGATCGATATCCGCCATGAGCCATCCGCCAACGACAGGCAGATGTATGACTGGATCATCAGCCAGGGCTATCACCCAATCATCATCGCCACCAAGCTGGACAAGCTGAAAAGAAGCCAGATCCCTGCCGCTGTCAAAACGGTGCGGGAAGGGCTGAAGGCGGGAAAGGAAACGATCATCCTGCCTTTTTCCGCGCTCACAAAGCAGGGAAGGGAAGAAATCTATGAGGTGATCGACGGGCTGATCGGGTCCGGGCAGGAGGAACAGGAGGGGCAGATGTCCTGACAGCGCTGAGATTTCAGCGGGCGTTCGGAAGGAATGCCGAAGGAGTGAGAGTATGCGTCCGGGAATAAGAAAATATCTGAAAGCGGTTTTGAATCTGCTGACGGCAGTGGTGCTTCTGTGTCTGGCGGTTTTTCTGCTGCCAAGGCTCCTGCGCTTCTTTATGCCGTTTGTGGTTGGATGGATCATCGCCATGATCGCCAACCCTCTGGTGCGTTTCTTTGAACAGAAAATCCGGATCCGGAGAAAGGCCGGTTCCGCAATCGTGATCATAGCGGTTCTTGCAGGTGTGATTCTGGTGGGCTACCTCGTGATCTCCAAGCTGGTAACGGAAAGCGCGGGCTTTCTTTCCTCGCTGCCTGAGCTCTGGCAGAATATAGAACGGGAGCTGGATATGGTGATGAAAAATCTGGCGGATTTTTATGACGGCTTTCCGGATGGAGTGAAGAGCAATCTGACGCAGGTCGGGGAGAATCTGGGAGAATATATCAGCAGTGCCATAAACGGACTGAGCAGGCCGACCGTGAATGCGGTGGGGAATATAGCGAGGAATATTCCCTCCATCATTGTGAGCACCATTATGTGCCTTCTTTCCTCATACTTTTTTGTGGCGGAGAAGGAAAATGTGCACGCCTTTCTCCGCAGGCATGTGCCGGAGGAGATCCATAAGAAATTCCGGATCATGTCCTCGGGGCTGACCGGTGCGGTGGGCGGCTATTTTGTGGCGCAGTTCCGGATTGAGATCGTCATTTACTTCGTCCTGTTTATCGGGCTTCTGATCCTGCGGGTGGAATACTCCTTCCTGATCGCTTTCCTGATTGCCGTTCTGGATTTCCTTCCGGTGTTCGGCGCAGGAGCCGTTTTGTGGCCCTGGGCGCTGATGGAGGTCCTTGCCGGAAATTACCGGATGGCGCTGGGGCTGATGATCATCTGGGGTGTGGCTCAGCTTCTGCGGCAGATCATCCAGCCAAAATTTGTGGGAGATTCCATCGGTGTTCCGCCGATTCCCACTCTTTTCCTTCTGTTTATCGGTTATCGTGTCGGGAGCGTAGCCGGCATGATCCTTGCCGTTCCCATCGGCATCGTGGTACAGAAGATGTTTGAGGCAGGCCTGTTCGATACGACCATTGACAGTGTGCGCATTCTGCTTTACGGCTTCAACCATTTCCGGAAGCTGGAGAAGGAGGATCTTCCGCCGGATGAGGATCATGCGGAGGAGGAGAATGGAAAGGATGAAAAGAAGGAATGAAAAAGATAGCGGTTTTCAATCTGAGACAATTTGATGAGGCGGAATGGTTTGAACGGTTCGGCAGGGAGCTTGGCCTTGCCATATCCGGCTGTCCGGACGCGCCGGATATGGAGAACATCGCGCGGGTGACGGAGGGCTGTGAATGTGCGGACATCATCACCTCACAGATCACCAGAGAGCTGATGGAAGAGTTCGCCAGGTGCGGCATCCGGTATCTTACGACAAGGACAATCGGTTATGATCATATTGACATGCAGGCGGCAAAGGACTTCGGAATCCGGGTGGGAAACGCTCCCTACGGTCCGAACGGAGTGGCCGACTACGCGGTGATGCTGATTCTGATGAGCATCCGGAACATGAAGCGGATTCTGGAGCGGACGAATATCCAGGATTATACCCTGCAGGGCATCCGGGGCAGGGAGCTTTCTGACCTGACTGTGGGAGTGATCGGAACGGGACGCATCGGGAGGACGGTGATCCGGCATCTGTCCGGCTTCGGCTGCCGGATTCTTGCCCATGATCCGTATGAAAATGAGGAGGTAAAGGAATACGCCTCCTATGTGCCGCTTGAGGAGCTGTGGAAGGAGGCGGACGTGATCACCCTGCACGCGCCGCTGACGGAGGACAATTTTCATCTGATCGGGGCGGAGACGCTCTCGCAGATGAAGGACGGCGTGGTGATCGTCAATACCGCGAGGGGCGCACTGATCGATTCCGATGCGCTGATCGATGGCATCGAAAGTGGAAAAGTGGGCGCCGCGGCGCTGGATGTGGTGGAAAACGAGTTCGGCCTGTATTATTACGACCACAAGTCGGATGTGCTGCAGAACCGTCAGCTGGCCATCCTGCGCGGCTTTCCGAACGTGACCGTTTCCCATCACATGGCTTTTTACACGGATAATTATACCAAAACGGTGATCCGGGATTCGCTGGAAAGCTGTAAGCTGTTTTTGGAAGGAAAGCCCAATCCCTGGGAGGTGAGCTGATTGCGCAATTTTAAAATTGTTCTGCAGTATGAGGGAACCCGGTATCAGGGCTGGCAGCGGCAGGAGAGCACACAGAACACGATCCAGGGGAAGCTGGAACGTCTGCTTTCCCGTCTGGCCGGGACGAAGGTGGAAATCCAGGCCTCCGGCCGCACGGACGCGGGAGTGCACGCCTGCGGACAGGTGGCTAATTTTCACATGGATACACAGCTTTCCGCACAGGAGCTGATGGAAAAAATCAACGAGTATCTTCCGGAGGATATCGCCGTGATCGCCATCGAGGAGGTGCCGGAGCGGTTTCACAGCCGTCTGAACGCGAAGGGGAAAACCTATCGCTACCGGGTGTTAAACAGTGCAGTTCCGCATATATTTGAAAGAAGATATGTTTATGTATTTCCGGAAAAGCTGGATGTTGATGCCATGCGCCGCGCCGCGGCGCTGTTGTGCGGAACCCATGACTTCCGCGCTTTCACATCAGCGAAGAAAAGCAGGAAGTCCACGGTACGTTCGGTGGATTCCATAGACATCGAACGGATGGGGGATGAAATATGGTTCACTTTTTCCGGAAATGGTTTTCTGTTTCATATGGTCCGCATTCTGATGGGAACGCTTCTGGAAGTGGGGAGCGGAAAACGCAGGGCCGAAGAGATGACGGAGCTTCTGGAGAATGGAAAAAGGGAGGACGCGGGGCCGCTGGTGCCCGCCTGCGGACTGGCCCTGATGGAAGTGTGGTATTGAGGCAGGCCGTCTTTCTCTGTTATCTGCTTCTGGCGGTGCGGCTGCTTATTTTCAAATATCCGCTGGATGTGCTGGCGGAGACGGCGGCGCTGTGGCAGTCAGAAACAGTGCTGGAAGGGCTGCGGACGGCCAATTTCACGCTTTTTAAGACGATCCGGATGTATATCCGCTACAGTGACCGCCTGAACAGCTTTGAAAATCTGGCGGGTAATGTGGCGGTTTTTGTCCCGTTCGGGATCCTGCTTCCCTGGATGGACCGGAAATACGGCGGATTTTTCCGGATGCTGTTCAATGCGTTTCTGTTTACATCGGGAATTGAGCTGTTCCAGCTGCTCTCCGGCTTCGGCGCGTTTGATGTGGACGATATTCTGCTGAACTGCGCGGGAGCGGCGATGGGCTGGATAATCTGGCGCCTTGCATCAGGCCGTCCGGCCAGGCGCCCTGCGTCAGGGCGGTTTCCGGCGGGCGGACTCCGGGGGCAGCCAGAAGAGATGCGAAGCGGCGGCCAGACAGTGTTTTATGAGGAGAAAAGGGATGGATACAAAAGCAAAAAAACCGGGGAAAACCGGTTTAAGGAAAAAGCTCATCGGGGATAAGAGCTTTTATAAAATGGTGCTGACGGTGACAATTCCGATCATGATTCAGAACGGAATCACCAATTTCGTAAGCCTCCTGGACAATATCATGGTGGGACAGGTGGGAACGGAGCAGATGTCCGGCGTTGCCGTGGCAAACCAGCTCCTGTTCGTGTTTAACATCTGCATTTTCGGCGCCATTTCCGGAGCGGGCATATTCGGCGCGCGGTTTTACGGCAGCCGGAATTATGAAGGAGTCAGAAACGCATTCCGGTTCAAGCTGCTCATCTGCGGCGCGCTGGTTGTCCTCGGTGTTCTGATCTTTGTGACGGGCGGCGAAGGGCTGGTCTCTCTGTATCTGAATGAGGAGGGAAGCGCCCAGGATGCGGCGCGGACGCTCGTTTACGGGAAAAATTATCTGATGTGCATGCTCGCCGGACTGGTCCCCTATGCGCTGGCGCAGGTTTATGCGTCCACCCTCCGGGAGGCAGGAGAAACGGTCCTTCCCATGAAGGCGGGCATTGCGGCGGTACTGGTGAATCTGGTGCTCAACTATATTCTGATCTACGGGAAATTCGGGGCTCCCGCGCTCGGTGTGGTGGGCGCTGCCATCGCCACGGTGATCTCCCGCTACGTGGAATGTCTGATCGTGGCTTTTTTCTCTCACGGGAAAAAAGGAAAGGCGCCCTGGCTGGACGGTGTGTACCGGACGCTCCGCATCCCTTCTCATCTGGCCGGGCAGATTTTTCTGCGGGGTATGCCGCTGATGGTCAACGAGGCGCTCTGGTCGGCGGGTATGGCGGTGCTGATGCAGTGCTATTCCCTGCGGGGTCTCTCCGTGATCGCGGGGCTGAACATTTCCTCCACCATTTCCAATCTGTTTAATGTGGTTTACCTGGCGCTGGGAAACGCTGTGGCGATCATTGTGGGACAGCTCCTGGGAGCCGGAAAGATGGAGGAAGCGAGAGATACGGACACAAAGCTTCTGTTTTTTGCGGTGGCAGGCTGTCTGGGAATCGGTCTGCTCATGATGGGCGTCGCGCCTCTTTTTCCCCGCCTGTACAACACCACGCCTCAGGTGCGGGCGCTGGCAGAGCGCTTCATCCTGATCGTTGCTGCGCTGATGCCCGTGCAGGCATTTACCAACGCCTGCTATTTCACCATGCGCTCCGGCGGAAAAACCTTTGTCACCTTCCTGTTTGACAGCGTATTTCTGTGGGTGGTGAGCATTCCACTGGCGTTTGTGCTCAGCCGTTTCACCTCCCTGCCCATCGTGCCGCTCTATTTTCTCTGTCAGGCGGTGGACATCCTGAAATGCGTGGTGGGATTCGTGATGGTGAAGCGCGGCGTATGGATACATAATTTTGTGACGGCAGAAAAATGACCGCAGGGAGGAACGTATGAGAATTATTTTTATCCGGCATGGAGACCCTGATTATGAAAAAGACAGCCTGACGGAAAAGGGCTGGAGGGAGGCCGCGCTTCTGGCGGAGCGCGTAGCACGCTGGAAGGTGACGGATTTCTATGTGTCGCCTCTGGGACGGGCGCAGGATACCGCGTCCCTGAGCCTGAAAAAAGCGGGACGAAAGGCGCAGACACTGTCCTGGCTGCGGGAATTCCATGCGCCCGTAAACGACCCCGTCCGGGGAGAGAGCGTGATTCCCTGGGATTTTTATCCCGGCTTCTGGACAAAGGAGGAGGGGATGTATGACAGAAACGCCTTTGCGGATACGGCGGTGATGCGAAGCGGCCCGGTGAAGGAGGAATTTGCGCGGGTCTGCACAGGCCTGGACGAGCTTCTTGCGCGCTATGGCTATGTGCGGGAGGGCGGAATCTACCGGACGGACCTTTCCGATAAGACGCAGCGGGATGCGGTGATCGTGCTGTTCTGTCACATGGGAATCACGCTGTATCTGTGCGGCCATCTGCTGGGCATCTCCCCGGTGGTGCTCACCGCCGGCTTTTTCCTCGCTCCCACCTCCGTGACGGTGCTGGCTTCGGAGGAGCGGGAAGAAGGATCTGCGTATTTCCGCTGTCAGGCGGCGGGGGATACCGCCCACCTGCTCATGGGCGGAGAGCCGGTTTCCCATATGGGATATTTTACGGAGCCGTTTCAGGGGTAGAGGTGGGATTCGGGCCGCTGCGTTATTATTCACAGCCCCCCTCATTCGCACCCGTCGCCTCTTCGAGGCTCCAGTCCCGCGCCCTGCGGCGCTAAGGCTGCTCATGGGGTGGGGTGACTGCTTCGCAGTCCTGATTCAGAATGGATAACACGTGCTTACGTGCAGGCACGACGCGCGTGTCGTCCATTCTGAATCGGCTGTGAATAGTAACGCCGTTACTGATATTCTGTATCAAAGGCGAAACAGCCTATTGCAATCAGCTTCCTGATTGTGTAAAATATTACTCGGTAAAGAAACAGGCAGGGGGAGAGCTTTCTCTGCCTGTTCATTTATAATTGGATGGAAAGAAATATTACAGATGAAAGAGGTGCAGTTATGCTTGAGGTAAAACATCTGTCCTATGAGGTGACTGAGAATCAGGAGACGCTTCCGATCGTTACCGATATCAACTTTACGGTGAACGACGGGGAGATGCTCGTGATCACCGGGCCGAACGGGGGAGGAAAATCCACCATCGCAAGGCTTTTGATGGGAATTATCAAAGAAACATCCGGAACCATTCTGCTGGATGGCGAGGATATCACGGCTCTGAGCATCGATGAGCGTGCCAAGGCCGGAATCGGCTTCGCGTTCCAGCAGCCGGCTTCCTTCAAGGGAATGACGGTGCGCAGGCTGCTGAATCTGGCGGCGGGAAAGGAGCTTCCGGAGCCGGTCAGCTGTAAGCTGTTGAGCAGCGTGGGCCTTTGCGCGAAGGAATATCTGGACCGGGAGGTGGACGCAACCCTTTCCGGCGGAGAGAAAAAAAGAGTTGAGATCGCCACTGTGCTGGCGAAGGACCACAAGGTGAGTGTGTTTGACGAGCCGGAGGCGGGAATCGATCTCTGGAGCTTTTCCATGCTGGTAAAACAGTTTGAAAAAATCCATAAAAGCAAGGAGGAGAGCCTGGTCCTGATTTCCCATCAGGAGCGGATCATCCGGATGGCGGACCGCATCATGGTGGTGCGGGACGGAAGAGTGGAAGAGATCGGAAGCAGGGATGAGATTCTCCCGAAGCTGTTTCTGGAGGAGACGAGCTGTACCTGCATGGACCGGATGGAAGGCAGATGAAATCCTTTGGATTTTATCTTGAAAATTGACCTTACGGTTAATTTCTCGGAAAAAAATGCCGCTGAGAGCGGCAGGAAAAAGAGGTAACGGCAATGAAACTGGATGCGGTAACTGACGGAATTCTGAAAAAAATAGATGACTATGGTTTCAAGCAGGAGGGCGCATACAACCTGCGGTACAACGGACAGGCCCTCTGCCATGGAGATACGGATCACATCAAGATCCGCAGGAAGACGGACAGACAGGGAATCGACGTATATATCAGCAAGGAGACGCAGGGAGAAGAGGTGCATATCCCTGTGGTGGTGAACGCTACCGGAATCACGGACGTGGTGTATAACGATTTTTATATTGAGGGCGGCGCCAACGTGACCATCGTGGCGGGCTGTGGTATTCACAACGCGGGCTGTGATGCGGCACGGCATGATGGAATCCATGCTTTTCACGTGGGAAAGGGCGCGACCGTGACATATGCGGAGAAGCACTATGGAGAAGGAGAGGGAACGGGAGAGAAAATCCTGAATCCCGTCACCCAGATCTATCTGGAGGAAGATGCGGTGTTCAACCTGGATACCGCGCAGATTGGCGGCGTGGATTCCACCGTGAGAAAAACGGAGGTCACGCTTGCGGAAAATGCGAAGCTGAATGTGATGGAAAAGCTGATGACCCATGATCGGCAGACTGCTGTATCCGACATGACGGTGGAGTTAAACGGCGCTGGCAGCTCGGCCCGGATCGTTTCCCGTTCGGTCGCAAAGGGTACATCGGTGCAGACCTTCCATCCCATCGCCATCGGAAACGCGCTCTGCCATGCGCATGTGCAGTGTGATTCCATCATTATGGATCAGGCTCAGATTTCTTCCATTCCGGAGATCAATGCCAGAAATGTGGATGCTCAGATCATCCACGAGGCGGCAATCGGAAGAATCAACAATGACCAGATTCTGAAGCTTCGCACCTTCGGCCTGACGGAGGAAGAGGCGGAAGCGGTGATCATTGAGGACTTCCTGGCCTGATTCGGAACTGAAAAAGCATGGAGGGAGAGAAATGCGGGAAAGAGAAAAGGATTACGAAATCATCGATTTTCATGTGCACCCTTATCTGTCGGAGGAAGAGAATTTCTGCATGTACCGGGATGGCTTCTCCCTGACGTCCGATGAGGCCGTGGAGGATCTGAAGCGGGCGGGAATCGGCCATATCTGCGGTTCCGTTTTAAGCAGAGAGCCTTTCGATCCGGCGAAGGGATTTGAACAGCTCCGCTTTCTGAACGGGCAGGCGCTTCAGGTGAAGGAAAAATACGGGGATTTTTATACTCCCGGTTTTCACATTCATCCCGCGTTTGTGAAGGAGTCCCTGGAAACGGTGGAATGGATGCATCAGAACGGCTTCCGGCTGATCGGTGAGCTGGTGCCCTACATGCACGGCTGGGCGGAGGCGGGAATGGATTTTGCCAGTCCGGGACTGCAGGAAATTCTTGCGCTGGCAGGAGAATACGGCATGGTGGTGAGCTACCATACGATGACGGAACAGCAGGAGCAGATGGAGGCCATGATCGCTGGAAATCCCGGTGTTACCTTTGTAGCCGCCCATCCGGGAGAGCGGGAATATTTTCTGAAGCATCTGCAGCGGCTGGAAAAGTATGAAAATGCGTATGTGGATCTGTCAGGCACGGGACTGTTCCGCTATGGACTTGTGCGGGAGGGAATCCGCAGGGCAGGAGCGGAGAGGTTCCTGTTTGGGACGGATTATCCTATCACCAATCCGGGGATGTATGTGCATGCGGTGCTGGGAGAACATATCGGGGAAGAGGACCGGCGGCTGATTTTCGCGGGAAATGCGAAACGGCTGCTGGGGTTGAAATAAGGGGAAGGCCCATGGGATGATTCCGTTTTTGGAAACGGCTCACGGGACTGAAGGAGGGAAAAGAAAATGGGGAGATCAGAAACTGTTTCTCACGAAGAAAATCTGACGGAACTCCGGCTGGAAAATGAGACGCTGTCGGCTGTCATTCTGCCGCAGCTGGGAGGGAAGGTTTCCTCCGTTTACTTTAAACCGCAGGCATTTGAACTGGCGGCGAAGAACACCCGCGGGGCATACCGCTTCCCGGAGGAGGATGCGGATTTTTCACAGTATGATGCTTCCGGGCTGGACGACGCGTTTCCCAATATCGATGCGGCGGAAATGGAGCGGGATGGTAAAACGGTGCGCTATCCGGACCACGGAGAAATCTGGAGCCATCCGTTTCGGGTGATTTCACAAAGCCCGTCGGAAGCCGTGCTGGAATGGGAAAGCAGCCGGTTTGGCTATCGATATGAAAAGCGGCTTCGGCTGGAGAAAAGCAGTCTTCTGTTTGACTGGAGCATTACCAATACGGGAGAGAATGTCCTTCCCTGTATCTGGACATTTCATGGCCTGATGCGTTATGAGGAGGACATGCGGCTGGCGCTTCCTTCGGATCTGAGTCATTTCCGAAATGTGATGGATTCTCCTCTGCTTGGAAAGGCGGGAACAGTCTATGAAAGGGAGAATGATGTGTGGGATTTTGAGGGAGTGCCGAAGCGCCTGCCTCAGACCGCGCTGAAATTCTACGGAGAAGGACGCAGCAGTGAGGGTGTCTGCGGCCTTCTGTATCCTTCACAGAAGACGGCCTGTACCCTCACCTACAGCGCGGACCGGCTGCCATGGCTGGGTGTCTGGATCACGGCGGGAGGGTACCGGGGGGACTACAATGTGGCACTGGGGCCGTCCCATGGGTTTTATGATGATATTTTTACGGCGAAGAAAAACGGCTGCCTCTTTGAACTGCCTGCAAAGGAAACGCTTTCCTTCTCTCTGGGGCTGAAGCTGGAAGCCATGGAAGCGTGAAGACGAAGAAAGAATGGATTTTTCGAAGCCGGGATTTTCCGGCGGAAATTATGGAATATATGGGAATGGAAAAACGGCGGACGGCGCGTCAGCGCTCTGTCCGCCATTTTCCCTGCCGGGGTGTGGGAAGGGGATAGCCGTTTCCCTGAAAATCCTCTGCGATTTCTTCGTTTTTCCGGGCCGCATCCTGTGTGAGGGGCGGCTCCGGCAGGCCGCCTTCATATACGCCTTCCGGCATGGTGCGCACCGGCTTCTGGTCTCTTGCTTTTTTCATACGCTTTTTCCTTTCCGGCCGAAAGGGTCTGACGCGCCGGACTGAAAGGGCCGTCGTCCTTCCGGTATCAGTCAGTATTTCCGGCAGCCGGAAGAAGTATGCATTATATATGGACAGAAAGAGGAAATGAGAAATTTTGCCCGGCAATGCCGTTTTGGGGGATTGTCCCGCAAAATGAGAGGTGCTAAAATGGGCGTGTATTGTACGGAAGAAAATGGAAAGGAACAACAGAAATGTTGAAATCATATCTTGCGTTTGATGTGGAAACGACGGGACTGAGCCCGGAATCGGATGAGATCATCGAGATCGGAGCGCTGAAGGTTCATGACGGAAAGGTATGCGACCGGTTTATCAGCTTTGTAAAGCCATCGGAGCCGGTATCGGAGCGGATTACGGAGATTACCGGTATCACCAACGAGATGCTTCGGGACGCGGCGCCGAAGGAAAAGGTGATTCCCGCTTTTCTGGATTTCTGCGGGGACGAGGTGCTCATCGGCCACAATCTCCCTTTTGATTACGGATTTGTCAGAAATCAGGCGAAGCTGTTCGGACTTTCCTTTGAAAAGCAGGGGATCGATACGCTGAAAATCGCCAGAAGTGTGCATAAGGGCAGGCAGTCCAACAGCCTGGAGGCGCTCTGCGCCAGGTATTCCATCGTGAACAGCTCCGCCCACCGGGCCTATCATGACGCGCTGGCGACGGCGAAGCTGTATCAGACGCTGGCTCATTATTATGAAAATTTTCAGCCGCAGCTCTTTCTGCCGGCGGCGCTGTCCGCCGTTTCCGGAACGATGGGTCAGGGGACTGCCGGTGCGGCTGACGCTCCGGCCACGCCGAAGCAGATCGGCTTCATTTCGCGGCTGGCTGTCCAGAAAAATGTGACCGTGACCTGGGATGTGAAGAAACTCACCAAAAGCCAGGCCTCCGGCCTGATTGAAAAGCTTCTGGCAGGGCAGCAGCCCTGAACCGGCGTTGCTGCAGAGAAGCTGTAAAAACGGAGCATCCGCCGGGAACTGTCCGCACATCACAGCAGGCCCAGACTCTTCAGTAAAAACAGCCATCCGGTGATGGTGAAGGCGGAAAATAAAGTGGTGAGCATGACGGCACTGGAGGTGAGCGTGCCTTCATGGCCCATGTTTTTGGCCATCACATAGCAGCTCACCGTGGTGGCGGAGCCAAGCATGATGAGGATGGCGACCAGCTCTTCTCCCCGGAAGCCCATCCGGACGGCGAGGGGGAGGAAGAGGATGCAGAAGCCCACAAGCTTGATGACGGACGCGGCGATGGCAGGTCTGGCCTGG
>ERZ780162.829-NODE-829-length-23311-cov-6.895253_pt1 | contig 23311 bp, 18 predicted proteins | sample MGYA00511474_ERZ780162 | MGnify/ENA primary metagenome ERZ780162 (study PRJEB29588, sample SAMEA2143633) | human gut metagenome | biome: human gut; feature: human-associated habitat; material: faeces | place: Denmark | collected 2008/2010 ...
TAAATAACGGCTCGTCCCTACTTCATTGCTCTTTAGGTTTGGGGCAGGCTTCATAGCCTGCCCCAATCTGTCCTTAAGGCATCAATTACTCTTACTGCTTTGCTACCGACTCATTGCCTTCGATCCAGCAACTGATCCATCCCGACAAGATGCAAATAAGGATCCCGTGTGGCCATATCAAGCAACACGTCCTCAAATCCCATGCGAGAAAAAATCCAATAGTGAAAAACGGCGTCCTCCGCAACCGGCAGTTGTTCGGATTTGGCCTGAAGGGAGCGCAACACCTTGATTCCGACTTTCTGATTGCGATACTTGCATTCAGCCACAACACAATGCCGTCTTTCGTGATCGGCTCCAACCAAGTCAATCTCCGTGCCGTCTCTCCACCATCGACCCAGAGTCGTCACAGAAAACGGCAGTTTCCCGGAAAAACGAAGTCGTGTCAGATATTGACGACAAACCTGCTCAAAAGATTCGGCAGCGAAATCCGCAAAGCTAGGTTCTACGGTCGCTTTCCATTCTGACAGGACTTCTTGCCACGTCATGATCAGAGTCGGATTGTTGGCTACAAACCGGAACCAGAATTTCACGTACGGATCAGCAATGCGATAGCGTCCTCGAGACGCATTTCCCAACTCCCCCGGGCCGATGAAGACAGGAAATCCCTTCACGACCAAATCCATGTCTTCCAGTACGGACAAATATTTGGAAAGCGTTCTCGTATTCACCAAGCTCTTCTGCGCAATTTCGTTTCTTGAAGTTGAACCGAAGGCAATCGTCTGAAGAATGGCGTTGTAGGTGGCAGGATCTCGAAATTCCTGCCTCAATACCGATTGAGCCTCATCATTGAGAAAACCGTTGGATCTCAGAATATTGGCGGCGAGATTTTCCGTCATTGAACGTTGTGGATTCACGCCCTGCCAGAAATAAGGGATTCCGCCCAACACGGCGTAGCCGCGAAAAACGTCCTCCACAGAGTAAGAAGGCACAAATTCGGCGACCGTCTGAAAAGGAAGCGGACGAACTTTCATGATGGTTCTCGCTCGCCCGTAAAGAGGATTCTTTTCTCCCAAAACTTCTTTGGCGATAAAGGACACGGCGCTGCCACAAAGCACCAGCAGAATGTTTTCTCGGGACAGCTCCTCGTCCCAAAGCACCTGAAGCTCGGAGAGTATGCTCGGACGCTCCTAGGCAATGTACTGAAATTCGTCAATGACAATCACCTTGCGAGCCGGTGACGGCTGAGTCGCAAGTGCCCTGAGCGCCGAAGTCCATTCGAGATAGCGCAATTGCGGATTTCCGCAAAATGTTCCCACAGCCTGAGAAAAACGATCCAATTGGTACGGATCTTTCCATGCTTTCGCTGTGTAGAAAAAGGTGGCTTTCCCTTCACAGAATTTTTGAATAAGCGCCGTTTTTCCAATGCGCCGACGACCGTAAATAATTGCCATTTCTGCTGTTCTGCTGTCGTACGCATCCTGCAGTGATTCAAGTTCACCAACGCGACCATAGAAATCTGTGTCGCCCATCTTCTGCTCCTACATCGAGTGTTTTTATTTTCCTGATTTAACTATTAAAGATTATGTTCAGCCAGATCACAATCTGCCAGATCATAATCTTCACACTTTCCTATCGCTCCCCGACAAGCTCAGATCTGCCGCAATTCAATCGGCCTTGAGTAAACCATTCCACTTCGTCGTCGGACAGAATGACAAACACTCTCGCCTCATTTACCAATCCGTCAGCACACCAAGCCGTTGCGCCTTGATGAACGATCTACGCCCCGCTAAGCGGGTCCCCTCCATTAAGCGAGGCTTCGGGCCTAACACGATCACCCCTCAGTCGAAGTTGATCTCGGCTCGTTACGTCGACAGGATAAAGAGGATGACGCAAGGATAGAATCGAAGAGGACTCCCCGACGAGACTGTTTGGTGTCAACCAAATCAGGTCTTTGTGAAAAAGCTGTCGACCGTTTCAGGCAAAAAACAAAAAGCTGTCTACTTATTCAGTCACACCGCGGAAAACTGTCAACCAATTTCAGGCAAGGTCACGAGACCAGCATATATGCATCAGAATCCTTGGAATTTGATGCATGCACGCATTCTTTTTCTAGGAATTTGATGCATTTTTACACCAAATCCCCTACACTAAGGCAGACAAAAACTCAGGAGGAAGAAGGATGCGTCGAATTGCCATGGACAAGCTTGAGGCATGGAAACTGTCACCGCACAGAAAGCCTCTCATCATCCGCGGCGTTCGCCAGGTTGGAAAAACCTGGTTGATGACGCAGTTCGCTCAAAAGCATTTTGAGGGACATTACCATTATCTGAACTTTGATATGGATCCGGCCCTATGCGAGCTCTTCAAAACGTCGCGGTCTCCAAAGGTTATTCTGGAAACGTTAGCGTATCGCAGCGGGCGTCCTATCGCTCCCGGAGACCTGATCATTTTTGACGAGGCGCAGGCTTGTCCTGAAGCGATTCATGCGCTGAAATATTTTTGTGAACTCCGTAGCGACCTCTTTGTGCTTTTAGCGGGGTCACTGCTTGGTTTGCAACTTGCACGTCCCCCGTCCTACCCCGTTGGTAAGGTCGATTTCTTGACGCTCGAGCCAATGAATTTCAGCGAATTTCTTCTCGCCCAAGGAGAAGACGGCCTGGTCGACTGTCTGAGGAATTCTTCCGAGTTTGAACCGCTACCGGAATATTTGTTTGAGCCGCTTAGCACGAAGCTCCTTCACTATCAAACCGTTGGTGGAATGCCGGAAGCGGTTTCCGCATGGTGTGAAAAACAGGATCTGACTCTGGCGCGGCAGATTCAGCAGTCTGTAATGGAAGCCTATCGGCAGGATATTTTCAGCCATGCAAGTGCCATTGACGCACCGAAAATTCAAAGAGTATGGCAGTCGCTTCCCCGACAGCTTTCTCGTGAAAACAACCGTTTCAGGTTCAACGAAGTTGAACCACGCTCAAATGCGCGCAAATACGGCGACGCTCTCCAATGGCTGGTTGATGCCCGAATGGCTCGATGCGTTCACCGCGTTTCATGTCCCGGCATTCCGTTGTCCGCTTACGCAGACCCCGGCGCATTCAAAGTTTATTTCGTCGACATCGGGCTTTTTACCCGACTCTCCGGTATCGAGCCATCTGTCTTACAGGATGCTCCGATGCTTTTCCGCGAAATGAAAGGATCGATGGCTGAGAACCTTGTTCTGCAAAGCCTGAGCCCGCAGTTTGAGGAATCTCTGTGTTACTGGTCGATGGCTAAACCTCAGGCTGAGGTTGATTTTCTGGCTTCACTCGGCGGAATCGTTGTTCCGATCGAAGTAAAAGCCTCTACGAATGTCAAATCGCCGAGTTTGCGCGTCTTTATGGACAAATACGGTGAGCAGATACCTTTGCGCGTGCGCTTTTCCATGCAGAATCTCAACCTCAACGGCAATCTTCTCAATATTCCGCTCTTCATGGTCGATGAAGCGAAACGCCTGATGCTTCTGGCTTTGGAAAAGCAAAAAGCGGGCTTTTCGAGCAATGTCACGCAGTGAATCGGTGAGTGGTCCTGGTCATTGAGCGGCAGACCGTCTCTTCCCGACACGCTCAGATCTGCCGCAATTCAGTTGGCCTTGAGCAAATCATTCCACTTCGTCGTCGGACAGGGTGATAAATACTCTCGCCGCATCGCCCACTCCGCAGAACACTTGGCACTTGCGAGCGTCACCACCTTGCCGCCGAACTTCTCGTTCAGGGCCTCAATCGAAGCCTGAATCCGCTCTCGGCGTTTCAGAACCTCAATCTCATCCGTGTCGAAAAGCGTCGTCGGCACCAAAGAGTGTTCAGCCGGCACCAGGTCGGCAAGCATGACACCCGCTTTCTTGTACCCGTATCCCTCCTTGAAAAAGGCTCGCACCAGATCGTGCGCAGCCCGGGTAAGCGTGATCACATCCGCGCACGCGTGCGGCAACGGTCTGTATTCGACGACTGCGTGATAACGGTCGTTGGCTTTAAACGGATCCGTATGAAACATCACTCCCACCGTTTTGGCGGCGCAGCCCTGCTTACGCAACACATTGACGGCTTCGGCCATGTGAACCGATACGGCCGCAAGAATGGCGTCCATGTCGCTGCACGTCACGGCAAAGCTGCGTGTCCGAACAATCTGTTGCCGCGGCTGCGGATGATCTTCCAAAGGAATGCACGAGACACCGAGAATCTCTCTGTGCGTTCGCTCAAGTACGACCGTGAAGCGCCTGCGAATAAGTGAAGCGTCCATCCGGGCAAAATCAAGCACCGTCTTCACGCCCATGGCTTCCAATCTCTCGCGGTTTCTGGAGCCGATTCCCCAGATTTCCTTGATCGGCGTAATCGTCATGGCTTTGTGTTGACGTTCCGGCGTCAGCTCCAGCCAATTGACAACGCCGTTAAAAACCGGATAGGTCTTGGCAAAGTGGTCGCACAGTTTGGCAAGCGTCTTGGTGGGGGCAATCCCTGCGCACGTCGGAATGCCGACCCACTTGTAGACGCGCTGCCGTATGGATTGCGCCAACGCGGTCAAACGTGTCGGATCCCCGTCTTCCACCCCGGTTAAATCCCCAAACACTTCATCGATGGAATACGACTCCATACGCGGAATCATGCCGGCAACGGTTCTTTGCATCCTCCCTGAAATCGAGTTGTAAAGCTCGTAGTTGGAAGACAATACGGCCACCTTGTTGGCTTCAACGATGTCCTTGACCTTAAAAAGCGGCATGCCGCGCTTGAGTCCCACGGCTTTGGCTTCCTTGGTGAGCGCCACGATGCAACCGTCGTTGTTGGAGAGCACAACAACAGGTTTGCCACGCAGCTCGGGACGGAAAAGCCGCTCGCAGCTGCAGTAAAACGAATTGCCGTCCAGATGGAGAAAAATAGGCGTAGACATTTGCATACGAATCTTGTTTTGAGGTAGGATACGTCATTCGTATACAAATCGCAAGTGCGAGAATCCCATGGAAAAAACCAAAAAACAGCCTTCGTCCCAAGAACACAAACCGGTTGGAAGACCTCGTCTGACCAATGAGTTGCTCGATGTCAATCTTCAGGTTCGCGTGACCAAGAAGCTTGCCGACACCTGCAAGTCACTGGGCGGCGCAAACTTTATGAGACCCCTGCTTGAAGCGGCAACGCAGCGGGCAATGGCGCTCAAGAAACTGGCTCCCGCTCGTCCCGGTGAAGAGTCCGAAGGCATCAAGTTCATCGACCTGACGGTTCAGTGCGGCTTTCCCTCCCCTGCTGCGGACTATGCCGAAAACGACCTGTCGCTTAACGACTACTTCGTGAAAAACCGCGATGCGACTTTCATCATCGAAGCACGCGGCGACTCCATGATCGATGCCGGCATCTACGAGGGTGACATTCTCATCATCGATCGCTCCGTTGAACCGCGCCGCGGTGACATCGTGCTCGCCTACCTGCAAGGGGACTTCACGCTCAAAAAGCTCGAATTTGTCGACGGCAAACCGGAACTGCACCCACAAAACAGCTCCGGCAACTACCCGGTCATTCACCCGGGCGAATACGACGACTTCCAGATCGAAGGCGTTCTGGTCGGATCTGGCAGAAAGTACAGAAGCTGACAAGAAAGAAGCGCATGGAGTCCAACAAAGGCACATCGGTCACACGCTTCGGCTGCGGCCCCGACGACGAAGACATCACGATTCACTTCTACGAAAGTCAGGGCCGCTTTGAAGTAAAGAACAAAGGCATCGCCGGCCCGATGATCTTCGCAACGGATGATTTGCTCGAACCGGAGGTTCCGAAAAGCTCAAGGCTGTTGGTGAACGAGAAAAAGACCAAAGTTGACGAGAACGGTTGCTACGTTTTCCGTAAAACCGACGGCTGCGAAGGCTTTGACATTGCCATTGTGAAACTGCTCGACGACGGCGCCTACCGCTACACATACGACAACAAGAAGCCGGAAATCCGTTCCGACCTTCCCGAGCTGGAGCTGATCGGCCAAGTATGGGAAGCTCAGACGATGGTCGAAATTGTCGACGGCGGCACGGTCGGGAGCCGCAAACTTGTGCCTCCGAAAGATCCCAACAAAAAGTTCACTATGCGGTTCCCGTTTTGGACGGCGGTGTAATCGGCTTACTTCCGCTAAGTCAACACACTTCCCATACCGGGGGCAACATAGGGGCAGGCAGAAAACCTGTCCCTTTGCTTGTCTTTCGCCACTTCCACTTGAGACAAAACAATTTCAACTCAAATTTCGGCAGGATTCTCACCCATTAACCACTCCAACGCGTTCACTCGCCAAATGCCGTCGTAATTAAGCGGAGGATCGTCATCGAGTGTCAAAAGAACCTTCGGATGATTGTCCTCAATGGCCTGAAGCGAGCGCAACTCCCTATTCAGAGTCGCCTCATCGCGCACAGTAGCAGCGACCTGGAAATATCGGACCGCATTGTCATCGCGTGCCACAAAATCCACCTCGAAGTCTTCGTACTTTCCCACACTGACATCAAAGCCTCGACGTAGTAGTTCAAGATAAATGACATTTTCCAGCATGTGCCCGACATCCGTTCCGGCTCGGCCAAGAACAATGCGACGCAACGCCAGATCAACAGAGTAGTACTTCTCGAGTCGCGCCAGAAGTCGCTTCCCCCTGACATCAAAGCGCTTTGCTTCATAAAACAACTGACTGTCGACAAGACCAGAGAGATACTTGTCGATGGTTTTGACATCGGCGCTACGACGAGTGGAACTGAGCGTGTTAGCAATTTTTCGCGAAGACAATTCGCTGCCAATACTGTCAAAAAGGAACCGAACGAGGCTTTCCAGGACAGACGAATCGTTCACCTTGCAGCGAAATACGACGTCTTTGTAGAGAATCGTTGTTAACACACCTTCAAGGTAGGCCCGCACCGCCTGATCCGTATCGAGCTGAAGCGCAAAAGGAAAGGAACTTTTTTCCAAATAACGTCGGTAAGCGGAAGACAATGAATTGCTGGAATTCGTGGCTAGAACAAACTCCCTGAAAGACAGCGGCAACATTTTGATTTCAACGTAGCGTCCCGTGAGCATCGTGGCGATCTCGGCCGAAAGAAGATTGGCATTTGACCCAGTGATGTACAGGTCTACGTTCTCACGGATGAAAAGACTGTCGATAACCCGCGTGAAATCGTGAACCAACTGGACTTCGTCAAGCAGAATGTAGGTCACCTTCCCTTTGACAAGCTTCGACTTCAAATAGTCGTGGAGTGCCTTAGGATCTCGCAACGGATCCGCATCAAAGTCCTCAAAATTGATGCTCACGATCCTCTCGTCTTCCACCCCGTCAGCCAGCAACGTCTCTCGCAGCAGACGCAGGAGCGATGATTTGCCGCATCGACGAACGCCGGTAATGACCTTGATGATTTGCTTGTTACGGAAAGCGAGAAGTTGCCTTTCATAGTCGGGGCGAGAAAAAAGCTGCATATCGATGACTGTGGAATGTATTCCACTTTTATATAAAATTTAAGAAGAATATGGATTTGATTCCCGATTTTATCAAGAATAACTCCCTTCTGAGTTCTGCTGACAGCAATTTCATAGCGCACTTGGCTAACACAAGAACATTGATCTCCATCCCAGTGCAGAATTGAACACCGTTGCAACCAACGTTGACGGCTTCGTGCGGCTTGTGGACTGCGCCTTCTCCTACTTCTTGGGGAAAGGCGGTGGCCATCTGTGCATCATCAGTTCGATTGCCGGCACAAAAGGCCTCGGAGCTACAAGCGCCTACTCCGCTTCAAAGGCCTTTCAAAACACCTATCTGGATGCTCTGGAACAACTGTCCGTGATGCGAAAGTGCCCGATAACCTTCACCGATGCAGGACCCGGCTTCGTTGACACGGATCTTCTGGCCGATGGCAAGAGCTTTCCGTTCAAGATGAACGTCACGGACGTCGCCTCATCCATCGTCAAGGGCATTGAAACGAAAAAAAGCGTTTTGGTCATTGACTGGAAATACAAGCTCCTCGTCTTTTTCTGGCGTCTGGTGCCGCAGTGCCTTTGGAAGTTCTTCCCGATCAAGAGCTAAACGCGGAACAAAACGGTATTTCCGTCTGACCGCTTCGGTGGAAGATTACCGAAAAACTCCGTCTTTGCTTTTCAGCCTTCAAGCATCGTGAGCGGCCCCATCAAAGATGGGTAAAATAAAAACCAAAAACACACCTAATGAATATTTTTTAGCCTACTTTTAGGAGTGTTTTATGCCAGAACTTGCCTCCACGCTAAAAAAATGACTTTACTCAGACGGCTGAAGCTCTCGGCATGCCTGCTGCAACGGCACTTAAAGTTTTCATTACCCGTTTTGTTGAAGTAGGAGGCTTTCCTTTCGACGTGAGAATTCAACGCCAGGGCTTTAACTGGAATGATCCTCGCGTCATTAGAACCTACCATCAAAATGGGAAACTGATGGTGCCTGCCCAATGGCGCGATGAGGACGACGATGATGATGTCAAATAATCTGCCTTCTCCTTTCGAAGGATGGCGGCTTGCCTGTTATTTTGACGACAAACCTGAGGTTTTCAAACTGTTGCAACTCGGCAAACTGATCAGTTGCCGTCCTTATCATCCCGCCATGATGCCGGCAAAACAACCGCATCGCCTTCTATTTTCGGACGAAACAGGTTCGGATGGCCTAAATCAATTGTCAGTAAGAGCCTTACATCAAACGGAAATCCTCCGACTTCATTGAATTTTCGAATAAGAACCTTCAATGCGCTAGACGAAGAAAGACCGAGAGCTTCTGCAGTTTCAACAAATTTTTTCTTTTCGTCCGCCGTCAGTTTGGTGTTCAATGTAACAGTTGCTTTCATAACGATTTTCTACGACAAATTACGACAATGTTGTATTTTATTTTCCTCTGTCATAGCAAAACTTCACGATATTGATGACACTAGTCCATCTGAAGGAATGATGTCTACTCCATACAAAAGAGCCTCGGCAATTCAATGAATGTCGGGGCTCTCGTGTTTTACTCTTTATAACTTGTCAACCCAAACTCTCGGCCCTTTAGATAATCAAGGCAACCGGAGAGTTTGGGTTTCGGGAAGCGTCCGGTTTTTCTGAAATTCAAATCAGACGTAGGTTTTACTTCTGCGCCTTTGCATAAGCAGCGGCGTTTTCACCCGCAATCTTGCCGTACACGAGACCAATGATGGCGGCAAATCCAACTTCGTTGGCATACGCCTCGTGGCCGGACGTGGCGCCTGCTGCATAAAGGCCGGCAATAGGCTTATTGTCGGCATTCAAAGCCTGAGCCTTTTCGTCCGTCTTGATGCCGCCGTAAGTAGACTGCATGGACGGCGTCACAAGAGCTGCGTAGAACGGAGCCTTTGCAATCGGATACTGGATGCGACGATTGAATTCCGGGTCTTTACCGGCTTGGCAAGCAGCCATATAGTCCTTCATCGTCTTGATGAAGGCTTTCTGATCGACCTTGAGCTTAGAGGCCAACTCTTCGACCGTGTTGGCTTTGACAAAATAGCCTGCCGCTGCATAGTTACGCATTAATTTGAGGTTATCCATCGCCGTCTGATCAACAATGGCATAAGCCTCGTGCCCGGTCTGTTTCATCATGGCACGGCTCTTGAAGTTAATGGAAGCGTGACCTTCATCAACAAAGCGCTTGCCTTCGTGATTGATCAAGATGTTGTAAGGCGTGATAGCCGTGAGCGACACGCCGTCTCGAGCAGTCAGCGGATGGCACAGATAATTGGCCTTGATTTCCTGCATGGCAACCGTTTGAGCACCAACCTTTTGAGCCATCAGTATGCCGTCGCCGGTCAGCGAAACAGCGCCTGTTGTCGGACGACCAACCCATTCAGGAGCCCACTTCTTAACCAACTCATGACTTGCTGAAAAGCCACCCGTTGCCATGACGACAGCCTTGGCATTGACCTTGTAGCTTCCGGCTCCGGTCTTGACCGTTGCGCCGACAACCTTGCCGTCCTTCATGAGCAGATCCACAACTTGGCTATTGAGTCGGTAGTTGATGTTGTCGTCTGCAATCTTCTTGGACAGGGCTCGAACAATGTGCGGCCCCGGTGCTGATCCGTCTTTCGTGATATGGAACCATTTGTCCTTTTGGAATCGACCGAAAGGAACTCCGAGATCCATCAGCCAGTCAACAAGCTCGCCGCCGCGCATTGCATAGGTTCTGACATTCTTTTCATTAATCGGAACTTTTTTCGTAGCGGCTTGCTTGACAAGAAAGTCGGCGTAGTCCTTGGCAGTCGCATTCTCAATGCCAAGTTGCTTGATGAGTCGAGAACCACCTGCCGTAATGCCGGTCGAAATATTCATGGAATCGCCTGCACCGAGCATGCCTTGCTTTTCAATGATCAAAACATTGCTTCCCTTTTCGGCAGCCGTGATACCCGCAACCATGCCGGAGATACCGGAACCTACAACCAACACATCAACCGTTTCATCCTTCGGCGGCTTAACAGCAGCGGTCACTGCAGGAGCAATCAATAAAGGCTTGATGTCCTTTGTGGCCTTTTTGAGTGCATTTTCAACTGCACCAATGACCGCTTTGCTTGAGAAGGTGGCTCCGGAAAAAACATCGACGGCCAATGACTGTTTATCAACGATCGTCTTAGGCAAAGTATTGATCGGTGCATCGGACAAGCCTGCCGACTCGTTATGAGAAACGACACGAATCGATTCAATGCGATCCTTTGCAACCGTCACTTGAACCTTGACCGGGCCATTTCGTCCGATCGCCTCTCCCTCATAAGTTCCGGGTGTGTAGGAAACTGCGGCAGCGGCCGTGCCGACAAACATCAGCGTTGAGACAACACCGGCAGCCAATTTGAACTTGAGTTTCATTTTTCTCTCCTCTCTCGTTTGATTTCGCGAGGTTGTTGAACGAGACTTTCAACAAAAGTCATCTTATGAAAACATGTACCTAAGTACAGCCGCCGTTAATGTTTTGAAAAGTGCGATTTGTGGTTAGAACGATCATGCGAGCAATTTTTTCGACCGCCCGGCTCTTCTTGGCATTTCTGCTTGCCGTCGCTATGCCGCTGCAAAATTTCTGCCTGGCGAATTCAGAATTTCAACATCAACCGCTCGTGCGTTTTGCCGTCAGTCTTGATCCTCCGCAAGACAAAAATTTTGCGGTTATCGATCCGACATTGGAAACGCTGAAAAAAGAGTTCGGGGAACAAAACATTCGAATCACGAAATATTCCCTCCCCGATTTGGAAAAAGCGCTGAAAGACGGAGAAGTTGATGTTTTCATTTCGACATCCGGTCTATGCCGACGTATGGCACAAAACGGAGCTCGCGATCTGATTACACTCGTCAGCAATCGTCTTCCGGATCCCAACCACGCCTACGGAACACTTTTTATTGTCAGAGCCGACAGCGACATCCACACTTTTGCCGACATGAAAGGCAAGCGATTGGCCGCCAATATGCCCGGAGGCTTTTACGGGTACCAAATTGCGCTCGGAGAACTGTTGCGACGAGGCTATGATCACCAGACTTTCTTCTCGGAAACAACCTTCGTCGGACGAGACCTCCGTGCCGTCGTCAACGCAGTCCTCTCCGGAAAGGCCGATGTCGGCACACTTTCAAGTTGCTTTCTGGAAGATACCTACGTGAAAGACAGTCCTGAGCGCCAAGCGCTTCGTTTTATCGGACTGCGTAAAGAGAACCGACAGACATGCCTGAGATCCACGGATTTGTACCCTAACTGGACCATTTCGACCATGCCTACAACATCCGCGGAAATTTCTAAACGTGTAACGCAGGCATTGCTGAATATGCCGCTGATCGAAGGAGGTATCGGGTGGAGCATTGCAACGGATTTTTCCGCAACGGATCGACTGTTTCGAGAGCTTCAAGTGGGCCCTTTCGAATATCTGCGAGGATGGTTTCTAACCGAATTCGTTCGGTCTTACTGGCAATGGGCTGTTCTGGCTTTACTTGTCGGACTTGCCTTGTTTGGCCACAGTCTCCTCATGTCTGCGCTTGTCAGGCGTCGTACAAAAGCGCTTACCCAGGCTCTTTCACGTGAAATTGAACTCAAAAAAGCAACAGACATCGCCAATGACAAGCTCCAGAGCATGAGCCGAGTGCTCATTATCAGTCAACTGGGTTCTTTGATCGCGCACGAAATCCGTCAACCTCTCGCTGCAATTGATGCCTACGCGCACGGCACGCTGCGTTTCCTGGAAGAAGGCAAAATGGACTCAGCCTCTGTCAGCCGGGTCATGCAACTCGTTCAGCGTCAGGCAGCCAAAGCCGAAGAAATCGTCGATCGTGTCAGAAGTTACGCAAAAGCAAAACAAGTTCCCAAGGCAGCTGTGAATCTCTCAATATGCGTGCGCCAGGCTTGCGCAAGCTTCACTCAAAACAGCAAATATGCAGCAGTGCGGCTTGAAACCAGTCTTCCTACAGACAAACCTTGCCAAATCATGGCATCCGAAATGGAAATACGGCTTGCTGTCGACAATTTGATTCGGAACGCTGCGGAATCTTTGCTCTCCGGCAATTGCCCACAACCCCTTATCCGAGTACAGGTGACATCAACCTCAGACTCGATTGTGATTCGCGTCACAGACAACGGCGCCAAACTCACTGACACAGATATCGAACACATGAAAACTCCCCTGAGCAGCTCAAAAAGCGACGGTCTTGGACTGGGATTGTCCATTGTGTCCGGCGTTGCTCAATCCAATGGCGGAAAATTGATGCTCAAAGCACGAGAAAAAGGTGGCTTGATTGCCGAACTGTCTTTTCCTAAATAGGCTTGCTTCCCATGACAAATGAACGTCTTACCGACAAACGCGCCCTTGTAAGAATCGTCGACGATGATGAAGATCTCTTGCAGGCTCTCGCCTTTATGCTCAAAAGTGAAGGTTGGGAAGTAAAAACCTACAACGGTTCAGCCTCTTTCCTGGCCGAGGACGATATTTCCATCCCTGGCTGCGTCATTCTTGATTACAGCATGCCTGGTCTTGATGGCCTGGAAACCCAGAAGTGTCTCCAGGAATTGAACTATCCTCATCCTTTGATCTTTCTTACTGCCCATGCTGATGTGGACATGGTTATTTCGGCCTTCAGACGCGGTGCAGATGATCTGCTTCGGAAACCGGTGCCTCCGTCGGTTCTCCTATCCGCCGTCGCCCATGCTGTCCAAAAAGATCTTCAGGCAAAAGGCGAATCCACACAACACGTTAAAGAACGATTCGCGCTGCTAACGGATCGAGAAACCCAGATTCTCAAACTGGCAAATCTCGGTCTGATGAACAGGCAAATTGCGGAACGTCTCGGTTTAAGTGAACGCACTGTCGAAACACACCGAGCCAACGGCTACCGCAAACTGGGGGTCAGAACACTGGCTGAACTCGCCTTATTTATGACTGCTTTGCGAGACGACGAATGAAGTCAAACAAACCGTAAAAACCGAATGAAGCAGACTGCTCCTCGATATCGGTTCACCTGTTATTCGGATCAATAACAAGCTCTTTAATCACGAAACGTCCGACTAGTGCTCATAAAAAAACAAATTCGCCAAAGTGTCGGCTTTCATAATTGTGTAGAAAATTTTTCAGGCGCCGATATTTGTTGACGTAATTTGCTTACGAGCAAAAAGGCTCCCCGTCAGGACATTGTTTTGCCTGAGGTAATAGCAAGCGCTATTACCTTTAACCTGAGATCCCGCGAACTCTCCTCTGTCGCCTATCCCGCCGTATTCATCCGCAATTACTGCTGTCGTTAAGGATCAACAGCTCGTCGTCAGATCTAAAACCGAGTCGATGGAAGAGCGTTTCGTCTGGCTGCACTGACGCATAAACCGCTTAGCGTCATATCTCCGCACGTTCATACCCAAGGGAAGAAATTTACCTGCTCCTGTTGCTGAACTGCAACGTATGTGTCGACCGTCACACATTCGTCTGGACAAACCGAAGGGGGGGGGGCAAACTCCAGCGAAACCCCGATGAATCGGAATTGTTCGCAGACCAACACCATTTCGTAATGGATAGAAAAAAATGGCAACAAAATTCAAAAAGACTCTAATAGCTTCGGCACTTTTGACGGCATTGGCTTCCGCTGCTTTTGCTGAAACCCCGACCTCCATCGTATGGGATAGTTCGACCGTACCTGAGTCAGGTAATGACTCGTACAGCTTCACCGGAAAGGACGTCAGCAGTCTGACCGAGGATTTCTGGTCAGCCCTACTTGTTAAACCCGGCGCCTCAGGAACGATCAACAACGTCAACTTTGACATACATGCAATGGGGCCAATAGGCGGGACTGCTACTGACAAGCAAATTTTCGGTCTTGAAATCAACGGGGGAGCTCCTGAGTTCAGTGGTGATATTCTAAAAATCGCAATCGAAACCGACTTTGTGGGTGGAGGCAACAGTCAGGCTTGCGCTATTAATTTCTACTCAGCCGAAACAGCCACAATTTCAGCTACCGATGTCGTATTAAGTGTCTCGTCTAAAGCCACCAATGGCAAAGCGGTTTATGGTATTGGTGTTGGTGCCGGCGGAACACTAAACATTACGAGCAATTCTCTGACCATCAATTTGAACACAGCCACCAGCCGCCCTGTTGGCGACCAGAGTCAGGCCATCGGAATAGATGTTTTTGATGGGGTGCTTCAGATTTCTGAGAATACAGATGTCAACATCAACGTAGCCTCATCATCCGAGGACACTACGACTGACGGTAAAAGTGGAGCAACATCTGCTTACGGCATTCTCTTCGAAGGGGGCAAAGGTGATATTAAAGGAAATGTCAACATCACCGCGACTGCAAACGGAGGCTATGCAGTAGGTGTAGGCGTCACCAATTATTTCTACAACTCCTCTATGGGTCATAATTGGAACTCCACAGCCGCGACTCTGGGCAACTTGACGGTGTCAGCATCAAGTAAGACAGGTAAGGCTGCTGGTGTAGATGCCTCCTACACTGAGGGGGAAGGCACAGAAGACGTGCTTCTTCACGTGACCGGCGACGCCAATCTGAGTGCAACTACGGAAAGCGGCAAAGCTTTTGGCGTCAACGTTTCGGGCCCCACCGAGGTTAAATTTGACGGCAACCTGACGGCTTCGGCCTCTGCCTCCGACGAAGGCGGTACTGCCTACTCTGTGAAAGCCGACAAGGGAACGCTCACTTTGAACGGCGCTCAAAACAACCTGATCGGTGATGTGGACATCAGTAACTCCGGCACGATCGCGCTCGGCGACGCTTCCAAGACGACGGTTGACGGCAACATTACTGCCGATGCCAGCTCCACGCTGTCACTTGGAAACGGAGAGCTCGAATTGGCCGAAGGGAATACTGCGACGATTGGCGGTACGCTTTCCTCCGAGAACGGTACCGTGGTTATCAATGAAGTCTCCCAGGGTGAAAACAAGGTGTTCACCGTGTCTTCTTTGAGCGGTAACCTCACTGTTGCGGCCTCCGGTTCACTCAACGATAAGTACTCTGATATTTCCGAGGCTGCTTCCGCACTTGAAGACAGCATCAGCATCACGACGGATCCCAACTCGGGTGCCGATTACGAACTGATCGGTCGTTCGGGGGCCATTTCTGACGGCTGGACCGCCAACTCAAACGGAGAGATCACTTCCCGCACGGAAAACGAATCTTTCAACGCATTTAAGAACTTCAATGCAATGACATTGATTGCCTGGCGCGCCGAGAACAACCATCTCACACAGCGTTTGGGCGACATCCGCAGCAACCCCGGAACTGTCGGCGCATGGGCTCGTGTATATGGGTATGACTCGGAGTTCTCGGATGGCGTGTCGATCAACTACAAATCGAACGCTATTCAGGTTGGTGCTGACTTCCGATTTGCAGAACACTACGTTGCCGGTGCTGCTTTCAGCTACACCGACGGAACTGGGGACTTCTCTAACGGCGGGGCTGATGCAGAAAGCTACTCGTTGGCGGCATATCTCTCGGGTTACTTCCCCTGCGGTGGCTACTTTGACGTGATCGGCCGTATCGGTCGTCTTTCCACGGATATTTCCGCTGCAAACCAGACCAATGTCATGACGGCAGACTACGACAATACGGCTTTCGGTCTGTCGGCTGAAATCGGGTACCGTTGGGACGTCACTCAGATGTTCTACATCGAACCTCAGGCTGAACTGTCGTATGCTATTGCGCTTGGCGACGACTTTACGGCAAGCAACGGTGTAGAAATCAGCCAGGATGACTATCAATCCTTGGTCGGTCGACTGGGTGCACGCATCGGTGCGAACTTTGCCAACAACAAGGGTTCGGTCTACATGACTGCCTCCGTCAATCATGACTTCCTAGGTGATGCCGATTCTGAGGCCCGACTCGGAGACATTGCTCGAGATCTGAACGTTGATGTCGGCGGCACTTGGGTAAGCTACGGTGTCGGCGGTCAGTTCAATACCACTGACAAGCTGAGTTTCTATGGAACTCTTGAAAAGTCAAGCGGTAGCGAATACAGCGAAGACTACCGTTACAGCGTCGGTATGCGCTACGTCTGGTAAACAAGGTTAATTCAGGGGTGTTAGCAATTTTGACTTGCACCCCCGATTGATCGAATCAGAAACTTAACTCTCCCCTGCTGTCCACGTAACGGCAGGGGAATTCTTTTCACCCAACGGAGACTAACGCAATAAAGATCGGTACTTGGTCATTCGTCCGATTCCGATCTTTTCAATCTGCCCGGCCTTCATCAAAGCATTGACCGCTGTGTTGGCTGAAGTTCTCGATACGTTCAGCAAATTCATGATTTCCGTCATCGAAAGCGTATCGCGTGTTTCGAACAGTGCCCGACAACGCTCCGTCGTTGTCCCTCGTGGCTCGTCCTGAATCTTAGGCAAGACGATGCGAAACACCCGTCTCGTTGCCTCCAGTTTCGGCTCCGCACCGGAATTGGCGTATTCACGCCAAATCATCGGGAAGCCAGAACCGTAATTCTCCATCCATCCCAAGCGCCTAAGAATATCGGCCAAGCGCTCATTGCGACACTTGCTCATGCCTTCCAAAACGATATCGTCAACGCTCAGTCGTCCCGGAATGCTCCCGTAGGACAGAAATTCGAATCGATTCGAAAAGATCGAGACTTTAGTCGGTTCCGACTGCGAATAATCGCGGTGAACAGCACAATTGACCAGTGCCTCTCTCAAAGCCTTTGGAGGCCAGGCGAAATGGCGTTTGTTTGCAAGTTTCCCCGTTTTGTGGATCAACTCCGGATTGATTGCGGCAAACATGTCGAATACCTGGTCAATTTGTCTCAACAGAGATCCTGAGAATTCGCGAACAGAAAGCGATGCTGAGTCTTGTGAAAAAGTTCCGACCACAAGTTTTGTCCGGTTCTGATCCGAGAGCAGTTCACCCAATTGCGTGAAGTGATCGGCGTCATCAACCAAGCCCAACCGCAGATAATGTGCAGGAGAAAAACTGACGTTGTATTTCTTAAAAATGTCCGCAGTTTCTCCGAACCTGAGATCTGTTTGTCGGCTCAGTCTTGATTCCCATGGCTGGGGTGAACTCTCGCGAATCATGTCGCGCATTTCTTCTTCCGTAGCAGTAACAGACATAGATCCGTCACGCACATAGGCGCCGCCCGTATACCGCTTACCTTTCAACGCATAAGGCCGATCCTCGCCGGGTTCGACAGTCACTCGCAGGACGTATCTGCAATTACCGACTGAAATAACCTTCGTTGAAACCATATCAATTAGGACGGGCTCAACTTCTGAACGGCAAAATTCTCGAACCGCACGGGAAATTACATTGACTGCCTTCTTGCTGAGTCCTTTCGTGATTCCGTCATCGCTTATTCCGAGATACAGATCTCCGCCAATCGTGTTTGTAAAAGCGAGCAGCGTCTTTTTGGCCGTTTGGCTCCAACCTTCTTGGAATTCGACACGTACACTCCGGCATTCAGGCAACTTTTCTATCACTTTTCCTCCCACATTTAGCTTTTTGCTATCAATCTATCAGTCTTATTGACAGATTGATAGAAAACCGTGACAGACACAATGCCATTTCTCGGTACGCCATAGCGCCCAAGTCCTGTTCCGTCAAAACCATGGATTTCCGTCAAAAAAATCCAGGAATGAAGCCTGCGGGAGATGCTTTCAGACCAATAGAGACAAAAGCACAAGACTCAAACCATATCCGCCGTTGATTGCAACTCCAACAACTCAACGGTTCTTCTCTCAACGTATCGTGCGGTTAGATACCACAAGGTAGGATGCAAGCATTTTTCCGCGATTGCTTCCTTATCAGAATTGCCCCGCTTCACAGCTTCACACCACAAAACTCCACAAGGCCAGCAACACAACCTGACCGGTGAGAATTCGCAGGAACATCGCCAACGGGTACACCGTGGAATAAGCAATCGCCGATGAGTCCTTTTCGGAAATCGTGTTGGCATACGCCAACGTCGGAGGATCAGTCGTCGCACCCGCCAGCAGCCCGACGATGAGGTGGTAGTTCATTTGGAACTTGATGCGGGCCACGACACCCGTGATGATGAGCGGAACGACCGTGATAACCAGGCCAAGCGCCACGTAAAGCAAGCCGTTGCCATCGATGAAGGCGCTGACAAATCGATCGCCCGCGCTCAAGCCGACGCTCGCCAAAAAGAGCGCAATGCCCATTTCGCGAAGCATCAGGTTAGCCGAGTGTGTTGTGTAGGTTATGAGCTTGAAATGCGGCCCCCAGTACCCCAGAAGAATAGCCACGATCAAAGGACCGCCGGCAAGACCTAGCCGCAGTGGAACGGGCATGCCGGGAATCGCGATGGGAAGAAAGCCCAACAAGATCCCCAGAACAATGCCCAGAAAAATCGAAATGATGTTGGGGTGATCGAGCTTTTGCACCTGGTTGCCCAAACGATCGGCCAGGCGTTCGATCGAGCGCTGCGGTCCGACACAATAAACCTGATCGCCCATCTGCAAATGCAAGTTCTGGTACGGGAAAAGCGTCATACCGGCACGAAAGACTCGTGTGATATTGACGCCGTCATAGCGGCTCAGATGCAGTTCTCCCAGGCGCATCCCGTTGACCTGATCCTTGGTAATCAGAATGTTGCGGGCAATCAACGGCGAATGCGCCGTCGCAAGATCAATGTCGGTTTCCTCCTGCCCAAAGAAAGCAACGATCGCGGCCTTGGACTCAGCTCCAGACACTATTCTCAGCTTGTCACCCACAAATACTTGCGTGTCAGGACTCGGACTCGTGATCACGCCGTCGTGCAGAACGCGCGAGCAGATGAACGCTCTGCCGATGAAATCTCGAATGTTGCGCATCGTCTGACCGTTGATGCCGGCATTCGTAACAGCCACATGAAAGAAGATCGGAGCGTCGCTGTTGGCGCTGGCCTCTTCGTCCCAATGTCGATCTTCCTCCTTGAGATTGATACGAAACATCTTTCTCAAAATTACTGCCGACGTGATGATGCCGACCACACCCAACGGATAAGCGCAGGCATAGGCAATGGCGATGTTCTCGCCTTTGTAGCCCAACATATCGAGCGCTTCCTGCGTCGCACCGAGGCCCGGCGTATTAGTGACGGCGCCGTAATGAACCCCCAAAATCTGAGGAAGCGTCACGGTACCTTGCAAAACCAGAAAGAGCGCAATCGTCACCAGAATGCTTAAGCCCACCGCCAACAAGGTGAGCAAATTGAGCTGCAAGCCGCCGCTTTTGAAGGACGAAAAGAAGGATGGTCCGACCTGCAGACCGATGAAGAAAACAAAGAGAATGAGCCCGAAGTCTCGGAGGAAGTTGAGAACCGTCCCGTTGACGGTGATGCCGGCGTAGCTCACGGCCAGAGCGACAAAAAGAACGAAGGTGACGCCAAGCGAAATGCCGAACACCTTGATGCGTCCCAATGCCATGCCTAGTGCTATGACCACCGAGTACACCAAAAGAATAAGACCGATTGAATCTGTATCCGTCAGAAGCGGCATTAACCAGTCCATAACTGACCTCCAGCGCGCTTTGCTACGCTCTTGAGAACTATACTCTGCGGCAACAAACGCTACGGATCGAAACAGATTTGAGGAGTAAAAACAGCATGCCTAAGGCAATCATCGTCGGCGCAACATCCGGAATCGGCAAGGAAGTAGCACTGCAGCTGCTTGCCAAAGGCTGGGAACTCGGCATTGCAGGAAGACGAACTGAGCGTCTCGAAGAAATCAAAGCCCAGGCACCGCAACGAATCCATACGCGACGTATTGACGTGCGCTCCAACGATGCCGCAAGTGACCTGCTTGCTCTGATTGCCGATCTTGGTGGAATGGATCTGTACATCCACTGCTCCGGCATCGGATGCCAAAACACCGATCTCAATCCTGACGCTGAGTTGAATATCGTCGCAACCAATGTCGACGGTTTCGTGAAGCTCGTAGACTGCGCCTTCTCCTACTTCCTCGGTAAAGGCGGCGGACATCTGTGCATCATCAGCTCCATTGCCGGTACCAAAGGCCTCGGAGCCGCCTGCGCATACTCGGCTTCAAAAGCGTTCCAGAACACCTATCTGGACGCTCTGGAACAATTGTCCGTGATGCGGAAATGCCCCATGACCTTCACCGATGTGCGCCCCGGTTTTGTCGATACGGATCTGCTTGCAGACGGCAAGACCTACCCGTTCAAAATGAACGTCAAGGATGTCGCCTCCTCCATTGTCAAAGGCATCGAAACGAAAAAGCGCGTCCTAGTCATTGACTGGAAGTACAAGCTACTCGTCTTTGTCTGGCGTCTGGTGCCGCAGTGTCTCTGGAAGTATTTTCCGATCAAGAGCTGAACCGAAACGATTTCCGTTGTCTTTCGCTCCCAAATCCACTCTTCTTCTGAGTCCGGTTAACATACCAGGGTATCCGCCCTGAAAAACTTCCCGGTGAATCAACTGTTTCCGCCGACTCGCGGCGAGTCGGCCTCTGGAGGAGATCATCATGGAAGTTTCCCGCCGTTCGTTTTTAGCCGGCGCAGCTGCATCCGGTTTTGCAAGCTTTGCGGCTACCGTTTTAGCCGCTCCGACGCCCAGTCTTCTGCGCACGCCATCCAAATGGGACATGACAACAGATGTTGTAGTTGCAGGTTCCGGCATTGCCGGCATGTGTGCCGCTACCGCTGCTGTCGATAACGACGCCAAAGTCATCGTCTTTGAAAAAGGCAAGTACTACGGTGGCGCGGCCGTTATCAACGGCGGCATCATGGCACTTCAGGGCGGCACGAAGTGGCAGCGTAAACACGGTGTAACCGACACGCCCGTTCGCCTTTATGCTCACCTCACGGATCCCAAGAATCCCGAGTACAAAAAGAACAATCCTGCTCTTTTGAAGAAATATTCGCAGTATTGCGGTCCCACTCAGGAATGGCTTGAAGCCCACGGCGTTAAGTTCCTCCCGACAGCTACCAAGCCCGGTAAGTACGACAGTCAGCACCATGAGTTTTACCTGCACGTCTACACTGACGATCCCGGCGACGGCAACCGCAAACCTCAGCCTTCCGGCGGCTTTATGGGCGGACGCGGCGTCATGATGCCGCTCAAAGCCTACTGCGAACAAAAAGGCGTACAGATTCTGATGGAACACAAGGTTACCGACGTCTACAAGAATGCTCAGGGCCGGGTGATCGGCGCTCGTGTGCAAGCCGGCAATAAGGTGATTAACGTCCGTGCCTGTAAAAGCGAAGAACTCGCCGGCGGCAACTTCAAGAGCAACATCGCCATGCGCCGCTACATCGATCCGCTTGGATACGATGCATAAGAAAGGGCTGATAACTGTGTGAAAACCAACCTCTGCGGAATCAGATCTAGATCGGTCACGTCAGACACTCAATCCGTCAGCGCTGGAATTCTCTGCCTTCCAGCCACCTGAAACAGGATCTACGTTTCTACTGTGGTCAACCATCCAATTCACGATTGACGTGGATGATTCACCTACCGCTGTCCGTGAGAGAATACGGCCACGCGAAAAAATGGAGACATGAATGAGTGACGAAAAACAGAAAATGATGCTCCTCTACGGCAGTGAAGGAAATGGCCCAAAAATTCAGGTGCTTGTACAGGATGAAACTATCTGGTTGAGCCAAAAACAAATGGCCGAGCTTTTTGAAGTTTCTACGGCCACCATCAATGAACATCTGAAAAACATTTTCAAAGATGAAGAGCTCCGCGAAACTTCAGTTATTAGGAATTTCCGAATAACTGCCAATGATGGAAAAAATTACAACACCAAGCATTACAGAGCCATTTCTATAAATTTCGGCAACCAGTCAACCAGAGCCAAAGGAACATTAAGTAGCCGGTCGTCCTTTTTGAAATTCAATCCCGATAAACGAATGGTCAATGAAGGATCGAACTTACGCGCATAAACCGACAGACTTTTACCTGCGACGCTTTTGCCTGCCTTTACTTCAAGCGGAAAAATCTGCCCCGCTGATTCAATTAGGAAGTCAACTTCAGCCTTTTCTCCAGAGGCCCAGTAACAAGGTTCGATGCCATATGTCCGGCACAACGAAATAGCCACCAGATTTTCAGCCAGAGCCCCCTTGAATTCAGACATAACCGACGGATTCAGAAGGCTATCTGAGGACAGATTTGCCATCGCGCGCAGAAGACCAACGTCTTTTGCATAAAGCTTAAAAATTTCGGGTTCCAGATAAGCTCTCAAAGAGATTTTTGCAGTAGAAACACGGCATATTTTCAAAACGAGGCCTGCCTCACACAACCATTGCAACGCAGGAGCGAACTCTCTGCTTCGGGCATTCGCATGTATTCGACTCAGGAAAAATCGTGAGTTGGGTTTTGCCAACTGACTCGGTACAGCGTCCCATACGGCTGCGATTCGCATTGTCTCCACAGGATTGGCGTACTGCGAAAAATCGAGTCGATACATCGCCAAAATATTCCGAAGCGATGATTCAATGTGCCCCATATCCACGCCGTCCATGAAGGCAGCAACTGCCGCCGGCATGCCACCGATACACTGATAACGAACGAATTCCTTTTCGATTTCGCTGAGCACAAAGTCGGGGAGTTGAGCTAACTCGGCAATCTGCTCCACATGGTCGTAGAGCTTCGGAGCGGCATTAAGGAGAAACTCCGAATCGAGTAGGTGGTAGGTGATTAGTTCACCTACCGACCTCTCACACCACCGCCCGTACCGATCTGGTAGGCACCCCTCACGGGGTGTTTTACGGCGGTTTCCATAGTTTTAGCCTCCATACCCGTCAACTCGTGTTAGACCGAGCCAACTCCAGCCTTTGGGATGAGGGTACGAAAAATGGACCTGATAGATCGGCCCTGTTAGGGCACAATT
>ERZ780162.853-NODE-853-length-22813-cov-5.547632_pt1 | contig 22813 bp, 20 predicted proteins | sample MGYA00511474_ERZ780162 | MGnify/ENA primary metagenome ERZ780162 (study PRJEB29588, sample SAMEA2143633) | human gut metagenome | biome: human gut; feature: human-associated habitat; material: faeces | place: Denmark | collected 2008/2010 ...
GAGCCAGAGGGTTGGTTGAGCAGGATTTCAATCAGCTTAAAAATTGGGTGGATGGAAATCGACTGCGTGTCGGGGCTAGATCTTTGCAGGGGAAGGTATTTGTGACTGCGTTGGCTACCGGACTGCGCATGATCATGATGCCTACGGCTAAGCGAGTGGAAAGCGGCAATTTGCAGCTCAAGATTCCGAACAACTCCATTGATTCGTTGATCAAAAATCTGGAACTTGTTCGTGCGGATAAAAGGAAAAACGCCAACGCTTGGGTGAGAAATACTATCCCCGCCAAGCGTCGGCGTTTGTTTGAACTCCTGGAACTCCGCGAGCCCCCTCGCGTCTTCCGTGTAGGGAGCATGTAAAGCGGAGTTCAGGCGTCTCGCAAGGAAACGACAGAGTTCGGATTTAAAGAATTATTTGCCGAGTTAAGGCATCTGGATCTTGCCGGAAGAAGGCGGTACCCCGAAACCGGGAGAGCCGGGGGTGACGATCTTGCTTGCGGCTTCACGACGCATTTCTTGCAGACGTTCGAGCGTCTGACGCACGCCTTCCTTAGCGGCTTCGCCGTACTTAGAAACAGCTTCGGCGACGCTGGCGGCAGGGATGTCAAAAGAGATCGGAAGCGGGCCCATTTGAGTCATGATCTGCACTTCGCCGGTAAAGATCGGGGCGCGCGTCGGGTCCTTCGCGCCTTCGGGCGTGATCGGCGTGAGCACATGGATGGTGCCCATCTTGCGGTCGGTCACGATTTCTTCGGTGTACAGGTTGGCCGCGTCCATGTCGGCGCTGAGGTTGTCAAGATCAGCCATTGTTGAAAAGCAATCCACAAAAGAAGTTGATCGAAATACGGATGCAAGGAAAGCCCTTCCCATCCGTCTTCCCGCCTATATGGGGATGGAGCGAGACAATATCAAGTACTGCGCAAAGCAAAACCGCAGCACGGTCGGCTGCGGCTTGTTTGTGTGAGGAACCGAAGGATTAGCGGTAAACCATCACGGGAATCTTGGAGTGGGTGAGAACCTTTTGTGTTTCACTGCCAAGAAGTACGGCTGCCAGGCCCTTGCGACCGTGGCTGGCCATGAAGACGCAGTCGCAGTTTTGCTGTTGACTTGTTTCGATCAGCGCTTCAGCTGGCGAGAAGGATTTGACAGCAACGGTTTCCACGGGCACACCTTCCTTGTCGAAGATGGCGCGTGCATCCGCGAGGCGCTCTTCGGCCACGGCACGCATTCTTTCGTCATAGTCGTCAATCGATTCAGGACGGTATTCGGAAAGGGAGGTGTAGCTGTATGGTTCGATTACGGTGATCAAAACAACGGAGGCACCCAGAGGCTTGGCAAAACGGGCAGCGCCGCGCACGGCCTCAATCGAAAGGGGGGATCCGTCAGTGGGAACGAGAATGCGTTTGTACATTTTTTGATTGACTCCGTTGGTCTGGTGCTTGCATTGTACTATTCGGCGGCGCGTTTGCTTGATGCTGCTTCGGAGAGAATGCGCAGAACTTCGGCGGCAAGCCGGAGTCCGACGGCAGCTGTTACCGGCATGGCCGTACCGAAGTTGGCAAATTCGGGGCCTCGATCGGCAACCGCACTTTTAATGGCCTGTTGAGTGCTGAAGACCGCCGTGATACCGAATTTCCGGATCTTTTTGGGATCTGATGCGCCGGCAGGAAAGCCGTAGTCCTTGCGCAAAACGGTGCGCAATTTGGATAAAAGCGCGTCGCCCTGAGTGCGCGAAAGGTCAGCCGCCGTCACGGCGCCCGGATCGGTTTTTCCGCCGGCGCCGCCGCTTACCACGATCAGCCGATTGTTTTGGTGGGCCCAGGCCGACAGAGCGGCTTTGGCGGTCAGCGAGTCTATGGCGTCGACGATGATTGCCTCAGGAGGAATCACAACACTTAGATTGTCGGCGTCAATGAAGTGCTCAATGGGGCGGAAATTGCCTTCAGGATTGATTGCGGCAAAGCGCTGGGCAAGTACGGCGGCTTTGGCTTGTCCCAGCGTGTTTTCCAGAGCCGGCAGTTGTCGGTTGATGTTGCTTTCGGCCACCGTATCGCCGTCAACCAACGTCAAAGTACCGACACCGCTGCGCGCCAACGCCTCGGCGCACCAGCTGCCGACGCCGCCCAAACCCACCACGCAGACATGAGCTGCGGTGATGGCCTCAAACGCAGCTTGCCCGTAGAGTCTCTCAATGCCGCCAAATCGACGGCTGTCTTTCGGGTTCATCAGGCGTCCTTTTTGTCGGAAGTCGCACTGGCTTCCGGGGCAGTTTCCGTGCCTTGCTTGGTGTTGCCGATCAGCACCTGAGGTTCCGCCGCCCGTCCGCTTTTGTTTTTGCGGACGAACCATGTGAAGAACACCGGCACAAAGATGGTGGCGATGAAGGTTGCTGCAAGCATGCCGCCGAAGACGCCCGTACCCATGGAATGGCGGGCGGCAGCACCCGGCCCCGTGGCAAAAACGAGCGGCATCACGCCCAGGACGAATGCCAGAGAGGTCATCAAAATCGGGCGCAGACGCAGATGGGCGGCTTCAATGGCGGCGTCAAAGACGCTCAGGCCTTCCTCCATCTTCAATACGGCAAATTCCACGATCAGAATGGCGTTCTTGGCCGTCAAGCCGATCAGCACCAACAAACCGATCTGGAAGTAGATGTCGTTGGCCGCGCCCCTGAACCAAAGCGAAACGAAGGCGCCCAATACGGCGTAGGGAATCGCCAGCACCACGGCAATCGGAAGCGACCAGCGCTCGTAAAGAGCAGCCAGAATCAGGAAGATGATGATCAGACCGAAAAAGATAGCCGTCGACGAGGAAGCTCCGATTCGTTTTTCGTGCCACGCCTGACCGGTCCATTCAATGCCGTAGCCTTCGGGGAGAATTTCTTCGGCAATTTTTTCCACGATGCGGATGGCTTCGCCCGAACTGACGCCTTCAACCGCCGCTCCCATGAATTGTGCAGCCAGATAGCCGTTCATGCGGCGAAGCGAATCGGAGCCGGAGATGCGGCTTACTTTTAGAAGCGAACCTAGCGGCACCATCTCGCCCGAAGAGGCTTTGACCCAGGCACGCCCGAAGTCTTCAGGCGTTTGGCGAGACTCAGCATTACCCTGGATGATAACGCGATAGGTGCGGCCGTTACGCGTGAAGTCATTGACGTAGTTGCCGGCAAAAAGCGTTGAGAGCGTATCGTAGACCTGACTTGTCGAGATGCCCAGACGCATGGCCTTGTCTTCATCGAGCTCAACTCGCAGCATCGGAATATTGGCGCGCAACAACGTGCGCAGACTGGTCAATTCCGGTCTTGCAGCCAAAGCGGCCATGAAGTCGTCCGTGACTTGCTTTAAGGCGGCAGGATCATCATTGCCGCGCGCTTGCAAAAAGCCCGTAAAGCCGTTGGTGGAGCCGAGACCGCGAATGGATGCGGGTAGCGTGGTCACCGAGACGGAATCGGCACTTTTATCCGCAATGGCCTGCATTTCTCGGCGCAGTTGCGCAGAGTCTTTCTCGCGCAAGTCCCAATCGACGAGGCGAACGATGTATGTGGCGGTATTGGGACGGATGTCGCTTGCTTGCGTATCAAAGCCGGTCATCACCAGAATGCTCTGAACATTGTCCAGATTTTCAGTAATGTCTTTGCGAACTTTTTCGGTTTCCTGAACAGTTCGGTTAAAGGACGTACCGTCGGGTAGCTGCATGCTCATGCGGATAATGCCCTGGTCTTCGTTTGGCACGAAGCTCGTGGGCGTTGATTTGACGAACTGCCAGCAGCCGGCAATCACGGCAACCAACAAAACGGCCGTCAGAAACCTAAACCGCAGGGCAAGCTTTACGAACTGTAGATAGCCGAACGTAAAACGTGACAAGCCGTGGTTAAAGCCCTGAAAGAATCGATTGGTACTGGGCTTTTCGTTTTTCAGAAGCACGGCGCACAAGGCGGGTGTCAAAGTCAGAGCCACAAAGCCCGATAAACAGACGCTCACTGCAATCGTGATGGCAAATTGTCGGTACAGTTCGCCCGCAATGCCGCCCAAGAATGCCACAGGCGTGAACACGGCCGACAGCACGAGCACAATGGCGATCAAGGCGCCGGCTACTTCCTTCATGGCCTTTTTGGCAGCCTCAACCGGGCTTAACCCTTCGTAGCGCATCAAACGCTCAATGTTTTCCAACACCACAATGGCGTCGTCAACCACGATGCCGATGGCGAGCGTCATGGCAAAGAGCGTTAGCGTATTGAGTGAGAAGCCCATGACCCAAAGGCCGGCCATGGTACCCACCAGGGAGACCGGGACAGCGAGCATCGGGATGAGTGTCGTTCGCAGGTTTTGCAGAAACAGAAACACCACGATTAACACCAAAAGACCGGCTTCGCCCAGAGTCTTAAGCACTTCGTGCAAGGAAGCTTTCACGAACACCGTCGTGTCGTCGGTGATTTCATGCGCGATTTTGCCTTCGGGGTAATCTTTGGCAACGCGATCTAGTTCGGCTTTGACAGCCTCGGCGGCAGCCATGGAGTTGGCGCCGGTCTGCAGATAAATACCGATCGTAATGGACGGTTTACCGTTAAAAACGTTCACGGTTTCATAACTGCGCTTGCCGACTTCCACATCGGCGATGTCGCGGATTCGGATGGGCGAACCGTTGGCGTCGTTTTTAATGATGGCGTCGCCGAATTCGGCTGTTGTCAAACGACGGCCGGGACTTTGCGTGGTGTAGTAGAGCTGTTGCGTGGAAGTTGTCGGCATGCCGCCGATGGTACCCGCACCGCGTTCCATATTTTTGTCGTTGACAGTGTCTTCGACGTCCTGAACCGTTACGCCCATACGAGCCATTCGTTGGGGGTCAAGCCAGATACGCATGGCGCTTTCGGTATTGCCGAAAATGTTCACGTCACCGATGCCGGGCAAACGTTTCAGATAGTCGACAACATTCAAAAGGGCGTAGTCAGCCACTTCCGTCGGCGTCAGAGAGCCGTCGGGAGAGTACATCGCCACCATCATCAACACTTCATCGGAGCGCTTGCGGACGTTAACGCCGTTTTGGCGAACTTGCTCGGGTAGGCGACGCTCGGCCGTACGCACGCGGTTGTTGATTTCGAGCATGGCGTAGTTCGGGTCGGTGCCGACATCGAACACACACTGAATGCGCACTTCGCCGTTTGCACGAATGGAGGTGGTGTAATAGATGAGGCCTTCAATGCCCGAGAGCTGATCTTCAATCGGTGCGGCCACTGTACGGGCCAGCGTCTGGGCGTTGGCGCCTTCGTACTGAGTTGAGATGGTGACGGTGGGAGGGGTGATATTGGGGTACTGCGACATAGGCAGTACGCGCATAGCAACAATACCGGCCAGAACGATCAGAATGGACAGAACGGTGGCAAAAATTGGGCGTCGAATACAAAGGTCACTGAGCATTTTGTTTCGTAACCTCCGCCGTTACTTCTTTTCAACAAGCGTGACAGGCTGCTTGTCGCGCATACGTTGAATCTGATCAGTTACGACTTTGTCTCCGGCTTCGAGCCCCGAAAGAATGATCCAGTCCGTGTCTTTCCAGAGGCCGACTGTTACGGGAACCGCGCGAGCGACGTCGCCGCGAATGACGTATACCTGATAGGTCCCGTCTGGCTTTTGAATGACGGAGCGCTGCGGTACACGGATTGCGTGTTTTTCAACGCGCGTTTGGAGTTGAACGTGCACAAACTGCCCGGGAACAACGCCCGGCGTTCCGGCCGGTACTTTGGCGCGCATCATCAGCGATGCGCTTGTGGGGTCAATCTGGCGAGCAACATAATCAAGCTTGGCGTCCACTGTCTTTCCGTTGTCCAGACGCAAGCGCACTTTGTTGTCGAGAGAGATGGTCGCGCCATCAAGGTCGCGTTCGCTCACGGCAAACACAATGCGCATTTCTTCGGGCTGCGTGATCGTAGCCAGAAGCGTGTCGGTGGCACTTACAAGCGTGCCTGTGTTGACAAGCGAGCGACTCACGATGCCGTCGCTGGTTGCTTTGACGGCGGTACGCTCCAAATTGATGCGGGCACTCTCTTCATTGGCCCTGGCCATGCGAAGGTTTGCAACACGAATGTCAACGGCGCTTTGCGCATCGTCCCAGGTTTTTTTGCTGGTGGCCTTGGATTCGTAGAGCCGCTTGTATCGCTCGGCTTCGCGCCGTTCCTGCACAAGTTGCGCTTCAACCTGCTTGCGTTCGGCGACGGCAGCGTTGTAGGCGGCACGGTACGTATCTTGATCAATCAAAAAGAGCGTATCGCCTTCCTTGACGCGATCGCCTTCCTTGTAGGCAATTTTTTCGAGGATGCCGGAAACTTGTGCACGTACCTCGGCCTGCTTGATGCCTTCGGTTTCGCCCAGCGCTTCGACCCAGATGTTTTCATCGGCAATCGTGGCAGTGACGTAAGTGACGGGAATCGGCGGACGTTGCACCTGGACAGCCTTTTTTTCCTGGCATCCCGTAAGCAACAAAGCGGAACACATCAGTCCGGCGCAAGCGGCAAAACCCGCACGAGCGAAAGAGCGAGGCAATAAAGTCATGTTGTTTTTGAGAACAACGCCGCCGAGCCCGCGTGCACAGCGCACCCGAGCCGTTGACAACGCCGTTTGAGCATATGAATTTTTAAGACTTAACTGACTAGTCGGGGTGAATCCCATATTGTGCCGAGCTTTGCGGGCAAAATGGGACGCCCAAAGCAGTAGTAACCCTTAATTTTAGAGACTTGATTGAGATCAGTGTAGTCGGAAGCTGCCAAAAACAAGTCAAATAATTTCAGTGGCTCGCTCAAGCCACTTGCGAGCGCGAGGGCTCAAAAGAGGCATGAGTTCTTCGCGTACTCGATTGTGATAGTCGTTGACCCAGTTGATTTCCACCGGCGTCATTATGGCGGTTTTGATGAGCCGCGTCTCGATCGGTGCCAGAGAAAGCGTTTGCATGCGCAGCATCGGTTGCATGGCTGAGAGCATGGTTTCGTCAACCACGGGGGTCACCAGGTTTTCCGTGCGGATACCGTATTGCCCCGCACGATAAAGTCCGGGTTCGTTGGAGAGCACGAGTCCCGGGACGACGCGGGAGCTTTCTTTGACAGGAGCTCGGGGGGAAATGCTCACGGGGCCTTCATGTACCGAAAGGAAAAAACCTACGCCGTGGCCTGTACCGTGCCCGAAATCGGCTCCGATCTCCCACAGGGGAGCGCGCACGAGCGTATCGAGCTGACTGCCGAACACGCCTTTCGGAAAAACGGTGGTGGCAAGAGCAATGTGGCCTCTCAGAACGGCTGTGAAATCTGATTTCATGGCGTCCGTGGCGCGACCGACCAGAATCGTACGGGTGATGTCGGTGGTGCCGCCTTCGTATTGGCCGCCCGAGTCGATCAAAAGCAGAGTGTCGGCGTCCGACTGCAGGCTGGCATTGTTGCCCGTGAGCGGGTTGTAGTGCGGTAGAGCCGCATTGGCGCCGAACGCGACGATAGCGGGGAAGCTGTCACAGACAAAGCCTTTGCGCTTGGCGCGTTCCGCGTGCAACATCTCGGCAAGTTCCTGCTCTGTGGGCGTTTCGCCATCCCAGAGCATTTCATCGAGTCGGGCGAAAAACTCGCATAAAGCGGCTCCGTCTTGTCGCATTGTTTCCTTTAAAAGCTCAAGCTCAGCCTTGTTTTTGCGGCTTTTTAACAGTGCCGTAGGACGCTCTCCGGCTACGACATAAGCGGAACTTTCTTGCTCCAAAAGGGCATAGACGGCGTGGTTGACGGCGTCGGCGTCAAGAAGCACGCTGTGCCCGTTGAGGTGCTGTGCGATGTGTGCGCGACGGTCGGAGTATGCGATAACGGAAATGCCGCTTGCCTTGAGATGTTTCTTCACGTCGTTCGTTTGGATTTTCGTCGGATCAACGTAAAGAGTGACATCGTCGTCCGTGACGAGGAGATAAGCCGTGAAAACAGGAGTGCAGGCGATGTCGCTGCCGCGCAGATTGGTGAGCCATGCAACGTCTTCAAGCGTGCCGAGTAAAAGCGAGTCGGCGCCTGCCGCATGCACGGCTTTGCGAACCTTTTCGAGCTTACGGGCGACAGACTCCTGAGCGTTCGTAAAGACCGAGATAGGAGCGGAATCCGGATGGGGACGGTCTTTCCATACGTGATCGGTCACAGAAATGCAGCCCGTCAAAATCATTCTGCGTTCGGCAAAAGCGATTTCAAAGCGACGGAAGTCGTTTTCGGAAATGGTAAGCGGATCGCAGCCGACCTGTGCATTTTCCGGAAGGTTCTCACAGAGCCATTGACGAGCGTTGGGGACGCCTTCCGCACCGAAACGCATGAGCTCGATGCCGGAGCCTTCAAGTTGTCGTGCGGCTTGCTCCCAATAGCGACTGTCGGTCCAAAGAAGGGCGCGATCGTCCGTTATGACCATGCAGCCGTAAGATCCCGTAAAGCCCGAAAGATAACGCAGAAACATCCAGTGTTCGGGCAGGTGTTCGCTCAGATGGGGATCAGCGGATGTAACGAGCCAGGCGTTTAGCCCAAGGAATTGAATTTCGTCGCGCAGCGCTTGCAAGCGTTCGATAACAGAGGTAGACATAAGAAATCGGTTCTCCAAAAAAGACCTTGTGGTCTTGGCACATCCATTCTAGGAAGTTGAACGCGGAAAAGCGGCCGAAGAAATGAAAAACGCCGTCGAAACGGATCGGCGGCGCATCGTTGTAGTGGGTTGCTGCGTCAGAAAAGCTTAATGATCTGGATCGTGAGCGGCATTTCCACAACGCCGTCGTGAGAGGTTTCGCTGCCCACATCAACGCTCACCAGACGCCAGCCTGCATCGCGCATCTCGATTAAAGTCGCCTGCACGTCGAACTCAGGGCAGGAAAACACGATTTCATTGAGCGCGCGTTGCGCTGACAGAGGTTGCATCGAGGTGCAGGTGAGTTGTTTGCGGTCGTCCGCTTCCATGAGTACCGACAGGTTTTTGGTCTCAGGGCGAGACTCGGTATCGATGGCTTGGCCTTCGATACCGGACTGCCCGGCGCAGCCCGCAATAAGCGCGGCGACCGCGGCAAGAGCCGCGGTGCCGAAGCGAAATGAAAAAGTAGATTGGCAAGCGATCATAGTGCTGATTTTAGCGGCGGCGCATGCGCAGAATCATGCCGGGCGGCAAATTTGAACTCACCGACTCAAATCGCGAGTCCGAATAGGCCGTTTTCGGCGCGCGCTGCACTGTTGACTTGATATTCGAGGCATTGCCGCGACGACGTTCCTGACCGAATCGGTTGCTTTCAGGATCACGACGGTTGTCCGAGCGCGGAGTTTTGTTGCGCTGGTGTGAACGGAAGTTGCCGGGCATCGTTTGGGGCAGGAAAATTGCCTGATTTTCCGGAGCAAAGGGATCGGCCGGCTCCCACGAGGCGCGCGAAGAACGACGATCATTGCCCGGAGTTCCCCGACGTGCGGGACGAGCCTTACTGACGACGTTGCGCTCGTTGGTGCGTTGGGTATTCTGTGCGGCCTGACCGTTGTTTCCACGGACGTCAGGATTCGGTTCGCGACGCGTACGACGACTCTTGTTGACTTGCGGTTGCTGCGCTTCAGTCGCCTTTTGCCGCGGTTTGCGGCGAATTTTCTTTTCGAAGCGTTCGTCGGGATTGTCAGATAGTCCGGCGGCCTGTGCTTCGAGCTTGACGGCTTCGTGCACTTCCTTGGCAACTTCGGTTTTGGCGGGTTTTTCATTGCGCTGCTTGCGGCGGGAGTCTCGCAATTTTTCAAGTTCGCGCTTGCGTGCGGCATCGCGTTCCTTTTCATCGGCGACGATGTCTGCGGGCGGTTCGCCTTCGTAACCTTCGGCCTTTTTGAGATCAATGCGCTTTTTTAAGAGCTTTTCAATGGCCGACAGCAGATCCTTTTCATCGTCGCTCACGAGACTCACGGCGTGCCCGGGAACGCCCGCGCGCCCCGTGCGGCCGATACGGTGCACATAGTCTTCGGCGACATTGGGCAATTCGTAGTTGATGACGTGAGGGAGCCCTTCAATGTCAAGGCCGCGAGCGGCAATGTCGGTTGCCACCAGCACACGAATGGACTTGTCTTTGAAGCCGGCAAGCGCTTTGGTGCGTGCCGATTGACTCTTGTTGCCATGAATGGCGGCAGCGACGATGCCGTCTTTTTCAAGCTGGGAAGCCAGACGATTGGCCGTGTGTTTCATGCGGGTAAAGACAAGTACCTGATCCCACTGATTGTCCACGATCAGGTCGCGCAACAACTCGCGTTTGCGTTTCTTGGCAATGCTCCAGGCCTCCTGAGAAATCAGCGTGCTTTCCTTGTTCTTGGCAATTTCGACTGAGACGGGATTGTTGAGGTAGGAGTCGGCGAGCTCACGAATTTCAGCGCTGAACGTTGCCGAGAACATCAGAGTCTGACGTTTGGCGGAAAGCAGCTTGACGATACGGCGAATATCGTGGATGAAGCCCATGTCGAGCATGCGGTCGGCTTCGTCGAGAATAAGAAATTCCACTTCGGAAAGGTCAACATTGAGTTGGCCGGCATGATCGAGCAGGCGGCCGGGGGTGGCGATGAGAAAGTCGCAACCTTTGAGCAGCGCTTCCGTTTGCGGACGAATGTTGACGCCGCCGAAAATCAAAACGGTGTTGAGCTCGGTTTGAGCGCAATATGCCCGAATGTTTTCATCGATTTGTGCGGCCAGTTCTCGCGTCGGCGCGAGAACAAGCGCACGCACTTTTTTTGCAGCTCGTGCTTTAGGTGCGGCGAGCATCTTCGAGATGACAGGCAGTGCAAAGGCAGCCGTTTTGCCGGTACCGGTCTGAGCGGCCGCCAGGACATCGCGGCCGGATAAAAGGGCGGGAATGGCTTGTTGCTGAACCGGGGTGGGGGTGATGTAGCCGAGATCGGTTACAGCATCAACGACGGCCTTGGGCAGACCGAGTTCGGAAAAAAGATTGGTCACGGTTTTACTTATTTTTGGTAGAGACCGAATTTGTCGTCTATGGGCACAACAAAAGTGCGTACTTAGCTCGCCATCTAAAACAAAGTCGGGCTGAAAATTGGATCACGTGCGGCTCAAGCCTTCAGCGCCGGATAGGTCGGGCGCCCAATAGCCGCAATACTCACAGAGGCAGTTTCAAGCTCAAGGCTTCGGAGCACAGCAAAACCAGCATTTGAACAATGCAGGAAAAGGCGCAGATTTTAACGGGAAGACGAGTCTTTGTGCGTCAAACGGACAAATTTCTTTACGTCATAAAAACGGGATGCGGCAAGTTGAGCGGAAATGTGAGTATCCTTTTCGCCATGAGCACTTCCGAACCTACCTTTGTCAACGTCACCAACCGCAAGATCATCCATGTTGATATGGATGCGTTCTACGCGTCCGTGGAGCAGCGTGATCATCCGGAGTTGCGCGGCAAACCCGTGGCGGTGGGGCACGCCGATTCGCGAGGCGTAGTGGCGACGGCAAGTTATGAAGCCAGAAAATTCGGCGTGCACAGTGCCATGCCGAGCTCGCGAGCCAAAATGCTTTGTCCGCAACTGGTCTTTATCGAAGGTCGGATGAGTCATTACAAAGAAGTCGGCATGCAGATCCGCGATATTTTTCACCGGTACACGGATTTGGTTGAGCCGATTTCGATCGACGAAGCGTATCTCGATGTCACAAATAACAAGATGGGCATCGTTCTCGGCGTAGATGTGGCCAAGCGGATCAAGGCGGATATTCGCAACGAGTTGCACCTGGTCGCAAGCGCCGGCGTTTCCTACAACAAATTCTTGGCAAAGGTTGCCTCTGACTGGCGTAAGCCCGATGGGCTGTGCACGATTCATCCTTCGCGGGCTCAGCACTTCATTGAACAGCTTCCCATCAAGGCGTTTTGGGGCGTGGGTCCTGTGACGGAGGAAAAATTTCTCAAGATGGGAGTCAAGACCGGAGCGGATCTTTTGAAAATGCCCTTGGCAGAACTCGTGTCGCATTTCGGGCAAGCGGGCGTAACGTACTACAAGTTTGCGCGCGGCATTGACGATCGTCCGGTGCAGTCGGAGCGCGTCCGCAAGAGCGTGGGTTGCGAGGTGACATACGAAGTGGACATCCCGGATCGGGCTTTCGTTCTGGAAGAAATCGGAGTTCTTGCTGACGATCTGCTCAAGCGGCTCAATCGCAGTCGGTTTGTCGGCACAACATTGACGCTAAAGGTGCGGTTTTTTGATTTCCGCACCGTGACGAGAAGTCTGACGGCCGATGCCCCGTTGGTGGACAAAGACTCGATTGTTCGGGCAGCAACGGCATTGCTCACGGACGTTGATATTCCGTCGCGTGGCGTTCGATTGCTGGGGCTCTCGGTGAGTTCTCCCGTCGAAGAGCAAAACGAACGCCAGGGCGTTCTCTTCTGATCTTTTTTTGTCGAGAGTGCTGGAAGTCAGGTTTTCAGCCGCGAAGCAGCGCGCCAAGTTCGGAGACAGAATCAACCGCGGACTTGCTTCGGTAGGCATCTTGGAAAAGTTGCATACAGTCTTGGGGGTGAACGACAGAAACCGTGCTGTCGGGATAATTTTTCAGAAAATATTGAGCATGCCGTGTTGACTTGGTCTGCGGGGAGAGTTTGCATTCGAAGGCTTCGATTTTTCCGTCCAGAACCTCAAGGAAGTCGATTTCTCTGGGATTCGAACCGGTCGTACGCCAGAAATAGGTTTGTGTTCCGGTGCGAAGCGTATCGATGAGCTTGCGGCGCTCCATGAAAAAGAAGTTCTCCCACAGCGCGCCGGCGTCGTTGCGGCCGGCCAAGCTTTGGAAGTTACCGATGAGAGCATTGCGTACACCGTTGTCAAAGAAATAGATCTTTTTTCCTTTCTTCATCTCGTTTGCAAGGTTGCGAGAAAAGGACTGGCAAATCTGAATGATTGAGCATGCTTGCATGCGTTCAACATAGTCTTCAACAGTATTGCGACTGATTCCAACTTCTTGAGCCAGTCGGTCATAGGAGATTTCCGAACCGACGTAGTGGGCCAAACGTACCAGAATCTTTCGCACAATTTGAGGATGCTTGACAGACTCTTGTTCGTAGAAATCTCGAAGCAAATAGCCTTCGCAATAGTCTTCCAGATATGAACGCGCTTTTTCCGGCTCAAGGCAGGCCATCGGCATGAGGCCGTAGACGAGAAAGCGCTCTAGGTACGTATTTACCGTGCCCCAGGAGATTCGCTGAGCGAGTTCGTAAAGCGAAAACGGCCACATCTTGCGTGAGACGACGCGGCCTAGTGCCGATTCCTTATGTGTTGACAGATAGAAAGACGATGAGCTGGTGAGGTAGATACGGCACGGATTTTGCAGTGTTTCGTTTGCATCGACCAGAACATTGACGATTGTTCCGATGTCGGCAATTTTGTGAGCTTCGTCAATGACGATATTGGGCGCCTGACTGAGGGCATTGAAAACATCGCCCTGGCTCTGAAATCTTAGATCGGTGGCGCTCCCCTCTATATCGCCGTTGAACCAACGGCAACCGTTTTGGCCAATGATTTGACGAAGCAATGTGGTTTTTCCGATTCGCCTTGGCCCGAAGATCAGAACAGCGCGAACAGGCGACTCTTGCTCAATTTCGCGTTGGATCGTTCGAGTCAGAAGTGACGATTGCGCGGAGGGTGTCGTTTCTAACATGTGTAAATAGAAAAAATCTTCAATTGATTGAAGAATATTAATGTAAAAATTTTCAATTCGCTGAAGAAATTTTCAGTTTTGCTCTGTTCGGTTGACCTTGCCTGAAATTGGTTGACGGTTTCTCGCGGTATGACTGAATAAGTAGACAAGTTTTCGATTCTTGCCTAAAACGGTTGACGGCTTTTGGCTATGTCCTGATTTGGTTGACACAAAATGCCTCTGATTTTCTCCGCGTATACGGCTGCAGCAAATACACATTTGGCAATATGTGACTTAGTGGTCACATGTTGGTTTTTGCGTCTACAGGGATGTGCTTGAAAGAAACCGCATCAAAGAGTCCTTTGTCTGTTATGCGCAATTCCGGAATGACAGCGAGTGCCAGAAAGCTCAGCGCCATAATCGGGTGCACATTGTCGGCAATGCCGAACTCTTTGTGCGCCGTCTCGACGAGGTCAATTTTTTGACGAGCCACTTCTTTCCAGTCTGCTGCCGTCATGAGTCCTGCGATTTCAAGTTTTAGCGATCGGCCGACCTGACCGTTTCTCACCAAGACAATGCCACCGCCGAACTGTTCTAGCGCGTTGACGGCAGCGAGCATATCGGCGTCGTAAGAGTCGGCAACGATTTTTACGATTCTCATGCAGGTGCAGTCGGTTTGCCCGATTCTTGCACCGGTGATCGGCGCCTATCTGTTGCTGCATGTGCAGTGGCAGGGAATTTTCTGGATACTGGCTGTCTGCGGAGGATTGGGAGCGCTTGCCGTTTGGCTGATGGTTCCCGAGACCGGAAAACAAAACGAGACGGGAAATAACGACTTCGGCAACGCGGTCAAACGGTTGATCGGCTGTCGTCGCTACTGGCTGATGACGCTTTCCTTTGCTTCGCTCATGGGGGCGTTGTTTAGCTACATCGGTTCTTCGAGCTTCATTTACGTGACGCTTTTTCAGGCGAGCGCCACCGAATTCAGTCTCTATTTCGGTCTCAATTCGCTCGGCGTGATCGCATTTGGCTTGGTAAGCGTTCGGATGTTGCGGGTGATGCCGTTGAAACGTGCATTGGCGGTGAGTTTTGCCGTGCATTCGACCGCGTGCTTCTTGTTGGTAGCGGCTTTGTCTATCGGATTGGAGAGCAAGATCGCAAGCATCGTTTGGCTCTTTTTTGTGGTGGCGTCTCTCGGGCTTTTGTTTGGCGGTCTTACGTCTGAGACGATGTATTCCGTGCCGCGTGATCTGGCTGGGACGGCCTCGGCCGTACTGGGTGTGTTGCAATACGCGGCGGCTTCTCTGAGCGGACTTGTCATCGGTTGGCTTCAGGCAAAGACGCTTATGCCGATTGCGGCGGTGCTGTCGAGCCTTACGATGGTTTCGGTGCTGTTGTGGTTTCTCGGTTCCCGCACGGCCAAGTCCGACGATCTGACCGGGCATGCGTGCGAGATGGAAAAAGAGCAGGAGCCCTGAACTTTGTGAAGTCAAATGGCTAAGGAGGTGCGATGGAAAAACTTCCCAAGACGCAGCAGGTGCAAAAGCTCGTCGACAAGCTCGAAACGGAGCACGCCAACAATGCCGAGAAACTTTCCGATGGCCATATGGCGTTGCTCACGCAGCTGCTTACCTTGTCAGAAGCGGCGTTCAAACGCCAGTCGATTGATGTGTTCAATTCGCAAAGTCAGCGCAGCAAGCAGTTTCTCTGGATTGCGTCGTTGGTGATCGCCGCGGACTTTGCGCTTTTGAACCTGAGCCTGACATTTTTTGAAAATCCAGCTATCGAAAGCATCGCAAAAAGCACCATCGCTTTGGACATAGCGGTTTTGCTTGTTTCCATTGTGACGGCCGGCTACGTCTTTTTCATTGGCACAATGCCGACTTGGGGGTATGACTTTTCAGAGCCGTTTGTGGATCTGGCCTTCGAGTTTCTTTCGTCGAAGCAGGCAACAGAAACAGCGGCTCAGCGTCGCATAAGGGATCTCAAATACGCACTGCAAGTGCTCTCCGAAGTCATGAAAAACAACGAAGTTCGCACGGCGCGTCTCAGCCGCATCGGTCTTTTGATCCGTGTGGCGGTGGGCTGTACCTTTTGTGCGGTTTCAATGATGTTTGCCGTGCGACTCGAGATGCTTTGGTCGCTGCTGTAGGTTGGCAGAAAATTATGGGCGCCCTGAAGGCGCCCGTGAACTTCAGGCGAGCAGTCGCCCGCAGGTCGCTTCTTTCATTTGTTGGGTGAAAGAGGCGAGTTTGGATTTGAGGGCTTGGTCGTCGTTGAGATTTTCATTGATGATGCGCACGTAGGCCGAGCCGACGATAACGCCGTCAACACCGTGAGCCATTGCTTCGGCGACATGTTCGGGTTTGCTGATGCCGAAACCGAGTAAGGTAGGCGGGGCGCCGGCGTCTTTCATGAGTTCGACGACATGATGCGTGGGCATGCCGGCGGCGCGATCTGTACCGGTGACGCCGCTTCTTGACATCAGGTAGATATAGCCCTCGCTGTGCTGAGAAATGCGGCGTATTTTGTCAGCATCGGCGTTTGGAGGAACCAAACTGATCAGCTGTACGTCGTACGCGCGTGCAGCTGTATCCCATTCCGATTCTCTGGCGCGCATCGAACTTGGAATGTCGGGAATCAGCACTGCGTCAACGCCGGCTTTATGACACTGAGCGAAGAAATGATCAAGCCCCGGTGCGTAGGCGAGGTTGATGTAGATCATGAGGCTGATCGGCATATCGGGATGTTTGGCTCGGTACTGTTGTACGACTTGCAGACATTTTTGCGTGTCAGAACCATTGGCAAGTGCACGTTTGGAGCTGAGGCAAATCACCGGACCGTCGGCGCTGGGGTCGGAGAACGGAATGCCGAGTTCAAAAGCGTCGGCACCAGCTTCAGTCAAGGTCTCCAAAATTTCAAGACTTTTTTCTGGTGTTGGATCACATAGGTTGACGAACGGAACCAGAGCACCGTCCTTTCGGGCTTTCAACGCGTTAAAGAGGTTTGCAAAACGATCGGTCATGATGGTTGTCCTTCACTAAATCACTTGGGGTCAAAGCGTTGTGGCGTTGATGTAAGCCTCGCGGTTCATGTGACCGTCCTTAAAGAGTCCGATGCGCTCAAAACGATCAAGCACCTGATTGACGTCTTTGTCGCCGCGGCCGGAGAGGTTGCACAGAATGATCTGTTCCTTGTCGGGATTTTCTCGAATCATTCGCAGTGCATGCGCGAGCGCGTGACTGCTTTCGAGTGCCGGAATGATTCCTTCATGCAGACACAAGTCACGGAAGGCAAGCAGCGCTTCTTCATCGGTGGCGTTGACATACTGTGCGCGGCCGATGCTTTGCAGGTATGCGTGTTCCGGCCCCACCGACGGGAAGTCAAGGCCTGCGGAAATGGAATACGACTCTTTGATCTGTCCGTCGGGCGTTTGCATATTGAAGGATCTTGCCCCGAAGAAAATGCCTTCCTGGCCGTGACCGAGCGGTGCGCCGTGCTCACCCGTTTCAATGCCTAAGCCGCCGGGTTCCACACCGATCAGTCGGACGTCTTTTTCCTTGATGAAGTCCGTGAAGATTCCGATGGCATTGGAGCCGCCGCCCACACATGCCAGCACCGCATCCGGGAGCCTTCCTTCCTTTTCCAGGATCTGCTCCTTGATCTCCTTTGAGATCACCGACTGAAAATCCCGCACGATTTCCGGGAACGGATGAGGTCCCATACAGGATCCGAGCACATAGTGGGTATCGTCGATCCTGCGCGTCCACTCCCGCATCGTCTCAGAGACTGCATCCTTGAGCGTTGCCGTACCGGTCGTCACAGCATGGACCTTCGCTCCGAGGAGGCGCATCCGGTACACGTTCAGTGCCTGACGCTTCGTATCCTCCTCCCCCATAAAGACTTCGCACTCCATCCCCATTAGAGCCGCCGCAGTTGCGGTCGCCACGCCGTGCTGTCCCGCCCCTGTCTCCGCGATCACGCGGGTTTTTCCCATTTTCTTCGCCAGCAGAACCTGTCCGAGCACATTGTTGATCTTGTGGGCTCCGGTATGATTTAAGTCCTCCCGCTTCAGATAGATCCTGGCGCCTCCCAGGTCCCCGGTCATCCTCTCCGCATAGTAAAGCCTTGACGGCCTGCCCGCATATTCATTTAAAAGAGTGGTCAGCTCCTCATTGAACTGCCTGTCATTTTTATAGTACTCATACGCCTCTTCCAGCTCGTTCACCGCATTCATCAGTGTCTCGGGGATATACTGCCCGCCGTGAATGCCGTATCTTCCTTTCTTCATATCGCAATGCTCCTTACCGCAGCCACTGCTGCCATTATTTTCTCTCTGTCTTTTTTTCCGTCCGTCTCCACCGCGCTGCTCAGGTCCACACCGAAGGGACTGCATCTTCTGACCGCTTCGGAAATATTGTCCGGGCCTATGCCTCCCGCCAGAAGAAACGGTTTCTCCGGTTCATTTCCACTGTTCCTGTATTGTTCCAGCACTGTCCAGTCAAACCGCTCTCCTGTTCCGCCTTTTCCGTGGTCAAGCAGCACCATGTCTGCGCAGCTTGAGAACGCCCGCTCCAGATCTTCCCGCTCCGAAACAGAAAACGCCTTGATCACAGATTTCCCGGTCCTCTCTCTGAGCCGCTCTATATAAGCCTCATCTTCCTGTCCGTGAAGCTGTGCGATATCGATCACGCCTTCTTTCAGTAGGGCTTCCGGAAGAGCCGGATCCGCGTTCACGAATACCCCGACCGCCCGGATCCGTTCTGACAGGCTCTCTCTGAGCCGGCGCAGCTGCTCTACGGTCACATTTCTCCGGCTCGCGGGGACCTGAATGATGAAACCGCAGAAGTCAGGACGGGCATCATTGACATATTCAATATCCTCAGGTCTGCTCAGTCCGCAGATCTTGATCTTCACCATGGTACGCTTCCTCCCTCTGCCACAGCCTCCCGCAGAGAGCGGAGTGCCTCGCTGCGGTCCTTGGCGCGCATCAGCATCTCTCCGATCAGCACGGCGTCCGTTCCATTCTCATACAGCGCCCTCATGTCCTCCGGGCCGCGGATCCCGCTCTCAGAGACGAACACGGTGTCTTTATCGACCAGTCTGCGCAGTTCCACGCTGCGTCCGATATCCACGGTAAAATCTTTCAGATTCCTGTTATTTACACCGATGATCACCGCCCCGGCCCTCTGGGCACGCTCAATCTCTTCCGCGGTGTGTGCTTCCACCAGAGCCGAAAGTCCCAGCTCGGCGGCGAGCTGGTGATAGGCACTCAGCTCCCCGTCATCCAGCACGGAACAGATGAGAAGGACCGCTGAGGCTCCCATCGCTTTCGCCTGGTAGATCATGTACTCATCACATGTAAAATCCTTGCGAAGCACCGGAATGGATACTTTTCTTGCGATCTCCTCCAGATACTTGTCACTGCCCTTGAACCAGTACGGCTCCGTCAGGCATGAAATTGCGGAAGCGCCTGCCGATTCATAGTCCTCCGCAATCTTCACGAAGGGAAAGTCCGTGGCGATCAGTCCCTTTGACGGAGATGCTTTCTTTACCTCACAGATAAAGGAAAGCCCCTCCCTGCGCAGTGCCCGCTCAAATGCCGGCATCTCTTTCCCGCCGCTTCCGTCAGCCGCCTCTGCCCATGCCCTGATCTCCGTCAGAGGGCAGTGCTGCTTTTCTTCTCTGATCCTCTCCCGCGTTCTCTCAACGATCGTATCTAAAATAGTCATTTTCTGCTCTCCTCAATAAACTGCTCCAGTTTCTTCATGGCAAGCCCGTCGTCAATGATCTGTTCTGCCATACGGACGCCTTGCTCCATAGTCTCTGCCTTTCCCGCGATATAGACTGCCGCGCCTGCATTCAGGCATACCGCGCCTCGCTTCGCGCCGCGCTCTTCGCCTCTTAAAATCGCCTTTGTGATCTCCGCGTTTTCCTCCGGAGTCCCTCCTGCGAGCTCTTCCTTTGTGCATCGGGTATACCCGAACTGCTCCGGTGTGATCTCATAGGACTGGAACCATCCGTCCCTGATCTCACACACAGAGGTTGGAGCGCTCATAGAGATCTCATCCAGCTTATCCTGCCCGTAAACCACCATGCCGCGGACCACGCCCAGCTTCGCCATGACCTGCGCCAGCGGCTCAACCAGTTCCTGCTCGTACACGCCCATCAGCTCCATATTGGCTCCTGCCGGATTGGACAGCGGCCCAAGGATGTTGAACACGGTGCGGATTCCAAGCTCTCTTCGGATCGGTGCCACATACTTCATGGCGATATGATAGTTCTGCGCGAACAGAAAACAGATCTGGATCTGTCTGAGCAGCTCCTCACTGCGCTCCGGCGGCACATCGATCTTCACGCCCAGCGCCTCCAGCACGTCCGCCGCTCCGGATTTGGACGATGCCGCGCGGTTGCCGTGCTTTGCAACAGGGACCCCCGCCGCGGCGATGACCATTGCCGCTGTGGTGGAGATATTAAAGGAATTTGCTCCGTCGCCTCCGGTGCCGACGATCTCCAGTACATTCATGTTGTGGAGCAGCTTTATGCAGTGGGAGCGCATGCCTGCTGCCGACGCCGTGATCTCATCGATGGTCTCTCCCTTCATGGAGAGTGCCGTGAGGTATGCGGACTTCTGCACATCCGTTGCCTTTCCCTCCATGATCTCATCCATAACCTGCTCTGCCTCTGCGTAAGTAAGATCCTTTCTCTCTGAAAGTTTAATAATTGCTTCTTTGATCATCTCTGTTTCCTCCTGCCTTATACTTTTCTGTCTATCTGAAACCGGCGCAGCGGCCGTTCAGCGCCCCCGCGGAGCGTTTATCAGATGGGGGACTGCCCCCACTGATATAAATTTGTTACTCACCGTCTATAGAAGCGGGCGACTCCCCCATCTGATAAAATTCTCTATCATCCGGTATCCCTCTGGCGTCATCACCGACTCCGGGTGAAACTGCAGTCCATATACAGGATATGTCCTGTGCTCCATCGCCATGATCTCTCCGTCGCCGGACCGTGCCGTAACCTTGAGCTCATCCGGCAGAGTCTCTTCCTTCACCGCCAGCGAATGATACCTTGCCACCTGTATGGGACTTCGGATGCCCCGGAAGATCACACTGTCCAGATCCACATCTTCCAGCACGGAAGTCTTTCCGTGCATCAGCCTGCCCGCGTGAACGACACTGGCCCCGAACGCCGCGCCGATCGCCTGATGTCCGAGACACACTCCCAGGAGCGGGATCTTTCCGCAGAGCTTACGGATCAGCGGAATGCAGATGCCTGCCTCCGACGGCTTTCCCGGTCCCGGAGAGATCACCACGCCGTCCGGCGCCATGGCGAGCACTTCCTCCGGAGAGATCCTGTCGTTTCTTGCGACCCTTACCTCCTGACCTGTCTCCGCCAGGAACTGATACAGATTGTAGACAAAGCTGTCATAATTATCTATCAATACGATCATCTCACACCTCCTTCTGCCGTCTTCAGCGCCTGAATAACTGCTCCTGCTTTGTTCATGCACTCTTCAAATTCTTTTTCCGGCACGCTGTCCGCCACGATACCCGCTCCGGACTGTACGCACACTCGGCCGTTCTTTTTGTATGCCAGGCGTATGGAAATACAGGTATCGATGTTCCCGGCAAAATCAAGATAACCGACCGCGCCTCCATAGATCCCGCGTTTTCTTCCCTCCAGTTCTGCAATGATCTCGCAGGCCCGGATCTTAGGCGCTCCCGAGAGGGTTCCCGCCGGAAGGATCGCATCCACCACGTCCACGCTGTCTCTGTCCTCCCGAATACGCCCGGATACTGTCGAACCGATATGCATCACATGGGAAAATCTCTCGATGCCCATATACTTTTCCACATGTACGGTTCCCGGAATACTGATCTTACCCAGATCATTGCGCCCAAGGTCGACCAGCATATTGTGCTCTGCCAGCTCTTTTTCGTCGCTTAAGAGCTCCTCTTCCAGTGCCTGATCTTCTTCTTTCGTCTTCCCTCTCGGACGTGTCCCGGCAAGCGGAAACGTAAAGAGTCTGCCGTCCACCATTTTTGCCAGCGTTTCCGGAGAGGCGCCCGCGACTTCGATGTCGTCACTGGAGAAATAGAACATATAAGGGGACGGATTCGTCGTCCTCAGCACACGGTAGGTATCGAACAGACTTCCCTCCGCTTCAGCCGTCATGGGATTGGAGAGCACGACCTGGAAGATATCCCCTTCCCGGATATATTCCTTGGCACGCTCCACCATCGCGGCATACTCTGCTTTCTCTTTTGCGGGACGGAACTCTTCCTTCAGGACAAGCGGACGAAAATCTGCTTTTGCCTGGCTGCGGATCAGCCGTTCCATCTCATCCAGTTCCGCTTCTGCCTGCCTGTAGTTTGCATCGAGATCTCCCTTCAGGCTGACCCCCGCGATCAGGATCAGCTTCTGCCTGTAATTATCGAAGACGATCACTTTGTCAAAAAGCATCAGGTCCACATCCCTGAACTCCTGTCCTTCCCCCGCTTTCCGGATCGATGCTTCCAGAGAGGGCTCTGCATATCTGATATAATCATATGCGAAGTATCCTACCAGACCGCCGGTAAACGGAGGCAGCCCCTCCACAGTCGGGCTTTTGTAATCCTCCAGTATTCTGCGGATCACCTCTCCCGGATGCTGCACACGGATGATCTCTCTTTCTTTTTCCTCTTCTTCCTTGCCCCTGACGATGGTCAGCACCCCGCCGGTACATGTGATTTCCATGGAAGGAGCATACCCCAGGAAGGAATATCTTCCCCAGCGCTGCCGGTCTTCCGCACTCTCCAGCAGGTAACAGTGTCTGCTGGCTGCTCTCAAGCACCGCATCACTTCCACCGGAGTGAATGCATCCGCGTAGAGCTCACGGCTGACAGGGACTCTTCTGTATTTTCCTGTCTCCGCATAGGATCTGATCAGTTTCAGTGTCTTTTCTTCCATAAGCGCCTCCTTCTGCTGTCTGTATCTGTCAGGCGGGCTTCCGTCCGATGTGACAGCTCGATTTCGCGCTCTGCGCTTCTTCTCGCTGCGGGCGTCCGCCCTATGGAGGAATCCTCCCTGCCGGCCTTCGCAAGCCTGCTTGCACGGCCGACAGCGCCGCTTCCTCCGCACTGTTGTTTCCTGCTTCCGTCCGATGTGACAGCTCGATTTCGCGCTCTGCGCTTCTTCTCGCTGCGG